>Ga0335078_10003501_pt1 | contig 23342 bp, 22 predicted proteins | sample Lox_Sample_32_FD_206711 | JGI IMG/M metagenome (GOLD analysis project Ga0335078, IMG submission 206711) | Soil microbial communities from Loxahatchee National Wildlife Refuge, Florida, United States - Lox_Sample_3.2 | ecosystem: Environmental > Terrestrial > Soil > Wetlands | place: USA... | reverse complement strand
CGCGACCGCCCGGCGCGGAGGCCGCGAACTCGAGCATCACCGGCAGGAAGTCGGGCAGCTCTCCGTCCTGCTGGGGAAGTCCGGCGGCGCGGTAGAGCCTTCGCAGCCGCAGCAGCGAAGTTCCCCGCTCGCGCCGGTCGCCCTCGCCGTAGAAGGTCAGGTACAGGCCGCAGCGTTTTTCCAGGTCGAACGTTGCGACGTAGTCCTGTTGCAGGCTGAGCGGATCGCGGCCGCACCACCACCCGTAGAAGCGCTCGAGCGACGCGCGCGCGGGACACGCCGGGAGCTCGGCGACAGCATTGCGGAGCTCGTCCCGGGCCGAGAGCAGCTCTTCGTCCGGGTAGGACAAGAGCAGCGAGCACAGCTTGTAGATCGTCGACCTGCTCGCTCGCGTGCGGCGTCGGAGCGGCATCAGTCCGCCGCCCCGTCCTTCCGCCGTTGTTCGCCGAGCATCTGGACGATGTCGAGCTGCGCCGGCTGGTCGGTCAGCATGAACCCCTCCGCCTCGGCCTCCGAGTCCGGCACGACCATCCCGCAGTTTCCGGGTCCGCCTTCGAAGTCCAGGCCGCACGTGCCCTGCTGCTCCATCAGCCGTTCGCCGAGCTCGGCGTGCGCCTGCGGGATCACGTAGCGGTCCTCGTACTTGGCGATCGCCAGCAGCCGGTACATGTCCTCGACGTCCTCGACGCTCATGCCACCGGCGGCGGCGATGGCGCCGTCGTGCTCGCCGAGCACCTCGCGCTTGCGCATGTGCCCGCGCATCGCCGCCAGTCGCCGCAGCACGCCACGGATGACCTCGCCGTCGCCCGCAGCGAGCAGGTTCGCGAGGTAGTCGACCGGGATCCGCAGTTTGTCGATGGCCGGAAAGACGTCGTCGGGATCTGCCTCGTAGCCGTCGGTCTCCAAGGTGTTGACGATCGGAGACAGCGGCGGCACGTACCACACCATCGGCAGCGTCCGGTACTCGGGGTGGAGCGGGAGCGCCACCCGGTAGCGGTGGGCGAGCGCGTATACCGGCGAGCGTCGGGCGGCGTCGATCCAGTCCTCCGGGATTCCATCGCGAGCGGCTTGCTCGCGCACCGCGGGATCGAACGGATCCAGGAATACCTGTCTTTGCGCGTCGAGCAGCTGCCGGGGGTCAGGGACGGATGCCGCCGCCTCCACCCGATCGGAGTCGTAGAGCACCAGCCCGATGTACCGGATCCGCCCGACGCAGGTCTCCGAGCAGATCGTCGGTAGCCCCAGCTCGATCCTCGGATAGCACAGCGTGCACTTCTCGGCCTTGCCGGTCTGGTGGTTGAAGTACACCTTCTTGTACGGGCAGCCGGACACGCAGAACCGCCAGCCGCGGCACTTGGCCTGGTCGACGAGCACGATCCCGTCCTCCTCGCGCTTGTACATCGCGCCGGACGGGCACGACGCCACGCACGATGGATTCAGGCAGTGCTCGCAGATCCGCGGCAGGTAGAACATGAACGCCTGCTCGTAGGTCGCCTTGACCTGCTCCTCGATCCCGCGCGTCAACGGATCCTCGTGGATCCGCTCGGCGGTGCCGGCGAGGTTGTCGTCCCAGTTCGGTCCCCATCGGATCTCCTGGAGCGCTTTGCCGGTCAGCTGCGAGCGCGCCCGGGCCACGGGATCGTGCTGTGACAAGGGCGCCGTGATCAGCTTCTCGTAGTCGTAGGTCCACGGCTCGTAGTAGTCGTCGATCTGGGGCAGGTCGGGATTGGAGAAGATCGACAGCAGCTTCTTGATCCGCCCTCCGGCCTTCAGTCGCAGCCGCCCCTTGCGATCGAGCTCCCAACCACCCTTCCAGTGATCGTTGTCCTCCCAGCGCCGGGGATAGCCGAGGCCCGGCTTGGTCTCGACGTCGTTGAACCACACGTACTCGGTCCCGGGCCGGTTGGTCCACACCTGCTTGCAGGTGACCGAGCAGGTGTGACAGCCGATGCACTTGTCGAGGTTCATCACCATCCCGACCTGCGCCCGTATCTTCACCAGTGGCCCCCTCCGCAAGTCCTACGGCATACGGACGAGCCCACTAGAATCTCACCTCTCCCTGGCGCTTGCGCAGCACGGTCACCTCGTCGCGCTGGGAGCCGGTCGGCCCGTAGTAGTTAAACCCGAACGACAGCTGTCCGTAGCCGCCGATGAAGTGAGTCGGCTTCATCACGATGCGCGTCAGCGAGTTGTCCGTTCCTCCGCGCTTGCCCTGAAGCTCGGTCAGGGGCACGTTCAGGTGGCGGTCCTTGGCGTGGTACATGAGGCAGGTTCCCTGCGGGATCCGGTGTGACACCGCCGCGCGCGCCGCCACCACACCGTTGCGGTTGAACGCCTCGACCCAGTCGTTGTCCGCGATGTCGAGCGCCTCGGCGTCCTCGCGGCTGATCCACAGCATGCCGCCGCCCCGGAACAGCGTGAGCATGTGCAGGTTGTCCTGGTACTCGGAGTGGATCGACCACTTCGAGTGGGGCGTGAGGTACTTGAGCGTCAGCTCCGGGCGTCCCGAGCCGTCCTGCGCTCCCTGATCGCCGAAGATCGCGCGCTGCGCCAGCGGCGGCCGGAACGCGGGCAATCCCTCCCCGAGCTCGAGCATCCAGGCGTGGTCGAGGTAGAACTGCATCCGGCCGGACAGCGTGTGCCACGGCTTGTCGCGCTCGACGTTGATCGTGAACGGCGAATACCGGCGTCCGTGGGCCTCGATCCCCGACCACTCGGGCGAGGTGATCACGGTGCGCGGCTGCACCTGGGCATCTCCGAATGAGATTCGGTCGCCGGCGCGCGACGCGGACAGATCCGCGAGCGGCACGCCGGTTGCCGCCTCGAGCGAGCGGAAGCCCTCGGTGGCGATGCGGCCGTTGGTCGTTCCGGACAGCATCAGGATCGCCTCGCACGCGTGCTGCACGGTCTCGAGGCGTGGCCGTCCATCGGCGACGCCGCCGCGCGCGGCACCGTTCGCGGCCCGAAGCTCGGCCACCTCCTCGACCGGCTTCCAGCTGGCGCCCTTGACCGACGTGCCGAGCTCCTCCACCAGCGGCCCGAGCGCACGCCACTTCTCGAACACGGCCGGGTAGTCCCGCTCGACCACGATCAGCTTCGGCATCGTCTTACCCGGAACCGGTTCGCATTCGCCGGCACGCCAGTCGCGGACCTCGCCCAGCGGCTGCGCGATCTCGTCGGCGGTGTCGTGCAGCAGCGGGGCGGCGATCACGTCGCGGCGCACCCCGAGGTGAACCTCTGCCAACTCCGAGAACCGCTCGGCGATCCGGCCGAAGGCGTCCCAGTCGGACTTGCACTCCCACGGTGGCGGCACCGCCTGGTTGAAGGTGTGCACGAACGGATGCAGGTCGGTGGAGCTGAGGTCGTACTTCTCGTACCAGGTGGCTGCCGGCAGGACGATGTCCGAGAAGAGCGCGTTGCTGGTCATCCGGAAGTCGATCGTGGTGAGCAGGTCGAGCTTGCCCTCGACCGATTGCTCGCGCCACGTCACCTCGCGCGGCCGGAGCTCGGGCGGACACTCGTCGGCGCGCACCGCGTTCTCGGTCGTGCCGAGCAGGTGCTTGAGGAAGTACTCGTGGCCCTTGCCCGAGGAGCCGAGGATGTTCGCCCGCCACACGGTCATGACCCGCGGCCAGTTTTCCGGCGCGCCCGGGTCCTCGCAGGCGAACCCCAGCCTTCCGGACCGCAGCTCCTCGACCACATGCTCGGCGGGCTCGCGCCCGGCGTTTTCGGCTTCGTCGACGAGATCGAGGGAGCTGCGGCTGAAGCTCGGGAACGACGGCAGCCAGCCGAGCCGCGCTCCGAGCGCGTTGACGTCGGCGATGTGCCTGCCCTCGAGCAGGCCTCGCCCCAGCGGCGAGGCGAAGTCGGCCGGCCGCAAGCGCTCGTAGCGCCACTGCTCGGTCGCCAGGTAGAAGAACGGCGTCCCCGACTGCTGGCGCGGTGGACGCGTCCAGTCGAGCGCGAACGCCACCGTCTGCCAGCCCGAAAGCGGCCTGACCTTCTCCTGGCCGACGTAGTGCGCCCAGCCGCCCCCACCGACGCCCTCGCATCCGCATAGCATCACCAGGGCAAGGAACGTGCGGTACGTCTGATCCGAATGGAACCAGTGGTTGGTGCCGGCGCCCATCGCGATCATCGAGCGCCCGCGGGTGACCTCGGCATTGCGCGCGAACTCGCGCGCCACTCGCGCCGCGAGGTGCCGGTCGACCGAGGTGATCTGCTCCTGCCACGCGGGCGTGTACGGCTGCTCGGCATCGTCGTACCCGGATGGCCAATCGCCCGGTAGGCCGGGCCGCGCCACCCCGTACTGGGCCAGGGTGAGATCGAGCACGGTCGTGACCAGATGGCGGCCGATCCGGATCGCCGGCACCCCGCGTCGCATCGACTCACCGCCCTCCCCGCCGACGTCGAAGCGCGGGAGGTCGACCACGACCCGTTCGGTAGCGCGACCCTGCAGCGTCAGCGCCGGCTCGATCTCGCCGAGCCGCAGGTTCCACCGCCCGGGCTCGCCGTACCGGTGGCCCACCGATCCGAGGGGCACGGCCGGTCGTCCGGTGCGCTCATCGAGCACGACTGTCTTCCATTCGGGGTTCTCGGACTCGCCGCCGACGCCGTCGTCGAGATCGGACGCCCGAAGGAGGCGATCGCTCACGCATCCGTCGTCTCTTTCGCGGAGAGTCACGAGCAGCGGGAGATCGGTGAACCGCCGCGCGTAGTCGCGGAAGTAGGGCGCCTGCCGCTCGACGTAGAACTCCTTGAGGATCACGTGGCCCATGGCCATCGCCAGCGCGCCGTCGGTGCCCGGCTCGGCTGCCAGCCAATGGTCGGCGAACTTCGTGTGCTCGGCGTAGTCGGGCGAGACCACGACCACCTTCTGGCCGCGATAGCGCGCCTCGGTCATGAAGTGCGCATCGGGCGTGCGCGTCGTCGGCAGGTTCGTGCCCCACACGATCAGGTAACCGGCGTTCCACCAGTCGCCTGACTCGGGCACGTCGGTCTGATCGCCGAAGGACTGCGGCGAGGCCGGCGGCAGATCCGCGTACCAGTCGTAGAACGACAGGATCGTTCCGCCGATCAGCGACAGGAACCGGCTCCCCGCCGCGTACGACGCCATCGACATCGCCGGGATCGGCGAGAACCCCACCACCCGGTCGGGGCCGAAGCGTTTGATCGTGTGCACGTGCGCGGCGGCGATCATGTCGACAGCGTCGTCCCAGGAGGCCCGGACGAACCCGCCCTTGCCGCGCTGGCGGCGATATAGCCGCACCTTTTCCGGATCCTCGACGATCTCGGCCCACGCTGTCACCGGATCGCCCAGCCGCTTACGCGCCTCGCGAAACATCTGAAGGAGGCTGCCGCGGACGTACGGATACTTCAGCCGCAGCGGCGAGTACTGATACCACGAGAACGATGCCCCTCTCGGACACCCCCGGGGCTCGTACTCGGGCATCTCCGCGCCGGTCGAGGGATAGTCGACAGCCTGGGACTCCCAGGTGACGATCCCGTCCTTGACGAACACGTTCCACGAGCACGACCCGGTGCAGTTGACGCCGTGGGTCGAGCGGACCACCTTGTCGTGCGCCCAGCGTCCGCGATACGAGCGCTCCCAGTCGCGGTCCTTGGCGACCAGCTGACTCCACCCCTCCTCCGAGACCGGTCCCCGGCGCAGGAATCGGTGCGTGGCCAGCAGCGAACGCTCGAGGCCGCCGCCGTCGCTCACGCCACCCGTCCCTCCGAGAGGATCACCGGGCCGGCTACACCCACGATCCAGATCCACTGACCCATCGCGCTGGCCCCACTCTATGCACACATCCATGACCGCTGTCCCCCGCAAGCGCGCGCGAGCGCCAAGTGTCCGCGCGCTGACATTTCCGCCGCGAATGACGTGTCGCGGGAGCGCGTTGGAGGAGTCCACACCCGCGACCCCGGGGGAGCGAGCACCCCCAAAAACAGCTCGTGCGGTGAGGGCGTTCTTGCGAAACCCGCCCGACGAGAGATTTCACACAAATTTGTGTATGGCAGGTTGTGCAAGGTCAACCTGTACACAGAAGCAATCCTTGTCTAACGCAAGTCGCTTGAGATAGCGTCGGGCGGCGCTTAGGGGTCTCGCGGAATGAGGCCGTCGAGCGGCTTTGACCGAGGAGCAGCGGCCGTGGGGTCGCGTGTACCTGCGTGGAGGTCACAGGACGCGGTGAGCGTTACATCCTTGAGACGGAGTCCGCCGGCCCCTCGCCGCGCGAGCGTCGACGGTGAGCCCGACTGGTCTTCGCTGACCCCGATCGCCGCGGGGCTCGAAGCCGCTCTTGAAGCCCGCGCGCCCGCGATTCACATGGGGACGCCACTGGTGCGCAAACTCGCGGCGCACGTCGGGCGCCTGCTTGGGTTGGACGATCACGAGCGACTCGCGATCGACGTCTGCGCACGGGTTCGCGACATCGGGATGATCGGGCTACCGGATTACGTGATCGCGAATGCCGGCACGCTGTCCGCCACTGATCAGGCACTCCTGAACCGCCACCCCGCTATCGGGGCCGCGTTACTCCAGTCGCTGCCAACCATGGCCGCGGCCGCGGAAAGCGTGCGCGCGCATCACGAGCGGTGGGACGGCGCGGGCTACCCCGACGGACTCCGCGGCGACGCCATCCCGTTGGCAGGACGGGTCGTCGCGGTGTGCGACGCGTTCGTTGCGGTTGCCACCGACCGGCCTCCGCGCCGCGGTATCGGTGCCGAGGGCGCGCTCGACTTCGTCCGCCGCCACCGCGGATCTCAGTTCGACCCCGACATTGCCGACTGCCTCGAGGCCGCCGTCACCGGCAAAGGAAGGCCTACGCACTGTGTCCCCGGAGCGGTCGTGCACCGCGCGGGCGAGAGCGACGCGCACGAAGGACCGAGAGTGCCGACGGCCATGCGCGACCTGCGGACAGCGCTCGTCCAGTTCGACGTGGTCCCGGCGTTCGCGCCTGCGTGTGAGCAGGCTCTCGCCGCTCCTGATGCTCCCGGCCCGGACGGGCGGAGCGTGCTCGTCAAGGCAATCGAGGCCGATATCGGTCTAACGGTCGCGATCCTGCGCCGCGCGCAGTCGCGGGGCGGACCTGCCGGGATCACCAACGTCGTCGACGCGGTGACGATACTCACCCGCGACGAGATCGACGGCACGATCGCAAAGCTGCCGCGCGCGTCGTTCCCATGGCACACCGGCTTCGACGCGTTGCTGCTTCGGTCCAGGCTCCACGCGCAAACCGTGGCCCGCGGCATCGAGCGGCTCGCGCACATGACCAAGCCGTTCGACGTCGAAGATCTGGTCGTCGCCGCGCTGCTGCACGACATCGGCAAGCTCGTCCTCGCCCGGGCGCGGCCCGACTACGTCGCCCCGCTCGCGGCGCGTCGCACGCCCGAGGAGCGAGTCCGCGAGGAGTTGCGTGAGGTCGGCGTCGATCATGCGAGCCTCGGCGGACTCCTGCTCGAGAGATGGGGTCTGCCCGAAGGGCTCGTGGATGCGGTGGCCAGGCACCACCGCTCACGCCCCGACAGCGAAGCGGCCTCGCTGGTGCGACTGGCCGACATGCTCGCGCACCACGCCCAGGCGGACGCCGTCGATTGTGAAGCGATGTTCCGTCTCGCCGCCGACTGGGATCTGTCGGTGCAGGCTCTCCGCGACATCGTGTTCGAACAGCCCCCGTCGATCGCGGGCCAGCGCCGCCGCTCCGAGCGTTCGCCGCTATCGACGCGGGAAACCGAGATCCTTCGCCTCGTCGCCGACGGCCGGCGCGACGCCGAGATCGCGAGCGAGCTCACGCTCTCGGTCAGCACCGTGCGGACCCACCTGCACAACATCCACGCCAAGCTCGAGGTCGTGGGTCGCGCCCAGGCAGTGATCCGCGCCAGCGAGATGGCCTGGATCTGAGGCGCCGCTCCTTGGTCCCGATCCGAAGCGGCGGCGTGGTAGGCGCCGCCCGTTAGGGTGCAGGCATGTCCACGCGCGCGAGCGAGGCCGAAGACACCTGGGATGTAATCGTCATCGGGGGTGGCCCCGCCGGCGAGAACGCCGCGCACTACGCGATCAAGGGGTCCGAGCGAACCGCCGTCATCGTCGAGCACGAACTGGTCGGTGGCGAGTGCTCGTACTGGGCATGCATGCCGAGCAAGGCGCTGCTGCGTCCGGTCGAGGTCGCCGACACCGGCCGTGCTCTACCCGGCGTGGCCGAGACCCTCGAGGGCTCGCTCGACCTCGCGCCGCTGTTCGCCCGTCGCGACCGTTTCACCCACAACCACGATGACTCGGGACAGGTCGAGTGGGCGAACAACGCGGGTATCGGCGTCGTCCGCGGCCGCGGCCGACTCGCCGGCGACAAGCTGGTCGAGGTCACCGCGCGCGACGGCGACACGCGGATGCTGCGCGCGCGCCGCGCCATCGTGATCGCCACCGGCACGACCCCGGCGATCCCACCGGTCGAGGGCCTGCGCGAAGCCAAGCCGTGGACCTCGCGCGACGTCACCAACCTCCGCGACATCCCAGATCGGGTCGCGGTGATCGGCGGCGGAGTGGTCGCCTGCGAGTCGACCACGTGGCTCAACGGGCTCGGCTCCCGCGAGGTCACGATCATCGAGCTCGAGCCTGCGCTGCTCGGCCACATCGAGCCATTCGCGGGCGCGATGATCGCGGAGCAGTTCAGACAACGCGGGATCGACGTGCGCCTCGACACCAAGCTGCAATCGGTCAAGCGCCCCGAGATGCGGGACACGGGTGTGGGCCGGATTCATGGCGGCCCGGCCACGATCAGCACGGGCGACGCGACGCTCGAGGTCGACGAGATCGTCGTCGCCGCCGGACGCACCCCGGCCTCCGCCGACCTCGGCCTCGACCGCGTCGGACTCGCCGCGAACGAGCACGGCTACCTGGACACCGACGATCACATGGCGGTGATCGGTGGCGCCGACTGGCTGTACGCGATCGGCGACGTCTGCGGGCGGGCCCTCCTCACCCACATGGGCAAATACCAGGGGCGGATCGCGGGCGACGTAATCGCCGCCCGCGCCGAGGGCCGCTCGACCGACGGTCCGCGCTACCGCGACCTCGCCGACCACGACATGGTTCCCGCCGTCGTCTTCACCGACCCGCAGGTGGCCTCGGTCGGGCTGACCGAGTCGGCCGCGAACGCCAAGCGCGTCGACGTCGAGACGCTCGAATACGACATCGGATCGGTCGCCGGCGCGAGACTTCTCCGCGACGGCTACACCGGTCGGGCCAAGATCGTGGTCGACCGCGCCACCGACACGATCGTCGGCGCGACGTTCGTCGGCTCCGACGTCGCCGAGCTCCTCCACTCGGCCACCACCGCCATCGTCGGCAAGGTCAGCCTCGACACGCTGTGGCACGCCGTGCCGTCCTACCCGACGGTCAGCGAAGTCTGGCTGCGCCTGCTCGAGTCCCGCAGCTGACTAGCGCGGCGCCGCCCACACCGGCGCCGGCACGCCCATCAACCGGTTCAGACACCACCCGGCGATCGTCAACAGCAGCACGCCGACGAGGATGTCGAGGATCTGGCGGGGCTTGGCCAGCAGGCCCGAGGCGACGATGATCGTGGTCGCGCCCGCCGGCGGGTGCGCGGAGCGGAGGATCCGGAGCACGCCGCCCGTCAGGGCGACGGCCAAGGCGATCGCACCGACCCGCCCGAGGGTCACGCCGGACACGTACACGCTCGGCGCGTCCAGTAGTCCGAATATCGCCAGCGACAGGACGCCGGCAGCCACCCCCACGCTGTGCCCGATGATCGTGTTGCGCGGTGTCCCCACCTCGGCCATCGGCGTCTCGAAGATCAGGAACGCGGTGGCGCCCAGGCTCGGGAACACGAGCGGCTGCTTGACGATGTAGGCCCACAGCCCGCTCAGCCCGATAGCGAAGAACGAGCCGATGAACGTGTACGCGGCGTTGCCGCGGTTGCGCCACTTCGAGTACAGCCAGCGCTTGAGGCCGTACGCCCCCCGGATGCCTACGAGCGAGCCCTGCCGCTGGAAGACCCGCACCCCGGAATCGGCGAACTCCGCGATGTGGTCGAGCTCCTCCTTGGGGTCGAAGACCATGCTCACGGCGCGGCAGCCTAACCCGCCCCTCAGACGGTGTGAAGGTTGGTCCGTTTTCTGACCTACGACCCGAGCGCCTTCACGCAGCCGGCTCGGCAGCCAGCGACTCGAGCGGCGTGTCCGGGTCGATAAGCGCGGCCGCGTCCACCGGCCGCCGGGAGCGGATCAGCGCCTGGACGTACTGGTTGACGTCCCAGACGTTGACGTTCATGCCGCCGACCACGAGGCCGTCGCGCAGCCAGAAGGCGATGAACTCGCCGCCCTCGCGATCGCCGCGGAACAGAACCTTGTCCCAGGTCGTCGCGTACCCCGAGTACTCCATGCCGACGTCGTACTGGTCCGAGTAGAAGTATGGGATCCGCTCGTAGCTTTCGTCCTCGCCGAGCATCGACCGAGCCGCGGCGGGGCCCTGGTTCAGCGCGTTGGCCCAGTGCTCGACGCGGACGCGCTCCTCGTAGAACGGATGCCAGGCGTTGACGACGTCGCCTGCGGCGAAGATCCCGGGGGCCGACGTCTCCAGGTGCTCGTTCGCCACCACGCCGTTGTCGACCTCGAGGCCCGCATGCGCGGCCAATTGCGTCCGGGGCGCGATGCCGATGCCGACGACCGCGAAGTCGCACTCGACCACCTCGCCCGCGCTCGTGAGCACACGCGAGACCGTGCCGTCGCCCTCGAACGCCTCGACCCCGTGGCCGAGCAGCATCTCGACGCCGTGTCGCACGTGCACGTCGCGGTAGAACGTGCCGATCTCGGGGCCGAGGATGCGCTCGTAAGGAAGCTCAAGCGGATCGATGACCGTCACGTCGAGGCCGCGCTGGCGGGCCGAGGCGGCGAACTCGCTGCCGATCCAGCCCGAGCCGATGACCGCGACCCGGGCGCCCTCCACCAACTGCGCTCGGAGCACATCGCAGTCGGCCAGCGTCCGCAGATAGTGAATGCCTTTCAGGTCGGCGCCCGGCACCTCGATCCTTCGTGGCTCGGCTCCCGTGGTCAGAAGCAGCCTGTCGTACGCCAGCTCCCGGCCGTCGCCGAGCGTCACGCGCGAGCCGTGGGGGTAGATCGCGGTCACGGTCGTGCCGGTCTCCAGCTCGATCTCGTGCTCGGCGTAGAAGTCGGCCGGGTGCACGTACGCCTTGTCGCGCTCGGACTCGCCGCGCAGGTAGTCCTTGGTCAGCGGCGGGCGCTCATACGGCCGCTCGGGCTCGGTGCCGATCAGGACGACCCGCCCGTCGAAGCCGCGGTCGCGCAGCTCCTCCGCCGCCTTCGCACCGGCCAGGCTGGCCCCGACGATCACGAACGTCTGCTTGCTCATATCCGCTCTCCTCTCTCGCTGGCGATCAAATCCCGCAGGCTGTCGTACTCCTCGGCGCACGCCGGGCAGCCCTCCAGATGCGCGCGCATGCCGGGCACCCGCGCATCGGCGTCCTCGCCGTCGAGCTCACGCTCGACGTACGCGTCGAGCAGCGCGAAGCACTGCTCGCACGTCACCTCGGGCCCGGACGGACCGAGCAGTGCCGCAAGCAGCCGCTTGGAGACGCGCCGGGAATCAGGCGAGGACGTCATCTTCGGCTCCGATCGCGGTCCGCAGCTTCCTCCGCGCATCGTGAAGGGTCTTGTACAGGGCGCCGCGGGTGGTGCCGAGCCGCTCCGCGAGAACGTCGATCGGAACGTCGGCGAGGACCAGCGCGCCGAGGACCTCGCGCTGGTGCGGCGACAGCTCCGTCTGTATCGCGCGCACGACGGCCTGCAACCGGTCACGGATCTCGAGCTCCTCGACCGGCTCGAGCGCGCGCCGGCAGCGCAGACCAGTCGTGGGGCTCGGTCGGGAGCTCGCGGTGCTGCCATGCTCGGCGGCGCGCCCGCATCGCCGCCGTCCCGTGGCGGCGGCCGAGCTCGAACTGGGCGGCGCGCAGCAGGATCCCGTGCAGCCTCGCCGCCGCCTCCTCTCGCACCAGCCCGCTTGCCCGCAACGCGGCGATCCAGCGCCGTGCCTCCGCATCGCGGTCGACGGTCTCCGCGGCCGACGCCGGCTCCATCGCGCGGACGCTAGCAGCGGGGTTGCCCATGCCGGTTAGCTGCGCCAAGCTGCTAGTTCTTACGTCCAGAAAGCGGCGAGCAGAGGAGCAGCATCATGGCCAAGTTCCTGATCCAGCCCCATGTCCGTCTCCACGAGTGGGTGTGCGAGGAGAAGGGGTTCTTCCGCGACGAAGGGCTCGACTACGAGTTCGACCGCCACGGATTCGCCGCGGCCTCGATCACGACATCGTCCGTCCAGCCCGCCGACGCCGCGCCGCCCGCGGCGCGGAGCGGCGCGTTCGAGGACATGGAGAAGGGACGCTCGTGCGATGTCTCGGGGGCCTGCCACTGGGCAGTGAACGCGGCCGCGTCGGCCAACCACGGTCGGATGTGGGGCAAGGCCTACTCGATCTGCACGTCGGGGATCTTCGTGGCGCCCGAGTCGGACTACCACCGGCCCGAGGACCTCGCCGGCGTGGAGGTCGGTGTCGGCTACCACTCGGGAAGTCATTACTCGGCGATTCAGGGCCTCGAGCCCTTCCTGAGCGCTGATGAGATCCGTCTCGCGTTCGTCGGATTCCCGTTCGACCGCGTCCGGTTGATGCGAGATCGCGGAATCGCGGCCGCGAACGTGTGGGGCGCCCAGTTCTACCTGCTCGAGCAGTGGGGCTTCCGCAAGCTCGTGGATACCACCTTCATGATGGGCTTCCTCGTCAGCCCGGACGCCGAGCCCGACGATCTCGAGCGGTACTTCCGCGCGCTACGCCGGGCCCAGGCCGAGCTCGACCTCGAGCCGGAGCCCTACAAGCGCCACTGGCTGAAGGAGATGCCCGAGGACCTGCGCACCGCCGCCGACGTCCGGCGTTTCGGGCCCGGCGAGCGGATCGTGTTCGAGCCGTACACGCGCGAGATGTTCGAGCGCACCCACCGGTGGATGGAACGCTGGCAGCTGTTCGACGCGGCCCCGAAGGAACTCCCGAGCTACGAGCAGGCCGTCCTCGCCTAGCCCGGCTACCCCCAGACGCGGTGGGCCACCTCCGCGATCAGCCGCAGCTTGCGCTCCTCGCCGTCCTCGCTGATCGCGTTGCCCGGGCCGGCGGAGGCGAACCCGCACTGGGTTGAGAGCGCAAGCTGGTCGCGCGGATAGAAGCGAGCCGCCTCCTCGATCCGCGCGCTCAGCCGATCGGGAGACTCCAGCTCGTCGAACTTCGAGGAGACGAGTCCGAGGACGACGACCTTGTCGTCGGGCAACTCCCTCAGCGGCTCGAACGAGCCGGAGCGCTCGTTCTCGTACTCGAGGAGGATCCGGTCGTAGTTCTTAAGGCGCGGGAACAGCTGAGAAGCGATCGACTCGTAGCCGCCGGTACTGATCCAGTGACTGTCGTAGTTGCCCTTGCAGATGTGCAGTCCAAACGTGACCCCGGGAACGCTGGCGACCTCGTTGAGCATCTCCGCGCCTTCGGTCATGACCCGCTCGAACGGGATCCCGGCGGCCGCCCACGCCGTCTGCTGGGTCGGATCGATCAGCTGCCCGAAGTCCGGGGCGTCGATCTGGATGTACGGACAACCCATCCGCGCCAGCTCCTGGGCCTCCTCGCGCATCAGTGCGAGCCCGTCGGCGAACAGCTCGAACGGATCCGCGTACGCGTCGCGCGAACGTCCCGGCGACCACGCCAGGAACAGCATCAGCGGACTCGGGAGCGTCACCTTGACCGGCCGGCGAGCCCGCGCTCGAGCGTACGCGTATTCCTCGACGGTCATCATCCGCCCCCGGCGGAGCTTGTCGGTCACGGAGATCGGGATCGTGAACACGCTCTGCTCGGCGCCGGCCTCGTCGTGGAACGGAACCGGGATGTGGTCGCTGGTTGAGCCCTCGGGATCCGGGGTCAAGCCCACCACCGCCTCGAGCAACTGGTCGATGAAGGTGTGCCGGCGGAGCTCCCCATCGGTGATGACGTCGACACCGGCGCCTTCCTGCATCGCGATCACCTGGTCGACGGCCCGGTCCTCGACCTCCTTGTAGGCCGCGGGCGCCAGCTCCCCGGACTCAAGACGGGAGCGAGCGCGGACCAGGTAGTCGGGCCGCAGAAGCGAACCCACAACATCGGCGCGATAGACGGTCGTCATCTCTCCTCACCTTCCTGTTTGGTCTGTACGGCACAGCAATGAGCCGAGCGTGGTGCGCATACTCGCCTCCGACGCGCCGGTCGCGTCAGCAGCTCGCCACCCAACGATGCCGTCGGGACGCACGAGCACTGCGCCCGCCGGCGAGATCCCGTAGGCGTCGGGAAACTGCGGATCTCCGATGACCTCGCAGTCGACCGGCAGTCCGACCCCTGCGGCTGCCGCCGACGTCGCACTGCACCAAGCTTCACCACCCGGCCCGACCAGGAGCGCGAACTCGCGTCCGAACAGATCGAGGGTCGAGACCCGCGCGCCGTCGCGCTCGACGACGACGTGGGGAGCCCGCGAGCCGGGCCGGCCCTTCGACTCGCGCGGGTGCTCGTGCAGCGAATCCTCGGAGGCCGGCTCGAGGATCACGGCGGGCGAGTTGCAGCGGCAGCCGATCTCAAGCGAGAAGTCGTCGACGATGGGGTCCATGCCCTCGGTGCCGAGGTACGGCGCCACCCTCGTCACGTACCGCGAGTACGCCTGTTCGACCATCAGTGCGCCGATCGGGCGCCGCTCGGAGTCGTAGGTGTCGAGCAACGCCGGGCCGGCGACTCCCGAAAGCACGAGTCCCAACTTCCAGGCCAGATTCCAAGCATCCTGCACTCCGGTGTTGCCGCCGAACCCGCCGTTCGGTGGCATCGTGTGCGCGGCATCGCCGGCCAGGAAAACGCGCCCGTCCTGGTAGCGCTCGGCACTATCGGCGACCGCCCGCCAGGTGGCGACGTCCTCGATCACGACCGGGATGTCGGGGACGCCGATCGCCGCGCGTAGTAGTTCGAGCGCGCGCCGCTCATCGATCGTCTCGGCCACGTTGGCCCACGGCGCGCTCGGGTACGCCGCGACGATCTCGGGACGCGCCGTGTCGCCCACCAGGTTCACCACGAGGAAGCCGCGGTTGCCCGTGCGATCGAGCCGGAAGAATCCGCGCAGCACCGGATTCGTGACGTAGTTGACGCCCTGGTCGCGACCCTCGAGCAACGGGGCGAGTGAGACCTCGGAGCGGAAGTAGATCGTGATGCTGTTCGAGAGCAACCCGTGGCCGCGCATCGCGATCCCGAGCTGTTCGCGGACCGGGCTCCGGTTCCCATCGGCAGCCACCAAGTACCGCGCCCGCACGGGGCGCTCCGAACCGCTGTCGAGATCGCGCAACACCGCGGTGACCCCGGAGGAGTCCTGCGAAACCGACGCGCATTCGACCCGGTAGCGAAGCTCGGCACCGAGCTCCTCCCCCCGCGACCGCAGGATCGGCTCGAGCGCGTCCTGGTCGATGAACAGCCGCACGGTCGGGCTGAACTCCTCGACTCCGGCGTTCAGGTTCGGGAAGTAGCTCGCGATCTCCCGTCCGGCGAGCGACTCGACGTTGTTGATCCCGCCGTTCGGGTGGTACTGCTCCTCGCCCCGGCGCCGGACCGCCTGCTCGAGCCCGGCCGCCCGGAGGATCTCGACCGTGCGGAGCTGGAAATGACCGGCGCGAGGATGGATCGCCGTGCCCGTGTGTCGCTCCACCGCCAGGCAACTGACCCCGTGCAGCCGCAGGAACAGCGCGGTCGATAGCCCGACGAGACTTCCGCCCACGATCAGGACATCAGTTTCCTCGGAACTCACCCGACCTTCTCCACGTCGTCCCGATACAGGTCGTATGCGGCGGAGTACTCCATCACGCGCGCGATGTCGTCCACGAACTCGTCGCTGTAGCCCGCTCGGCGCAGCAGGTAAAAGCCCATCTCCATCCCCGAGGTGATTCCGCCGGCGGTCACGATCCGTCCGGCGTCGACCACTCGGGCGCGGCTGATCCGGCACGCCGGCGCGATGTCGGCGAGACGGTCGATCGGCACCTTGCCGGCGGGGCCGGACTCGACCTTGTCCGGTTCCTTGCGGTTGGTCGCCGGCAGGCCGTCGAGCAGCCCCATCCGGCCGTACACCCACGAGCCCGTGCACACGCTGGTCAGGAGTGTCTCCGGGTCGAGCGAGCGGATGAACTCGTGCAGGCGGCGGTTGTACATCTCCTGACGGGTGCCGAATCCGCCTGGGATCAGGAACGCGTCCATCGCCGGCCGGTCGTCGAAGCAGTAGTTCGGCAGTAACGTGAACCCGGCCTGGGCCTGGACAGGTCGCATCGCGTCGGCGATCAGGAACGCATCGAGCTCCGGGTCATAGCGCCGGGCCACCGACCAGACTCCGTGGGGCGCGGCGAAGTCGACGATCTCCGCGTCCTTGAACACGTAGATCCCTAGACGGAATCCGGCCATCTGTCTCTCCTCTCGGTCGCCTTACGCACCCTGATTGGCGAAGTACGCCGCGTTCAGGGGCGTGAATCGCTCCCATTCTTCAGGAACCTGATCCTCAGGGAAAATCGCGTCGACCGGACACGCCTCCACGCACGCGTCGCAGTCGATGCATTCCTCGGGATCGATGAACAGCTGGTCGACGGTCGCGAACTCCGGCTCGTCGGGCGTCGGGTGGATGCAGTCGACGGGACAGACCTCCACGCACGAGCCGTCCTTGACCCCGATGCACGGCTCAGCGATCACATACGCCATTCGTACCTCCTATGCGCGTACAGCACTTTTCACACTACAGGGTGGGGAAAATACCACCTCGACCGCCAAGCGGATGCTGTTTTCCAAAGTCTCGCTGTGCAAAACTTGGGCCGCCGATGGACCTGCCCGCGCGGACCGACGACGCCCTTTCCCAGCCGACGCGTGCGCGCCTGTTCGAGCTACTCGCCGAGCTCCGGCGCCCGTCCGGGACCGAGGAGCTGGCTGAACGCCTCGACCTCCATCCGAACGGGGTACGGGTCCATCTCGAGCGCCTCCGTGATGCCGGGCTGATCGTGCGCGAGCGGACACGGCAGCCGCGCGGCCGGCCGCGCGACATGTGGATGATCGCCCCGGATGCGCGCCCCGGCGGCGAGGCACCGAGCGGGTACGCGCAGCTCGGCGGCTGGCTGGCGCGCGCGGTCGCCTCGAGCCGGGCCAGCCTGCGGAGAATCGAGGCGACCGGGCGGGAAATCGGACACGAGCTCGCTCCCGACCCCACCGGACCAGGCCAAGCGCCCACCCGCGACCCCGCAGGAGCAGCCGAAGAGCGCATGCACGCCGCCCTCGTCTCACTGGGATTCCAGCCGCGCCGCGAGGCCGACCGTGCCGGCGGACTCACTTACCGCCTGTGCAACTGCCCCTACCGCGACGCCGTACACGAGAGCCCCGAGGTCGTGTGCGCGCTGCACCGCGGTATGACGCGAGGCCTGCTCGACGTGATCGCGCCCACCACCAAGCTCGTCGGCTTCGCCCCGGGCGATCCCGATCGGGCCGGGTGCCGGATCGAGCTCCAGGGCGAGTTGGCGATCCAGGGCCGGGCCAGGGTCGCGGAGCCCGGGTAGGTGCTCGCCCTGCTGCTCGCGGCGGGATCGCTCGGGCTCAACAACTTCGCGGCTTCAATCGCGCTCGGGCTGTCGGGTATCGATCGCGCCGCACGGGTTCGCATCGCTTGCGTGTTCGGGTTGTTCGAGGCCGCCATGCCCGTCGTCGGGTTGCTGATCGGCCGCGAGATCTCACACTCGCTGGGATCGGCCGCCCACATAGTCGGCGGACTTCTGCTGATCGCTGTCGGCGCGCAGATGACCGTCGTGGCCGCGCGGTCCGGCGACGAAACGCCCGCGGAAGTCGCCGACGCCGGGACCGGCAGGCTGCTGCTCCTGGCCGCCGCCCTGAGCATCGACAATCTGGTGGTCGGGTTTGCGCTCGGCGCCTATCGCGTCCCGGTCGCGCTCGGCGTCGCGGTCATCGCCGTCGTGAGCGTCGGGCTCTCGCTCGTCGGCCTCGAGCTCGGGGCGCGGCTGGGCGCCAAGGTCGAGCGCCGCAGCGCACTGGCATCCGGGATCGTGCTGATCGCCGTCGGCGTCGCGATCCTCACCCAATGACCGCGCCGGTCACTCGGTCCCGGTCTCGGACTCCTCGCGGTCGATCCGCTGCTCGAGACTGCGCAGCGCGCGGACGACCTGATCGAGCTTGTCCTGCGCGTCCCTGACGAGCTTCGAGATCTCGCCGACCTGGTCGGCTGGACTCTTCGATTCCTCGGCCATGGCGCCTACCGTACCGCTGCGCTGCCGGCGAGCGGACCGGCGTCGCGCGGATGAACGCCGCCCGGCGCCGGCGGCAACACGGCCGCGCCCGCAAGAAGCGCTACGAGCAGCCCGGCGAACACCATGATCACGGCCGCGAGCCGCAGCGAGGTGAGCTGCGCGACGCCTCCGATCAGCGGCGGACCGCCGAGGAATCCGAGGTAGCCGAGCGAGGTGACCGCGGCCAGAGCCGGGCCCGTGGACACGCCGGGCTGATCGGCGCCGGCGCGGAACAGCGTCGGCACGACGCCCGCCAGCCCGAGTCCGAGCGCCGCGAACCCGACGATCGCGGCCGGTGCGGTGCCGGCGGCGAGCCCGGCGGCGAACCCCACCGCGGCGAGCGCACCACAGCGGCGGAGCAGACCGACCGAGCCCCAGCGGGCCCACAGGCGATCGGAGAGCAGCCGCCCCGAGCCCATCGCGACGCTGAACACGGCGTACGCGATCGCCCCCAGCGCCGCCGTTCCCGCGAGGTCGTCGTGCACCAGCTTCGCGCTCCAGTCCGACGCGCCACCCTCGGCCATCAGGCAGAACAGGCATGCGATCCCGAGCAGCGCGAGGCGCGAGGGAAGCGCCCGCCAGCGCATCGTCGGCGCGTGCGCGTCGGCGTCCTCATCCCGCGCCAGCAGCGGGCGGGTGCCGATCAGCCCGGGGATCCCGAACAGCGCCGCGGCCACCAGGAAATGCGGCAGCGGGGCGACGCTGAGCGCGGCGGCGAGCGCGCCGAGCGCGGCGCCGGCGAACCCGCCGAACGAGAACGCCGCATGCAGCGAGGACAGGATCGGCCGCCGAAGGTTGCGCTCGACCGACACGCCCTGCGCGTTCATCGCCAGATCGAGCGTCGAGTTGGTCACCCCCACGACGAACAGCGCGCCCACCAGCGCGGGAACGCTTCGGGCCAGCGCCGGCAACACGATCGCCGCCATCAGCCCGGCGAGGGCGACCCGGCAGAACGTCCGGCTGGAGCGGCCGGGAAGCCGACGACCGACGAGCGGCATCGCGATCACCGCTCCCACTGCCGGAGCGAGTAGCGCCAGCCCGAGCACGCCGGTGGTGGCGCCGACGCGGCTCGAGAGCGCCGGGATTCGCGATGCCCATGTCGCGAACAGGGCGCCGTCGACGAAGAACACCGCGGTGACCCCGGCGCGGGCGCCCCACCGCACTCCGAGGGCGTTCACGCGCGCAGCACCTCGATGCCGAGCGCGCGGTACGGGGCCAGCGCCTCGTCGTCGGCCTCCGCATCGGTGACGAGACGGGTCACCGCACTCAGCGGAGCGACCACGACCGACATCGCGGTGCCGAGCTTGTCGTGATCGGCCAGGGCCACGACCTCGGCGGCTCCTTCGATCATCGCGGCCTTCACGTGGCGCTCCTCGAGGTCCGATGTGGTCACGCCGATCTCGGGGTGAAGCCCGCACACGCCCAGGAACACGACGTCCGCCCGGATCGACCTGAACGCCTCCACCGCGGCGGCGCCGACGGTCACGAGCGAGTTCGGACGAAGCGTCCCGCCCACGACGGACACCTCGAGGCCGGGATGATCGGCCAGCGCGATGGCGATCGGCGGGCTTGTCGTAATCACGCGCGCGCGAAGGTCATCGCGCAGCGCGCGGGCGACCTCGAGCGTGGTGGTGCCGCCATCGAGCACGACAAGCTGGCCGTCAGATACGGATTCGGCGGCGCGGCGCGCGATCGACGCCTTCGCCGCCGGCGCCCGGGCCGCCCTGGACTGGAACGGCGCGCCGTCGCCGTGGCGGGGCAACGCGCCGCCGTGCACCCGCCGGAGCAGGCCTGCGTCATCGAGCTCGCGGAGGTCGCGGCGAATAGTGTCCGACGAGACGTCAAGCTCGGCGGTGAGATCCGCGGCCAGGACGCGCCCCTGCGTGCGGAGACGGTCGAGGATGACGGCCCTTCGTTCGTCGGTCAGCACCTGCCGGAGACTACACGATCATGCCCGTTCGTGCATAAACACGCATTAACATGCAACGAACAGGCGTCCAAAAGCGGTTCTGGCGGCCGCAGCCGTGGGTATCTTGGATAGACATCCTCAGACCGGGGCGGAAGTTGACAGGCGAGACCTTCGAGCAGGATCTCCCGCGCACGCGCGGGGCACCCGCGCTAGCGCGTCGATCACTCTCGCGTTGGCTCGCCGCAGACGTCGAGGGCGATGAGCTCCACACCGCCGAGCTGCTCGTCTCGGAGCTCGTCACGAACGCGGTGATGCATGGACGCGGGAACATCACGCTCCGAGCGCACATCGACGAGGATCGCTTGCTCGTCGAGGTAATCGACGAGGGCGGGGGGTTCGAGCGGACCGTTCGCAAGGGCGACTTCGACAGCATCGGTGGCCGCGGCCTGACGATCGTCGACGCCGAGGCAAGTCGTTGGGGAATCCACGAGGGCACGACCCACGTGTGGTTCGAGCTCGAACGGCCCGGACCGCGGCTCGGGCGAGAGAAGAATCCAGCGGACTGAGCCGCCGTTCAGGCCTGGTCGCGCGCCGGACGATCTGGTCGATCGACGGCGTCCACTTCGCGTACGTGTGACGCGTTGGACGAGAAGAGCAGCCGTCTAGGGCCAGTCGAGCCGCTCGGCCAGCTGATTCGCTCCGAGCTCGATCAGCTCACTGTGCTCAACGGGGTGATACGCGTCGCCGGCCAGCGCCAGCCAATCCACGCTTCGCTTCTCAGGGTCAACGATCAGCACCTCATCCACCCGGTGCTTGGCATAGAACGGGAGCTTCTCCCACGTCTCATCCCCTGGCGAGACGATCTCAACGACGATCGCCGCGGTGGTCAACCAGGTGCCGCCGGCTCCGGGTCGGTGTATGCCGCCGTCGGGCACGCGGAAATCGTCCTCGGACTCGCCGAGGTTGAACTCGCCCATGGCGGCCTCGAGGCCCGCGCTACGCGCCAGTGGTCCGAGCAGCTCGGCGAGCTGCTGGGAGATCCTTGCGTGCTTGTAGCTGGGGGCGGGGATCAAGTGCCGCACTCCTTCCCAGACCTCATCCAGCCGGTCCAGCCCGGATTGGCGACGCCGCTCCAGGAGCGCCTTGAGCTCCGGAGGCGCCGGGCCAAGTACGAGTGTGGGCATGAGGTAAGCGTACCCCGCGGCGGTTACAGCTCCATCGTGAATATCTGACCCTGCCAGCCGTTCAGCTCGAACCGGTTGGACCGGCTGAAGCCCTGCTTCTCGTACCAGTGAACAAGTCCCGGAGCGTGCGCCCAGCAATCGACGCGCAGGATCTCCGCGTTGCGCTCATAAGCGACCTCGATCGCCTTGGTGACCAGTGCCGCGCCGATTCCCTTGCCGATCAGCTGGCGCGAGCTCAGCAGCAGGATGATGTAGAGCTCGGGCAGGGGAGCCGGCGGAGCGTACGCCGGCGCTGGACCGACGACGAGCACTCCGACCGGCTCGCCCTTCCATTCGGCGATGTGCAATCCGCCGCCGACCCGGAAGCCGTAGACACGCTCGCGGATACCGGGCCGCTCCGAGAACGGAGTGGCTCCCCATTGCCCGGTCTGACCTCGCTCGACGAGCCACGCGATGGCCTCGTCGAACATCGCGATCACGGCAGGGCCATCGGTCTCATCTCCGGACCGGATCGTCAAGCCGCTCAACGACATGCAGCGGCTTATTATCGGCGCCGATCACCTCCTGACGCCTCAGCCCCGCCGGTACTTGATGACCGCGACCGGTAGCGCGACCGCCATGATCGCGACCGTCCACACGAGCGACCGGGTGACGAAGTACGAGGTCGGATGTCCGAGTAGCGCCTGCGCGTCCGGCCCGAGGGTCAGCGCGCGCACCGCGTCGACCATGTAGGTCAGCGGCTGATGCTCGGCGAACACGCGCAGCCAGCTCGGCATCGAGCTCACCGGCACGTACGCGCTCGAGACGAACGCGAACGGGAACACGATCATGCCCATCCCCTGGGCCGCCTGCGCATTGCCGGCGAACAGACCCATCGTGATGAACACCCATTCGAACGCGAACCCGAAGAGGACGACCAGTCCGAACGCCGCCAGTCCCTCGAGCGCCGAGCCGTGAAGCGTGAACCCCACCGCGAACGCGACCGCCGCGGTGAAGGCGGTGCTCCACGCGAGGATCGCGGTGTCGGCGGCCGCGCGCGCGACCAGAACCGACGAGCGCGGGATCGGCAACGACCGCAGCCGGTCGACGAACCCGTGCTCGAGGTCCTCCGCCATCGCGGTCGCCGTCCCGATCCCCATGAACAGGACGCCGGTGGCGATGAAGCCGGGCACGAGGTAGTCGACGTACGGCATCCCGGCGACGTGGATCGCGCCGCCGAACATGTAGCGGTAAATCAGGAAGAACAGCGACATCTGGACCGTGGCGAGCACGATCAGCTGCGGCGTGCGCACGTAGCGCACGAGCGCGCGGCGAGTGACGGTCAAGGTGCTCGTGGCGAGCCCTGCCCGTCCGATGGGCGTGGCGATTGTTGTCATTTGGATATTTCCTTTCGGTTTTCGCTAGGCGGCCGTGGCCGCCATCGAGCTGCTGTGGTCGGTCGGCCGGCCGGTCAACGACAGGAACACCTCGTCGAGGTTCGGCTGGCGCATGGCGATGTCCTCGAGCTCGACGCCCGAGTCATGCAGCGACCGGAGCGCCGCCATCAGCGCCTCGCCACCGGAGTCGACGCGGACGCTCACCTGCCGGGTCGAGGCGTCGATCTGCACGTCGCCGTGGCCGAGCCGCCGCAGCAACTCGGCGACCGTCGGTAGATCCTCGTCGCGGCGGACGTGGAGCTCGACGATGCTGCCGCCGATCTGGCGCTTGAGCTCGGCCGGGCTACCGGTCGCCACCGAGGTGCCGTGGTCGATGATCACGACCTGGCTCGCCAGGTGGTCGGCCTCGTCGAGGTACTGCGTGGTGAGCAGCACGTCGGTGCCCGCCTGGACGAGCCTCCGGATCGCGTCCCACAGCT
>Ga0335078_10003500_pt1 | contig 23352 bp, 15 predicted proteins | sample Lox_Sample_32_FD_206711 | JGI IMG/M metagenome (GOLD analysis project Ga0335078, IMG submission 206711) | Soil microbial communities from Loxahatchee National Wildlife Refuge, Florida, United States - Lox_Sample_3.2 | ecosystem: Environmental > Terrestrial > Soil > Wetlands | place: USA... | reverse complement strand
TCGGGCGCCAGCTTGGTATAGAGCGTAACGACATAAGAAGTCTGCGTTCCGGTTCCGACCGTCCCATCATCTCGGATATAGGCCTTCTGAAAAGCGGTGCGAATATTCTGCACGAGTTCTTCATAACGTGTGACGTCCGCTTCTTTGCCCACTGCGCGCGCCATCTGCGACATCATGTTCGCGATCAAGGCCCAATAGGCGGTTGCAAGCAAGTCTTTGTTCGTATTGGAATCGGGCGCGAGCCAATCGGCAAAGTTCGGACCAACCCCGTTCCTGCGGATGAAATCTGGGTTGCGGCTTTGGATAAATTCCATCCAGCGCTGCATGGCATCCCAGTTTTTTTCGATCACCGCTTTGTCACCATATTGCACCCATGTGGTCCAGGGAACGATGACTCCGGCGTCGCCCCATCCCGGAGCCCCGACCATGTTTTCGTTCCACGCCGAATTTCCTTCGGCGCCGCCGCCCTCGAACGGCAACGTATCCGGAGACACATTGGTAAATGCGCCCTGGGTTGTTTGTGCGTCCACAATGTCCTGAATGAATTTCTGCGAGAAGGCAGCGATGTTGAAGTTGTAACTTCCTGTGCGCCAGAAAACCCCGGCGTCGCCCATCCATCCCAGGCGCTCATCGCGCTGTGGACAATCGGTGGGAATGCTTAGAAAATTTCCGCGTTGGCCCCAGAGGCCAATCTCCCACATACGATTTACCAGATCGCTGGAAGTCACCAGCTTTGCAGTCGGACCTCCGCTAACGCTGCTCGCCACCTCGCCCTGAATCGCATCGAGTTTGGGAACGCCTGGATATCCCGTCACCTCGACATAGCGAAAACCATGAAAAGTAAAGTGCGGGCTGTATGCTTCCTCGTCGCCGCCACGAAGGATATAAGTGTCAGTTGCGTCAGCGTTTCTCAGGTTTTCTGTATAAATTGTTCCATCGGGATTCAGGACTTCGGCAAAGCGCAGCATTACTTTCGCGCCCCTGGGACCTTTTACTTTCAGCCTGGCCCATCCCACCATGTTCTGGCCCATATCGAAGATGTACGCACCGTTCTTCGAGGGTGTCACGGTCTTGGGTTGGATTGTGGCGATCACCTGCGCCGGCGAATCCGGCTGGCTCGTCAGCGCTACAGGCGGGGCATGGCCAACAATTGCCGGACTCCATGCGGAATCATCAAAATTCGCTTCGTTCCAGTCCACTTTCTTCAGGCGCGCGTCGTACACTTCCCCCGAATAAATCTGCGACTCGATAATCGGTGAGGATGCTGCCTTCCACGAATCGTTTGTCACAACCGCGTCGCGAGAACCGTCGTTGTATTCCAATTCAAGCTGCGCAAGCAAGCGATCAGGGGGAGTGAAGAAGAAAGTTCCAACCCACGTGAGCGGACTACCGTACCATCCGTCGCCGAGCAAAGCGCCGAGCACATTTGCACCAGGAACAATTTGATTGGTCACATCGTAGGTCTGATACAGGACGCGCTTACGAAAGTCGGTAAAGCCCGGTGTTAATACATCCGCCCCGACCCGGCTTCCATTCAAAAATACGCGGTAGCTCCCGAGCGCGGTGACGTAAAGTCTCGCGGATCGAACGGCTTTAGCGATGTCAATCCTGCGGCGTAGATATGCGGCGGGTTGCGGTAGCGGACCCGGATCGCCCAAGTGTTTGTCCGTCAGGTCTCCAATAATTTGAGCCGGGCGCCAGTGCGAGTCGCTTTCCTGGCGGGCTTTCCAGCCTCGTTCTGTGCCGACACGCACGATCTTTCCATTGGAATTCGTGAGCTTGATAAGCGCTGCCAATCCCCCCATGGTCGTCGTTGCATCCTTGCCCGGGCCAAATTGCGGCACTGGCGGACTGGCAGCCTCCACTTCAATGTCGTTCCTGCCCGCGACCAGTTCACTTAGAATGTCGCGCCGGTCGAACGCTTCCCAGCGGCTCTTGGCGCCCACTTCATGGCCGTTCACCGTGGCTTTGTACGCACCGTGCACAGCAATAAACATAACGGCGTGTTGCGGCCGGCGAGAGATTTTTAGCGTTGTCCTGAACCTCGCGCTGGTCTTCGGGATGGTCGCGAGAACGTCTTGCCCCGGCACCCAGAGCCATCGGATTCCGGCGCGGTCCGCGGTGTCTTCCGGATTGTTCCAGCGAATCCATTTTGCCGTCCAATCGGTGGGATGAAGCAAGCCCATCTCCCACCATGTTTCTTCCGTGGACTCGGATACGCGTCCGGCCGTGTCCCATACTCGGACCTTCCAGTAGTAGCGTTTTCGCGATTCAAGCGTTGGCCCGCCGTAGGCAATGCCAACAGATTCGTCGGAGTTCGTCCTGCCACTGTCCCAGACGTCCACCAAATCGGGTTGCAGGCGATCAGCCCTGCTTGCGACCAGTACCTGAAACGCTGCCTGTCTCCAGTTGCGCTCCGTGCTGTCACTCTGCCAGGAGAGATGAGGAACGGGCACGTCAATGCCTAACGGATTTTCACGGTATTCGCAGCGCAAATGAACCGGCGTTGCGGAAGCGGTGGCGACGATCCCCACCATCGCAACCAGCGCCTTCATCAGTCTTGAACGTTGCAAGACATTCTCCTATCCTTCCGATTCCGAATCGCCAGAAGGAATCCATCGGAACGGGCGAAGGCCTGTCCCGTACGGCTTGAACCTGATACAACTGATGTGTCAAGTTATAAGTGACTTGCGCAGGCCTCGAGCCGCCACGTGGATCTCGCATTGCGCAATATATCCGATTTTGCGCAAGAAATTCGTGACGCTGAGACCGAACGACTGTACCCTTCCATTCTCATAAAGAGGTTCACATGGATCGAAGTATGAGTGACAACATTTTCTCCGCGCTCGAGTCGTTCCGTGTTGAGCTCCCGTCCTGGGGGTTCGCCAATACCGGTACTCGTTTCGGGAAGTTTATCCAGCCTGCGGCCGCCACCACGACTGAGGAAAAATTCATGGACGCGGGCCAAGTGCATCTGCTCACTGGGGTCTGCCCCACTGTGGCCCTGCATGTCCTGTGGGACTGCCCGAACGGTTTGGAAAGCGCCGAAGACATCAGGAAGTTTTCTTACAAGTACGGCGTGGCGCCGGGTTCGATCAACCCCAACTTCTTCCAGGACCAGGAATACAAGTACGGATCGTTCGGCAATCCTGATCCCTCGGTCCGGCAGCGCGCATTGCAACATGCAAAGGACAGCATTGAAATTGCGCAGCGCCTGCGCAGCCGCGACATCTCCTTCTGGTTTGCTGACGGATCGAATTATCCCGGCACAGCGAACATGCGGCAACGCAAAGAGTGGTTCAAAGAAGCATTGAAAAAGTCTCATGCTGAGTTGTCGCCCGAGCAGCGGATGCTTATCGAGTACAAGCCTTTTGAGCCGGCGTTCTACCACACCGACATTGCGGACTGGGGGATGGCGCTGCTTCTCGCGCGCGCGGCGGGGCCGCAAGCTAAAGTATTGGTGGACACCGGCCATCACTACGCGGCCCAGAACATCGAGCAAATCGTGGCCTGGCTGCTCTCGGAAAACATGCTGGGCGGTTTTCACTTCAACGATCGCCGGTACGCCGACGACGACCTCACCCTGGGCTCCATTGATCCGTATCAGGTTTTCCGTATCTTCCATGAGATCCGATTTTTCGAATGGGAAACCGGCGAACAGGCAGAGATCGCCTACATGGTGGACCAGAGTCACAACCTGAAAGGCAAAATCGAAGCGATGATTCAGACTGTAACCATGGCGCAGCAGCTTTTCGCAAAAGCCGCGCTGGTGGATGAGAAAAAACTCGCGGCCGCCCAAGAGAGCTGTGCCTTGGTTGACGACGAGTCTATGCTGCAGGATGCTTTCGCAACCGATGTTCGTCCTGCCATTCAGGACTGGAGAGAATCGAAGGGGCTGCCCAAAGATCCGATCAAGGCGTTCCGGCAGAGCGGCTATTTGGAGCGCATCACGAAAGAGCGAGCGGCCAGGAACTCGCACATTGTTTCGTCGTACGCGTGATCACGCCGGTGCGGGCAGATATGGTGGGCGTCATCTACAGGCTTTTCTCCCGCTGATACCGTTCATCATCTGTGAGCACCGCAATCGGATGTTGAAAGGCCTCGGGTGGTTCGGCGGGAATCTTCTCGGAGACAGCAACGGAGTCATGAAGCCGTGGCATTAGGGAAGCAAGAAGATCAACACCGCCCTTATCTGGCTGTCGATTTAGGGGCCGAAAGCGGACGGGTAGTACTCGCGCACCTGCACTCCGGAATTCTTACCACCCGGGAAGTCCACCGCTTTCGCAATGAGCCGGTGGAATACGGAGGCTCGCTGCACTGGGATGTCGCTCGTCTTTGGTTTGAAGTGCGGAAGGCTCTGAGCTGTGTCGAACAAGTGGAGATCGCGGCGATCGGCGTTGACGCATGGGGCGTAGATTATGCCTTGCTCGGAGAACGAGGAGAGTTGCTGCAGAACCCTTACCACTATCGCGACCGCCGAACGCAGGGCGCAATGGAGGAGGTGTTTCGCACAATCTCCAGGGAGGAAATCTACCGCGCCACCGGCATTCAATTCATGCCCATCAACACGATCTACCAACTCTATGCCACGCAGCGCGACACGCCTTCGATTGTAGCCGCAGCCAGACGACTGCTCACCATCCCCGACCTCTTTCACTTCTGGCTGACCGGAAACGCGGTTTGCGAATTCACCAATGCTACGACGACCCAACTGGTCAATCCGTTTCGCCGCACATGGGCAACCGAGCTCATGGTGAGGCTAGGATTGCGGGCAGATTTGCCCGCGCCAATTATCGAGCCTGGCACAGTGGTGGGAACTCTGCTCCCTTCTCTCGCCCAGAATTCCGCCCTCGCTGACACTCAAATCGTCGCTCCCGCCTGTCATGACACCGGCTCGGCGGTCGCTGCCATCACTGCCCGCGACGGCACCGCATTTCTAAGTTCCGGAACCTGGTCGCTGATCGGCATCGAACTCGATGAGCCCATTGTTACCGCGGAAACGCTCAAACTAAATTTTACCAATGAAGGTGGTGTGAACGGGACGACGCGCCTGCTCAAGAACGTGATGGGCCTTTGGATGCTGCAGGGCTGCAAGAACTGCTGGACAAGGCGCGGCCAAAGCGCGGAATACAGCGATCTTGTAGAGCAAGCCGGCCGCGAACCGGCGTTCGCGCATCTCGTGGATCCGGATGACGAATCCTTCCTGCATCCCAACGACATGCTTGCCGCCATTGATGACTTCTGCAGAAAGACGCATCAAGCACCGCCAACCAGCGCTGGCGCCTATGCGCGCTGCATCCTCGAAAGTCTGGCTCTGAAATATCGTCTGGTGCTGCACAATCTCGAGCGCCTTTGCGGGCGGCCTGTCGAGCAGATTCGGGTCATCGGCGGCGGCTCGAAGAATCACCTGCTGAATCAGTTCACGGCCGCTGCCACGGGCAAGCGCGTCTTCGCCGGTCCAGCCGAAGCCACGGCGCTGGGAAACGTAGCCATACAGATCCTTGCTACCGGCGAGGCATCGTCGCTACGCGAGGTGCGCGCCATCGTTGATCAATCCTTCCCCACCGAGGTCATTGAGCCTCTCGAGACCGACAAATGGGAGCGCCACTTCGAACGCTTTGAACAATACTGCGAGATGATTTATGCCTGAAATCAAGGAGACGACTCATCTGAAAGATCTATGGGACGAAGACCATGCCCGCGCGCTTGGCGGAAACCAACTGGCCCTGCTCCGTTATCGCTCGAATCTGTTGGGCGCCGATTTGCGCATCACTAATTTCGGCGGTGGCAACACCAGCTCGAAGATTGAGCTTCCCGACCCATTCACCGGTCAGCCGGTTCGTGTGCTCGCCGTGAAAGGCAGCGGCGGAGATATTGGCTCAATCACGGAATCCGGCTTCGCCCTTCTTTACCTGGATCGCCTGGGGCACTTGAAGAAGCTTTCCCGCGGAGAGGAGTACGAAGACGAAATGGTCAGCTACTACGCTCTCTCGGCGTTTGGCGAAAACCGGGTCGCAGCATCTATTGATACTCCCTTGCATGCTTTCCTGCCCTTCCCGCATGTTGATCATCTGCACCCGGACTGGGCCATCGCGCTGGCGGCCAGCGCAAACGGAAAGCGCAGATTGGAACAGTTCAATAAGGAATTCAATCGCAAGATTGTATGGGTTCCCTGGCAGCGCCCCGGCTTCGAGCTTGCCCTGCTCGTCGAGCGCGCAGTAAGAGACCATCCTGGCGCCGAAGGTCTGATTCTCGGCGGCCACGGCCTGTTCACCTGGGGAATGACACAGCGCGAATGCTATCTGAACAGCATTCACACCATTGACGAAATGGGGGAATTTATCCTCGCGCATCAGGCCAGGAAAGGCGCGCTGTTCGGCGGAGTGGCTCACCCGCCGCTGCCGGACCGCCAAAGCATCGCCATTCAGATCCTTCCTTCGCTTCGCGGGCAGCTGTCCTCGAACCGTCGCGTCGTCGCTCACTATGCGGACGGGGAAGACGCTCTCACCTTCGCCGGATCGAACTGGGCGAAGGAGCTGAGCGCTTTAGGCACTAGCTGTCCCGATCATTTCTTGCGCACCAGGGTCTGCCCCTGGTTCATCGAATGGGACCCCGCGAAAGAAGACGCGAAGGCCCTGAAGGCCCGCATTCACAACGAAGTGGCCGGATATCGTGCAGCCTACAGGAAGTACTACGAACAGTGGGCCACGCCGGATTCTCCCAGGCTTCGTGATTTGAATCCGTCTGTTGTTGTCATCCCCGGCCTCGGCCTGTTTGGATTCGGCAAGAACAAGAAAGAGGCACGCATCACGACGGAGTTCTTCATCAACGCCATTCACGTGATGGCAGGCGCGAATGCTCTTGAGGATGGAGATGTGTCTGAACCTTTGCCGCAGGCCCGAACTCCTGAGCAATCCCGTCAATTCACGCAATTCCATAACTACGTCGCGCTTCCGCGCTCCGAGGCATTCCGCATCGAGTACTGGGCGCTGGAAGAAGCCAAGCTGCGGCGCATGCCCGCGGAAGCGGAGTTCAGCCGCAAGATTGCCCTGGTCATCGGGGGAGCAAGCGGAATCGGCCGCGAAGTTGCGCTGTCGCTCGGGCGCAAGGGAGCGCACGTCGTCGTTGCGGATTTCGATCAGGAAGGCGCGGGCCGAGTGGCGGATGAAATCGGCAAGGCCTCCGCCGCCGAATTCGTCGCTGCCGCTACGGTTGATCTTGGTTCATCCGAGTCTCTGGCGGAAGCGGTCAGATTCACAGTCTTAAAATTCGGCGGTATTGACATCATTGTAAATACAGCGGCTATTTATCCCGTGGCCGGACCCGATGGCGAACTCTCCGACGCGCAGTGGACCAGGACGTTCCTGGTAAATGTAACCGGTAACTATCTGCTTGCTCGCCAGACCGACCGGGTGTTCAAAGATCAGAATCTGTCCGCCGCTATGGTACTGACAAGTTCTGCGAATGCGGTGGTCCCGAAAAAAGGCAGCGAAGCCTACGACACCAGCAAGGCCGCGCTGAATCAACTGATTCGAGAGTTAGCCATCAAACTGTGCCCACTCGTCCGCGTGAACGGAATCGCGCCTGCCACTGTGGTGGCAGGTTCCACCATGTTCCCGCGCGACCGGGTGATGCAATCCCTGCAAAAATACAAGATTGATTTCTCCGAAAGGGAGACCACGGAAAAGCTGCGCGCCAAGCTCGCGGATTTCTACGCGCAACGCACTCTGATCAAATGTCACATTTTTCCGCAGGATTGCGCCGCCGCAATCGTCTGGCTGGCCGGTGAACAAAGTAGCAAGACCACCGGCCACGTGATCCCGGTTGACGGTGGGTTGCCTGAAGCCTGTCTGCGTTAAGGAGCGATCCAATGCAGCTTCCGTTTGACGTTTTCCCGGTTCGTGCTGGATGATGGAGGCGAATGGACGCTGAACGGACCATTGCCGAAATCGAGTGGCTGGAGCGCGTCTTCGCAGTGCCGGACACCAGACCGCTGAGTCCCCGCGACCTCTCGGCTGCGAATCGGCGGCACGACGAGAGGCTAGCCAATAGCCCGTGGTTTCGACTCTGGCAAAGCTATGGCGTCTGTTGCCGGCCTGAGCCTCCGCTGATCCGACTCGGAGAAATCGAAAGCTGACGCTCGTCAGCTGATGACTTTCGCCGCCGAAAGCATGTCCGTTATGTTCTTGAGTCGGCGGGCGCGTGTCTTCCTTCTTCGCTTAGAAAAGAACGAGGCCGCGTCGTCAGCGTTCGCTGAAAACAAAGAGGCCGATGAGCGCGGGAGTAAATGAAACTTCAATCCGCTGATTAACGGTCACGCAAAGCCGGCTCCGAGAAACTACTCGTTGCTTACCGGACAGGCCTTCTACCGAAGCGATAGGTAAAGTTCAGGCTGGCGTACGAAGGAATTCTCACGCCAACCACTTCACTAACGGAGTTTGCCGGGACTAATCCGTTGCTTCCCAGGCCTACCCGTCCGGGTCCATAGACCCCGGCAATCGCATAGTTTTCGGTAGTCTGTCCCGTCCAGCCCGAAGCAATCATCATGTTCACCCCAATATTCAGCCTTCCTTCCAAAAACGGCCGCGTCACGGCGAGGCGGAATTCTTTGTTTGGGACTCCCACGCAATAGTAATTAAGCGCATTTGGATCGCCGCTCAGGTAGGCCGATTCGCTGCAGCCGTTCCCGACAACCTTTCTGCCAACATATTCGAATTCGCCTTTGGCTTGCAGGTGGAGAGGCAGCTTCTGATACGCCGCGACAACGTCGCCGATCAGGCGGGGAGCCTCTGGCACGATCGAGTAAGACGTGTTCACGAGACGCGCGTCGGCCTGCTCGAAGGTAGCTTGCAACAATCCGTTCGGAATGCTCTGGCGCACGGATGCAGCCAGATAGCGAATGCGGCCAGGCCCCAGATCAAACTGCAAGCCCTCATCGGGATCGATTTTGCCGTATTCGGCGCTTTGCGTTTCGTGGCCAAGGGTAAGTTTCACGTCCGTCTTATGAATGGTTTTACTTGTGATCAACTGATATGACCGCGCGGTTTCAACCGGATCAGGCTTGATCGGACCGTTCAATTCGGTTCCCAGCCGGGGGTCTTCCGTAAAGAAAGACTTGCCAAAACTCAACGAGACCAGCGGGGCCAGCCGCGACGAACCGGGCACAAACGTGACCGTCGCTTTCGGAGACGTGAGATTCACCCACTTCCTCCATGAGTTCGCGGGAGTAATCAGGTCCTGGTTATCAATGCTGATCTCATCCTGGCGAACTCCTGCGTAATATCGTATGTGGCGGCCAACGTCCCCTTCCGCCGCGACAAAGGGGGTTAGCGGAGCAATCGTCACATTATTGCCATCAATCTTGACGAAAGGCCCGTAATAACCCGGATTCGCAGGATTGAAAAAGTTGTAGTGGTCGAGATCGTCGCGCCGCGGCGCCTCGCGCTCGTAGTCCGTGCCCGCCAGCAATGAAAAGTTCTTCGAGATTTTGTTCACATAAGTAACATTGGCGCCGCCAACCGTGCGAAATTCACTCTGCCTTATCAAGCCCAGCCCAAAATCAGAGAACAGCGAGAGATTGTAGGTCCGAAAGAAACTGGACAATTGCAACTCCGCGTGGTCATCAATCTTCCACACATCGTTGAGTGCCACGAGCGCCGTGTGCGTCTGGTCCTTTTGCCGCGGATCAATCGTGTCCGGATATTCCACCCATCCCGCAGCAGCGTCAACAGCATTGAATCCGTAGATCGGCCGCAGTCCGGCGACATAGCCATAGCCGAGGTATGCAATTCCGAACAAGGAAAACGTATGATCTCCAGCGTGGAAGACACGGCCGCCGTTGAACTTAAATTGCTTGCGATGCTCCAATCGGTCAAGAAAACCATTGCCGAAGGAAACTTCCATCGCAGCCCAGGAATCTGCCGACGGGCTCATACCCACCGTGACGGTGGCATCACGATCGTCGGCCGTTAGAGTGATAAACGGGTTCAGATATGAGCGCAACCCATAGATCGCGGCCAAGTTCAGCGCATGATTGCCCTCGCGGACGTTATACGCACCGCCATCTACCTGTACGCTCTCGATCACTTCCGCAACGTAAATATTCGGATCGGCGTAACCATTTCCATGCGCATTGGCCGACAGATTATTGGGGACCAGGCAGCTTCCCACCTGAATGTACTGGGCGATCGGCTCGCCGTGATCGCCAGCCACGCCCGGCGCAAAATACTGTGGAGCTTTGATCCCGCCCGATGCCGTCTCGATGGGATATCCCGGAATTGAGATGGGGGCGCCCGGGCGACCCGGGTTCGCGTCAAGCAGACCCTCTGTGGCAAACACTTTCATCGCGGGATCGGGCGAAAGCACGTCGCCCTCGCTGACGTCAGCGGTTACAGTGACGCTTTCGACCCTTGAAGCCGGCCGCTTCACGGAAATAACAATCTCGGGATTGGCGCCCGCTTGGACATGAAGCGATCGGGCTACAGACTGAAATCCGGGAACATCCACTTGAATGGTGCAGTCACCCGTCGTGTGCATTACCAACCGGAAGTGCCCGTTGGTCGAGGACAGGACGTGCGCGACGATCTGACCTTCCTTCGTGACTTGCACCGAAGCATTTTGCAGGGCGTCTCCGGTGGGATCAACAACGCGGCCTTGCAGAATGACGGTTTGCGCTACAAGCGCAGGCGAAATTACCAGCATCAATGAAAAGCCGGCCAAGACTTTGCCCATTGGCAATTCTCCTGGATGACGAGCGGGCACCATCCTACGTAGCACGACCATGAGATTCGTGCTACCAGTACAGAAGAACCACCACCAAAAGCTGGCCGGGGTCGGTTGCTAGGGACCATCGTAACACGATTATTATGTTCGTGCTACAGGGGCCCGGGGGAAACAGGCCGCACACATAGCAACGGGAAACGATCAGAACCGCAATTCATCGCGCAGCGCGCTAAGCTACTGGTGGCGATGATCACGGTGGGCGTGAACATTGCGCGAGACAACCTCAGGAGAACTCATCACCAGCCGCCCATGCCGTACGCCTTTCGTGCCGATTAGGCGGTCCGCCAGCTTTTGCACATCTCGTGACTTGCCCCGCAGGACGATGATCTCAAGACAGCGATCGTGGTCCAGGTGAACATGCAGAGTAGAGATGACTAGGGCGTGGCTCTCGTGCTGTAGATCGCCCAGCTTTTCCGCCAGCAGTCGGGTGTGATGATCGTAGATCAAAGTGACCGAGCCCACCACGGAAGCATGCGTCGCCACTACGGCGGAACCGACCAACTGGTCACGAATCAAATCGCGGACAGCCTCGGAGCGGTTCTCATATCCCTTGTCGCTGATGAATGAGTCAAAACGGTGCAGCAAATCGGATTCAATTGATACTCCAAAACGGGTGAGATGTCCCATAGACCTCCTCGAATTGGCTCATCAGCGACGAGCGTAGCAGACCAGCCGCCTCATCTTGCCAAAGAAAACGGGGCGCCGGTCAAGTCCGGATCACAAGCGAGGGGTTAAAGGAGTGTCTAGCGCGGTAGGAATCGAACCTACAACCTACTGATTAAGAGTTGTTGCACCTCAGCAGGTCCGGCGGCAGCGATCATATGAAATCAATCACTTACCAAACCCAGCCCGCACGGAAGCACTTTGTCGAAGTATCGAAAAAGGTATTAGCGCATACCGGCTCGAAGCCTACGGCACATTCTGCGGCACACCTGGTACAAGGACGCCATGAAGCCGATCTAGCCGTTCAACTGACTACAGTGGGCCTTTCGCTGCCTCGTAGTACTTCCCGTTGACTTCGTCGCCCATGACGGCGAAGTCGCACATCGACGCCTCCATCGGATCGGTCTTGAAGGTGAAATCGATCGATGGCACGCGGATAGTGGCCTCGAGTTGTGCGCTTGCCTTGAAACCTTCGAATCGGTACTGCTGCGCCGCGTTTTCGTACTCGACAGGCTCATCAGTGGCTTTAAAGACGAGTTTGAAATCCAGGAATGCTGGAGTACTTTCCGCATCCATCGCTGGCCAACGAGGCTGGTCAATGATGGGGGCATTGCTCACCTGGACCGTTGCCGTTTTGTCGTCAGAACTAAATGTCAGGCCGCCCGATGGCACAGGCATAACCCAGTAGAGACCTTCAGGCGAGATGGGCGAATGAAAATCATGGATCTGGTTCGCAGGGACCGCCGGTCCCTTGAATACGGTAAGTCAAGTGTGGGCGAAGATGGCGTGGTGCGCCTGGCGCGCCGCCCAGTACTCGCCCGCCATGTAACTGTAGTCGGTCGTGGGAGTGCCCCAGGCGAGGCGGTTGCCCTTGTTATCTGTGCCCATGCCATGGAACCCGTTGCACCGTGCCAGCTTCCCCTTGAAGTGGTAGATATTTGATAGTTCGACATTCGGCACCGGGCTCTGGTTGTGATTGCCGTTCTTGTCGAGCCATGGAATCGGGTACGGGCATGCGCCGCCGTTGGAGGGTTCGCGGTTCTGCGGGATGGGCGAAACGCAGGCTTGTGTTGCGGACTGCGCGTAAAGCTGCTTGCCCCGCAGCGAAGCCGCTAAAGCAGAAGTCACTCCGAGTTTCAGCCAACGCCGCCGGTCCAATCCAAAGCGTGAAACGTGAGCACAAGCCATGGCATCTCCTTTGCTGTCCTAAAGCTTACAGCCTAATGGCCTGCTCCCTTCGTCCCCGGCACTAGTGGCCGAAAAACTGCTGACTCATTGACTTCCTGAAACCCTCGTCTCCCATCTGCCGACACATTGCATACAACGCTTTGCCATCTGCACCAGCGACGTAGCGAAGCTGGTCTTTTCCTTCTGTGGCGGCTTCGTACACCACTTTCAGCGATCTGTTCAGGAGAGGTGATGGTGAGCGCGGAAGGAATCGAACCTTCAACCTACTGATTAAGAGTCAGTTGCTCTGCCAATTGAGCTACGCGCCCATCTTTATTGTTTGCAGCAGTTTGCGGCGGTCTTGTTTGTGTCAAATCTTAAAGATCTCACCAAGCTTTTCGTGTCTTGCCTAAACAGCCCAACGAAATTTCCCAATGTTAGCGGTATTTATTTATATCATGAGCCGCTTCTCTTATGAGTCTGGTCCGAGGATCATTTGCTCTGCCAATTGAGCTACTCGTGCGTGCTCTATTTATCAGTTAATTACGATCTATACTATTTCGTCCAAGGGGCGGTCTGTCGTGATTGTGTCGCAGACTGGATAATGCGCTCTACAGCAGGCCTCCATCCCGATTCGGCGGTGAGAGGTTGACTGTGTAAGCGAGCAGTTGTGTTCCGGAGAAGCGCTTCGTGGCCACGACCCTGCCGCGCTCATCCATCGCCCCCAAGTGGAATACGGTTTTCCCAATATCGATGCCAACAGTTTGAATCTTCATGAAACGATCCTCCTTGACACAGGGGAAGTAAAGGTACGCTGCCGGGAGTCCCGAAAAGGAGAGGAGGACGAGCCGGAAGTTTGGCGCGTTGGGTGCAGGAGGCCTATCGAATCAGCGAGCGGCGGCGCGGATCGTGAAGCTGGCGATCGGGACGCTGCGCTACGAAAGTCGGAACGTCTTCGATGAAGTGTTGCGACATCGCTTGCGAGAGTTGGCCGCGGTGCATGTGCGGTATAGCTATCGGGACCGAGCTTGCTTAGACGACGGCAGGGATGAGAGCATCAGCTCTGTTGGTTACGATCGGAACATTGAATCCAAGGCTCGCTCCAGGGCTGACGCCGCTTCGCTGGGGACGGCATCGGCGTGGAACAAGCCGAACTGGATGCGGGGGGCGGGAGGCAGTTGGAGGTTCTCCACACTACTCAGCCCGCGGGCGCGGATCAGTTCGCCACAGAGGACAGCCATGCCCAGCCCGGATTGCACCGCGGCGAGAATGGCGTCCAGGCTGGTGCTCTCAAAGGTCACCCGCCACTTCCAACCCGCGGCCTGGAGCGAGTTCAGCATCTCGTCCTGCCAGGGACAGGGAGGTTCGAATAGCACTAGAGGTAGAGTTCGAGATGAATCGATTCTGAGTTCGAAAGAAACAGCCCATTCCAGTGCGGTCCACCAGGTGACGGACGGGGCTTGGGTCATGGAGTCAGGCTGGGCCACTGCCAGATCGAGTTTTCCGGCGTTCAATAGCGCGTCAACTCGGTTGCCGTCGGTGACGATGACTTTCAATTCCAGTCCGGGATGAAGGGCGCGAAAGCGCTTCATGGTGGCGGCAAATCCGACCAGGGCGAAATCTGGGCTCATGCCCAAAGACAAGCGCTGGTTGGCGGCCGCGCCGCGCAATTGGCCGAGCGCTTCTTCGCTAAGGCTGACCGCGCGATTCGCATACGTGACCAGCAGTTCGCCGTGGCGCGTGAGCTTGGCGCCGCTTCTGCGGCGAGCAAACAACTTCTGACCGACAATTCTCTCTAGCCTCATGATGCGGGCGCTGATTGCGGGCTGGGTTCTGTCCACGGCGGCGGCCGTTTTTCCCATGCTGCCATGCTGGGCGACGGCAAGAAACGTGCGCAGCAGACTCACGTCCAGGTCCTGCGATTCAACTGGTGTTCTCATTGGGCATGCACCTCGCCGAAAGCAATATCTCCGTTTCGTGCCTCTGACAGTACCCTCCAAGCCGTGAAGAACCCGTGAAGATTTCCATCAATTCTTTGATTGACCCGCATAAGTAGTATTGATTGCGGCCGTGCTCGATGGTCTGCAGTGACACAGAGGTTCAAAACAGCGCAAGCTGATTAGTGGCGGAAAAAATGTGTCACGGGAAGGCCTACGTTTCGGTAAATCTGGTGCATGTAAAACACGGCGAAGGCAATCAGGATCGTTCCGAAGACCCGATAGAGCAGTTCCTTACCGCGATCGTGGGAACCCACATGAGGAAAAATGGCAAAGGCGTCGTTGAGGAAGTTTTCGCAGCGGTGCGATCACCAGGCATGTGCCCAAGCCGAGAGGCACCGTGCAGATGATGCGTAAATCACTGTCAGTTGCAGGAACAGGCCCCTGGCCTGTACAAAGGCCGCAAACATAGAAAGCTTCGCTATCAGGGTGTGTGTAGCTCGATCGCGTCTCCAAGTTCTTGGTCTTGTCGCTCAGTTTTGCATCGGTTGAATTCTGTCAGCGTGGCGCCACGAGGCGCACCGTCCCAAGTCCGTTGCAAAAGCGGCAACGCTCGCCTTCCAGCAACTTGCCCGAGCCGCGGCATTCGTTGCAGTGGACGACCAGTTGAAACCGGTCGTCGGTTATGTCAGCTTTCCCTGTTTCTTCCCTCACGACTTCGGCATGATGGTACTTTCGCAGCCACGAGGACAGCCTGCCTTCCAGCTTTTCGCGATCCTGGACGCGGGTGCGTTCCGAAACTGAGCTCCACCATTCCGGCAGACATGCATAACAGACGAGTTCGCCGGAATCGAACAGGGCTCCGGGTTCGGTGACACGGAAAAACTTGCGGCATTGGCCGCAGCGCTTAATGCCCAACAGGGACAAGGCTTCGACCAAGTCACTAACGTCATGCTCAATATGGTCCAGGGCTTCGAAGAGCGATCCTTCACCTGCGTCGCTAGCTTGCGGAGCATGGTGCTGCGATACGCTTTCCATAGATACTCCTTGCGCGCGAATTTTGTTGCCACTTGCCGTCATACACGAGCTTCGTTCACGAATCCGATGAAACGGCGCGCCAGTTCCGCGATGCGGTCCGACTGCTTCATTCGAATCGCTTCCCGGGGAATCAGGTCCGCGCCAATACCGAGGGCGGCTGCGCCCGCCAGAATAAAATTGGTAGCGGTTGACTGACTCACGCCACCGGCAGCAATCAGAGGAACTTCGGGAAACATAGTTTTCAGGCTGCGAACGTAACTTGCGCCGCCGACATGTCCGCAGGGGACAACCTTCACAAAATCGGGAGCCAGCTTCCATGCAGCCATTACGTCAGTGGGAGTGAGCGTGCCTGGAATCACCACAACGCCTTCGCGGGTGGCGAACTTTACCGTCTCAGGGTCAAGGCCGTCGGTGCTCAAGAATTGGGCGCCGGCCTCTATTGCCCGGCGCGCAGCCTCCACGTCGAATACTCCGCCAGCGCCCACAATTGAATTGGGCCGGTACTGCAGACATTTCGCGATGACTTGGTGAGCATCCGGCACGGTCAAGGCAATCTCGACGATCGGTATTCCGCCGCGCCAAACCGCTTCCGCTGCAAACAAGGCGCCATCGGCGGAAGATGCCCGAACCGAGGGTATGATTCCGACCTCTTCGATCCTGCGACGAACCTCTTGCTTATTCACAAACCTCGTTCCTTCAACAGCTCCACGGGCTTCATGGCAGCGACCTGACTCCAACCGCTTCGCGCAATTGCTCCAGCGCGAGCAGATAGGATGCCAGCGCCTGGCGGTACGCGAGCTGCGTCGCCCGGTAGCTGCGCTCAGCGTCGAGAAAATTGAGCAGGCTGGTAGCGCCTCGCTTGTAGGCGTATTCGCTGATGTCGCGGTCTTTCTGCGCCACGTCGAGATAGCCCGAGCGGTAGAGCACGACGACCTTGTCATTGGTGCGCAGGCCTTCATAGGCGTCACGCACATCGGTAAGAGCCTGGCCTGTCGTCGCCTTTTCCTGCTCTTGAGCCTGTGTGATTGCGTAAGTAGCGCGCAGGATTTCCCCCTGATTGCGATCGAAAATCGGCAGTTGAATGCTTCCGAAGAACGAAGCCGTATTGATCCCGCTGACGTGCGTGTAATTGACCTGCCCGGTGACGTCGCGTTTGCCGATGGATTTTTGCAGCTCGTACTGGCTGCGCGCCGCGGTCACGCCCTGCTGAGCGGCGCGAAGGTCTGGGCGGTTTTGCAGGGCCTTGGCCTGCATATCCTCGAGGTTGCCTTTCAACGGCTGATAGTCAAACGGCCCAGCGATGTCGTAGTCGGCGGGAACTGATTCGTAGCCGAGCAGTTGCCGCAAGTCGGAGAGCGCCTGCACTTTCGCCAGCTGCGCCTGCTGCAGATCGGTTTCGAACTGCAGCAATTGCAGCTTGATTTTCAGGTAGTCGTCTTCGCTGCTGGCTCCCACGTGGTAGCTTTCCAAGCTGATATCCACCGTGTTCTGAAAACTCGTCAGGTCCTGCTCGGCGAGTTCGAGCGTTGATTCGGCGAGTTGCGCGTTGACGAACAGCTGGGCGACGTTGAAGGTAAGATTGCGCTCAGTATCGGCCACTTGCGAAATAGTCTGCGCAGTGATGTCTTTGGCCGCCTGCAGGCGTCGCGGGCGCTTTTTGCCGCGCTCAAACAAGTAGCTGACGCCGATGTCGAACTCGGCCGAATTGTTCAGGTAGTTCGCATTGGGCTGACTTGGGGAAAGATATTCGGCATCGCCCAGCAGAGTGGGGTCGGGACGCAGGTTGGCGGTGATTTCCTCCGCCTTACTCTGTTGGATGGTCGTGCGGGCAGCGAGGATATTGTGGTTGTGCTGCAGTGCTAACTGAATGGCTTCATCGAGCGTGAGGCGCACCGGTCCCTGGCTTTGGGCCGCGGCGCCTGTGCTGAGCAACGCGAGCAACAACAAAATCAAAACCGGCGCCGAACAACGACGCCCGCGCATGTATCGCGCTTCAAATCTCAAGTGAACCCTCCGTTTCCGGCAGCGCATCTTCGTCACTCGCGAACCAGACGTAGAGCGTCGGCAGCAGCACAATACTCATGACCAGATCGGAGATCAGGCCTCCGACGATCACGATGGCGAAGGGCCGCTGCGAGTCCGAACCGATCGCGTGGGAGAGTGCAGCAGGGAGCAATCCGAGAGTCGCGACCAGCATCGTCATCATGATGGGACGAAGGCGGAGGACTGCGCCTTCAATGGCGGCGTCCACGATGGTGTACCCGCGCGCGCGAAGCTGATTGATGTATTCGAGCATGATGACACCGGTCTGAACCGAAACACCGAACAACGCCAGGAAACCGACGCCTGACGAAACGCTGAAGTGAGTGCCCGTAACCAGCAGCGCCACCAGGCCACCAATGCGGGCCATAGCGACGTTGGTAAGAATGAGAAAGGCCCACTTCGCCGACTTGAACATGGTGTAGAGGATGATGTAGATGACGAGGATGGTCAGGGGCACCACCACCAGCAGCCTGGCCTCGGCCCGTTTTTGACTCTCATATTCGCCCGACCAACCCACGCGATAGCCGGGCGGCAATTTCACTTTGTCGTTAATCTGTTGAATCGCCTCTTCAACCGTGCTCCCCAAGTCACGTCCCCGCACGTTGAAGGTGATTGCCACATAGCGGGTATTGCCTTCGCGGTAGATGTCGTAAGCACCATCCTTTACTGAAACTGTAGCTAACTGTGCCAGCGACACGCGCTCGCCGCCAGGGGAGAGCAGGCGGACGCGCTCGATTGCCTGTTGGGTGTTGCGATAAGGCTCCTGATAGCGAACCACCGCGTCATAACGCTGCTCGCCGATGAGGACTTGGCTTACGGCGTTGCCGCCGACGGCAGTTTGCACCGCATCCTGGACGTCCGCGATGTTGATGCCGAATCGCGCCGCCGCTTGCCGGTCCACGGCAATGTCGAGATTGGGCTGGCCGAAATCGCGCAGCAGCTTCACGTTCTGCATGCCGGGAATGCGCGAGAGGATGTGAGCGACCTCATCGCCCTTTTCTTCCAGAAGCTTCAAGTCGTCGCCGAAAATCTTGAGCGCCAGCGCGCCTTTGGTGCCGGTGAGGGTCTCGCCAACGTTATCTTCAATCGGCTGAGAAAAATTCCAGACCGCGCCCGGATGCTTCTCCACCGCGCGGTTCATGGCGGCGATCAGTTCCTCTTTATTCTGGCGAAACACCGGACGCCATTGATCTTTCGGCTTCAGATCAACGAAATATTCGGTATTGCCGAATCCGCCGGTATCAGTTCCGTCATCCGGGCGGCCCACTTCGGAGACAACCGTCTTCACCTCGGGGAATGAGGCGAAAACATAGCGCTCGTTGGTCGTGAATTTTTCTCCTTCCGAAAGACTAGTGCTGTTCGCCAGCGTGCCTCGGGCCCAGATGGCGCCTTCATCGAGATGTGGCAGAAATTCCGACCCGATGATCCCGCTGAAAGCCAGAAACAAGCTGCCGGCTAGGGCTGCCAATCCAATGCCCACGGTGAGCACGCGATGTCCAAGGCACCAGCGCAGCCGCCGGCGATAGCGCTCAGTCAGATAAGCCATGACCGGGTTATGCCATTCGTGGACTCCGCTGCGGAACAGCACGCTGGCCAGAACCGGCGCGACCAGGATAGAGAAAGTCAGCGCGCCCAGCAGGGCGAAGGCGACCGTCCAGGCCATCGGCTTGAAGAGGCGGCCCTCCACCCTTTGCAGCGTGTAAATCGGCATGTAGGCCGTAATGATGATGGCGATGGCATAGAACACCGGCCGCTGCACTTCATGCGCCGCCTCACGAATGGTCTCGGAGGGCAATTTGTGGATCTGGGTTATGCGCCGGGAAGCAGGAGAATCGTTCTGGCGGCGACCCAGGTGGCGCACGATATTTTCCACCATGACCACCGCGCCGTCCACCACCATTCCGAAGTCGAGCGCGCCCAGCGAAAGAAGATTCGCGGGAATTTTGCTGAGATCAAGCCAGATCGAGGCGAACAGCAGAGAAAAGGGGATCGTGAGTGCCACGATGAACGCAGCGCGCGCGTTGCCCAGAAAAAGAAAAAGAACTATGACAACCAGGATCATGCCCTCCACCAGGTTGTGCATCACGGTATGCAGGGTGAAGTGAAGAAGGTCGCTGCGATCCAGCATGGGCACGACCTTAACGCCAGGAGGCAGAATGCCGTGGTTCAGTTCCTCCACTTTCTTGTGGATCGCTTCCAGCGTGGGTTCCTCTTCAGCGCCTTTGCGCATGTAGACCGCGCCCTGGATGACGTCGGGTTCATCGATGATGCGGCCGTCTTCCATATGATTGGCGCGAGCCATGTGCCCCAGGCGGATCTTCGGTCCCTGGGTAACCTCTGCGATGTCCTTCACCCGCAGGGCCGTGCCATTTTGTGTTTTCAGCACGGTCTGCTCGATGTCCTGGACGCTGCTGAAGAGACCCAGCGCGCGCACGTTCATTTGCTGCATGCCGGCTTCGACAAAGCTGCCGCCGGCATTGATGTTGTTGCTCGCCAGTTGCTGCTCAACCTGGCCGATACTCAACCCGTATGAAACCAGCTTGTTGGGGTCAATGCGGACCTGATATTCGCGCTCCGTTCCGCCAAAATCGGAGACGTCCACGACATTCGGGACCGACTTGAACTGCTTGAGAAGAACAAAGTCTTCCAGCGATCGCAGTTCCATCAGGTCGTAACGCGGATTGGTGCTGCGCAGTGTGTACCAGTAGATCTGGCCGGTGGTACTCCAGTCGGTCCCGATCTGCGGCTGCAAGTTTTGTCCCTCGGGCAAGTCAACCTGGGTGAGCCGCTCCAGCACTTTCTGCCGGTTCCAGTCGTTGACCGAGCTGTCGTCGAAAATCATGATCACGAATGACAGGCCGAAGATGGACTCGGAGCGCAGGTAACTCATGTGCGGCATTCCGGCCATCTGAATTTCGATGGGAATGGTGACTTGCTGCTCGACTTCTTCTGCGCTGCGGCCTGGCCATTGGGTGATGACCGTCACATAGTTATCGGCGATATCTGGGTAGGCCTCGACCGGCAGATTGTGGAACGAAATAATGCCCCAGCCCAGCAACAGGCACGCGACCGCCAGTACGACGAATTTGTTGCTGAGGGCAAAATCTACCAGGGCGCGGATCATCGGTAGTTGTCTGGCCTGCTTTTCATCACGTTATGGCGTCCGTCTGACTCGCTGCCCTCGCGGGGGAATTACTGTTCCGCGAGCACGTGGTCGAGTACGAGAGCATTTGTAACTACCTGTTGCCCAGCGCTGACTCCTGACTTGATCTCTTGCAGATCTTTGTGCTCGGGCAGCAGTTCGCCGCCGACCACCTCGACGCGGCGGAACTTTCGATCGGGGGCGGGCACGAAAACGAAATCGCGGTCATGCATGTGCAAGACGGCCGACGCCGGCACCACGGTATGCATCACTTTCGTCTGACCGCGGAACGTCGCCTTGGCAAACATGCCCATGCGGATGTTGCCTGGATTTCGCAGCTCGATTCGAACCTTGGCGGTGCGGATGCTGGGGTCGAGAATCGCTCCGATATTGCTGACGGTCCCCTTGAAGGTGCGGCCGGGAAAGGCATTCAGACTGATTTCCGCGGTGTCGCCTATCTCGACGCCGGCAAGATCGTTCTCGTACACGTCGCAAACCACCCAAACCGAGGAAAGATCGGAAATGGTGAACGGACTGGAGGAGCCGAACGCCTGCACCGCCGCTGCATTCGTAACCTCCTGATCGGTGATGACTCCCGAGACCGGTGCGAAGATATCCACCATGCCCATGGGCTTCTGCGGGTCGTTGCCCAGCAGGCGCAGATGTTCTTCGGTGGTTTCCAGGTCCACTTTGGCCTTGTCTTCGGCATCCTGCGCGACTTGAAGATCGTTCATGGCGATAGCACCGTGATCGTAAAGATCTTTGGAACGCTCCAGTTGGGCGCGCGCGAGAATTTCGTCGGCGACGGCCTTGCGATAGTCGGAGAAGCCGCCCGCAACATCGTCGCTGCGAACGCTGAGTAGCAACTGGCCCTTTTTCACCGTGTCGCCCAGCCGCGCATGAATCGCCATCACCCGGCCAGATGCCAGGGAAACCACCGGAACGTTGCGGGAGATGTCAGGTGTGACTGTGCCGGTTACCACAAGCTCTGAAAATGTGGGATGAGCAGCGGCAACGGCAAATGGGAACTGCTCGGGATGCTCGACGGTAAAGAGGTTTAGATCCACATCCTGGATTACCTTGGCAGGCGGAGGCGCCTCTGCCGCCGGATCGCCCTGCGCGCTGTCGCAGCCGGATAAAACAAACAGCAGTGGAACAACGAACAGAACGGCGCCCATTTTTCGTCCGTTACGGCGAGCAACACGATGCGATTCGTGGCCCCACATGGTTTGTTTAACCTCTTCTCAGCTTTAGCGCCCGGCGCTTGCGTGGTCCCTGCGGACACCGCGCGATGCACAAATGCGTAAGTGCTGCCCCTCACGGGCGCTCTGAGAGCAACGCCCGGCTTCCAATTCCGGCTGCTGCCCAAGACCCACAGCCACGACTTTCACGGAGCGATCAGAACTTGACCATGATTGCGTACCTCATGCTGGGCTCGTCTTTGCGCAGGTCCGGGCACCAGCCCGTAGCTCCTGCCACACAGGTGAAGCCCGGCGTTGGAGACAAGAACGGTCCCGGCACAAAGCTCGTTCCTCCTACCACAGATCCGGCATTCGGATTGGGAATCGTGCTGGGGGAAGTATTGTCTCCGGGCGTTATGCCGCCGTGACCAGACCAGTACCCAACGTTGGCGTGACGATACCCATACTCGGCACGGAAAGTAATGTACTGTTTGGGCATCCAGTCGAAGGTAAGCGACGTATCCCAGGCTTTGAACGGATCGCCCGGGTTCGCGGTAAAGTACGGCGAACCAGTAATAGCGTCGGCGCCGTTGATGGGTGGAAGCAGCGTCAGGTATCGGCCCGGATTAGACATGGCCCCGCCGCCAATGGTGATGGCATACAAGTCTTTCTTGAGCCAGAAGCGGTTGTACAGCATCCAGCCGGCAAAGGTCTGCTTGCTGCTGGTTGCAGTGTTGTGGTGGCAATTCACGTTGTTGTTGATGGTGCGGCCCTGGGCGCTCACAAATGATCCGCTACCGCCATACTCGCAGCCCAAATCTCCGGTTAATGAGAAGGCCATCTTGTCCAAAAAGTTCTGCGGGTGATCGTAGTACTTGACCTCGATGCTGTCGTCGGTGTGAATGCGTGAGCGGCCAAAATGACCGTCACCATTGCCGAGCGTATCCTCGCCCATTCCGTAGTTATTGAAGACCAACGAGAGCCACGGCTTGGGGCGATACAGAATCTGTCCGCCCAGTCCAGGCTTGCTGCCCATTCTTCCGTAGGATTGCCATCCGTTGATAATCCAGGGCTCAATCTTCAATTTGTTTGTAGGGAACCACTGGATACGGACGCCGTTGAAAAACCACGGCGTATTTGAAGAAACATAGGAGGGCTGATAAGCCCAGTTATCAAAGTTGTAGTAACTGAACAGGCCAATGTAAGAGACGAAGATTCCGGCATCGAGGTTCAGCCCGTGGTTCACGTCCCAGTGGTAACCACCATAGGCCTCCGACACGTACTTATATGCTCCTCGAAGGTCCCATTGGCCTCGTCCGGGGCTGGCGTCATTGCGTGGCGTGGTCACGCCGAACATTCCATTCATGGTCAACACCCGGCCGCGAACATTCTGCCAATG
>Ga0335078_10003499_pt1 | contig 23356 bp, 23 predicted proteins | sample Lox_Sample_32_FD_206711 | JGI IMG/M metagenome (GOLD analysis project Ga0335078, IMG submission 206711) | Soil microbial communities from Loxahatchee National Wildlife Refuge, Florida, United States - Lox_Sample_3.2 | ecosystem: Environmental > Terrestrial > Soil > Wetlands | place: USA... | reverse complement strand
TGGATCCGAGCTCGCGCAAGTTGTCTGGACTCTGTTTAGCAAGTCTGGTGCATGCCGAGGTGGGACACATCACGCAGGTCTGCGTGTCGAAAGCGGCGCGCGGCTCCGGGCTTGGGTACGAACTGATTCGGCGATCGCTCCAATCGTTCGCGGCTCACGGCTGCCGCAAGGTGAGCCTGACGGTGACCGGGACGAATCGGGAAGCGATCGCGCTGTATGAGCGGATGGGGTTCCGGCGGACGCGCGATTTCACGGCCTATGTGTGGTCGGATTTTTCGTCGAAAGGTTGACTGAAGCGGGAGCAGGCGTAGGCGCAGACTCGGCGGATAGCGTCCTGGCGGCTTTGAAGTCCGTGACCAAGCGCTTGGCGATTTTGTCGGCCACATCGGCGCTGGCGCCCTGGAATTTCCCGCCCATGCTTTCGGCGGTTGCCGACCAGATGATGTCGTCGTCCTTGCTAACCAGCCTCACGGTAACGATGGCTTCGTGCTTGCGTTCTTCGCTGCGACGGCTGGCGTTCTCGCCGATGGTGATGCCGCCGGAATGGTTGCTGCTCGACGATGAACTGTAGCGTTCCGACTCGCTTTCGCCTGCGCCGAACTGCGAATGGGCATTGATACCCTCCGACGACTGGTGGGTGTCGGTGAACACATCGTCGTCGCCGGAGCCCTTGAGTACCGCATCGGCCTTGTCTTCGTCCTCGGTGATGATGAATTGTTTGGATCGCTGCAGGCTGGTCATCAGCAGGTCGCGAATCTGGAGCGCTGCATCGCCGCCGGTGAGGATGCTGATGTAGATCCGGCGGACCTTGGCGAGTTGCTGGGCGGCTTCTTGCTCGGGCGACAGATCGGCGGGTGGCTTGGCGTGGTCGAGCGGATTAAACATCAATGCGCAGATCAGGAAGAGCGTCATAAATCATCCCTTCTAGGTCAACCCTTTCCGCCCATGCGGGCGTCGTCGTCCTGAAATTCCACTTTTCGGCCGGTACGCGCTTCAAGGCTCACCAGAATCGCGCGGATATCTTCCTTGCTCACCTTGAAGATCATTGCCTGCTGCTGGTTGTCGTCGTCTTCGTAGCCGACGGTGAGGAAGTGCTCGCGCTTTTTAGCCAGCAGGAACAAAGGAGAGATCAGGACTGCGGTCATGTAGCGCCGGTCCACTTTCTGGCCATATTCGATCAGGTTTATTTTTTGGTACGGCACGCGCCAGCGCGCGTTCTTCGAGTAGAACACGAAATACTGCGTATCTACGGCTTGCACGCTGCCCTGACAGCCGGAGGGAATCTGAAGAACGGTGCCACCCACGTATTCGGCGTGGCTTCCGTTGTTGCTCGCCGGCATCAGCGAGCAGGCGGTCAGAAGCACAAGAGCGAGGCGCTTGGGTCTCATGCTGGATGTCATAATGGGTCTAGTAGACAAGATCCCTCGAAATTCTCACCGATGTTAAGCACGTTGTCCCGCAACACGGCGAACCGGGGAGGGTGCGCGAAAAAATCGCGGTTGGTGCAGCTTGCCGGCACCGCGCGATTTGCCGGCGCAGCCGCACCACAGTTGGTTCGCAGAATTCAAGACGACCAGCGGCGCAAGATCGCGCCTGCTCCGTTCATTCCCAACCCCAAGAAATGGCCCGATCGCGGGCTGCATGCGGCCTGGCTTGGCCACAGCACGGTCCTGTTCAAGCTGGACGGGTTCACCGTGATCACCGATCCGGTGTTGGGCAGGCGCTGCGGCGTGCGGATGGGGCCGGTGACGGTGGGACTGAAGCGTCTGGTAGCCGCGGCGCTTTCGCGGCATGAGCTGCCACACATCGATCTGATTCTCCTCTCGCACGCGCATTTCGATCATTTCGATTTGGCGACGCTGCGGGCGCTGGAGCGCGCGGGAACATCGGTGGTGACGGCCAAGAGCACCAGCGACCTGCTGCGCGTGAAGCGCTATAAGCAAGTCCACGAGTTGGGCTGGGATGAGTGTGTGCGCGTGGGTCCGGCGTCGCTGCGCGGCATTCAGGTGAGCCACTGGGGCGCGCGGATGCACAGCGACGTGCATCGCGGCTTCAATGGATACCTGATTGAAACGGACCGGCATCGCGTGGTGTTCGGCGGGGACACAGCGTTGACTGACACGTTTCGCTCGGTGCGCAGCTCGCGTCCGGTGGATCTTGCGATTCTACCGATCGGCGCCTACGATCCTTGGATTCGCGTGCATTGCAATCCGGAGCAAGCCTGGAGGATGGCGGGCGATTGCGGCGCCGAGCACATTCTGCCGGTGCATCATCAGACGTTCCGGCTCAGCCGCGAGCCGTATTTCGAGCCGGTGGAGCGATTGCTCGAGGCTACCGGCGATGCCAAACGCGTGGTAACTACGCGCATCGGGCACGAGTGGTCGCTCGATTAAGACCTATGCGTTGGCTGGCGCTCGTCTGCCTGTTACTGCCGGCGCTCAAGGCGCAGGATGCGCGCGAGATCATCCGCAAGTCCGTCGAGCTCGATCAGGTCAACTGGCTTCGCATGAAGGATTACACCTGGATTGCGAAGGAGACGACGCGTAGTCTCGATTCCAAAGGCAAGGTGAAATCGGAGGACACGGACAAATGGGAAACCGTTGTCCTGTACGGCGAGCCTCACCGTCGTCTGCTGGAGCGCAACAACAAAGAGCTCACTGAAGAGGAAAAGCGCAAGGAGCAGCAGAAGCTGGACAAAGCGGTGGCGAAGCTGGAGAACGAGACTGAGGCGCAGCGCGCGCACCGGCTGGCCGAGGTGGAGAAGGACCGCGAGAAAGACCGCGAGTTCCTGCGCGAGGTCCCGGAGCTGTACGATTTGAAGATCATCGGCGAGCAGAAGATCGACGGGCTGGATACCTGGGTGATTTCAGCGACTCCGAAGGCCGGTTATCAGCCCCGGCACGGAGACGCCAAGGCGCTGCAGAAGATTCAGGGCAAGGTTTGGATCGACAAAGCCGAATATCAGTGGGTGCGGATCGAGGCCGAGACTACTGGAACGATCAGCTATGGGCTGTTTCTGGCGCGGTTGAATGCCGGAGCGAAGCTGCTGTTCGAACAAACCCGAGTGAACGATGAGATCTGGCTGCCGAAATTTGAGCACGTGAGCGGATCGGGACGGCTGGGATTGGTGAAGAAGATCGCGCTGGAGCAGGATCTGACCTGGAGTAACTACCGCAAGTTCCAGGTGGAGTCGAAAATCGTTTCGACGCAGTGAGCGAGCGCGGCTGCTAATTTCTCGCCAGCACGGACTGGACGGCTTTGCGCAAACTGGCTTCGCTGCGCGAACCGATGAAGTGCTCGCGGATGACGCCGTCTTTGTCCAGGATGAGCAGCGTGGGAATCGCCGAAACACCGTACATGCGATGCACCAGGCGCTTGGAATCCATGAGCACGGGGAATTCGTAATGATTGCCCGCCACGAACTTTTTCACCGTGCCGGCTTCTTCGTCATTGATTCCGTAGAACCGCACGGAGCCGGCGAATTCTTTGCTCAGCTTTTCAATCGAGGGCAGCTCGGCGCGGCAAGGCGGGCACCAGGTGGCCCAAAAATCGAGCACAACCACTTTTCCGCGGGTTTGATCGAGCGCGAGGGAATCGCCTTCGAGGGTCTTCAGTGAGAAATTCGCGGCTCGCTCGCCGGCCAGCAGCATACGCTCCTCGCCGGGCAGGACCAACATTTCCTCTTCGGTCCACCCTTTGCCGGGCTGGAAGTGGAATGGAGCATCGCCCAGCTGTGGATTCACCTCGAGCGCGCTGAGCTTCACTTTCATTTCCACCAGTGAGCCGGAGCTCTGCATGCGCTCACGATCCTGGAGGACGAGGAAGCGCTGCTTGTCGATCCAAAGATCGTAGTCGGCATTGCGAGCACGACAATGAATCACATAGCACGGGATTTTCACGCCGTTAACCTTCACGTCCTCCGAACGGACTAGTTCTGGATTTTCAGCGAACTTGGCGAGAGCGGCGTACTGGAGAAGCAATGTGGAGGAAACTACGGCCAGGAGATCGTGCCGGGGCTCCTCTGGTCCGTTCGAATCGTCGTCGGAGCCGACCGAGGACGCGGCTGCCATGTGCGTCCATTGCTTCTTCGAAGGAAGCGCGCGCCACGTGTTTTCGCCATCCGAGACAGCGATCGCGTCGCGGCCGTTTACATCGTTCAGACGCACGGCGAAACGATGCCGCCCCTCCATGGTTAGCTCGAAATCGGCGGTACCCGAACCGGTCTGGCCACGGCGGACTACAGACTCCTCGCGCTTGGCGACGATTCGGATGGAGGCGATGTGGCCATAGGCTGCGCTCACTTTCTGAAGAATGTCAGGCGCCGTGAGCGCGGGTGGTTCGGCGGCTTGCGTCGTGCACGCCAGGAAAACCAATGCAGCCGATAGAATCGGGTGGGGCGACCGGGTCATGATCATCTTCCTCTTTCGAAACGGGCGATGCCGTCGTGATAATCGATTGAAACTTTCAACTGCGCGACTACCGGAAGGCCGAGAATTCCGGAAAGTCCAACTCCCAACCCTTCGCTGACTTTGTCGAAATCCAGCGCGACGACGTCAGAGTTATCCTGCTTGAAGCCGGCGAAAACAAGCGATACTTTATTTGCGACGGACGTATCCCTCACCTTCCCTTGCAGGCCCTGGACCCGGATTCGGTCGTCTTTGTACACCTGGCTGGTCTCACGCGCAAAATCGGTATCGATCAAGTTACTCGAGGACCCCGAATCGAGCAGGAACAGCCGAGGTTTTGCCTCGTTGACCGCGGTGAAAATGGCCAAATGATTTCCCAATCGAAGCATGCGAGAGAATCCGGGGGGTGGGGTGTCGGGGGCATCCTCGGGCTCCTCGGCGGATGTGGAGCGCGCCGGGCGCGGCTCTAGTTGGATCTCAAGCTTTGGAAAGTCGATGGTCATTACGAACCGTTGGAAGACGTCGGCGCCGATCAGTCCGTCGGCGTCGGACGACCGTGCCGCGCGGAAGATGGAGACCGGAAAATCAGCGAACGCTACATCGCCGGCGCGGATCTCGGACGCGATGAAACGCTGCGATTCCTGCGGTTGCTCGTCACCGATGCCCTTGGCCTGCGTGCTCTCGGTGTCTAATAGCTCGAGACCGGCCTTTTCGGCTGTCTTAAGCGAGAGGGCGATCCCAGACGCGCCAGTGTCGAGCAGCAGCGTCACGTTTTGCTTGGCGTTAATCTGGACGCGAAGGCCAGCGCCGCGTATCCGTTTGGGTCCGTCGTAGAGCCACAGCATCTTGATGCGGGAAGCCTGATAGGGGCTGACCAGCCGGCTCAGTTTGCGGTCGCCCAGGGCGCGGTCAGCCTGGATGTGTACGCGCAGGTTGCGAGCGTCATCGCTGGCCGGATCGAAGATGGCCAGGATTTTTTCGAGCGCTGCGATGTGCTGGGCACCGGATAGCGTGTTGGCGTGAAACTGCATCAGTTCCGGGTCGGATGGTGCGGTCCGGTAGGCGAGCAGGCGCAGATCGCGGGCGGTCTTGAACTTGGAGACGGTGGAACAAATCGAGGCGAGCCCAGCCAGACCTCCGGGATATCTCGTGTCGAGTTTGAGGGCGGCGTGAAAATGATTTTCGGCCTCTGCCAGGTTTCCTTTTCGGAAGCTGGCCATTCCGGCGGCCGTTTCCGCGCCGGCGGTGTTGGGACTGTTGCGCAGCGCGTCCTCAGCGGCGGTGTACGCCTCTTGCGGCCGATGGGATCGCAGCAGAGCGCGGACCAGCCCGTAATAGCCGTCGCTCCAGGCCGGGTTACGGGCCAGTTCCTTCCGATACAGATCCACTGCGAGCGGATAGCGGGCAGTGTAAAGCGCTGCTTTTGCGGCTGCCGGTCCCTCGGGGTCACTCGGCTGGAAAGGGGAAAGCCAAGTGGAAAATGACAAGCCGATTGCAATCGCGCCACCCAGACGCGCGGAAGCTGAGATCATTTTCCAATTAGTTTGCTCGAAATCCGCTGAAAAAGCAATTGGAGCGAAGTACTACCAAAGATATTCTTTGGCTTCGGCGCGGCGGGCGTAACTATCGAGCACGTGGACCACTCGGATTTTTTTCAACTTCGTGGGATTGAGCGCGCCGATTGGGATATATACGATCCGGCGATTCAGGTGCGCGGCGATGGAGCGGAAAATGGAACGTGGCGGTTTCGCGGCCACATACACCACGTAGCGTTGCAGTGAATAGTCGAGCGCGGCCAGCAGCAAACGCTCAGGTTTGTTCTGGGCGAAGTCGTAATCGGGGTCGGACCAGACGTCTACCATGCGGCGGGGCGGCAGCGTCATCAGCAGGCCCCCGTATTCGGCGCGGCCGATGCCCGGGCCCACCAGATGCTCGAAGGGGAAGGTCGAGTAAAACGCCATGTCCGATTCGTTCTGATGCTCGCCAAGCCAGGTGGTGAGATAGCCGTAGCGACCGTCGCGATCTTCGTCGAAGATGACCACCGCAGCGCCTACTTCGCCGGCAATACGGTCCAACTGGCGGACGTAGATTTTGTTTTCGTGCCAGTTGCGGATGGTCTCGCGCAGGTCCACGCCGTCCAGGATCGAGGTGGTGAACGGCTCAGTGCGCGAGCGTTCTTCCGACAGCATGCTCTTGGCTTTGCGCTTCAAGAAGCGGCCGTAATCCTCGATCAATAAATCCTCGGGAGGGTAAGAACAGATCGCGGTACCGTCGGTCTTTTGGGCCCACTCGCCTTCGAATTTCTCTTTTTTTCGCCGTTTCAGGGCGTTGGGGACCAGGCGCTGTTTGGGACGAGGGAGCCGGCGGCGGAGGCGAAGCTTCTTGGTGTTGAGCCAGACTTCTTCGCCCGACAGGTTCACTGTTTCGAGCAGTTCGCTCACCGATTTCTGCGGCATGTAGCGATTGGCCATCTGCCAGACTTCATAGGCGTAGTTGTCGTCCACCACCGAGCGCGCGGCGACGGTGAGATCGAACACGCCGGCGAGCAGATCGCCGTTGATGGACGCCAGATTCCTGGTGAAACGCGCCAGCATGCGGCGCTGCCAATATTCGAGCTTGTCGCCGGTATTCTTGGTGTATTGCGATTCGGCTTCGCGCAACAGATCGAATTGCACTTTCGGCCGGTCGATCAATTCGCGCGGCGACATCGTGGTGCGGTAAATCTCGTAGCGATCTTGAAGATACGGGTACTCGACGGTAATCTCCGCCAGGCAGTCAGGATGAGGGTTGAGCAAACGAATGTCGGCCGGCTGCGCACGGCTGGGAGGATCTTGCGGGACCTCCATGGCGTCGAGCAAAGGGTCGAGCATGTTGAGCGAGACGACGACCAAGACGGCGGCGAGCGGATCGGCGCCTTGCAGCTTCCAGGCCATGCCGGTGGCGTGCGCGGCGATCTCGTCGGTACGCTCCAGAGGATGCAGGCGATAGGCTTCGATGTACTTTTCGATACCGATGTAGCGGACCGAATAGGGGTCCGGGTAGGTGTCAGGAAGATGGGGACGGTCGCCCGAATCGGGCTCGATGAAGATCACTTCGGCGTCGATCTCGAGGCCGGTGCGAACGGCTTCACAAAAGGGATCGGCCGGTTCGACGGGCACGTAGATGCCGCGTTCCTCATCGCGCGAGTCGGGATAAACGATTACCGACATTTCCGGCAGTCGCGCGAGAGCTTGCAGGTAGGAATCTTCAAGCGAGCCCGGCAGTTCGACGGCGACGATCCGCGGCCGGGCGCTAAGGATGGCCTGGCGTAGCTCGATACTAAATTCGAGGCGCCCCGGAACGACGGGAAAATACGTGAAATTTCCACGGCGTAGACTGCCCGCGTCTTCAAGCCCTTGGGACATAACGCAGCGCTTCTTCGCCGAGGGTTTCGAGAATTGCCGTGCGCATCAGGAAACGCTCGTCGCTTTGGCTCGATAACGTGAGGCCGCTCTCGATTCCCTTGAGCTTCATCACGAAGCGCGCGATGTTGATTCCGTCGCGCACGGTGTAGCGTTCGTCGGCCGAGTGCGCCTGCTGGAGGAACTCGGTGACGTAGTTGAGGATGTGCTCCTCGCCAAAGGGGACATTTTCCTTCAGGATGGCGAGCTCTTCGTGGCGCTCGGGAAAGTCGATAGTGATTTGGGGTTGAAGGCGGGAGTGGATGTACTCGGGAAGATCGAAAGTGGAGGCGTCGTCGTTCATGGTTGCGACCAGACGGAACAGCGGATGCGCCTTGATCTTGATGCCCGCCACGATGGATTCGACGTAGCGGCGATTGTCAAGCAGCGGAGCGAGGCTGGCCCAGCTTTTTTCGCTCATCCGGTTGCCTTCGTCGAGGATTGCGACTCCGCCGCGAAGCATGGCGGTTACTAGAGGCGAGGCGACATAACGAAGTTTTGCCGCGCCTTCGATGACAGGAGTTACTAGAAGATCCTCGGGCCGGGTATCGACGGTGGCCTGCATGATGTAGACTTCGCGCTGCAGGCGTTTGGCGGCGGCGTAGGCGAGAGTGGTCTTCCCTACCCCTGGCTTTCCAAGCAGGCGCGGGTTCATCGGGACATCTTGCGGATCCACGACCAGCCAGGAAGCAAGCAGTTGACGCATAACTTCTTCCTGGCCTACCCAAGTGACAGTAAGTTCGTCGGGATGCGCTAGATGAAGGACTACGCCTTCGATCTCGACCATCATATGAACGTTATTCTAGCGTGCGCAGGAGCGGGGACGCGGCGCGAGAGAGTGGGTCCGTCGAAGTTACGCCGCGGCAGTCGCGAAAGCGAGCGTGCGTTGCGGATGCGAAGTCGACGATGATTCCTGGTAGGCGACGGCAAATGCTTGCGCCATGGGAAAGCAACCGGGTGCGGAATAAAGCTGAAAGAAGACTTGCTGGAGAGCGGGCGGTTCCATGCCGCCACAGATCTGGGCCACGCTGGCGGCCGAGCGCTGTATGCAAGACCCGCAGTCCAAGCCGATGCGGGAACACGATTCCGGATTCGGTTCAGTGAAGTGATCCATTGGATCTCCCAACCCTCGTACTAGGTAAATGCAATTATTCAGGTATAGGAGAATTTTTCCTATAGTACCGGCGGGGGGTTCGCCATACTCTTTTGGGGGGATCGAACGGTGGCGCCGTTGCGGCGGACAGCGGTTCGAAAGTACCAATAAAAACAGCGAAATGCGACTATTCGGGCCCGAAACGCAATCCTGCTAGACTGTTTGGGGACGACTACCGACTTTGGACACTCGCTCGAAGATCCTGACCACCGAAGAAGCGCGCCGAAAGCTCAACGAAAAGCCAGTTTGCTGGGTTTCGGGACAATTCGATCCGCTTTTGGCGGAGCACGCGCGCCGTTTGCTCGCCTGCGTAACTCCCGGAAAGCTCCTTGTAGTGGAAATTACAGATTCGTTACAGCCGCTGTTGTCCCAACGGGCGCGCGCGGAGCTGGTTGCGGCACTTGCGGCGGTGGATTACGTGGTTTTATCGGACCGGGAGCCCTCGAATGATACAGCCGACGCGGCCATTACGGAGAAATTCGTTCTGCATGTGCTGGGACGGCATCGGAAGGAAGTGGCCCGATGAAGGGGCCGCGCATTCTGGTGGTGCGGTTGGGGTCCATGGGCGACGTGATTGCGGCGCTTCCGGCGGTTGCGAGCTTGAAGTCCAGCATGCCGCAGGCACGGATTAGCTGGGTGATTGAGCCACGGTGGAGCGTGCTGCTGGAAGGCAACTCGTATATCGATGCAGTGATTCCGTTTGAGCGGCGCACGTTCGCGAGCTGGCGGTCGGTCTGGCAGGAACTGCGCCGCGAAAAATTCGATATCGCAGTGGATTTTCAGGGGTTAGTGAAATCGGCTCTATTGGCGACGGTTGCCCGGCCCGAAAGGATTTTCGGCTTTAACGCGGACTATGCGAGGGAGGCGCCGGCGTCCTGGTTTTATTCCAACAAGGTATCAATCCGGCTGTATCACGCCGTGGAGCGGAATCTGGATTTGGCGGCGGCGGCAGGGGCGTCGAAGATCCTGCGGGTGTTTCCTTTGCCTCCTGGCGAGCCCGAGGGCGATTTACCGGACGACTTCGTGCTGGCGAGTCCCTTCGCAGGCTGGGGCGCCAAGCAGTGGCCTTTGGAGAACTATCACGAGTTGGCGGGCCTCTTGCGGGGGGAGTTCGGGCTGCCACTGGTGCTGAACGCGGCGCATAGCGTGAATGTGGAAGGGACTGTGGCGCACGTTTCCGGTCTCGCGGGGCTGATCGATGCGACGCGGCGTGCGGCGGCTGTGGTTGGTATCGACAGCGGGCCGACGCATCTGGCGGCGGCATTGGGAAAGCCCGGAGTCGCTATTTACGGCCCCACCGATCCGGCGCGGCACGGTCCGTATGGCGAAACAATTCAAGTACTGCGAACGGCGGACGCCGTGACGAGCTATCGCAGATCGGCGGAGCCCGATTCCAGCATGCGTGCCATTTCAGCCGATCGGGTCTTCCAGGCTTTGGCCGGCAAGTTGTCTCCGGCATCCAAGCGCGGATGATGGTGCGATGAGCGTCTTTCCGAAGTCCTACGCGGATCGCGTGGCGCGGCTGAGAGTTACAACCGGGTTTATATTGGTCGCCGCATTCGCCTGGTTCTCGCATCCGGATTTTCGATCGCTCGCCTGGGGGGTGCCGCTGTCGGTTTTGGGCCTGCTGCTGCGCGGATGGGCTGCCGGGCACCTGGAGAAAAATCTTCGGCTGGCGGTTGGCGGACCGTATGCCCATGTTCGCAATCCTTTGTATCTGGGGACGCTCCTGGTTGCGGCGGGGCTGGTGGTCGCGTCGCGGCGCTGGCCGCTGGCTGTGCTGTTTGCCGCCGTCTTCGCGCTAATCTACCTACCGGCCATCGAGCTGGAAGAACAGCATCTCGCCAACCTGTTTCCTGATTTTGCGAGTTACGCCCGTCGCGTGCCGGCGCTGTGGCCCGCCTGGCGTGGATCGAGCGGCGAGCGGTTTCAATGGCGGCTCTACGTTCACAATCGGGAATACCAGGCATTGGCGGGATTTCTGGCGGGCGTCGCGCTGCTGATTGCAAAAGTCATGGTACTTCCGGCTCGTTGAAAATCCGTGTTTCCGCAGCGATCCTTAGTATTCTGAAGTTATGTGTGGAATCGTCGGCTATATCGGCAACCGGAAGGCTGTGCCCATCATTCTGGATGGTCTCCGCCGGTTGGAGTATCGGGGTTATGACTCGGCCGGGATCGCGGTCTTAAACGGTGAGCATCATTTGACGGTTCGACGGGCATCGGGAAAGCTGCGGAATCTCGAAGAAGCGATCCGAGTGAATCCCGTGGATGGTCCCTACGGTCTCGGGCATACGCGCTGGGCGACGCACGGACGTCCGACCGAAGAGAACGCGCATCCGCATCGGGATTGCTCGGGCGACATCGTGGTGGTGCATAACGGCATCGTCGAGAATTATCTCCAGCTCAAGCAACAGCTCGCGCTCGAGGGCCACAAGTTCGTCACTGAGACGGACACGGAAGTAATCGCCCATCTGGTGGAGAAGTATTACGAGGGGAATCTCGAGGAAGCAGTGCGCAAGGCCTTGCGCGATATTACTGGTGTTTTCGCGCTGGGAGTTATCGCCAGCTCCGATCCGAACAAAATCGTCGCCGCGCGGCAAGGTCCGCCGGTTGTGATCGGCCTGGGAGATGGCGAATATTTCGTCGCGTCCGATGTGCCGGCAATTCTGAGCCACACGCGCGACATGTTCTTCTTGAACGACGGCGACATGGCGGTGCTCACGCCGGAGGGCGTGCATCTCACCGATTTCCAAGGCCGCACGGTGAAGCGCGAGATCCGCCACATTCTATGGGATCCGATCATGGCGGAAAAGGGCGGCTATAAACATTTCATGCTCAAGGAAATTTTTGAGCAGCCGCGCGCGGTGCGCGACACCATGTTGGGCCGGGTAGGCCAGGAATCGGGCCGTATCTTTCTCGACGAGATGGATATTCCCGAGAAATCTTTCCGCGAATTCGAATCGGTAAAGATTGTCGCCTGCGGCACGGCGTGGCACGCGGCCATGGCCGGCAAATTCATGATCGAAAAGCTGGCGCGAATCCCGGTTGAAGTCGATTATGGAAGCGAGTTCCGTTACCGCGACCCGATCGTGTCGGAGAAAACGCTGACGGTGGTGATTTCGCAGTCGGGCGAAACCGCGGATACGCTGGCGGCACAGCGTGAAGCTAAGCAGAAAGGGTCGAAGACGCTGGCCATCTGCAATGTAGTCGGGTCCATGGTGACGCGCGAAGCTTCCGGGTCATTGATGACGCATGCCGGGCCGGAGATTGGCGTGGCCGCGACTAAGACGTTTTCGTCGCAGCTGACGGCGGCGTTGATTTTAGCGGCATACCTGGGGCAGGTGCGGGAGAAGTTAACACCGGACCAATCGCGCGATTTAGTGCAGGAGATGATCCGTCTGCCGGGCAAGCTCGAGACCGTACTGTCACGCGATGCGGCGTATGAAGAGCTGGTGAAGAAGCTGTTCCGCTCCACGGATTTCCTGTATCTCGGGCGCGGCGTGCATTTCCCGATCGCCCTCGAAGGCGCGCTCAAGCTGAAGGAAATTTCCTACATTCACGCCGAAGGATATCCAGCCGGCGAAATGAAGCATGGGCCGAACGCTTTGATTGACGAGAACCTGCCCGTAGTGGTCCTGTGCACTCGCGACCGCAAGAGCGACGCGAGCCACCAGCGCTATGAGAAAACCTTATCGAACATGCAGGAAGTGAAGGCGCGCAGCGGCATCGTGATTGCGGTGTGTTGCGATGACGATCAGGAAGAAGTGGCTAAGATCGCCGATCATTTGATCGTGATCCCGCACACCGATGAGTTGATGCTGCCGATACTCGAGGTGGTTCCGTTGCAGTTGCTGGCTTATCATATTGCCGTGCGGCGCGGCTGCGATGTCGATCAGCCGCGGAACCTCGCTAAAAGCGTTACGGTCGAGTGACGCAGGCGACGCACCAGCTTCACATCGCGACCCACGGCAAGGGGCTGTACGAGTTCACGCGGCAGGTGGAAGCTTGGATCGCGGAACAGCGCGCGCAGACCGGTCTACTTACCGTCTTTTGCCAGCACACCTCGGCGTCATTGGTCATTCAAGAGAACGCCGATCCGGACGTGGTAACGGACCTGTCTGATTTTTTCGAGCGGCTGGTTCCCGAGGACACGCGGCTCTACCGGCACACCGCCGAGGGGCCCGATGACATGACATCGCATATCCGATCCGCTCTCACACAGACACAGCTTTCGATACCGATTCGAAATGGCAGGCTGGCGTTCGGCACTTGGCAGGGCATCTATCTCTTCGAACATCGCGAGCGGGCGCATCGGCGCAGCGTGATTTTGCACCTGCTCATGGACTGAGGTCGATGCGCGTTTCGAGGCGCGCGGGCAAACTCGACCGGCGATACACACGCAGCATCATGGAACGCTGCTTCTCGCCGAAGCACAGCGAACGAAAGCTGTTCACGAGTTCGGAATCGTCCGCGATGTCAAAGCGTTCGCGAACCTCGGGAGAGCCAAGATGCCAGAGCTGCTCGATGTTGTGTGCGCCTGGTGGGCCGTCGATGTAGTCTGTGATTGCGAGCACATCCGGCTTGTGAAACTCCACGCGGCGGCGGTGAGTGAATCCGCGATAGCGGCATCGGGCATCGAGAACATCGCTGTCAACGCCCGTTTCCCAGGAAAGAATTTCGACGGTTGGAAGATTTCTCCAGAGGAACGGGTCCCCCGGCGTCGCTTGATCCAGGCGATCGATCCGGATGGTGTTGTGCGCCTCGGTGGAACGAAACCAGTTGCGGCGTTGAGGGTCGGCTGTGTAGGTGTACGTTCCAGGATCTATGAGAAGTTCGGTGTCGCCTACGCGGGCTATGACGCCGAGCGTCGCGGCGTGGGAGTGGCCGGCGTTCCAAGGGCCGAAGGAGGCAGCGGTCACGATCACCTGAGTCGGGCCCGAGCACATCACGGCGATCGATGCATCGGGAAAGAAACGCGAGCTGCAGGAGCTGCCGCTGGTCCAGATGTCCCGGCTGTCGATCCACCAGGCCGCTTGCGAGTGGAGGTCGTCGCGGCACACAATCCAGTCCGGACGATTCAAGAGGATGGCCGCGGTGGCGAGCGATGCGCGGGCGAATTGATCACGCGCGCCATAGGGATGGAACAGGCGGCCGCCGTCGTCATCGCCGATGAGCGGGATCTTCCGGGAAGGGCCGAGCAGCGCGTCGAGATAGGCAGCCATGCGTTCGAGTTTCGCCAGGTATTGCGAGCCTGGCTGCGCGAGGGTCGCGTGGAGAAGGAACATGTCGAGCGCGTACAAGTGATAGTAGGCGGATCGTTCCACATGGCTGCCGTCCGCATTCGCCTGGCGCTCGATTTGTTCCGTCATGATCATCGCGCCGAGGCGCTTCCAGCGCGAGTTCCTAAAGAACAATCCCAACGCATGCAGTACGAGAGCTTCTCCGAGTAGATGGGTGTTAGGCGAGAAGTAGACAGACAGGTTGTTTTCGACGAACAACCCTTGACGGAACAGTTCTCCCAGCCAACGCGCGCGAAATCTCGCGGGCAAATCCGGCCCAACGAGACGATCCACCCAGATCCAGGACATCGCGCGCAATGCGACCTCCAGCGCGCTCGACCAATTGATGCCCTGGGCGAACGGGTTCTGTATGAACCAAGTCTCCAGTTGCGCAACAATCTCGGTTAAATTCGCTCAGTCCTCTGTGAACAGATATGCCTGGGCCAGCGTGACTAGATGCTGGTGACGATTCAACTCCCAGATGAGCTTATGATCGCCGGCGCGCTGGGCGTCGAGATACGGGATTCGGCGGAAATAGCGGAGACCGGTCTCGATTCCGGTGCGATAGTCGCGCCGCCAACGAACCTCAGGGCCGGTTTCCACCACTCCGCCGAATATTGGAAATCGATGCGCGCGGATCGCCGCAGCCGACGTAACTACCTGGAGCGCGAACTCGGAGCCTGTAAGCGAAGCTGCAACCACGCGCGGATCGGGCAAAGGCAATCCGTGCAGGGAGGCCAATTCGAAATGAACAGCCGGCGGCCGCATCCATAGGCGAATGTTCGCGACCTCTTGCCGGACGCGAAAGGCGATTTCCGCGGCCGTGCGCAAGTGCCTATTATCGCCGAACTGAGAAAAAACAAAAGCGGTGGACACTGAGACGACATGTGTGGCATTGCCGGGCAATACTTGCGCGAGCGGAACGTCGAGCTGGCCGAGATCGGCGCAATGTGCGACGTAATCCGTCACCGAGGCCCCGATCAGCAAGGTTTTCACGTCGACGGGCGCTGTGGCATCGGCATGCGGCGCCTCAGCATCATCGATGTTGCGGGCGGACGGCAGCCGGTTTCGAACGAAGATGGAACCGTCTGGACGGTGTTCAACGGCGAAATCTACAACTATCGCGAGTTGCGAGGTGAGTTGGCCGCACGCGGCCATAAATTCGCGACGCGCAGCGACACCGAAGTGCTGGTGCATTTGTACGAAGAATACGGGACGGCGGGGATTCAAAAGCTGAGCGGGATGTTCGCGTTCGGGATTTGGGACGCGCGTAAACGCACGATGCTTCTGGTCCGCGACCGTTTCGGAAAAAAACCGCTGTACTACGCCGCCACGCGCGATGGGTTGTACTTCGCCAGCGAGCTGAAGAGCCTCCGGACGGCGGGCGTACCTTTGGAGCTCGATCGCGAAGCGCTGCAGCTTTATTTCGTGCTCAATTTCGTGCCGGATCCTTGGAGCCCCTATCGCGCGATCCGAAAGCTGCCCGCGGGCGGATGGCTAAAGTATCACGCCGATGGGCGCACGGAAGACGGGCGGTATTGGAGCTTGCCGCGTCCCGCGGAAGCCGCCGAGCGCGGAATGGAGGAAATCCAGGTCAGGCGGGAGCTGTGCGAGACGTTTGATCATGCGGTCCACTCGCGACTGGTGGCGGACGTTCCGGTGGGTGCCTTCCTGAGCGGCGGCATCGACTCTGGTTCGGTGGTCGCCTCCATGGCGATTCAATCGCCGCAGCCTGTAAAGACTTTCTCGATCGGTTTCGAGGAGCCGGAGTTCAACGAACTAGGCGCCGCCGCGGCAACTGCGCGCCGATGGAAAACGGATCATCACGAGCTGATCGTCCGGCCGGACGCGGTGGCGCTCGCTTCGACGCTGGTGCGGCATTTCGACGAGCCGTTTGGCGATTCGTCCGCGATTCCCACCTATTTGGTTTCCGAGTTCGCGGCGCAGCACGTCAAGGTCGTGCTCACGGGCGACGGCGGCGACGAGATGTTCGCTGGCTACGACAGCTTTCTCAACATCGAGAGGCGGCGAAAGCTGGACGGCATACCGCAGGCTCTCAGGCGGGTGCTTTCCAGAATCGCCGACTCTCTGCCCTACTCGGCTTACGGTAAGAACTATCTGAGGATGATAAGCCGCACAACGGCGCTGGACCGATACTTCGAAAACAGCGCGCCGGAGTTTTTGTTTCGCCGTTTGCTATCGCCGGAATGGGCGCCCGCAGAAGATTCGCAGTTTCTCGCGCGGAAGCTTTCGCATTGCCTCATTCCTGGAAGCGCGGACGTGCTCACTCAGGCACTGTATTTTGAGACCACCGCGCGTCTCACTGGCGACATGCTGGTAAAAGTGGACCGCACGTCCATGGCGAACTCACTCGAGGTTCGATGTCCGCTCCTCGATCGAGAGCTCGTGGACCTCGCCGCGCGCATTCCCCACCATTGGAAGCTCAGGAACGGCCGAGGGAAGGACATTTTCATTCGCGCCCTTGCGCATCGTTTGCCGGGCGAGGTGCTTCGCCAGCCAAAACGCGGATTCGGTGTTCCCTTGGCCGCCTGGTTTCGAGGACCGCTCAAGACCTTCTTGTGGGACCACCTTCGATCCCGCTCGTTTCTCGGTCGAGGCATGGTGTCGCCCGAGTTTGTCGGCCAGCTCCTGATCGAGCACGATCGCGGCCGGCGCGATCACTATCACCAGCTTTGGAGCCTGCTCATGCTGGAGCTGTGGTTTCGAGAAGAAGCGCAGCCGCGCGCTCGCCATGCGGCGCTGGCGTTGACGGCGTGATGCAATGGGCCTGACGTTCTGGATCGCGGCGGCGACGATTTTCTACACGTATGCCGGTTATCCTTTGTTACTCACCGCTTTGCGGCTGGCGATCCGGCGGCCGGTGCGGCGCGCGGCGATCGAGCCCACCGTCACGCTGTTGATCCCGGCATTTAACGAGGCCCGCGTCATCGAGCGCAAGCTCCGGAACGCCCTCGATCTGGATTACCCAGCAGCGAAACTGGAGATCGTAGTTGCATCCGACGGTTCCACCGACAAAACCGCCGAGATCGCCGGGAGCTTCACCGGCAGCGGCCAGGTGCGCGTTCTCGCCTTTCCCCAAAATCGCGGAAAGATGGCGGTGCTGAACGCGAGCGTGCCCGAGACACACGGCGATATCGTCATCTTCTCCGACGCGCCGGCACTGATCGATCATGACGCGTTGAGGCATCTGATCGCGAACTTCGCCGATCCGGAGGTTGGAGCAGTGAGCGGACGTTATAGTGTGCTCCGGCCGGGCGAATCTTATACGGGCGCGTCCGAAGACCTGTACTGGAAGTACGAGACCTACCTGAAGATATGTGAATCTAATCTGGATTCGACGCTAGGCGCGCACGGGCACCTCTACGCGATTCGGCGCGAGCTGTTTCCGTTTCCCGATCCGGCCATGATCAATGACGACTACGTGATTCCCGTGTCGGTGATTTCGAAAGGTTTCCGCGCCATTTACGAGCCTTCGGCGGTGGTGCGCGAGGAAGCGCGCGAGATGACCGGATTCGGCCGGCGAGTGCGCATATTCGCCGGCAACGTGCAGCAGTTAGCGGAAACGCGGGGGCTGCGTCCGCTGCCGCTGTTCTGCTTCCTCTCGCACAAAGCCGGACGCCTCCTCACACCCGTCGCTATGCTGGTCGCTTTCACGGCGAGTTTGCTGCTCGCGGGCGATCGTGTGTATCGCGCTGCGTTCTTCGGCCAAACGATCTTCTACCTCCTCGCAATCTGCGGCGCGGTCTTGCGCCTTCGGCCAAAACTTCTGATGCTCCCGTTTTACTTTTCGATGATCAACGCCGCCGCTTTTTTGGGCTTTTACCATGCGGCGACCCGTCGCCGCGGTATGGCCTGGGAGTGACGCACTCGATGAGAGTTTCCTTAACCCTGTTCCACTCTCTGGTGTGCGGGGCTCCGGGATCATTTCAGTCGATGTAGAAGATTACTTCCATGTGCAAGCGTTTGCTAAGGGCATTGATCGCACGTCGTGGATCGCATATCCGTCTCGCGTGGAGCAAAACACGCTTCACATTCTGGACCTGTTCGACGAGCTGAATGTCAAGGCGACGTTCTTCATTCTGGGCTGGGTGGCGGACTATTTTCCTGGTTTGGTGCGAGAGATTATCGCGCGCGGCCACGAGCCCGCGTGCCATTCGTATTGGCACCGATTGGTCTACGAACTGTCGCCGGAACAGTTTCAACGCGACACAGCCCGGGCGAAAGACGCCATCGAGCAGGCGGGCGGCGCGCGCGTCTATGGATACCGAGCGCCCAGTTTTTCCATCACCGCGAATTCGTCGTGGGCTCTGGACTCTCTGCGGCAGCTCGGTTTTCTCTACGATTCAAGCATCTTTCCGATCGAGCACGATGTTTACGGCTTCCGCGATGCGCCGCGCGGTCCCTTCCGGCTGGAGACGCCATTCGGCGATCTCCTGGAGTTCCCGCTCGCAACCTTTCGCTTTTCGCGCGGTCCTGCTTTGCCGATCGCCGGAGGCGGATACTTGAGAATGCTGCCGCGCTGGTACACGCGTATGGGCGTTCGGCGGGCGTGGCTAGAAGGTCTCACGGTGGTGAGTTACGTACATCCGTGGGAATTCGATCCGCTGCAACCGAAGATGAACGGACCGCTGCGATCGCGGTTGCGGCATTACACCAATCTCAGCCAGACCGAGTCCCGGCTACGCGAACTGATAGCGCTTGGAAATTTCACGGGCTTTCGGCACAGCGGCCTAGCGAATTTCTTTCCCTATTCCCTGCTGCAAACGGTGGGTTCACAATGATTCAAGATACGATGCCCGCGGTGGCGCGCTTTTGGAACGCGGCTGCTGATGAGTTCGATTCCATTTATTCTGGCGCGGGAAAAAGTAAGCTCTCGCGCGCCCTGGACCGTTTCTTCCGGCGCGACATGTACCAGCGTTTCGACTGGGTGATGGCGCAGTCCAGCGACGTGCGCGGGAAGACGGTATGCGATGTCGGCTGCGGATCCGGGCGTTTCGTCGCGGAATTTGCGCGACGCGGAGCAGCGCACATCACGGGCGTCGATATTGCTCCGGAAATGATCCGCCGCGCGGGCGGGTTAGCACAGAGCCATGGGGTCGAGAGGCAATGCGAGTTCGTTACCGGCGACATTCTCGATTGGAGTCGCAATCAGGCGTTCGACCTCACCATCGCGATCGGACTGTGGGACTACATTGCCGATCCACGCGAGCGGCTGCAGGTGATCCGCAAGTTGAGCAGCGGAGTCTTTCTCTCCGCCTGGCCGCGATTCTGGACCTGGCGCATGCCGGTGCGCAAGCTGCGCTTGGGATACATTCGCGGCTGTCCGGTGTATTTCTTTCGTGAAAATCAGGTTCGCCGTTTACTCGAAGAGGCAGGCTTCGAAGTGACCCGATTCCAGACCGTCGGCAAGCTGTTTTGTGTCGAAGCGCGGCCTCGGTGAACACGGGCGCGTCGGGCTGACAACACGTCGTGTAAAAGAACACACGGCGGGCCTGGCGTAGGCCTTGCTTTTTCAGCAGTTTACAGGTTGGCTGCAGCAGTGCTTTTCCAGTCGGCATGAACGCCAAAGGAAAAGCGGTCCGGATGTTACAGCTTGCACTGATCCTGGCAGCGGCCGCCGAAGCCCAGACAGCAGAAGGGACCCGGAAGCTGGTGGTCAGCATTCCAGATCGCAAGATCGCACTCGTCGAGAACGGACGGGTGGTGAAAGTCTATCCAGTCGCCGTCGGCGCGGCCCGCACTCCGAGCCCCACCGGGAGCTTTCACATATCAAGCCGCTTGCTGCATCCCAGCTGGTATCAGCCTGGCAAGGTGGTTCCGCCCGGACCGGCGAATCCGCTCGGCACGCGATGGATGGGCCTGGGCTACAAGGGCTACGGTATTCATGGAACCAACATGCCGCTGTCCATAGGGAAGGCTGCATCGCACGGTTGCATTCGGATGCGCAATCGCGATGTGGAGGAATTGTACACACTGGTCCAGATCGGCGATGCGGTTGAGTTGGTGACGGAAGTGAGTCCGGACCTGGTGGAGGCGTTCTCCGGACGCCCCGCGGCGCCGGCGCCGGGTGTTGAAACGTCCGGTGCGACAGCGTCAGTTTCGAGCGACGGAGGCGTCCAATGAGCAGCTTCAATCTGCTGGGCGGATTTCCTGAGACGGCCCTCGCTGTGGCCTTCGCGATGGGCTGCGCGCTGCTGATGGCATTTGGACTTTTGCACATTGTAATCGGCCTGGTAACACGCGAACAGTATAATGTTTCCGATGCTCCGCGCCGGATTCGCGCTGTGGTTTGGGTTGGGGATGCTGCTCAGGATGCAGGCGCAGCCGCTGGCGGAAGCAGCGCCCCCGATGGCGCGCAGTATCTCCTCGCTGCTGCCGCGCCGCGTAACCGTTTCGCTCGAATTTCAGACGCGGGCCGCAGTACCGCCGGCCGAGTGGTCGAGCTTCCGAGCCGCGCTGCAGGAGGAATTGCGGAAGACGGGCACGGACGTAGTGGCTTCGGCGCAGCCTGAATGGCGCGTGCGCATGGTGGTATCGGAAAACGTCCGTGGCTTGTTGCTGATTGCCGAAGTGCTCAACAACGATACGCGGCAAATCATCATGGCGCCTTGGAGTCGACCAGCGTCCGCGCAGAGCAAGCCGGGTCTGCGGATGCAGCTCACGCCGATCGGCGAACAGCCGCAGCCGATTCTGGACGCGCTCATGTTCGATTCCGGGACCGATGTGCTGCTTCTTAGTCCGGCGAAAATTTCCGCTTTTCGTTTGATCGACGGAAAGTGGATACCGAATGGACAAACCTCGCTCGCCGTCGCGCGCCCTGTTCCGCGGGATGCGCGTGGCAGACTGGAATTGGCGGCCGGCGGGGTGGTGCGAGTCTTCTTGCCGGGCACCACATGTACCAGTCCGATGAATTCATCATTGCTCTTCACGTGCACGTCCGGGAACGAGGCATGGCCGTTGAGCATTGGCGATTCGCGCCTGCTGGTGCGCTGGGTCAGCGATCGAAACGTTCTGGTGTCCGAAGGCGTACGGGATTCGTTCTTCAATGCAGCGGGCGGTTGGTTCGCTTCGTCGAATGGGAAGATAGAGAATCGCGCGGGTGAGGCCATGCCGGGCACGGAAGGCTGGGGCAGCGATCTTGCTCTAGTCGAGAATCCATGCGGAACCGCCAGGGACGCGCAGGTCGCGATTGTAACTAGCGCAACAACGGATAACAAGCATGACCAGCTTCAGACTTTCGCGATCGCAAACGATCCACCGGTTGCAGCCAGCGAGCCGCTCCCGCTTCCCGGCCCCGTGACCGCTCTGTGGTCCGCCGAGCGCGCGACGCACGCGACGCTCGTAATTCGAAATTCAAAAACGGGAAACTATGAGGCTTCGCGCCTTTCTTTGGCTTGCACTGAGTAGCTTCCCGTCGAGTTCACTTTGGGGCGAGACCCGGCCGCGCTACGGCGGGACGTTGAATGTGGATCTGTCCTCAACGTTCAATTCGCTCGATGCCACCGAGGTGCCGCAAGTGATTTGGCGGTTGATTGGTCAGACGCTGGTACGGATCAATTCACACGGCGAACCGGAACCACTGCTTGCGTCGGGATGGCAGCGCGAGGCCGATGGTCTGCGATGGCGATTTTCGCTGCGGAACGATGTTCACTTCCAAGATGGGGAAGCGCTGAATGCGGGCACCGTCGCGCCCATCTTACTGCCGGTGCTCAAGATGCTGCATGGCGATGTGGCGATCACGGCGGGAGGGTCCACGCTGGTCATTCAAGCTGCCAGTGGTTTGCCGAATCTGCCGTCGGAACTGGCGGATCCGCGCGCTGCGATCGTGCGGACCAGCGAGGCGAATATACCCGTGGGCACGGGACCGTTTCGCGTCGCGAATTGGGAACCGGGGCGGCGACTGGCGCTGGCCGCGTTTGAAGACTACTGGGGCAGCCGTCCGTTCCTGGATTCGATCCTCGTGAGCCTTGGCTCAACGCGAGCTTCTGCTGACCTGTTCGATGTCCCGTTCTCTTCACCGCGCCGGATTCTGCCCGAGAGCGCGCACCTCTGGCAGTCGGCGCCTCGAGAATTGTTGGCCCTGGTCGCACAAAACGTGCGCCCGGAACTGGTGCATGCGTTCGCGCTGGCCATCGACCGAGCTCCGATCGTGAACGTGCTCGCACAGCGTCGAGGCGTCCCAGCCTTTGGCTTGCTGCCGCAGTGGCTCAGCGGCTATGAGTTTCTGTTCCAAAACCCGCTGGATATTACGCGCGCGCGGGAAATTGTGTCCGGGCTGCGAAACGGCCCGATCACGATGAGCTATCCGGCCAACGACAGCTTCGCGCGAGCAGTGGCCGAGCGCATTGCATTGAACGCGCGCGATGCCGGGATCGCGGTGCAAGTCTCAACCAATGTGGGCGCTGGGCTGCGGCTTATGCGCTGCCCTATCGAGTCGCCCGACAGCGCCGCTGGTCTCGTCAATGTCGGCCGCTGTCTCGGGTTCCCGGAGCAAGCAATCCTACTTGACAGCTCCAAGCCAGACCGCTTGTATCAAGCCGAACGGGCGTTACTCGAAAGCAATCGCGTGGTTCCGCTTGCGCATCTCGATTCGGTATATGGGCTCTCGTCTCGCGTTCATACTGAGGATTCCGGTTCACAGAATCCGCTAACGCCGCACCTCGACGATTTCTGGGTCGATCCGTGAGCTTTCGCACCAAGGTCTTCCTCAGCATCACGATCACTGTGGTGGTCGCGGTCTGGATTGTCGCGGCGGTGGTATCGGCGTTGGTGACGGATTCTTTTGAGCGCAGCGACACGCAGAGAACTGCGACGCTTGTCGCTGAATTTCGCCGTCAGTTTGCGAGACGCGGCGAGGAGGTGTCGCGCCGAATCGATGCCATCGCCAATTCCGAGAGTGTGCAGCAGCTGGCGGTGAATTTGTCAGGCCCGCAACCGGACCCGAGCCGCTTCGTCGACGAGGCTGCGGCGTTGGCGCGTGAACAGTCGCTGACTTTTCTCGAACTAGTCGGCCCGGATGCGCGCATCATCAGTTCGGCGGAGTGGCCCGCGCGCTTC
>Ga0335078_10003498_pt1 | contig 23357 bp, 22 predicted proteins | sample Lox_Sample_32_FD_206711 | JGI IMG/M metagenome (GOLD analysis project Ga0335078, IMG submission 206711) | Soil microbial communities from Loxahatchee National Wildlife Refuge, Florida, United States - Lox_Sample_3.2 | ecosystem: Environmental > Terrestrial > Soil > Wetlands | place: USA... | reverse complement strand
CGGTCGCGTAGACCTGCGGCAGCAAATTGGACAATGCTAGCTGTCGCTGCGCGCGTGCCTGGCGGACGCTGTTCTGAAACCCGACCGTGCCGAGGTTGTACTCGAGCCCCCGGTGGATCGCGTCGGGCAACGACAACTGCAGGAGCGGTCCGGCATTCGCGCCGGAGGGCACGCTGCCCTGATAGGCTCCCTGCACCTGCACCGAGCTGGTAATGGTGTTGACGCTTTGAGTACCGCCCGGGAGACTATTTTGCACGGTCCCGACATCGCCGGGTTGTCCGGTCCGGCCCGAGAGCGGTATCGCCACGGCGCGCGACGGCGTTGCGCCGCCTCCGCCTCCCACTTGTGCGCGCAGGACTGCGGGTGAGAGAAGCATTCCCGCAAGCACTAGCATCCCGGCCAATCTCTGGTGCACTGCCAATCCCTCCGCCTTATTTTCGCCGGGCTCGCCCCCGAGTCACTGTCCGGCTATTGTTATTTCCGATGCCCGACCACAGCAAATCGATGCTAAATTCGATCTCGTCCGGCGCGCGAAACTCTTTCCAGCCGAGCAAACGCCGTTCGATCAAACCGCGCGACATATCGAAAACCGCCGCTGCGACTGCCGGCGCCGAAACCCGCCGGATCTCGCCGCTGGCCACCGCCTCCTCTACTACTTGTGCCACGTAGCGGATGTTGTCTCGAAGCAATTGTTGCAATTCGCGGTGGATCGGGCCGCGCACGAACATGGTTCCATATTCGGCCAGGTAAATGCGCAGAAAATTCTCGTGCGAACGGCAGTAGTCCAGCCGGACGGTGAAAAACGCGCGGAGCTTGTCGCGAAAGCCGGAGGCCGACTCCATCTGGCCGCGCGCGTCGGCCGACATTGCCCGTAGATCGCTCACCAACGCCGCCAGGTACAGATCCTCTTTCGACTTGAAGTAGAGATAGAGGGTGCCTTTGGCGATATGGGCCTGTTCGGCGACATCATCCACCGCGGCCTCGGCATACGCCTTCCGCGAAAAGACCGTGCGTGCCGCTTCCAGGATCGAGGTTCGTTTGCGGTCGCTGACTGACTGGTCAGTCATATTTCTAAGATAACGGGATGGCGGATTGCCTGTCAAACCGGGGCTCATTACCATCCGAGCGTATCTTGCGTATCAGCCGCGTTCCGAGCCGCGACCGTTAGGGAGTGTCGCATGGCCCTGCGGGCCACCAATACCGATGAAAGCGTTCGTGGGGGCAGGCCTTCCGGCCTGCGCTTTCCAGCCGGCGCGCCGAGCGGAAGCTCGGCGGCGTCCCGGAAGGGCCGACCCCACGAACGCGTCTTCAATGGAGCGTCCTGTGGCCCTCCGGGCCACCTAAAGCGATGAAGACGAGACGGGAGGCCGGATATCGAGCACACGCCGGGCCATGAGCTGTGTAGCGGAGGTTCCGGATGGGCCGTCCGATAACCGCCGTCCCCTCACGGTCCCGGCTCGGCAATATCACACTTACAGACCGGATTACTGTTTAATCCGCGCTGAGGCGTGAGCTAGATGCGTAAATTGTCGCTAGTTGTTCTGGGCGCCGCCCAGATTCCGCGCGGATGGAAAGGATTATCCAGCGCTGCTAGGGCAAACGGCGGCGGGGGGCAGATCGACCTGGGCACGTGGCGCGCAACCAACAAGCTGAAAGGCAAGGTGCTCGACACCCACACCCGGAAGCTCTCACCAGTTGGCAAGACGCTTACGGAAAAGATTCAGGGCACCAAGCCGAACGGGGCGACGATCGACGAGACCATCGTATTTGACCGAGTGTCCGGCGGATCGGGCCTCGCCGGCAAGTGGAAAACCAAAAACGTCCAGAACAACTCGACGGATGTTATGGATTCGCCGGCGTGGGTAAAGACGGCTTGCTCATCAAGATTCCAGCGATGAGCATCGCGGTGGAGGCGAACTTCAATGGAAAGGAATACCCAATCCGGCCCTACGGTTCCACCGAATTTTACGCTGTGCCTACAGAAGACCGGCGCCAACGGATTTGACCTGACCAAAAGCCAAAACGGGAAGGTTCTCTATAAAGTGAATTTCAGCGCCTCTCCCGACGGAAAGACCCTCACCGAGCCCAGCGGCGCGGTCGCAACCAACGAAAAGTTCAAAGTTCTATTCGATCGTCAGAGGGTACTTCGCACAATCCGATTGACAGCCGCGTCCATTTATCTTACGATGTTAGCCTAATGGACGCGGTGCAGATTCATGAGGTCACCAAGACCTTCGGCGCACTGGCTGCCGTGAAAGAGTTGACCCTCACGGTCCCGGAAGGCGCAGTGTATGGCTTCATCGGCCCGAATGGCTCGGGCAAAACCACCACCATGCGCATGATCACCAACATCCTCAGGCCCGATCGCGGCTCCGTTCGCGTTTTCGGCGAGGAAATGACCAACACCCGCTCGGACCGCATCGGATACCTGCCCGAAGAACGTGGTGTCTATCGCCGCATGGCCGTTCAAACGCTCCTCGAGTTTTACGGTGAGCTGCGCGGCGGTCACTCGGTGGCCAAAGAAGTCACCGCTTGGTTGACCAAGCTCGAATTGGCCCATGTCGCCTCCCAGAAAGTCGAAACGCTGAGCAAGGGCATGAGCCAGAAGGTGCAGTTCATTGCCGCCGTGGTTCCGCAACCCAAGCTGCTGATTCTCGATGAACCATTCACCGGTCTCGATCCGGTGAGTATGGACCTGGTGCGCGCGTGCATCCTGGAGTTGCGCCGCCGCGGCTCCACCATCATCCTGAGCACACACGACATGCATGTAGCCGAGAGCATGTGCGACTACATCTTCATGATCTTCCGGGGCGAGAAGGTTCTCGACGGCACGCTCGATGCGATCCAGCAGCGATATGCCACCGACACGCTGCGCATTACGGCGGATGGCGGAGCCGCGGTGCTCGCTGGAATCGCGGGCGTGGAGAAGGTGCGCGACTTGGGGCAGGTGCAGGAAGTTCGCCTGGCCCGCGGAGTGGATTCGCAGGAAGTGTTGCGCTCGCTTTTAGCGCGAACGCGCGTCACGAGTTTTGCCGTGACCAAGCCCTCGCTGCACGATATCTTCGTGCGCATCGCCGGGCCGGCCGCGGAGGAGGCACAAGTTGCGTAGAGTACTGCTCATCGCGAAACGGGATTTCGTGGCGACCGTCCTGACGAAAGCGTTCATGATCGGCTTGCTGATTTTGCCGGTGCTGATGGGTGGCGGATTTTTCTTAGTGGCCGCCATGCAGGCCAGAAACAATACGCAGGAACAGCACATCGCCATTCTCGACCGGTCGGGCTCCGTGGCGGCCGCGGTAATCGAGGCGGCCGAAGAAGCCAACCGCCGCGATCAGTTCGACAAAGCCACCGGCCGCCGGCTGATGCCGCAGTACCGGTTCGAGGCCGTAACGGCGCCCAATGGCAACTGGGACCGGACGCGATTGCTCCTGTCGGACCGGGTTCGCCGGCGCGAACTCGCCGCCTTTGTGGATATCGGCCCGGAAGCGCTCCATCCCGTGCCCGGCAAGGCTGCGCCCATCGCTTTCTATTCCGGCGCGGGTGGCATCGACATGTTCCAGGGGTGGTTCACCGGTCCGGTAAACGACGGTCTGCGTCGTGTGCGCCTGGCGCAGCTGGGAGTGGATAGTGAGCACTACAAGGAAGCGCTCACGCCGGCGCGGCTCGAAAGCATGAACCTGGTTTCCGAGGACTCGCGAACCGGGGCTATCGCGACGCCGCGCAAAAAGGGCGCGGTGGAGAGCTTTGCGGTGCCCTACGTGTTAGGACTGATCCTGGCGATGATCGTCCTCATCAGCGCCAATCCCATGCTCACGTCGGTAGCGGAAGACAAGATGCAGCGCGTATTCGAAATGCTGCTGGGATCGGCAACGCCGTTGGAGCTCATCACCGGCAAGGTGCTGGCGGCGGTGGCTCGCTCGCTGGTCAGTTCCGCGCTCTATATCGTCGGTGGCATCCTGGCGCTCCAGGGAATGGCCATGTTCGGCTTGATTCCGTTCGGCGTGCTGCCCTGGTTCTTCGTGTACCTGGTGGCCGATGTCACGCTGATGTGCGCCGCCGGCGCGGCGTTGGGATCGGCGTGCGCCAGCACTCAAGATGCGCAGCATCTCGTCGGGTTCCTCATGCTGCCGGTCCTCATCCCCCTGTTCACGATGGTCTCGATTCTGCAGCAGCCCAACAGTGGCACCTCCACGGCGCTGTCGCTATTTCCACCCTTCACGCCGATCCTGATGCTGATGCGCCAGTCCATGCCGGGAGGCGTTCCGGCCTGGCAACCATGGGCCGGGCTGGCCGGCATCGTCGTGTGCAGTGTCCTGGGAACCTGGGCCGCCGCCCGCATCTTCCGCATCGGCATCCTGTTTCAAGGCAGCACTCCCAAGCTAGGCGAGTTGGCCCGTTGGGCGATTCGCGGCTGACCATGTTTTCGTCCCGCTTTCGCTGGGATTTCCAAGCGAACCGGCTCACGCGCGCGCTCGACCCAAAAAAACGCGCCGGCGCAGAACTGCTCGACCTTACAGAATCGAACCCGACGCGTGTGGATCTGCGCTATCCGCCCGAAATTCTGGAGGCGTTCCGCGACGATCGTCTCTTGCGTTACGAGCCATCCCCGTCCGGTCTGCGGGAAGCTCGTGAAGCCGTCGCGGGCTATTACGGGCGGCGCGGATTCACGGTCGAACCGGAACGCATTCTGCTGACCGCCAGCACCAGCGAAGCCTACGCCTACCTGTTCAAGCTACTGACCGACCCGGGCGATCAGGTATTAGTGCCACGTCCGTCCTATCCTCTCTTTGAATTTCTAGGGACCATGGAATCGGTGGAAGTGCGTACGTATCCGCTGCGCTATCACGGTCATTGGGCCATCGATCTGGACGGCCTGCTCGCCGGCCTGACGGAACGGACGCGCGCGGTGATCCTGGTGAATCCCAACAACCCTACCGGCTCATACGTGAAGCGGGCGGAGCTCGATGCGCTTACCGGGGTCTGTGCCGAACGCCACATTGCGCTCATTTCCGACGAGGTCTTCTCGGATTACGCCTTCACCCCGGATGATTCCCGGGTAGTCACGCTGGGCGCTCAGCAGGAGGGGCTTGCCTTTGCCATGAGCGGGCTTTCGAAGATCGCCGGGATGCCCCAGATGAAGCTCGGTTGGATCGTAAGTGCCGGAGCAAACAGCGAGCAGGAGCCAGCCCGGGAACGCCTGGAGTGGATTGCCGATACGTACCTTTCGGTGGGCACGCCGGTGCAGTGCGCCGCCTCACGTTTGCTGGCGTGTGGCGAAACCGTGCAGCAGCAGATCCGCGAACGGACGGCGGCCAATTTCCAATTCGCTCGCGAAGCGCTAGCCGGTTCGCCGGCCACGCTCCTCAACGTCGAAGGCGGCTGGTGCGCGATCATACAAGTGCCGCGTTTGCGAACTGAAGAAGAATGGGCGCTGGAGTTGCTCGAATCCTTTAACGTCTTGTTACAACCAGGGTTCTTCTACGATTTCGAGTCAGAAGCGTTTCTGGTGAGCAGTTTGCTCACTGCGCCCCTTGTTTTTCAAGAAGGATTAAAACGCTTGATTCGACAGGTGAATTGTGCGTAGACTACCTCTTTTTCTCCTACCGGAGTAAAATTAGAGTATGGCCAAAGGTTGGGAAAGTAAATCGGCCGAGGCGTTGGCCGGTGTGTTTGAAGTGCGCCCACACGCGAACGCCCCGGCCAGCAATGTGCCCGATCCCGCAACCCTGAGTCTGATCCGCCAGAAGGAAAGCATCCTTCTCTCACGGACTCGCATCGTGACCGAGCTGAAATCTGCGCAAAATCCGCGTTACCGGGAACTACTCCATCGCACGCTGGCGGATTTAGACGCCAAACTGGCAACCCTGTAGTCAACCGTCCCGCTTCACACTTTTGTGAAGCGGGACGCCCTCATTCGCATTGGCCCAGGTGATAGAATTGCCGCGCAGGCCGCATGTTCCGTCTCCTGGTGTGTGCCGTCTTACTGATCGCTAGCCCCGCTGCCAGGGCCTATTCGGTTCTCACCCATGAAGCCATCATCGATTCGGCCTGGGAGCAGAATCTGAAGCCCCTGCTCGCGAAGCGGTTTCCAGAGGCCAGCCCTGAAGATCTGGTCCAAGCCCATGCGTACGTCTATGCGGGCGCCATCATTCAGGACATGGGCTACTATCCGTTCGGCAGCCATTTCTTCAGCGACCTGACCCACTATGTGCGCACCGGGGACTTCGTGATGAACATGATCGCCGACGCTAAAAGTCTGAACGAATACGCCTTTGCGCTCGGTTCGCTCGCGCATTATGCCGCCGATACCCACGGCCACCCCCTGGCCGTGAATCCGTCGGTGGGCATGCAGTTTCCGAAACTGCGGAAGAAGTACGGGCCTTCGGTTACCTATGCCGATGATCCGGCGGCGCATCTAAAAGTGGAGTTTGGATTCGACGTCTGGCAGGTCGGCCGTGGCAACTATGCGTCCTCGTCGTATCACGACTTCATCGGCTTCCAGGTGAGCAAGAGCGTGTTGGAGAGCGCCTTCCGCGACACCTATTCGCTTAATCTCCCGGACCTGTTTACGAGCCTCGATCTGGCGTTGGGCACCTTCCGGTATAGCGTGAGCACGGTTATTCCGGAAATGACCAAGGTGGCATGGAACCTGCGCAAAGACGAACTGCGAAAGGCCCATCCGGGCCTGACGCGCCGCCAGTTTCGTTACAACCTGTCGCGGTCGAGCTACAAGAAAGAGTTCCAGGAACCCCATCGCGGGCCGGGCATTTTCGTACGCATCCTGGCCTTTTTCTTCCGCTTGATTCCGAAGGTGGGACCTTTCCGATCGGCCGCATTTGAGCCGCCCACCTCCCAGACCATCACGCTATTCGAGGACAGCTTCAACCAGACGCTGGAGCAATACCGCGCCTATCTCACGGCCGTTGACGAGGGGCGACTCGCGCTACCGAATCGCGACCTGGACACGGGGCTCGCGACCAGCCCGGCCGAATACAGCCTGGCGGATACGACATTCTCCAAGCTGGCGATTGAACTTGCCGGGAAAGAGCCGAAGGATGTCGATCCCAAAGTGGCCCAAGCCGTACTCAATTTCTTTCAGGATCTCAACGTACCCTTCGCAACCAAATCGGATGCCGACGAGTGGGATAAGACGGTCAAGGCCGTGGCGCGCCTCGGGGAGCAGTCAAGTTCGCCCAGCGCGCCTCCCGCCGCAAAACCGTAAACGTTCTTTTTCCGCAATGCAATCCCAAGGCCCCGCGGAGCAGGGAAGAACGCGACTGGCTGGACGCGAAGCCTGTTGACGACGAGCTTGGCCCCCCGCCGTAAAAGTTGGTACCAAACTATCGTCGCAATCTCTATCGGGATTTGGTACAATCCCAGTTAACTATGGAAAGCCACTCTCGGAGCCTCGCCAAGGCGCTCAGTTATCGAGTGTGCGGTTCGGCCGTTACCGGCGTGATTGCATTCGTACTTACGGGCAAGCCGATGGTTTCGGGCGGCATCGCCCTGGCCGACATGCTGAGTAAGATTGTCCTGTACTTCCTCCACGAGCGGCTCTGGGAACACATCAATTTCGGACGTGCAAAGCCTCCGGAATACGAGATTTAGAGCTCCGCTCGCGCGGCTGCTATACTCGTACTTCCCGTGTTCCAATCCATTGAAAAGCAGGTTGCGCAAGCGTTCCACGCCCACATACAGGCTCGCTACGGCATTGATTTGCCGGTAGCCATCGAGCAGCCGCGGCAGAGCGATTTCGGCGAAATGGCGATGCCGGCGGCGTTTCAGTTGGCCAAACAGCTTCGCCAGGCGCCCAAGAAAATTGCGGCGGAACTGGCCGAGGAGATCGGCCCTATCGAAGGTGTGGCGGCCATGGAGGTGGCCGGCAACGGGTACCTCAATATCCGCCTCGACCGCGGAGCCTACGCCGCCGGACTACTCCGCGGGGAGGCGGAAACGTCCGCGGCCGGCGGCGAGAAGATCATCGTCGAGCACACCAACATCAATCCCAACAAAGCGGCGCATATCGGCCATCTGCGCAACGCAACCTTGGGCGATACCTTTGTCCGCATGCTGCGCGCGCTTGGGCAGACGGTGGAGGTCCAGAATTACATCGACAACACGGGCGTGCAAGTGGCCGACGTGGTGGTCGGCTTCCATTACCTGGAGAAGAAGACACCGGCGGATGTACGGGCGCTGATCGCTGATCCGGGCACGCGGTTCGACTACTACTGCTGGGACCTCTATGCCCGTACCTCGGCGTACTACGCGGAAAATGCGGAAGCGCTGAAGTGGCGGGCCGAGACGCTGCACGCCATTGAAGCCGGGACGGGCGAGTTGTACGAACTGGCGCACCTGGTGGCGGACGCGATCGTCGAAGCGCACCTGGCCACGATGCTGCGCCTGGATGTCGAGTATGACGTTCTGCCGCGCGAGAGCGAGATCCTGCACTTGAAATTCTGGGCCTCGGCCTTCGAGCAGCTCAAGGAACGGAAGGCTATTTACTTCGAAACCGAAGGCAAGAACGCGGGCTGCTGGGTCATGCCGGGGCTTTCCGAGGAAGGCAAGGTCATCGTCCGCTCCGATGAAACCGTGACCTACGTCGGCAAGGATATCGCCTATCAGCTGTGGAAGTTCGGGCTGCTGGGCAAGGACTTCTATTACCGCCCGTTCCGCACTTATGCCGATGGACGCGTGCTTTGGATCACGACGGATGCGCCCACTGATAGGGAGCATCATTTTGGCGCGGGTTCGCGAGTTTATAACGTGATCGACGCGCGCCAATCCTATTTGCAAGACGTGGTGGTGGCCGGGCTGCGTGGCTTGGGGTACGAGCAACAGGCCGGCCGCTCGGTGCATTTTTCCTACGAGATGGTCGCCCTTTCGCCGCGGTGCTGCGCCGATCTTGGCATCCCGCTTTCGGAGGAAGACCAGAAACGGCCCTACGTCGAAGTTTCGGGCCGCAAGGGCTTGGGCGTGAAGGCCGACGATTTGATGGATAAGCTGATCGCCAAAGCGCTCGAGGAGGTGGCGTCGCGTCACGCCGAGGCCGCCGCCGAGGAGCAGAAACGCGTGGCCACCGAGATCGCCATCGGCGCGCTACGGTATTTCCTGCTCAAGTACACACGCAATTCGGTGATCGCCTTCGACCTGCAGGAGGCGCTGAGCTTCGAAGGCGAGACTGGCCCGTACGTGCAATATGCCGCCGTGCGCGCACGCAACATTCTGCGCAAGCTCGAGGAACGCGGCGAAACCGTTCCCGATTTCGCCAAGGAGTTGAGCGCCGCGGCCATGGCCCGCCAGCTTCAGGCGGAAGACTTTTGGCAGATGCTGCTGGCGGCCTCCAAGGCCGATTCGGCACTGGAGCGCGCAGTGACCGCCGGGGAGCCCGCTCACGTGGCCAAATACGCTTTTCAACTGGCTCAGGCGTTCAACAACTTCTATCACCAGTACCCTATTCTTCAGGAACAGGATCGCGAGAAGAAGGTTTTCCTGCTCTGGATGACGGATTTCTTTCACCGGCAGTTGGAGAAGACGGCGGGCATTCTGGGCATTCAGATACCGGAGTACATGTAGGCTGCATCGTGGCGGAGGACACAAAACGATCGTCTGCCCCATGTTTTCACCCTTGCAAAAGTGATCAAAGGGTAGCTTGCGTGCTGACCTCCCGCCTGGAAAAATATTGTTTTGGCAGATATCATGCGGTTGCGCGTACTGGGCATCGTACTGGCGGGCGGGAAGGGAACACGGCTCTATCCGCTGACGAAGGAGCGCGCGAAGCCTGCGGTACCGTTCGGAGGTAAGTACCGCATCATCGATTTCGTGCTGAGTAACTTTATTAATTCCGGGATCTATTCGGTGTACGTTTTGACGCAGTTCCGCAGCCAATCCCTGCTGCAGCACCTCAGCGAAGGCTGGCAGTTCAGCGGAATGCTGAAGAACCAGTTCGTGATTCCGGTGCCCGCGCAGATGCGCTCGCCCAACGAAACGTGGTATCAGGGGACGGCCGACGCCATTTATCAGAACATCAACCTGGTGGAGCAGGCCGATCCGCGCGTGGTGGCGATCTTCGGCGGCGATCATATCTACCGCATGAATATCGCCAGCATGATCGAATACCACGTGCAAAAGAAAGCCGAAGTAACCGTGGCCGCGATTCCCGTGCCCAAGCATCAAGCGGTGGAGTTCGGCGTGATCGAAACCACCGAAGACGGCCACATCCTGGCGTTCCACGAGAAGAATCCCGACGCGCCTACGCTGCCGGGCGATCCGCGCCGCGTGCACGCCTCCATGGGCAACTACGTGTTCTCGACGCGGACGCTGCTTCGCCTGCTGCACGACGACGCGGCCGATGAGCACAGCAACCACGATTTCGGACGCGACATCCTGCCCAAACTGGCGGGCAAAACGGAGATGTACGCTTACGATTTTCAGACGAATCGCATTCCCGGCGAAGCGGCAGATGCGGTTCCGTATTGGCGCGACGTAGGAACGGTGGATGCTTACTACGAAGCCAACATGGACCTGCGCTCGGTGAACCCGGCGCTCAATTTGCACAACCGCCAGTGGCCGGTCAGGACCACGAGTTATCCGGATCCGCCCGCGAAATTCACTTTCAACGAGGAGGAGCGGCGGGGACAGGCGATCGATTCGATCGTCTCAGGCGGCTGCATCCTTTCCGGCGGCATCGTGCGCAATTCGGTGCTCGGCCGGGGCGTCCGCGTGCACGCGGGGGCCGTGGTGGAGGACTCGGTAATTCTGGATGGCTGCGATATCGGCCGCCGTGCCCGAGTGCGACGCTCCATCCTGGATAAGAACGTCCGGGTTCCGCAAGACGCCTGCATCGGCTACGATCTGGAGCGCGACCGGCGCTACCACCACGTAACCGAGAGCGGCATCGTGGTGGTGGAGGGCAACCGTTCCTCCGTGGATATCACGGAGCTGGCGGTTTAGTTGGAACAACAGGTTCTCGCCTGGATCACCCAATACGGATATTTTGCGATTTTCTTCTGCCTGGTCTTCGGCATCATCGGCCTGCCGATTCCGGATGAGACGCTGCTCACATTTTCGGGTTATTTGATTTACAAAGGCCACCTGTACTTGCCGCTGGCGTTTGTTTCCGCTCTAGCCGGCAGCGCGTGCGGCATCACCATCAGCTACCAGCTTGGCCGCATCTTCGGCCATCGCGTGCTGTTGCGCTACGGCAAGTATTTGCATCTTTCGGAGGAACGCCTGAACCGCGCCCACGCCTGGTTCGCGCGCATCGGCCATTGGGCGCTGACGGTCGGATATTTCGTTCCCGGCGTACGGCACCTGACGGCATACGCGGCAGGCATCTCGGACGTGGCGCCGCAGCAGTTCGCCGTCTTTGCATACACGGGGGCGGTGCTGTGGGTTTCGACGTTCCTGAGCCTCGGCTATCTGTTGGGCGACCGTTGGGAAGCGGTGGAGAAGAATATCCATTACTACCTGGTATGGCTCGCGGTGGCCTTTGCGGTGGGGATTGCCGGGTATGTGGTGTGGCGGAGACTGGGAAGGGAGAAACGCAGATAATTTTGCGGCGTCTTATGGGGTCACAATCAACGTAGCCGGGGCGCTGGAGACGCTTCCCAGCGTGACCACCACCGGCTGCGGACCGAGCGGGGCGGTGGCGGGCACTTGATACGTCACCTGCGTCACGCCCACATAACCGGGAGGAATTACAGCGGACACGGAAGACCCGGTGACGCCGCCAACCACAACTCCGACGGTTTGTTGTGGTCGCGGCAGGCTGGCTTCGGCCGCGTCGATTCTGGGCCCCGCGCCATCCGCGATCGCGGGAGCAACGGCGCCCGCGCCCGTCAGGTACAGCGTTATCGTTTCGCCGCGCGCCGCGGTGGTGTAGGGAACCGCCGCGTTGTTCACATCGGTAAAGATGCCGGGCGCTGCCGCGGCGGCTACGAAAGAAGTGGATACGGTGCTTCCGTTGTTGCGCACGGTCAGCGTCACGCTGATGTTGACGGGCGTTTCATAGGGAATCTGTACACTCAACTGTCCCGGCGACACGTAGTACAAAGGAGCGGTTATGTTGTTGATGGTCACGGACACCCCCTGCATCTGGAGCGGCCATGGCGCGCTGGTGGCCGACTGCGTCTCGGGCGAAAGCCGCGAGCCGTACATGGTCAAAAGCATACCGGGGGCGTATTGCTGATCGAAGGCGGCCGCGTTTCCCAGAACCGAGAGAGCCGGCGGGCCCTGGCCGTTGGGACCGGTCTGATTCGCCCAGGCGGTGAAGAACGCGTGAGCATCCAAGGATCCCCATCCGGTGACCTGATCGTAACCGGCACCGGCGGAATAGCCGATCGAACTGGACTGACAGCCGCGCTGCTGGGCGCTGCACGTCACACTGATGATATTGTTGCCCGTGGTGATGTCGTGGAAAGCGGTGGGAGCGGTTTGCACGATGCTGTAAAGCTGTGGATTGATATTGCCCAGCCCCGGGCCCGATTGCAGACCCTGCGCGACGACATATTGGTTCAGCAGAGTCACGAGCGCGGCCATGAGCGGTGCGGCTGCGGAAGTGCCTCCAATTCCCAAGGATGACCCTCCGCTAAAAATCAGAGCGACGTCATGTTCGTTAGAAGCATTGAAGGCGACGTCGGGAACGTCACGCGCGTTGTCCAGGGGAACATTCATTCCGTTCTGCCAGGCTGGTTTGAGGAAGTAGCTGCTGGCGCCGCCTCCGCTGGCTGCGGGGCCCTTGAGCGGTCCGTTGTTCCATGCCGTTTCCGGAACGTACCCCAGCGCGTCTCCGCCGTTGGCGTTATTCGCCTCGGCCCAATAGTTCCCGGTTCCTTCGTTAAAAGTGTTTCCGCCGACGCCTGTGACTTCCGGCAGGCTTGCCGGCAAATCTGTCGACAGAACCGCATTCCAGCGTGAGGAAGTAGTCCCTGGACTGCAATCGGCAGCGCCGCTGTCACCGGATGCAGCCAGCCACGTGATGCCTTGCGCGTTGGCCTGCTGGGCCAGGGACTGTGTGCTGCTGACATCCGAAGGCAATGACTGCGCCTCGCAGCGGCCATAGCTCATGCTGATCACCGGCGCCAGGTTTTGATCGATGGCATAGGTGAGCGAAACGTCGACATCATCGGAATCGACGAACAAAATGTTTGCATCCGGCGCGATGCCACCCGACATTTCCAGATCGAGATCGGATTCTTCCCGGTCGTCGCTGACGTTTCCCGGGTTAGTGCCCGGGACGAGGATGATTTGCGGATCGTTGGGCGGCAGGTTGAAGAAGCTGCGGTAGCTGCGAATATCGTCCAGATTCAGTTCGACCTGTCCCACGACCGCGAGCTTCTGGCCCGAGCCCGTGATACCGCTGGTATAAAGCGGCTGCACGTTGTAGATCGTCGCCAGATCGTCCGGTCCGACGAAAACCGTTCCGTAACTGCTCACAAAGCCCGGGCGCGATAGCTCAGGGCGGGCGCTGGCGAGACGCATACGCGGCTTCGAACGGAAATCGTGGAGGCCACGGATCGACTGGACGACATGCGCCAAAGCCGCAGGGATCGTAGGTTCGGTAGCGTTGGCGAAATGCAATTCACCATTTACCCGATATCGATGGATGCGAGTGGCGAAAGCCGTTTCGAAGTCCGCCGCCGCACCGCGGACGGCGATCCAGTTTCGGCCGCGGGCGGTAGCAATGACCGGGAGGTGCTGGCTCTCGAGCCACCGGGCTACCCGGTTCATGTCGTCCTGGCTGACGCCGAAGCGACCGGCATACTGTTCCGGTGTCAGCCAGTGGTGGTAGTCGGATGATGCCGGATCTTGCTGCCGGGCCAGCAGTTGCTGGAGTGCCCCGTGCTGGGCGGTCGAAGGCGCAAGCATCAACGTCACGCGCGATAACACCAGGGCTCCATCCACTGGACCCTCATCGTTCTGAGCAGTCGCCTCGGGATGCAGGTGGCCCCGCAGAGTGACCCGCCGAGCGTTATCGATGCGGGCCGGGATACGGTTGGCCTGCGCGAGGGCAGAAACCGAAAGAAGCGAGGCTGCGGCGACCAGCGTGACGAGGGAAAGCCTGATCCGGTTGCACATACGAGAGGGGACGTGCCAAAGAATAGCAGACGGCAAGCTTTCCATGGTGGTTTCCCAAAATGCTGCGATTGCGGTATACCTATCAGGCATGTCCACCACTGTTCACAAGCGAAACATTCTTGATCGCCGTTCCTTTCTCGCGGCCTCGGTCGCCGGCGCGGCGCTGACGCCGGTTGCGGCGCAGACCCAGGTTCGTTCCCTCTCCGACCCCACGCCGCGCGATTACTCCCGCAACGAGCCGCTTGCCTATCCCGATCCGGACATCATTGCATTCGACAGCCGCTTCCGGCGATACATCGTCAATTCGTCGATTCGGCGGCTGTACACCGGGACTCTCTGGGCCGAAGGTCCGGCCTGGAATGGCTCGGGGAAATATCTGGTTTGGAGCGACATCCCCAACAACGTGCAGATGCGCTGGATCGAAGACGACGGCCGCGTCACGGTGTTCCGCAATTCTTCCGGCTTCAGCAACGGAAACACCTTCGACTTCGAAGGGCGCCAACTCTCCTGCGAACATGGCGGACGTCGCGTGTCGCGATACGAATACAACGGGACGGTGACCACGATCGCCGACAAATTCCAGGGCAAGCGGCTGAACTCGCCGAATGACATCGTGGTGCATCCCGACGGCGGCATCTGGTTCACCGACCCGATTTATGGCATCCGCGGCGTCTATGAGGGTTATAAGGGCGATTCCGAGGTGAAGCCGGCCGTGTATCGAGTAGACGGGAAGACCCTGCAAATGGAGAAAGTGAGTGACGACCAGGATCAGCCCAACGGGATCTGTTTTTCGCCGGATTACAAGAAGATCTACATATGCGACACGGGAAGCGGACGGGATGTCCGGGTGTACGACGTGGACGGCAAGACGTTGCGCAACGGGAAACGTTTCGTGCAGATGGACGTGCCTACTGGCACTCCCGACTACAGCAAGGTGACGGCGCCCGATATGCACATAGGCAACCCGCCATCGGCCGCCGATGGCATCCGCTGCGACATCGATGGCAACCTGTGGTGCGGCGCGCGTCCCGGCGTGCAGGTGATCGCTCCCAATGGAGAGCGCATCGGCATGATCCGCATGCCGGAAGTCTGCGCCAACATCTGCTTCGGCGGCACGCGCCGGAATCGCTTATTTATCGCGGGCAGCCAGTCGCTATACGCGGTGTACGTGGATACGATGGGGGCGCATATCTGCTGAACGGAAACCTAGGAGGACAAGAAAGAAGTTCCATTTTTTTCATTTGATTTCCGATCGGTCGGCCAGCAGCACTTTTATATACCTAATGACTAGTATTCACAGATCGATATGCCATCAGCTTTCAGATATTGGCGAAAAGTATTGAAGTATGAAATTGGAGGGTGTATAAATGCGCTGAGGGCCACATCACCGTGAAACTACCCCCCTATCTGATCGTGTGCGCGTTGATTTCTACTTCCGGCGTGTTCGCTCAGGAGCCGCTGACGAACGATTCTATCCTTAAGATGGTTCAGGCCAATCTGGCCGAGGACGTGATCATCAGCATGGTTCGGACGCAGCCGGCCAAATATACGGTGACTCCAGACCAGCTGATCGCTTTGAAATCTGCTGGTGTTCCCGATCGAGTGGTCGCTGCGATGGTGGAGAAAAGTTCGGGTGCGGGCGCTCCCGGTGTCAATCGCAACGCTACAGGCGCCACTCCCGCTGCTGGCGCAACGGCTGGAGGCGATCCCAATGATCCGCTCGCGCCTCACGATTCCGGTATCTATCTATATGCCAAGGATCGTGACGGCGAATACAAGCTTACCATCTTGGAACAGGCAGCTTACCAGGGATCGAAAACCGGGAGCCCGCTGGGCTCGGCTCTGACCTACGGGCTCAAGAAGATGAAGATGCGCGCGGTCATACCGGGGCCGCGCGCCGGTATTCGAAGTGCGGATGCGCAACCCGTGTTCTATTTCTATTTTGAGGACAAAGCGGCCGGCCTGGGTAAAGGTCGGTTCGGAGCGGGCGCGGTGTCTAACCCAGATCAGTTCGCACTCGTCAAGCTCGAAACCACCAAATCCAGCCGCGAAACAGTCATCGGCCAATTTGGAACCCTGGGTTCCTCCGTTGGAACCGACCCCAAAGCCATGGTTACGTTCAAATCCGAGAGATTACGCACGGGCCTGTACAAGGTCGTGCCGAGCGAGCCGATGAATGCAGGGGAGTACTGCTTTCTGGTGTCGCAATCCAATCTGAGCGTCTACGGTGCGGGCGCTGCCGCGGCCGCGCAGATATTCGACTTCGGCGTCAGCCCAGATCGGTGACGCCTTGACTCCAGACGCGCCCTGGATGTCCGACTCTAAAGCCCCGCTAAGAATTTCGTTTGCTTCTCGCAAGAACCTTATCGAAATCATCTCTAGCGTTCACCGATGGTATTACCATTGGTAATCCGATTGGTATAGAGTCAGTTTATACCATGAAGACCGCCATCTCCATCGACGATCAGTTGCTCCAGGATGCGGATCGCGCGGCCAAGCGGATGGGTTTGAGCCGGAGCCGTTTGTTCTCGCTTGCCCTGCAGGGTATCTAAACAAACAGCGCCAGCAGGATCTCCTGGAACAACTGAACCGCGTCTTCGGCGATTCCGAATCGCCGGAGCAGCAGATCGTCCCTAAGATGAAGGCCAAATTTCGGTAGACGATCAAGGACAAGTGGTGAGCGAAGTTCGTCAGGGAGAAGTCGATAGGATTGAGTTCGGCCCTGTGATTGGTTCGGCGCCTGCCGACTGGCATCCCTGCGTTGTCGTGCAGAGTGATCTATCAATCGAAGTCTGATTGCGACGACAGTGGTCTGCCTCATTACCTCGAACCTGAATCTTGCGAAAGCTCCCGGTAAACGTCTCGCTCAAGAAAGGCGACGGCGGTTTGCCGAAGGCCAGCGTGGTCAACGTGACCGAGATCCTTACAGTTAACAAGGCCGAACTGAGCGAGCGGCTCGGTCGGCTGCCAGCGGCCACTACCGATGCCATCGGCGATGGCTGGCGCTTCTTCTGCAGCGGGTCGGGTAATCTCACTTCACGAGGACACCTCCCTCCGATAAGCCCGAATTGGCTATTGAACGCCCGCGCCCTCCAATGCGACTATCAATCAGGAGTTAAGGGCCCGTAATAGTAAAATCGGTTCCGGGCTGAGCTAACTCCGTGGAATTTCAAACGCTTAGGAGGTTGCCATGTTTGATAGTCTTGCCGAGCAAATGCGGAACGATGAGCGGGTGCAGGTCAGCAGCTTGGAGCGGGCGGCACGCTGGACGGTCGTCGCGGTGCTTTCCTTGGTCATTTTTGGCGGGTTGTTCTTCAGCGTGCATTTCCTGCAATAAGGGTGATACCGGCCGGCGCGGCGGGGATTCGCCTACGTCCTCGCCCGCTGGCCAGGGGTGAACCAATGCGTGGTCGCGACGGCCGTCACGATCACCACCGCACATCCAATCACGTTGAACCACAGGAACGAAATGTTGGTGAAGTGCCACGCCGAGAAAACCACGGCTTCGCCAGCGAGCATCCCCACGAACGCTCCCGTGCCCCGCACACTTCGAAAGAAGAAGGCCAGCACAAAGACCCCCAGCAGCGAGCCGTAGAATAAAGACCCCATCATATTCACCGCCACGATGAGCGACCCCAGCTTCCGTCCCAAACCCGCGGAAGCAATGGCGTAGGCGCCCCAGAAAATGGTGGCCCAGCGGGAAGCTAGCAGATAGTGATGGTCGGTGGCGCCGCGGCGGAAGTGGCGGCGGTACAGGTCGACCATGGTGACGGTGGCCAGTGAATTAATCTCGCCGGCACTGGCCGACATGGTGGCGGCGAACATCACCGCGATGATCAGGCCCACCAGGCCCACCGGAAGGTAGCGCGTCACAAAGGACAGGAAGATGAAGTTGGTGTCGTCATACCCGGTGTCACCGCCGGTGCCGGCGACCAGCTTCGCCGCTTCGTCCCGTGCCCCATCCAGATCGTGCTGCGCCGCGCGGTATTGCTCGACGCGCTGGCGTTCGGCCGCGGCGTCGTGCGCATGATGCGCGGCGACCAGGTCCTGGGCTGCTTGCCGGCGCCGATCGAACGCCTGGGCATAATGTTCGTGAACGGCGCCGTACTGGCCGGACGCTTGGATTCGCGCTGCTTCGGATTCTTCAAACAAAATCGGCGGCTGGACAAACACGTGGAACACGAAGACCATGGCGCCGATGAACAGAATGAAAAACTGCATGGGGATCTTGGCAACCGCATTGAACAGCAGGCTGAGGCGGCTCTGGGCGATCGAGCTGCCGGTGAGGTAGCGCTGCACCTGCGACTGGTCGCAGCCGAAGTACGAAAGGAACAGGAACATGCCGCCAATCATGCCGCTCCACAGCGTGAACCGGTCGTTCCAATCGAAGCGGGTGGTCACCGCGTTGAGCCGCCCCGCTGCGCCGGCCAGATATAACGCGTCGGGGAAGGAGACGGACTGCGGCAGCAGGTGAATTACGACGAGCAGCGCCGCGATCAGCCCGAAAAAAATGATGCACATCTGCTGCACGTCCGACCAGGTGACTGCCTTCACACCGCCGAGTGAGGTGTAGGTGATCACGGTGATGCCCATGAGCAGGATGGTGACGCGATCGGGCCATCCCAGGATGGCGGAGAGCACGATGGCGGGCGCGTAGAGGGTCAGCCCGGCGGAAAGTCCGCGCTGGCAGAGGAAGATGATGCTTGCCAGGACGCGTGTTTTGGAGTCGAAGCGCTGCTCCAGGTATTCGTAAGCAGTGAAGACCTTGGCCCGATGGAACGCCGGCACCACGGTAGCGCACAACAGGACCATCGCAATCGGCAGGCCGAAATAGAACTGTACGAAGCGCATACCATCGACGTACGATTGTCCGGTAGTGGAAATGAAGGTTACGGCGCTGGCCTGCGTGGCCATGATGGAGAGCGCCATGGCATACCACGGCATGGTTTTGCCAGCGAGGAGAAAGCGATCGACGGTGTTGCTGCCGCGGCTGCGATACAAGCCGTAGGCGACGATAGAGGCCAGAGTGGCAAAGAGGACGACCCAGTCGATCGTGCTCATTCGAACGCCCGGGTAAACGCGTAGGCGGCCGAGATGATAAGCAGGAGATAGATCAGGACCGCGCCATAGACGTTCTGCCACGTGCCGAGAAACGGCGGCGGCTCGTCCGGAACCTCGCGAAGGCCTGGCATGAAAGGGAGTGTATCACGGGCTGCTGGCAACGCATGGCGTTGCCCCTACCTACCAGGTATCGATATAAATCGGATTTTGCGGCGGTTTGCCCTCGCACCAGTAATGGTCGAAGTTTGTGATCCCGGCGAGTTCGCGGAGCGCGTCCTCGTCAATCCACTGCCGGCCGGTCGAATTCTTGGGCTCTCCAGCGAGAATGGCCAGCGATGCATCGCACAAGATTTCCGGTGTCCGCCACTGCGAGCGATCGCCCATCTTCCAGTTGATGGACGCCTGACTTTCGATGATGGCCCGCGGCCAGAGCGAGTTGCCCGCGATGTTATCGCGCTTATGCTCGGCAGCCACCCCGATGGCTACGCGCGTCATGCCGAGTTTGGAAATGGTGTACGCTACCCGGCCTGGCGATGCTTCTCCCGAAAGGCGCGGGCACATGTTCAAAACGTGTCCCCAGCGCTGCTTTACCATTTGCGGCAGTGCGTAGTAGCAGGCGACGTAGGCGGCCCGAACGTTGATATCCATCATCAGGTCGAAACGTTTGGGCGGTGTCGCCAGAATCGGCTGGGTCCAGATGACGCCGGCGTTGTTCACCAGGATGTCGAGCCGGCCGAACTCGGCGATGGTGCGCTCGATCATGGTGCGAATCGCGTCCTCGTCGCGCACGTCGGTGGGGACCGCCAGGGCGTGAGCTCCCAGAGCGCGGATGGCATCGGCGGTCTCATAGATGCTACCGGGCAGCCGCTCGGTGGATTGTTCGCTCTTGGCTGCGACCGTAACGTCGGCCCCCTCGCGCGCCAGCCGGATGGCCAGGGCCTTCCCGATGCCGCGGCTGGCTCCTGTCACTACGGCGACGCGGCCGTGGAGATCGGGATGAAGAACAGGATTCGACTCGTGCATAGGCGCCATTCAGTCTAGCGCCGCTCTACGCCACCGACCGAACCGGCGGCTCAACCGGAGGTTCTGCTGGCGGGGCGGCGGAGCCGGCGGCCTGGTCGGGCATAGCCGCCGGTTCCGCGCGCCGCCTTCGGGCCTGACGTTTTGGGGTGCGTCTCTTTCGCAGCCCCGCGGCCCGAGCAAGCGAGTTGAAGCTCTCCCGAATGAAATCGCGCAGACGGTCCGCATCCGGAGCCGCATGCGAGTCCGATATCAGGCCGAAGAAAATCTTTCCGTTGTAACTCTGCGCCGCGCAGCCGATTCCCAACTCGTACCCGGTAGGCACCTGTGGATACGACGCGATCATGCGCTTTCCGGCGCAGTAGAGGGGTGTCGGCGAGCCGGGCACGTTGGTGCAAATCATGTTGAGCAGCGGCATCGGCAGAGGCACCATGGGGATGGCTTGCCAGAATAAGGCTTGTAAGGGGGGCGGCGCGGCGCCCAGCCAACTGGCCGCCAGCGAAACCAGCTCCGCGGCGCGGGAGCCCTTCATGATTGCCGTCCGCTTGGCCACCGCTTGTAGCAATTCAATTGGGTCTTCGATGTCCAGCGGCAGCGCCACCGGCAGGAAGGAGATCTGGTTACCCAGGCTCTCGCGTTCGTCGTCGCGGCGCAAGCTGAACGGACACACCATGCGCACGAAACGATGAGCCGTGCCCTGGCCGTGCAACTCGACGTAACGCGCAATGGCGCGCGTCACCACGGTCAGTATCACATCGTTGATGGTGGTGCCGACTGCTTTGCGGATGGCCTGCACTTCGTCAAAATCGCACTCCGTCCAGCAGAACCTCCGCTGCCCGGTACACGGCCGGTTGAACGGTAGCCGTTCCACCGAAGCAGCCAGCTCCGGCAGCAGGCCCGTCAGCCCTTGGAGCGCATCCTGCATCCGGTCGGTTGCCAGGTTCTGCGCCAGATCGAGAACGCAGGCTTCCGCCGCCAACAGATTCTCGAGCGTGCTATGCACCGCGTTGGTTAACGCTTCCGTGAGGGATTCGTTCACGGAAGGAAGACGCGGCGGGCGATAACGAGGCTTACGGACCGGAGGAGAACCCTCGGGCGTGGGGTCGAGCATGATCTTCAACAGCGATGCTCCCGAGATACCGTCGGCCAGCGAGTGATGCACCCGCGGAATTAAAGCGGAACGTCCGCCCTTCAGTCCCTCTACAACGTGGATATCCCACAGCGGCTTGCTGCGGTCCATCAGGGGCGTGAGGATGCGTCCCGCCAGCGCTTCCAACTCGGCCTCGCCGCCGGGAGGCTCCAGGCGAACTTTGAAAATGTGCCGGTGGATGTCGAAATCCGGGTCCCACTGCCAAGTCGGGTAACCGATATTCAAGGGCGGCGCCACGGCAATCTGCCGGTAGCGGGGGATCAGATGCAATTTGGAATCAATCGCCGCGACGAATTCGTGGTACGGGATGGCGCCGTCAAAAACGGCAACGCAAGCGATGTGCAACGGAATCTCGTTGCGCTCCAGGTAGAGAAAAGCGGCATCTGCCCCGGACAGTCGCTGGCTCGCAGGTGGACGGTCGTTGCTCATGTGCCGCTTCTTATAAACAGCTTTGGTGCGAGGCCACTTTCTCTTCGTCATTGGAGCAGTCGGATTCGCCGGCGGCGTCTTGCCGGCTCCCTCGCTGCCACAGTTCGAAGGCCACCACATCGAGCGCTTCCTCTTCGAGCTTGGGAGGAGGCGTGGGAGCACCGCAGGAAGAACCTTCGGAGAGCTCCTCGGGCTTGGGCGTGTCCGGAATTTCCATGGCTGCCATCCTTATTAATCAGACCTGATAATCTGGTTTTAGAGTAGGATGGATTCGAGGAGCTGTCAAGCCTTGCGGTCCGAGTGGATCGAAGCACTGGCGCAGCACGTCACGCTTGCTGACGCTGCGCATGAGGCGATGCCGGTCCGCATGCCTTTCACCGGCGACGTGCTCGGATCGATTCCGGCCGGCCGCGAATGCGACGTGGAACTGGCGGTTGCCCGCGCGCGGGCCGCGCAGCCGGCTTGGGCGGGGCGTTCTTTCGCCGATCGCGCACGCATTTTCCTGCGTTTTCATGACCTGCTGCTCCAGCGCCAGGATGCCGTTTTGGATTTGATCCAGCTCGAAACCGGCAAGGCCCGGCGCCATGCGTTTGAAGAAGTTTTGGATACCGCGGTGGTCTCGCGCTATTACGCCCGGCAGGCGCAGAAGCTGCTGCGGTCACGCCGCCGCAAGGGCGCTTTGCCGATCCTTACCGCCACTTGGGAACGGCATTCGCCCGTCGGCGTGGTGGGCTTCATCGTGCCGTGGAATTATCCGCTCAACCTGGCGATCACCGATGCGGTTCCCGCGCTGATGGCCGGCAACACCGCTGTCCTCAAGCCGGATGTGCAGACCAGCTTTACCGCTCTTTGGGCGGTCGGTCTGCTCCGCGAGGCCGGGTTGCCGCCGGAAGTCTTCGCGGTCGTGACCGGCGACGGGCCTCTGCTGGGGCCGGCATTGGCGGAGCGCGTCGATTACGTGATGTTCACCGGCAGCACGCGCACCGGCCGGTTGGTAGCGCGGCAAGCGGCCGACCGGCTCATCGGCTGCTCGTTGGAACTGGGCGGTAAGAATCCCATGATCGTGCTGGCCGATGCGAACCTGGAAGCCGCCGTGGATGGCGCGATCCGCGGATGCTTCGTGGGTGCCGGCCAGGTCTGTGTCTCGATCGAGCGCATCTATGTACATGAATCGATATACCAGAAATTTCTCGACCGATTCGCCCAGCGCGCCCGGGCGCTCAAGATGGGTTCCGAACTGGACTATGCGATCGAGATGGGTTCGCTCACTTCGGAACGGCAGCTCGCGGCGGTGGAGGCGCACGTGGCGGACGCGATCGAGAAGGGCGCGACCTTGGTGGCGGGCGGTCACCGTCGCCTGGAATTGGGTCCACTGTTCTACGAGCCGACGATCTTGGTTAACGTTCAGGGAGACATGAAGGTTTTTGCGGAAGAGACCTTCGGCCCCGTGGTGTCCGTCTATCCATTCGCCGCTGAGAAGGAGGCCATCGCCCAAGCCAACGCCAGCCCCTATGGATTAAGCGCCAGTGTGTGGACGCGGAGTACCGGCCGCGGCGTGAAGCTGGCGCGGCAGATCCAGGCCGGTAGCGTGAACGTCAATGAGAGCTACGCAGCCACGTGG
>Ga0335078_10003497_pt1 | contig 23360 bp, 16 predicted proteins | sample Lox_Sample_32_FD_206711 | JGI IMG/M metagenome (GOLD analysis project Ga0335078, IMG submission 206711) | Soil microbial communities from Loxahatchee National Wildlife Refuge, Florida, United States - Lox_Sample_3.2 | ecosystem: Environmental > Terrestrial > Soil > Wetlands | place: USA... | reverse complement strand
GCGATCTGGGCCGACCAGGCATGGGGACGTTACTGGGGCTGGGACCCGGTCGAGACGTGGGCGTTCATCACCTGGGTGATCTACGCGTGCTTCCTGCACGCCCGGGCCACGGCCGGCTGGCGCGGCAAGCGGGCCGCCTACATTCAGCTCCTCGGGTTCGGCTGCCTGCTGTTCAACGTGCTGGCGGTGCAGACCTTCATCACCGGCCTGCATTCGTACGCGGGCCTGGGCTGACGCGCCCGGGCCCTTCCTTCCCGGGCCCACGGTGACGCGGTTCGGCCGGACGGGGCCACGCCGCTGGCCGCTGCGGCCGGGCCCGCGCGAGCGGCCTGTACCGGGCGACCCGGCCCGGCGGCCTCTGCCGCCAGGCCGACCCGGTTCTCAGGCCGGGCTGGTTCGGCGGTCCGGTTCTCAGGCCGGGCTGGTTCGGCGGTCCGGTTCTCAGGCCGGGCTGGTTCTCAGACCTGGCTGGCGCTCAGGCCTCCTCGGGTCCCACCGGATCGTCGCCCGCGTCGGCGCCGTGGATCGCGCTGCTGAGCGAGCGGAGAAAGTCCGGGTCGTCGTCGGGTCCCAGGGGCCGTGACGGCTGGGCGGCGCCGCGCTGGCGTGACCGCCCGGCCGGATGCCGGAGCAGCGCGGCTTCGGCATCCAGGCTGCCGTACACCTCCCGGGCGTCCCGGCCGCCGGCCGCGCCGCCCGCTAGTCGGCCCTGGCCCGTGCCTGGCTGGCCGGGTTCGCTCTGGCCGTCCGCCGGCTCGTTCCGTGCGGCGTCCGGCCCCAGCGTGACGCCCGGCCCGTCCCGGGTGGTGCCTGGCCCGCTCGACGTGGAACCGAGGCTGTCGAAGCTTGCGCCGGGGCCGTCGAGGGGTGTGCCGGGGCCGTTGCGCGCCGCGCCGGGGCCGTCCGGCGGCGCGCCGGGCCCGTTCCGCGTGGCGCCCGGTCCCTGCTGGGCGGTATCGGCCCCGCCACCACGCGTTCCGGGGCGGCCCGGCACGGCCGGATCAGCGCGGACGCCGCGGCGGAGAGCGGCGCCGCGGCCTTCCGGGGCGCGCGGCGGCTCGTCATCCCCGTCCCGCGCAGCCGGCGAAGCGGTAGGCCATCCCGGGCGCCGGAAGGCCAGCCACACCACGGCCCCGGCGACGAAAGTGGCGGCCACCAGAACGATCCAGGCGGCTTTGGGCAGGCCGCGGCACTCGTTGCCGGGGGTGAGTGCCACATCGACCAGGCAGCAAAGCCAGAAGCCCCCCAGGAAGAGGGCAAAGAGGGCGCCGAGCAGCAACATGGACGAAGCCTAACCGCGGCTGCTGACAATCCGTATCGGCATTCATTAACTTGAGGCGCGGCTTATGTATCCGTGCGTCACGGTAGGTTACGACCAAGTGACGTGTGCGTTGTTTATGTCGTACGCTGGCGGCCGAGTGCAGACAAGGAGGCGAGACATGCGGCTACAGCTCTTCGAGCGCTTCCGCCGGCTCGCCCATCCGCGTGCGGGCAGGCTCAGGCCGCGACGCGACCGGGCCGGGGAGGCAGCGTGGCACGACCGGCCAGGGGAGGCTCGTTCGCCCGGCCGTGCCGACGAAATGCCAGGTCACGACGTTTCCACCGACTCCGATGCGGCGGGACGGCACCGCCGGGTCGGCCAGCAGAACGCCGGCGCGGCCCGAAACGACGGCTCGGCGAGTGCCGCCGTGCCGCCGTGGGCCGGAGCCGGGGCCGGGGAAGCCCAGGCGCCGTGGACGGGTGAGCCCCGGCCGCCGTGGCCCGGAGAACCGCTGCCTCCGTGGGCAGAGGGGGAGCTGGCGCGCTGGGCCGGGGAGGCTCAGGAACCGTTGGCTGGAGAGCCCCGGCCGCCCTGGGCGGAGGAGGGCGCGCCGCCGGGGGCAGATGAGCCCCGGCTGCCGTGGCCTGGAGTGCCCCGCGCGACGCGGCCTGGAGTGCCCCGGCCGACGCAGCCGGGGCAGGCTGGGCCGCCGTGGCCTGGGGAGGCTCGGCCGCCGTGGGCCGGGCAATCCCGGCTGCCAGGGGCGGGGAATGACCCGCCGCCGAGGGCAGGGGAGGGCAGGCCACCGTCGGCGGGGGAGCCCCAGACCCCACAGACGGGAGAGCCTTCTGCGCCGTGGGCAGGGGAGAGCGTGGCGCGGTGGGCGGGAGAGGCCCCGCCGCCGCGGGACGGCAACCTCCCCGCCGGCCCGGCGGGCGGCACGCCCGCCAACCCCGCTCCCGGGGGGGCTCCCGGCGGCCTCACGCTGAGCCGACCCGCTTACGGCCATGGGGACCCGGCCCGCCCCGCGGGCGACCCGCCGGGCGGGCCAGCGGGCGGTGCGCGGGCCCGCGTGCGGCCCGGCCCCTACGGAACGCCGCCGATCGCCCCGCCCCCGGTACCGCCGCCCAGGGCCCGCCCGGCCAGGCGGGGCGACAGCAAGTCGCGCGGCCCGGCCGCAGACGGCAGAAAACAATGGTTCGAGGCCCAGCGCGGGGCGCTGCCGGCTCCGCGGAACCCGGTCGCGGTCCAGCGGCCGGGCGGCGCGGGTGCCGTCCGACCCGGGCTGCCCTTTGCGCCCCCGCGCAACCCGGGAAAACCCGGCCAGGCGGACGGCCGGCGGAACTGCGGCACGCTCGAGGCGGTGCTGTGGCGCCAGTGGGACCCTGCCAGCCGCCCGCCCGCAGAGGCCGCCTCGGCGGTCGACCGGCTCGCCGATCTGCCGCAGCAGATCAAGGACAAGCTCGCCGCGGGTCTCGATGGCATCTTCGTCGGGCCCGGCGGAGTTCCCCAGCTGGACGAGATGACCGCGCTCCGGGGTATCCCGCTGCCGTCCGGCCGGGCCACCTGGGACGCATGCGCCGGCGCGTACGGCGAGCGCAAGATCGTGGTCGGCACCCGGCCGTCTCCCACCCCCGACGTGATGTGCCATGAGGTCGGGCACGCCCTTGATGACATCGATGCGCCGGCCGGACGCTGGCAGTCGGATTCGGCCGAGTTCCGGATGCTCTACGATCAGTGCCAGCCGCACCTGGCCAGCGATTTTCACCGGCAGCGTGGCGGCCTGGGCCGCAAGGAGTTCTTCGCTGACGCTTTCGCGGCGATCGCGTCCCGCCAGCGGCCGGCGCTGCTGGACATGCTGGGGGGCGACACGCGGACGGCGCTGAATGTGATGCTCTACTTCAACCGACGTTATGGCATCTAAGTAGGCATGGGATGTTCGTCATACGGCTAGCGAACGGGAACCTGCGGGTTCCGCAGACCGCCATTGGCAACGAGGGGCGGCTCATCGGTGACGCGTACGTGGAAATCGGGCCTCAGGATGCGGAGTACGCGCGTCTGCTGGAGCAGGCGATGACCGAAGACGAGGCGGCGCGGCGCCGGGCTCAGTGGCGCGACGGCGACGAGGCGCTGCAGCGCCAGTTCCAGGAGTTTGCCCGGCAGAACTCTGACTACCGCTGGTCTGAGCCAGGCGAGGAAACCGACTAAGGCCGCCACGGGGAGCGGCGGGAGAGCAAGCGCCCGCGTCCGTACCCACGTGACCTGCCTCTTTCCGGCGTCCGCGGGCCTTGGGCGGCCCGCTGCGCTACCGGTCAGCAAACGCGGCTCAGCCGGCCACCCGGCCCGGCGCTGCCGGTGGCCGGGTCAGCGGGCAGCCGGGCGTAAGGCCCGCGCGGCCTCGCGGCCGGCACGGGACGCGGGACAGCCGCCGTGCCGGCCGCGCGAATCTCACAAGACCGAATGGCCGTCGGCCGAGTGTTCTCCCTCGCCGCGTAGCAGCGCGCGAACCTCTGACTCCCGGAAGCGCCGGTGCCCCCCGGGCGTGCGGATACTGGTGATGCGGCCAGATGCGGCCCAGCGCGTGACGGTCTTCGGGTCGACCCGGAACAACGCCGCCACTTCTCCCGGGGTCAGTAGCCGCTCACTATTGCCGTCCAACTCAGTCCCCTCCCAGTCATGCCCCGCCGGCTCATGAACCTGAGCCTGACCTAAGTTTGGCGACAAACGGGTGCTTTCTGCCTAGATTTCGGAAAATTAGCGCGACCTGATTATTCTGCGTGGCCACTACCTTACTGTGGCGGCATGGTCCAGCTTGTATCGCTTGCAGAGATCAGGGGAGCGGCGGCGCGGCTGCGCGATGTCGCCATCCATACGACGCTTGTGCCCTTTCCGCGGTTGTCGCCGCCGCTACGGATCAAAGCTGAATCGTTGCAGCCGGTTGGCTCGTTCAAGCTCCGCGGCGCATATGCGGCGATCAGCGCCCTGCCGCCCGCGGCCCGGGAGCGCGGCGTGGTCGCTCATTCGAGCGGCAATCACGGGCTCGCGGTAGCCTACGCGGCGGCGCTGCTCGGCACGCGCGCCGTGGTCGTGGTGCCGGAGACGGCCCCCGCCGTCAAGACCGGCGCCATCGCCGCGTACGGCGCGGAACTGGTGCGGGTCGCGCCCACCATGGCGGCGCGGCTGGCGGTGGCGCAGGATCTGGTGGACCGGCACGGCTACGCGCTCATTCCGCCGTTCGACGACCGCTGGGTGATCGCCGGCCAGGGGACCGTCGCCCTGGAGATCATGGCCGACCAGCCGGAAACCGACCTGATCGTCGTCCCGGTCAGCGGCGGCGGCCTGATCGCCGGCATCGCGGCCGCCGCCCGGGCGGTGCGGCCTGAGGTCACCGTCGTGGGTGTCGAGCCCGAGTTCGCCGCGGACGCCCGCGATTCGCTCCGGAAGGGGGAACGGGTCTGCTGGCCGGCCGCATCGGTGCGGCGCACGATCGCCGATGCGCTCCGGGTGGAGATGGTCGGCGCCCTGCCGTTCGCGCACATGCAGGAGCACGTGGCCGGCGTGGTCACGGTCACCGACGCGGAGATCCTCGACGCGGTCCGCCGCCTGGCGTCCGACGCGCATCTGGTGGCCGAGCCGGGCGGCGCGGCCGCCGTGGCCGCCTGCCTGTTCCGCCGGGGCGAGCTCCCGGCGGCGCAGCATCCCGTCGCGGTGCTGTCCGGGGGGAACATCGACCCGGCCCTGCTCGCGCGGGTCCTGGGCGCGGACGGCGGCGCGCCGGCGCCGGGCACGCATTAACCTGTCAGTATCATGCGTACCGCCCTGGTTTACACGTCCGCACGGTTCGTGCTGTTCCTGATCGCGCTCGTGCTGCTGTATTTTGCCGGCGCCCGGGGGCTGCTGCTGGCCGCCCTGGCCCTGCTGGTCAGCGGGATCGTCAGCTTTGTCCTGCTGTCCCGGCAGCGCGACGCGATGGCCGGATCCCTGGCGAGCCGGCTCCGTGGCGTGCGCAGCCGGGCCGGTGAGGTCAGGACCCGGCTCCGTGAGGGCACCCGCGCCGAAGATCAGGACTGACGGCCCCCGAGCCCCGTCCGTCCCGCCCGGCGGCCCATCCGGGTTAGCGTCAGCGGCCCCAGCGCCCGGCGACCGCCGCCTCGCCTGGTGCGGCCGGCAGCCAGCCGCCCGCGGTGAGCAGGCCAATGACGGCCGCCACGGCGTCCTGGCGGCTCATCGTCGAGGTGTCGAGGACCAGATCGGCGTCCCGCGGCTCCTCGTACGGATCCGACACGCCGGTGAAGTTGCCGATCAGCCCGGTGCGCGCCTGCGCGTACAGTCCCTTCCGGTCCCGGGCCTCGCACACTTCCAGCGGCGTGGCCACGTGAACGAGCAGGAAGTCCCCGGCGGTGGCGGTCATCTCCCGCACCCGCGCACGCGCGGACGCGTACGGGGCGATCGGCGCGCAGATCGCTATGCCGCCGTGCCGGGCGACCTCGGCGGCGACGTACCCGATGCGCACGATGTTCAGGTCCCGGTCGGCCCGGGAGAACGTCAGCCCGGCCGACAGCAGCCGCCGCACCCGGTCGCCGTCGAGCAGGGACACCGTGCGGTCACCCCGCTCGGCCAGCGCATCCCGCAGGTCGCGGGCCACGGTTGACTTGCCCGAGCCGGACAGCCCGGTGAAGAAGACCACCAGTCCCCGCTGGCCGCGCGGCGGCCTGGCCAGCCGCAGCTCGCGCGCGACGCCCTCGGGGGTGAACCAGGCGGGCAGCGGGTCACCGCGGTCGAGCAGGCCGGTGAGCTCGTCGTGGCTGAGCTCGTTGCGCTCGGCGCCCGGCTCGATCAGTGCCAGCGGCCGCCACACCTCCGATCTCGGGTCATAGGCCCAGTCGCCGGCCGAGACGACCGGGATCGGCAGCCCGGGAAGCTGAAGCGGCCCGGCCCGGTTCGGGCTGCCGCCCCGGCCGCCGAGCAGGACATCGGGAGCGTCGGCCGGGTCGACGAGCAGATTCGTCGCACCGTACGCGGCCGCGATGACGGCCCGGGCGCGCAGCTCGGCCCCCGGCCCGCCGTCGCGCGGTGCGAGCGGCACCGGGATCATCACGGTGCCGGCGGGCAGGTGCTGGCAGGCGGCGAGCACCGAGCGCACCAGGGCTTCCGGGCGCACCACGACATCGGCAGGCCCGGCAACCAGCGGGAGCAGCAGCAGACGCGCCTTCATCTGGTCGGCGAGGTGCCGGAGCTGCCCGATCTGGCGCCGGTGCAGGACGCCCCGGGTGGCGCAGGCGAGCACCGGGCCGTCGCCCAGCTCGGCGCGGACCTCGGACGGCCGGCGGTACAGCCGCCGGAACGGCCCCTGCTCGGGCTCGCGCAGCGCCGTCACCGGTCCGGCCAGCCGCCATCCCGCCTGCTCGCCGTCACGGAAGACGGGCGTCTGCTCGGTGATCTCGACGAACGCCAGCGGTGTCCCCTCGTGGTCCTGCAGGACCAGGCGGCGGCCGCCGGGCGGGCTGGCGGGGACCGCCTCGGCCGGGACCACGAGCGTGACGGGCACCGGCCAGGGCGTCCCGTCGGCCAGCGTCCCACGTTCGGTCACGGCGGCCAGATCCGCCGCGGTCAGGTAGCCGCGCAGCGGCGCGAACGCTCCGGACGTCAGCAGCTCCAGTTCGGCGAGGTCCGCCTCCCCGGGTGTCCACACGGGCCAATCCGCAAGTTCGCTGGGCAGTCCCGCCAACGCCTCCGCGCTCACGTGTGCCTCACTCCCGCCAGTTCACGTCGTTTGGGCGGAGATTGCCGGCCACTGATGCGTGCCCGGTCCCCGGCGGCCGGGGGCGGGGATACGGCTCGTGCTGCCGTCCCCGGCCGCGTCCTGCCGTACAACCATACGGAGAGCCGGTCGTGCTCGTGACCGCAATGTCAGTGTTGCGCCCTGATCACCGTCATGCGCCGTCCGGCTGCGCTGCCCGCCGGGGTTGTCCCTTCATGGTGGCCGGCCCGTGAGCCCGGGGCAAGGCCGCGCCCCCGCCCGCAAGTCGGCGGGCACGCCGGGTGCGAGCCTCATAGCAGCCGCGCGAACCGGTCCTCTGGCTTGCGGATCACATACAGCAGTTCGTCGTGAGCGTTGGTCAGCCGGCCGCGGCTCAGCCGCCCGATCAGCGCCTGGGCCGCGCCGACGGCGCTGGACAGCCGGCCTGGCCGCCCCGGATCGCTGCGCGTCGTCTCGCGCTGCACGATCACGAGGCCGTGCGAGAGCGCGTAGGCCGGGATGCCGCCCGCCGAGCTGACCGGGTCATACACCGCCGGGAACGGTCCCGGCTCCCCGGCCCGCAGCCGGGCCCACAGGTACCGCCGCACTGCGTCCGGTGCGAGCCGGTCCAGCGTGGCGGCGGCGCAGTCGCGGTCCCGGATGCGCAGCAGGAGCAGGCCGCCCGGCCGCAGCGCGGCAACGAAACGATCGAGGACCAGCGTGGCGTGCGGGATGCGGTCGAGCAGGAAAACGCAGTGGACCACGTCGAAGGACCGGGGCGGCAGCGGGACCGACCGCAAGTCGCCGAGCATGGCCGGCCCCTCGGCCGGCCCCCCGGACGGGCCGCCGGCCGCGGCCAGGATGGCCCGGGCCGCCGGGCCGTCTTCGTCCACGGTGGTGACGCTGATCTCGTAGCCGCTGGCGCGTAGCTGGTCGAGCCCGAGTTCCCGGGCGGGCCCCTGGCAGCCGGCCCGCAGCACGGCCAGGGGTCGGCCGAGGGCCTGACCGGCATGGTCGTGCACGGGCCGGGAGAACAGCTCCCGGACCAGCCGGGGCCGTTCCGCCTGGCCCGCCGCCATCCGCCGGGCCCGGACCGCGGCGTCCCGGACCGCGGCGTCCCGGGCCCGGCTAACCGCCCGCCGGGCGGTCCCGGCGCTCCCGGAAGTATCGGCGCGGCCGGGTGGTCCGCCGGCCGCGCCCGGGCGCGCGTCTCCCGGTGGGCGGTGGCCGCTACTGGCGGATGACATGGGGAAAATTGTAATTGCTCTAGTACTTTGAGCCGCAGGCCGGCGCCCCGGAGCCGGCCGGGCCCAGGGCGGATGGACAAGCCAGCGGACAGGCCGGATCAGGCGGGACGTAAACTTGGGAAGTCGTGACGCAGGATGACCTCCCCCCGCCTTGACCGAGTGCGGGAGTTGCCGCATGCCCGGGACCGCCCCGGAACACCGCCGCGGCGCCGCGCCTGAGCGCCGCCGCCCCATCCGGGGTCAGCTCGCCGGGCCGCCACCACACCAGGCCGTTACCACCCGTGCTGTTACTACAGGGACACCATGAGCCTTGCCGGAATTCTGAGCATCGTCGCGGACGATCCGCGGCTGAGGCATGCCTTCGAGCAGGGAGCCTCCGGGACAGGGGCGTCCGGGCTGGGAGCCTCCGGGACCGGGCCGGCCGGCGCCGTGCTCGATGGCGCCGATCTTGTCGCCCCGCCTGCCCTGCGGCCCGTCCTCACCGCGGCCATCGCGAGCCAGCTCGGGCGGTTCGTGCTTGCCGTCACGGCAACGGCACGCGAGGCCGAGGACCTGACCGCGGCGCTCGGCTCGTTCCTGCCCGACGGCAGCGTCGCGTACTTCCCGGGCTGGGAAACGCTGCCGCATGAGCGGCTGTCCCCGCGCTCCGACACCGTCGGGCAGCGCATCGCGGTGCTGCGCCGGCTGGCGCACCCGGGCGCGGCCGGTGACGCCGCGGGACCGCTGTCGGTCGTGGTCACCCCGATCCGCTGCCTGCTCCAGCCGATGGTGGGCGGTCTGGGTGAGCTGGCCCCGGTCCGGCTGCGGGCCGGCGACACCTGTGACCCGGAGGAACTGCTCACCCGGCTGGTGGAGATCGGCTACGCGCGCGAGGACCTGGTCGGCCGGCGCGGCGAGGTCGCGGTCCGGGGCGGGATCATCGACGTGTTCTCCCCCACCGACGAGCATCCGGTGCGGATCGAGTTCTTCGGCGACACGGTCGAGGAGATCCGTTACTTCAAGGTCGCCGACCAGCGCAGCCTGGGAGAGGCACCGCACGGCCTGTGGGCGCCGCCGTGCCGCGAGCTGCTGCTGACCGCGGCCGTGCGGGACCGGGCCAAGGAACTGGCCGCCGCGCACCCGGGGCTGTCGGAGGTGCTCGGCAAGCTGGCGGACGGGATACCGGTCGAGGGCATGGAGGCGTTCGCGCCGGTGCTGGCGGACCGGATGGACCTGCTGACCGACTACGTGCCGGCGGATGGCGTGCTGGTCGCCTGCGACCCCGAGCGGATCCGTGCCCGGGCCGAGGAACTGGTCAGCACCAGCCGGGAGTTCCTCGGCGCGTCCTGGGTGAACGCCGCCGCCGGGGGCGAGGCCCCGATCGACCTGGGCGCCGCCGCGTTCCAGCCGATCGCGCGGGTGCGCGAGGCGGCGCGGGCCCGCCGGCTGCCCTGGTGGACGATCGAGCCGTTCGGCCCGGCCGGGGACGACACCGACGACGCCGGCCTCCCGGGGCGGCTCTCGGTCGGCATCGAAGCCGCGCCGGCCCGCAGCTACCGCGGCGCCGCGGACACCATGATCGCGGACGTGCGCGGCTGGCTGGCTGGCGGCTGGCGGGTCGTCCTGGTCACCGAGGGCCACGGCCCGGCGCAGCGGCTGACCGAGATGCTCCGCGGCGAGGGACTCGGCGCCCGGATGGCGGAGCTGGCGGCCCCCCCGGAGACGGGTGTGCCGTACGTGGCGACCGGCCTGCTCGAGCACGGGTTCACCTGGCCGGCGGTCCGGCTCGCGATGCTGACCGAAAACGACCTGGCGGGGCAGCCGGGCGGCCGGTCCAGCACCAAGGACATGCGGCGGATGCCGAGCAGGCGGCGGGGCGGCGTCGACCCGCTGCAGCTGACCGCGGGCGACTACGTGGTGCACGAGCAGCACGGTGTCGGCCGGTTCGTGGAGATGACCAGCCGGACCGCGGCGGGCGCCACCCGGGAGTACCTGGTCATCGAATACGCGCCGAGCAGGCGCGGGCAGCCGCCGGACCGGCTCTACGTGCCGACCGAACAGCTTGATGAGGTCACCCGGTACTCTGGGGGCGAGGCGCCGAGCCTGCACCGGCTGGGCGGGGCGGACTGGGCCAAGGCCAAGGGCCGGGCGCGCAAGGCAGTGCGGCAGATCGCCGCGGAGCTGATCAGGCTTTACTCGGCGCGAACCGCGTCCCCCGGGCACGCCTTCGGCTCCGACACGCCCTGGCAGCGCGAACTGGAGGACGCGTTCCCGTACGTGGAGACCGGTGACCAGCTCGCGGCGATCGACGAAGTCAAGGCGGACATGGAGCGCTCGGTGCCGATGGACCGGCTGATCTGCGGCGACGTCGGTTACGGGAAGACCGAGATCGCGGTGCGCGCGGCGTTCAAGGCCGTCCAGGACGGTATGCAGGTGGCGGTGCTGGTACCCACGACCCTGCTCGTCCAGCAGCACTTCTCGACCTTCGGCGAACGGTATGCGCCGTTCCCGGTGCAGGTCCGGGCGCTGTCCCGGTTCCAGAGCGGGGCAGAGACGGCGGAAACCCTCCGCGGCCTGGCCGAGGGGACCATCGACGTCGTCATCGGCACGCACAAGCTGCTGTCGCCGCAGACCCGGTTCAAGCGGCTCGGCCTGGTGATCGTCGATGAGGAGCAGCGGTTCGGCGTCGAGCACAAGGAATACCTGAAGCGGCTCCGGACCGAAGTGGACGTGCTCAGCATGTCCGCGACGCCGATCCCGCGCACCCTGGAGATGGGCGTGGCCGGGATCCGGCAGATGTCCACGATCCTGACCCCGCCGGAGGAGCGGCACCCGGTGCTGACGTTCGTCGGCCCGTACGACGAGCGGCAGATCGCCGCCGCGGTACGGCGCGAGCTGCTCCGCGACGGCCAGGTCTTCTTCGTGCACAACCGGGTGGCGTCGATCGGCAAGGTCGCCGCGCGGATCGCCGAACTGATCCCCGAGGCGAGGGTGGCCGTGGCGCACGGCCAGATGAACGAGCACACGCTCGAGGGCATCATGGTGGATTTCTGGGACGGGAAGTATGACGTCCTGGTGGCGACGACGATCGTGGAATCCGGCCTGGATATCCCGAACGCCAACACGCTCATCGTGGACCGGGCCGACGCCTACGGCCTGTCCCAGCTTCATCAGCTGCGCGGCCGGGTCGGCCGCGGCCGCGAGCGCGCCTACGCCTACTTCCTCTACCCGCCCGAGCGGACGCTGACCGAGACCGCGCACGAGCGGCTGGCGACCGTGGCGCAGCACACTGAGGTCGGCGCCGGCATGTACGTGGCCCTCAAGGACCTGGAGATCCGGGGCGCGGGCAACCTGCTGGGCGGGGAGCAGTCCGGGCACGTCGCGGGCGTCGGCTTCGATCTGTACGTCCGGATGATCGGTGAGGCGGTCAGCGAGCTCACGGGCGACGGCCCGGCGGACCGCCCGGAGGTACGGGTCGAGCTGCCGGTGAACGCGCACATCCCACACGACTACCTGCCCGGCGAACGGCTCCGGCTTGAGGCGTACACGCAGATCGCCGCGATCGACTCGGACGCGGACGTCGCCGCGGTCCGGGATGAGCTGACCGACCGGTACGGGCAGCCGCCGGAGCCCGTGCTCAACCTGCTGGAGGTCGCGCGGCTGCGGGCCCGGGCCCGCCGGGCCGGGCTGACCGACATCACCCTGCAGGGCAACCATGTCCGGTTCGCTCCGGTGGAGCTGCCCGATTCCCGCCAGGTCCGGGTGCAGCGGCTGTACCCGCGGACCCTGATCAAGCCGGCAGTGCGTACGATGCTGGTGCCGGCGCCAAAGGCGGTGCCCGGATCGTCGTCATCCGCGGCCGCGCCGGGGGCAGCCCGCGGCCGGGCGCCGGCCGGTGCGTCGGCGTCCGCCATCGGCGGTCAGCCGCTGCGGGACCGGGACATGCTCGCCTGGTGTGCCGAGCTCATCGACGCGGTATTCGAGGAGCCGGCCCAGGTGAACAGGCAGAAGGCATGAGAGGGGACAACGCTGTGCGCCGCACACGCATCAGGGCCGCCACCGCGGTCAGGGCTGCCGTTGCCGCCGCTGCTTCCGGCGGCCTGATCGCCGGCTGCGGCGCGGTCCAGCTGGGCGCGGCGGCGACCGTCGGCAGCCAGCGGATCTCCACCAGCCAGCTGGACCGCGAGGTCACCGTGCTGGGTGATGCGGCCAAGCCGTACGCGGGCACGATCCCGCTCACCGCGGCGCAGATGCCGAAGCAGGTGCTGAGCTGGCTGATCCGGTTCCAGGTCCGGGACGACCTGGCCAGTAACGAGCACATCACCGTCACCCGCAGCCAGACGCAGCAGGCGCTGGCGGACATCTACGAGCAGGCCGCCGCGCAGGCCCAGCAGCAGGGCGTCAGCAACGTAACCCTGGATGAGCTCGCTGTGGCCAACGGCCTGCCGCCGGACCTGCTCAGTGAGCTGGGCCGCTACCAGGCCATCGAGATCGCCTACGCCGAGGCGCGTAACGGCGGCAAGCTGCCGGCCAGCCAGTCGGCGGTCACCGCACTCAGCCAGCAGTTCCAGCAGGCTGAGTGCCAGACGTACAAGACCGAGCCGGTGCATGTCAGCCCGCAGTTCGGCGCGATGGACTATACGCAGGAGTCGGTGCTGGCCGCGCCGGACACGCTGTCCCGTGCCGAGGGCCCCGCGGCCACGCCGTCGACCTCCGGGCAGTCGCCCCCGTGCTGACCGGTGCCCCCGGCCTGCTCACCGTGCTGGTGACCAGCCCCCGGGTCGCACCCGGCCTGCTGACCCTGGCCGCCTGGGACGCGCTGCGCGGCGCGGCGCGGGTGCTGTGCGGCAGCCCCGGGCACCCGCAGCTGCCCGCGCTCACGGATGCCGGGATCACCAGCGAGATCCTCGATGAGGAAGCCAGCCTACCGGCGCTGGCGGAGGCGCTGGCGGCTGCGGCGGCGCAGGCGGGCGGCCCGGTGGTCTGGCTGGCGGGCGGCCCGGCGCGGGCCGCGCTGGGCAGCGGAAGCAGCGAGACCGTTACCGGCCTGCTGACCGCGCTGGGCAGGCTGGGCGCGCGGGCGCCGGTCACGGCGGTGCTGCGGGGCTCGGCCGACCTGCCGGGCGCCCGGCTGCTGGATCTCGTGGCCACCATGGCGATCCTGCGCGCCGAATGTCCCTGGGACGCGAAGCAGACCCACGAGACCCTCGCCCCGCATCTGCTGGAAGAGCCCTACGAGGCGCTCGAGGCGCTGGAGCACGGGGATCACCGCGCGCTGCGCGAGGAACTGGGAGACGTCCTGCTTCAGGTCCTCTTCCACGCCCAGGTCGCCTCGGAACGGGACGACGGCAGCGGCTACGCCGTCGACGACGTTGCCGACGGCATCGTGGCCAAGCTTGTGCGGCGGCATCCGCACGTGTTCGGCGACGTGGCCGTGTCCGGAGCGGACGAGGTGGCCCAGAACTGGGATGCGATCAAGCGGGCCGAACGCGCCGCGACGGCCGGGTCTGGGGCGGCGCCATCCTCGGCCCTGGACGGCGTGCCCTTCGGGCAGCCCGCGCTGGCCCTGGCCGCGCAACTGCTGCGCCGGGCAGCACGGGCTCACGTACCGGCGGAGCTGGCCCCGCAGGCCGGCGGCGAGCTTGGTGACCGGCTATTTGCCCTGGTCGCCGTGGCGGCGGCGGCCGGCCTGGACCCGGAGATGGAGCTGCGCGCCGTGGCTCGGCGGTTCGCGGCCCAGGTCCGGGCCTGGGAACAGGCGCAGGACGGCGGCGGGGCGTAAGGCCTGCCTGGCGTGCGGCTGGCCCCGGCAGGCACCCCGCGGCGAGCCGCTCCCGCGGCGCGCCCGTCATCAGGCCGCCGCCCGGATCATATCCGCCGTCCTGCCAAGCGCTGCCGCCCGCCATTGCCAGCACATTTACGGCAGGCAGCATTAGCGGAACTGATGGTAGCTTCCGGCCCGGCACATGACGCGTGCCTGGCGGATTCCTTTTCCCGGAAATAAAATGGCCGAGAGAAATTCACAGGGTATTCGAGTAGCTACTGTAAGTAGTGAGCAATCGGCGGGCCGTCACTCAGGCTGACCGGTGGTTACTAACCGTAACCACCGGTCAGCCCCTCGTAGCGCCCTGTTCTGTGACATCGATCACTCTCTGTGGTTAACTCGCAGGCAGCCGACGCCGGCGGTCACGGTAAGTATGCGGCGGCTGGGGCGGACACAGAGAGTAGCTGTCCGATTTGCACAGGTGACTGTCGGTAAAGTTCGGGGCATCATAGAGGTGCCAGCTAAGCGTCAAAGCGCGTGAACCGGCCGGGTTGGCCACTCGGTGGTGTGCGGAGAAAATCGCTTAAACATCTCACGTTTGCCTGGGGGAAGGTTGAAAACCCGTACCGCGGCCTGCCGGATCGCAGAAATTGGCCGGCCGGAAAAGGTGGCCGATCAGTCAGTCGGGATCCCGGCGCCGCCGTACCGGCCTGTCGACGCGGAGCGCGGGGAGCCGGCATGAGCATGCTCTCCGTCTCCGTCGTCATCTGCGCGCACGCCGACGATCGCTGGGACGACACCCTGGCCGCAGCGGCTTCCGTGCGCGCGCAGAGCCATCCTGCCAAGGAGCTCATCGTGGTGGTTGACCACAACCGCCCACTGTATGAACGGCTCACCGCCGCGCTGCCCGGCGCCCTGGTCCTGGAAAACCAGCAGCAGCAGGGGCTGTCGGGCGGGCGGAACACCGGGATCGCCGCGGCGACCAGCGATGTGGTCGCGTTCCTGGACGACGACGCGGTGGCCGACGTGAACTGGATCGAGTGCCTCGTCGCAGCCTACACCGACGATCACGTGGCCGGCGTCGGCGGGCGCACCCTGCCGGGCTGGGACACTCAGCGGCCGGCCTGGTTCCCGGAGGAATTCGACTGGGTGATCGGCTGCACCTACATCGGGATGCCCACCCGCCGGGCGCCGGTCCGCAACGTGCTCGGCGGCAATGCGTCGTTCCGGCGCCAGGTCTTCGAGCAGGTGGGCGGGTTCTCCAGCGGCATCGGCCGGGACCGGGGGAAGCGCCCGCTTGGCTGCGAGGAGACCGAGTTCTGCATCCGGATCGGCCAGCAGATCCCCGGCGCCGTACTGCTGTTCGACGAGCAGGCGGTCATCACGCACCGGGTACGGGCGGACCGCTGCCGCTTCGGTTACTACCGGACGCGCTGCTACGCCGAGGGCCTGTCCAAGGCCCTGGTGGCCGGCGCCGTCGGCGCCGACGACGGGCTGTCGTCCGAGCGCCATTACGCCACCCGGACGCTGCCCGCGGGAGTGGCGCGGGGCCTGTCCGAGGCCGTCCGCGGCGACCGTGGCGGGCTGGCCAGGGCCGGCGCCATCGTGGCCGGGCTGGCCACCGTGACCGCGGGTTATGTCGCAGGGACGGTCAGCGGGATCGTGCACGGCGGCCGCCGGGCCGGGCCGGCTCAGGCCGGCCCGCGGCGCGCGCCCGGCGCCGTGGCCGGCGGCGCCGGGGAGGCGCCGATGGCCGGGCCAGGCGAGGTGACGGGGCGGCCGAAATGACCAGGTCAGACGAGGAGGATAGGGCGGTCGGCCTGGACCGGCTGCCGATCCTGATGTACCACGAGATCGCCGCACCCCCGGATACCGCGAGCCGGCTGGCGGTGTCGCCCGGCGCCTTCGCCCGCCAGCTTGGCTACCTGCGTGACGCCGGGTTCACCGCGGTCACGTTCACCGCGGCCGCGGCGGCGCTGTCGGGGGATGCCTGCGGGCTGCCGGCCCGCCCGATCGTGCTCACCTTCGACGACGGCTTCGCCGACAACCACCGGGAGGCCCTGCCGCTGCTGGCCCGGTACGGCTTCACCGCCACGGTCTTCGTGACGACCGGCTGGATCGCCGACGCCGGGCCACGCTCCGCCGGGCGGCGCCCCGGCCGGATGCTGTGCTGGTCACAGATTCGTGAGCTGGCCGCCGCCGGAGTGGAGATCGGCGCGCACAGCCACAGTCACCCGCAGCTCGATCAGATCGGGCTCAGCCGGCTCCGGGACGAGCTGGGCACCAGCCGGAAGCTGCTCGAAGACGGGCTCGGCCGCGCCGTGCCGAGCATGGCCTACCCGTTCGGCTATTCAAACGCGCGGGTCCGGGAGATGACGCGCGAAGCCGGCTACCAGTACGCGTGCGCGGTGGCCAACGCGATCGCCCGCACCGGCCAGGACCGGTTTGCCGTGACGCGGCTGACGGTCCGGGCGTCGACCCGGCAGGCAACCTTCGAGCAGGTCGTGCAGGGCAGCAACCATTCCCGCATCTACCTGAAGGATCACGCCCTGACCAGGGGGTTCGCGGTGGCCCGGCGGTCCAGGGCGGCACTGGGGGACGTGTACCGGCGTGCTTGAGCGCTCCCCCCCGGCCCATCCCGCCGACGCCGGCGAGCCGAAGTCCGCGCACGGCGTCCCCGCGTGGCTGCGGGATCTCCGCGCTCACCTGGCCTCACCGCTGTACCGCAACGCGTACGCGCTGATGGTCAATACCGGCGTAACCGGGCTGCTCGGCGTGGCCTACTGGCTGCTCGCCGCGCGGCACTACACGGCGGTCGAGGTGGGCCGGGCGTCGGCGCTCTATTCGGCCATGAGCCTGCTGTCCGGGCTGACCGCCTACAGCCTTCTCGGCGCGGTCATCCGGTTCGTCCCGCAGACGGCAAGCCGGACGAAAAGGTTCGTGCTGTACGCCTACCTGTTCAGCTCGCTGGCGTCGGTCCTGGTGACGATCCCGTTCCTGCTCATGATCAAGCACTGGGGGGCCTCCTACGCCCAGCTCAGCGGGTTTATCCCCGGGCTCGTGTTCATCGGCTGCGTCATCACCTGGGGCGTGTTCACGCTGCAGGACGGCGTGCTCACCGGGCTGCGGAGCGCGGTGTGGGTGCCGCTGGAAAACGGCATCTTCGGCGTGGTCAAGATCATCTTGCTGCTGGCCCTCGCCGCCTCCGTGCCCGCGTTCGGCATCGACATCTCCTGGATGCTCCCGGTGCTCGTGTCGCTGCCTCTGGTCAACGCGCTGATCTTCGGCCGGCTCATCCCGCGGCACCAGGCGCTGACCGGCGAGCGCCTGCCGCCTACCAGGCGCGAGGTCCGGCGGTTCCTGGCCGGCGACTACACCGGTGCGCTATGCATGCTCGCGGTGGCCTACCTGGTGCCCATCGCGGTCGCGGTGCACAGCGGCCCCAGCCTGGCCGCGTATTTCTACGTCGCCTGGACCATCGGCGGGGTGCTCGACCTCATCGCGGTCAACATGGGAATGTCGCTGACCGTCGAGGGGGCATTCGACCGCCACACGCTCGCGGCCAACTGCCGGCACGCGCTGCGCCGCACGCTGATCATCCTGATCCCGGCCGCGGCCCTGGCCGCCCTGCTGGCGCACGTCGCGCTGGGCCTGTACGGCTCCCCTTACGCGTCCTACGGCGCGCCGATCCTGGAACTGCTGGCCGTGGCCACGCTGCCCAAGACGCTGACCGAGATCTACCTGGGGGCATTGCGCGCCCAGAGCCGGACCAGGCTGGTCGCCGTCATCCAGGTCGCCCGGTGCGTGCTCATCCTGGGGCTCGCGCTCGGGCTGACCGCGGTGCTGGGCCTTATCGGCGCGGGCATCGCGGTGCTCGCGGCCCAATCGCTCATCGCCATCCTCATCCTGCCCGGCCTTCGCGACACTCTGTCAGACAAAGATGACAGGTAGTGATGATGCATAACCAGGAGACTGTAGCGGCCGGCCCGGACAGCACGCCGACGCGGCACGGGCCGCGGCGGCCGGGCTGGCTGCTGGCGGCCGCGCTGTACGCCGCGGCGGCGGCGGGTGTCGTGCTGTTCTTCACCCCGCTGGGCAGCGTGACCGCGGCGCTGAGCCGGATGACCGGTATCGGGCTGATCGCGATCATGCCGGCCATGGCGCTGGCCGGGATCGCGCTGCTGGCCCTGACGTTCGTGCTGGCCCTGGGGGCGTCCCGGCCACGGCCCGTGCTGCTGGCCGGCACCCTGGTGGCCATCGTCGTCTGCCTGGACGGCGTCACCGCCGTGACCGAGCCCGCACCGCGGTTCCCGACGGCCTACTGGATCACCGGGTTCGTCGACTACGTGTACCGGACGGGGCACACGGCGCCCGGGCTGTCGGCCTACTTCAGCTGGCCCGGCTTCTTCGAGCTGGTCGCGCTGGCCGAACATGTGGCCGGGCACGACAACCTGTTTCCCGTGCTGCGGTGGTGGCCGCTGGCCATGGACCTGCTGTGCCTGGTGCCGATGGGCCTGATCATCAGCCGGATGCGGGCGAGCTGGCGGGCGAAGTGGTTCGCCGCGTTCATCTTCACCGCCGGCAACTGGGTGGGCCAGGACTACTTTTCCCCGCAGTCGTTCAATTACCTGCTGTACCTGTTGTTCATCGCGCTGCTGCTGATCTACTTCGGCCGGAGCGCCCCGGCGGGGGCGGCCCAGGACCCGGACGGCCCGGCCGCCGCGCCGGCGCCGGCGCGGCGGCGGCAGCGCTGGCGGGCCCTGCTGACCCGGCCGATCCCGGGTGACCTGCCCGCCACACAAGCCGGCCGGGCCGGTCAGCTGGCCGTGCTGGGCGTGCTGATCGTGATCTTCGTCTTCTCCACCTCCAGCCATCAGCTCACCCCGTTCTTCATGCTGGCCGCGTGCGCCGGGCTGGTCATCGTGGGCCGGTGCCGGCTGCGCGGGCTGCCGGTCCTGTTCGCCGTCATCTTCGCCGCCTGGGTCAGCTTCGCGACCGTGCCGTACTGGTCCGGGCACCTGTCCGATATGTTCAGCGGCCTCGGCGACCTGGGCGGCAATCTGTCCAACAGCGTCGCCGGGCGGATGGATCACGCCACCGCGGCACACAGCCTGGTGCTGACGTACCGGAACGCGTTCACCGCCGCCGTGCTGCTGCTGGCCGTCGCGGGATGGATCCGGCGCCGGCGGCACGCGTTCGATGACCGGGTCGCGCTGGTGCTGATGTGCGTCCCGTTCGCGGGCTTCGGGCTGCAAAGCTACGGCGGGGAGATCGCGCTGCGCGTCTACCTGTTCGCGCTGCCCGGGGCGTGCCTGCTGGCCGCCTACCTGTTCTTCCCGGCCGGGCCGGCCCCGCCCGTCCCGGACCGGGGCGGCGGTCAGCGGATGCGGCCGTCCGCGGGCGCGCCGCGGGCGGACCGCGGCTGGCCGGCCGTGGCGGCCCTGGCGGCCGCGGCGGTGTGCTCGGTCGCGGCCGTCCTGGCCTTTTTCGTCGCGCGCTACGGCAACGAGACGTTCGAGTGGACGCCGCCTGGTGAGCTGGCCGCGATGAACTACCTGTACGCGCACGACAGCGCGGGGATCCGGGTGTTCTGGCCCAGTGAGCCGCCACCCAAGGGCACCACTCCCCAGCAGCCGTGGCAGTACCGGGATCTCAGCAAGACCGATTACCTCCCGATCCAGGCGCCGGCCGACCCGGCCGCGGTCAGCGGGATCGTCGCCGCAATGCGCCAGGGGGGTCCCGGCAGCTACCTGATCACCACCACCACCCAGGAGCAGTACCTGGAGCAGTATGCGGGCTACCCGGCCGACTGGGGCCCGCGGTTCCGCGCCGCGATGCGTTCCTACCCGGGCGTCGTGCTCGCGTACAGCAACCCGTACGCCGCCGTGTACACGCTCCGCTGGCCCGCCGGGACCCGGCACCAGCCGCTGCCGCCGGCGACCGCCCCCACCCGGCCGACGATCTGGACCCCGGTCGGGCTGGCCACCCTGGCCCTGCTGGTCCTGGTGCTCACCGCGCGCGAGGTCAGCCGGATCTGGGCGCCGCGGTCCCGGCGGCTGGCCCGGTGGCTGATGCTCGCGTCGGGCCCGCTGCTGGTGTTCTTCGCTTTCGTCGTGATAATCCGATTCGTGGTCCTGGCGTGACCGCGGCTAACCGGGGAGGGAAATGAGGCATCTGGAATCCCGGCCCCGGCAGCGACCGGACCGCCCCGCACAGGGCGCGGTAGGCGGCCGGGAGCCGACCCCGGATCTGCCGGTCGACCGCGGCGTCGCCGCGCTGATCGTCAAGATCGGGAACTACCCGCTGCACCATGGCGGCGTCGACGCGATCCGGTCGCTGGGCCGGCTCGGGGTGCCGGTGTACGCGGTTGCCGAGGACCGGTGGACGCCGGCGGCGCTGTCCCGGTACTGCCGCGGTGCGTACGTCTGGCCGCGCGCGGAACGGGCCGACCCCGCCCGGATGGCCGAGCTGCTGAAGCGGGCCGGGCGGGAGATCCCGGGCCTGGCCGTGCTCGTCCCGACCGACGAGGAAGCGGCCGTGCTGATCGCCGAGCACTCCGCCGACCTGGCCGAGTACTTCCTGCTGCCCCAGGTCGCCCCGGACCTGCCCGCCAAGCTGGCCAGCAAGCGGGGCCTGTACGAGCTGTGCCTCGAGCATGGCGTGCCGGCGCCGGGATCCTCCTTCCCGCGGACGGCCGCCGAGGTCACGGCGTTCGCGGCCACCGCGACGTTCCCGGTGGTGGCCAAGAATTTGGAGGCCTGGGTGCGGCTGCGGGCCCCGGCGGTCAATGGGACCACGGTGATCGGCACCGCCACCGAACTGCTGGCCCTGGCGCGTGGCTGGGGCGACGAGCCGAGCGTGATCCTGCAGGAATACATCCCGCCCGAGCATGCCGGCGACTGGATCGTGCATCTGTACCGTGGTGCCGGGGGTGAGCCGCTGTTGCTGTTCACCGGGGTCAAGGTCCGGTCCTGGCCGCCGCGGGCCGGGATGACCGCGTGCGCGTACACGGCCCCGAATCCGGAGCTCGCCGAGCTGGCCGCGCGGCTGTGCAAGCAGGTCGGTTTCTGCGGCGTCGCGGACCTGGATTTCCGTCACGACCGCCGGGACGGCCGCTACAAGCTGGTCGACTTCAACCCCCGCGTCGGCGCCCAGTTCCGGCTGTTCGAGAACGCCGCCGGGGTCGACGTGGTCCGGGCCATGCATCTGGACCTCACCGGCCGCCGGATGCCGCTGGCGCCGAACCCCGGGACCAGGCGGCTCCTCGTCGAGAACGTGGATCTGACCGCCCGGCTGGCCGGCCGCCGGAGCAGCGAGCGGGTCCCGATCCCGCCCGGGCCGGTGCAGACCGAGCTCGCCTGGCTCGCCGCGGACGACCCGCTGCCGGTGGCGGCGATGCTGGCCCGGTCCGGGGGCCCGCTGGTGACCCACCTGAAACGGGCCCGGCGGGACCGGGCCCTGCGGCGGCACGCCCCGTAAAACGAGCGGCCGGCCGGGGAACGCGGGCCCCCGGCCGCGTCGCCGGCGGCCGGCCCGCCGCGCCGCAGCAGAAACCCGCGATGAAACAGACGCTGCCGCCGGCCCCGGCGGCAGCCGAGGAAAGGATTGTTATGCCGGCATTCACCTCCGTGCCCGCGGTCGTCATCGGCGCGGGCCCCTACGGGCTCTCCATCGCCGCCCACCTGCGCGGCCGGGGAATCGCGGTGCGGACCTTCGGGGATGTGATGGCGGGGTGGCACTCGCACATGCCCGCGGGCATGGTCCTGAAGTCCACGCCCGGCGCGTCCAGCCTGTCCGCGCCCGGAAGCGGCTCGACCCTGGCGGATTTCTGTACGGTGAGCGGCACCCGGCACCTGAGCGAGGACGGCATGGTGCCGATCGACCTGTTCGTCCGGTACGGCCGCTGGTTCGCCGCGCAGAACGTCCCCGACGTGGAGCCCACCCAAGTCCGCCAGCTCGCCCACAACGGCCGGGAGTGCCTGGTCACGCTGGAGTCCGGCGAGCAGATCAGCACCCCGGCGGTCGTGGTCACGACCGGCACGACCGGGTACGCGTACGTGCCGCGGGAACTGGCCGCGATCGTCCCGGGCGGCCCGTCGCCCGCGGGTGCGGTGTCGCACACCTGGCAGCACGCGTCACTGTCCGGTTTCGCCGGCCAGGAGATCGCGGTGATCGGCGCCGGGCAGTCGGCGCTGGAGAGCGCGGCGCTGCTGCACGAGGCGGGCGCGATCGTGCAACTGGTGGCACGGCACGAGGTGACCTGGGGAGACGCCCCACCCGTCCGCAGCGGGCTGGCCCAGTACCTGCCGGCTCTGGACTCGCCCCTCGGCCCGACCTGGAAGCTGATCCCGTTCAGCAGCGCGCCGGGCGCCTTCCGGTATCTGCCCGATGCGACGCGACTGGCCCTGGTCGAGCGGGTGCTCGGCCCGTTCGGCGCCTGGTGGCTGCACGACCGGGTGGCCGGCCAGTTCCCCGTGCATACCGGTCAGCGCCTGGCCCGGGCGCGCATCGCCGGCGGCGACGTGGTGCTCACCCTGGCCGACCCCACCGGCCGGACGTCGGAGCTGAAGGCCGGGCACGTGCTGGCCGCGACGGGCTACCGGGTCGACCTGGCCGGGCTGGATTTCATGGACGGTGCGCTGCGGCGCCGGGTGCGCTGCGTGGCGGGCTCCCCGCGGCTGTCCGGGTCGTTCGACTCCTCGGTGCCCGGGGTCTACTTCGCGGGCCTGGCGGCGGCGGCGACGTTCGGCCCGCTGATGCGCTTCGTCTGCGGCTCCGGTTTCGCCGCCCGGCGGGTGAGCGGTGCGGTCGCGCGGCGGATCTACGCCGTCAGCCGGGCCTAGGCCGCCTCGTGGGGAGCGCGCCCAGCCGGATCGCACGTCAGCACGGCCCGGCGCGGGGGCAATCCGGCTGGTCCGGGGCCAGCGGCCGGCGCCGCTTCGGCACCGCGGCGGCCATGGCGGTGGTCGCGGTCGCGGCGGCAGCCATCGCCTGGGCCGTGCTGCCGCCGCGCGGCACGTCGGCCACCCTCCCGGCGTCCGTGCACGTCACCTGCCATGACCAGGCCACCGACGCCGCGACGCTGCAGCACGCGATCGATACCAGCCCGGCCGGCGCGGCCATCGAGTTCCAGGGCGGCACCTGCCTGCTCACCCGGGGCCTGGTGCTGCCCGGTGACCGGACCTACACCGGCGGCAGCACCGCCGGCACGATCCTGCGGCAGGACGGCGCGGCCGGTTACGTCCTGGCGGCCCGGTCCTACGTCACCGGCTCGGCGGCCACCGGAGATCCGCTCGCCATCCGTGACCTGACCGTCGCGTGCGACGGGTCCGGCCGCACCAACGGGATCATCGTGCTCAACTGGCACGT
>Ga0335078_10003495_pt1 | contig 23367 bp, 15 predicted proteins | sample Lox_Sample_32_FD_206711 | JGI IMG/M metagenome (GOLD analysis project Ga0335078, IMG submission 206711) | Soil microbial communities from Loxahatchee National Wildlife Refuge, Florida, United States - Lox_Sample_3.2 | ecosystem: Environmental > Terrestrial > Soil > Wetlands | place: USA... | reverse complement strand
CTCACATACAGTGATGCCATCTCCTCAATTGTTGGGAGAACGGGTTGTTTTCCATCGAGCCCTTGGGCTTGTAGGCCGTAGAAGGGTTGATCGGAGCCTAGACGTCGAGACAGGTTACGGTACATCAGCACATTGCCCCCAGCTCCGTGTACGCAAAAGAAGGGCGGCCGTGAACCATTAGGCTGCATCGCGACCAACGGAGAAAACGTGGCCGGGGCTGTGTCGGCCTGAAGAATGCTGGCAAGCTCAGCGATTGTTGGCGCCTCAATCAGCGTGGACAGTGATAGCTCTATGTTGAATATCTCGGCTATCCGAGCAAACATGAAAGTCGCTAGAAGCGAGGTACCTCCCAACGCGAAAAAGCTCTCATCCGCCCTAATGGGGCTTATCCCAAGGACCTCTTCCCAAATCTGTGTTAATCGCCACAGCGTGTCGTTTCTCTGCAACATGTTCTTACAATTCCGTAAGCTTTTGGGCCGACCACAGACATGTGAGTTGCCAGGTCAACGAGCCATCTTCCCGAGGGCGGGCACAATACCACAGGTGTTCGCCCTTCACACCAACATTAAGAGTGCAGGTCATCTTGCGACAGTTAGAGCAAGCACAGCGTAGGCGGTCCCAGCGTCGCTCATGAAGCGCCCCATCCCAGACGAGGGATCGCGTCGTCCGTTAACTGAGTACGAAGGCCACGCGCCCGTCGCTTTATCTTGATTGCGTGCTAACCAACCACGTCCTTGTTTCACGTGCGCGTCGCCGGGTGGCAATCCCGCCTGTTCAAGGACAAACGTCACTAAGCCCGTTGCATAGGCGTCGGCCTTGCTGTCCAAAGGCGTGTCATCGGATCTCCACATTTTTGCCAGCGAAGTAAGACTCCAGTCTCTCCAGCTCCAGATTAAAGACCCTAGGTTCCAGCCTCCATCCTGACGCTGCTTCTTTACAACTTCGCTTACAATGATCGCTTGCTGCTCCGGGTTAAGAAGGCCCGGCCATCGTTCTGAGGCCCACAAAAGGACGACGTGATTGATGATGGATTGATTCGCATATTGACGGCTCAGGTAGCCGCGAAGCAGCTGAAGGTTCGCCTGGATGTTCGGATTGAAACGATAGTTGCTTGGCACCGTACCAACTGCCACAGCAGCTAGCGCGGCTCCGTAATATTCGGAGTCATGCGCTTCCCACGGCTCATTGTCGAACTGCAACCAGCTCCACGATCCACTCACATCACCGCTAGTGCGCTGGAGTCGCCACATATTATCGAAAGCGGTCCGCGTATCATCCCCCGGTTCGACATTCTCGGCGTCATGGTTGGCAAGAATTAACGCATTTAGAACTGCTTCTGTCCCGCGAGATCGTGTGGAATTGTCGCTTCCGTGGCTGTTGCCCTCGTAATACGGCGCGATACGGTTCCACAAACGTACCCGTTTTGTGACGTTGCTAATTAGGGTCACTTCAGCCTTGGCGGGAACAGCTTGGCCAAGCTTTGAACCGAGCGCCGCTCTCGAGAGGGCATAAGGAAGAGCTGTGTGACATGAGATGCAAAAGGTATTTTGATCCCGCGCCGCCTCTGGCCAGGTCGCCCACCAATTCGCTCTTTCATCTAGATACGCCGCGGCGCTTTTTGGACTCCACCCAGCTTCAGCACTCTCGGCGTGTATCGCAGCAGCAGCAGACAAGGAGGTAGCGCACGTCAACCACCAAATTGTACGTGTGAGCATCTTCTTGTTCCCGCCAATCATGTCGACCACGTCAGGCTTGCACCAGACACTGCGAAGTCGTTTTGCCGGACACGGCCTCCCGCGGTCAAGCTCAGTTGCGGCAGTAATAACCGTTTCGGAGAGCTCTCTGATAAGCCATTCCTAGCGTTCAGGCTTCGATAGGAGTCACGATCCGTTGAATCAACGCGCGTAGAAGTTCTACACCCTCAAAGAGCCCGAGCTCGCTACTAGACGGCAGGAGCCGAGTCTCGGCAGAGAGCGCGTTGAAAAGCCCTTGAGTGTGAGCAATGTCGCAAACGCCATGGACCTCGGTGTACTCTTGTTCGGTTGACCCTTGCAGGTTGGCAAGATCCGCCAAGAAACTCATGAAGCGCTGGATGAACCCCTCGAAGAACGCCATCGTGACGAGAAGAGGGACTGGTGAAAGCCGACCGACGAACATGCGGACGTCAGTCAACTCTTTGTAGACTGACATCGCATCTGCGTCTGTCGGAACAGCTCGCGCAGCTATCGCAAACCTGCGTAACATTGCGGGGTGCGAATCGCGAACCTCCTCCAAGAGGTTGTCCACAATGATCGACTTTGATTCTTCCGATCGAAGCGATAGATATGTGCCCGTCATCCAGTAAATGAAGTTTCCCTCGAGCACTGATGTGTATCTCGCGATGATGCCCCGCCGAGCCTGTTCCGACAAGTCGGTCGGGTTCGGAAGCGACGCGATTACGTCGTTAATCGTTGCCTTCACGCTTTCCTCTACAATGCTTGGTTCTGCCATTTGGAGCGTTCGAGCTGACAATATCACCGATGTCACCGGGTTCTCCTTTTGAGCGGGAGGTTCAGTAACCTCATGCGCGACCACCCCGCCTTTAGTACTCCAGACGCCACCCTCAACTCCACACGTCATTCGCTAGGATCGCCGTCCCATTGCACGCCTCGGACCATTCTGCCTACTCATTGAAACGCTGAATGTTGAGCGGTCCTGAGCCCGACTCCAGTTACAATGTTTAGGAGTTAAACCCCATATTTGGCATAACCGCGACGGCAGCTTCCTTCCTATTCCCGCCCGCGGCCTTGGCTATTCAGCTATTAGCAATCGAGTAATGTGCTCTATTGTTGCCCTAGATCAGACATGGAGTTGTCTATATCGAATGCCCGTGCGCCTGCTGTTTTCCTGTCTTTCCGTTTCGTTAGTGCGCGCTCATATGCTTGCAGTAATTGCTTTACGGAGTGCTTCCACGCAAGTGCTCGTTCTACTCTCTCTCTGCCCAGCTTTCCCATCCGCTCTCGTTCGCAGGGCCTATCAAGTAACCACATAATCTTCGCTGCGAAATCAGGTACCTGGTTCACAGTATCGGCATAGAGTGAGGCATCTCTCGCGCTGACTCGCCCTTCTTTCATATCGAATTGCACTATCGGCTTGCCTAGGGCCATGTACTCCATGATTTTAATCATGGTTGAGATGTTGTTCATCTCGCACGGCCGGTCAGGATTAACGCACACGTCAGCAGTAGACAAGATCTCTAGCATGTCTTTATCGGGCAGTCTTCCCGTAAAAGTCACCGTGTCGCTTAGATTCTTCTCTGCCACCATCTTTCGAAGTTCGCTAAGTGCGGGCCCTTTCCCTACGCATGTAAAATGCACGTCGGTGCGCCCCGAGTTCTTGATATGCAGAGCCGCCTCTAGCAAGATGTCTAAGCCGTCCTGGAACCCCATATTTCCCACGTAAGCTACAAGATATGTCTTGCCGTGTTTCAGCGAAACATTTGGTGCCACCGGCGTGAAGGTCGCCAAATCTGGCCCATTACGAACGACAAAGACGTCTTGGTGCTTGTGGCCTCCGCGAGTCACAGCAAGATTCTTGTAACTTTCGTTCGTGGCGATGATCACATCGCTGAACATATAGGTTAACCGCTCGCAAAGAACGAGTACCTTGTACAGAACGGTTTTCTTGCCGTACTTGGCAACGTACAGTTCGGGGCTTGCGTCATGGTGGTCGAATATGTATTTGACGCCGAGCAGCTTGAACGGGAGAGCGATCAGGAAGAGGTTGTCAGGCGGGCTGCAGCCTTGTATGATGTCAAAGCCCCTTGTCAAGTATATCCAGCAAGAGTAAATCCATTCCCAAAATAATGCGGCAGTGTATTCGCACAAATAGCCTACCGGGCCACCGCTTTCGTCCGGCATCGGATGCCGAAAGACGTGCACTCTGTCGACAACCTCGTGACGAGGTTCAGCTTTGTTTCCGCGCGGGCACAATACTGAAACAGCATATCCGTTATTTTCGAGTGTCGTTGCTTCCTTCCAGACCCGGGGATCGAAGTTAACGGGACTGTTTTCGACGATGATCAGAACTCGGTTTTTCAATTTGTAGTTGGCCTTAGTCGCTGGAACGTGTGGACGCGCAAACGGCTGAATCGGGCAAGCCAATAGGAAAGAAGAGAACGGTCAGCCTCTCTTCTTCATTCATTTCAAGCCTGTCAGGACTTCCAGATGATGAGCCAAGTGACAAACCCGCCATCCGCCCTAGGTCGCGACCCGAGTCGAAGCCGGAGAGACACCGTCCTCCGGGACGCAAGCCATAGCCCCTGGGTTTCGCGTCCGCCAGGGCCGACAGGAAGTTTGCCGGAAGAAGAAAGCGTTCGGAACAGTCGACCTGGCGTTCATCGGGTCTAGAAATATCTTCGAGCGACGAAATAGGGAAGAAGTGCAAATTCCATCAATGCTGGCAGAGGGTCCTCAGCGCAATAAACGGATTCAATTCGAGTCTTCAACAAAGAGGCAAAGTACGCCTTCAGGTCCAATCTGCCTCGAATCAACTCCACAAATGATGCCGGAACGTCGGCACATAGACGAAGCCAAGCAATTCCGGGCTCTCCGCGCTGGACCGCGTTCACTTGTCCTAGCTGGTCCGAGAACAAAAGATACGGAAAGTCCACTCCGGCCGGAAAGCCAAGGCTATGAAATCCCCACGTCCTCGCGTTCACGTCTAACAGTTTGTACTTTCCGTCCCGTGGATCTTGTTTGAATTCGACTTCGACAATGCCGTAATAATCAATTGCCTCTAAGAACCGAATCGCGAGCTCTTCGATCTGCGGCAGGTCGATACTTTCAACGTAGGTGGCTGCGCGCCCGAAATCAGGTGGGTGCTGGCGCAAACGCCGTGCGACAAGAGTACCAAGGGCGCGCCCATCGCGAAAGAAAGCGCAGTATGAGAACTGACGCGTTCCGTCGCCGGGGATAATTTCCTGAAGCAGAATCTCTTCGGACGCTATGTACAGGCGTGCTTTTGCATATTTCTCGTGCAGTTCCTGCATGTTGTCCGCACGCCATGCCTTGGATTTAGTGGCATAAAAAAAATGCTCCTTAACAGCCGGCTTGATCGCGAGCGGCAAATATGATTGCAGAGCATCCAGGTCAGAAGGGCCTTTCGGGTTAAAGGTCAAGGGACACGGAATGCTTAGTTCGCCGGCTAGGTCGTAAGTCTTTTTCTTGTTCCAGGCCCACTCGATGGAATCCCACTCAGGTGTAGTAACTTTAAAAAAGCGGGCAAGTTCAGTCCGGCAGCGGGAGAATGCGGCCACCGTCTCATCTCGTGTTGGAAAGAGGACCCAATTCCTCAGACCGAGTTTGTAACCAACATCGAGGACTGCGTCGACTGCACGCCGCTCATCTCGCAGGTCTTTGACTCGCACGAAGTGGGAGACATACCTTGAGTAGGCCGAAATCGAATGTTCATCATCAACAACGCACACCGGGATACGTCGTCGGCCGAGGCTGCGAGCCACGCCAAGACCGGGGTGCTGTCCGCCAACGATGAGCGCACCCACACTACCCGCGGGCGAGACTTCACGTGGGCTCGAACTGGCCTCTAACGTTGTGAGCGTCTTCATGCTACTGGAATTGGGTTTCTCCGGATGTGTGCCGCTAATTCTTTTGAGGCAAACTCAGTGCCCGCGACAAAGTACAGAAGGGGGCCAAAGCTCCGGGCTGCAGTAGCTCCAATAAAGTGGAGACCTGGCACCGAACAGCTGAACCCAGACTGCAGATCTGGGTACCTGCCTAGGCAACGCACCTTCTCCATAAGAGGTGAGGAAATGAAGTCGTATCGAGAAATGTCGACGTCATAACCCGTTCCTAGCAACACATGATCCACGTGCCTTTCGCTTCCATCGCTTAATTCGAGCTGCGCTTCGCCGTTTCGCATTCTAGCTGAACGAACGCTACGGTCGAGACTCACCTTCACAGAAGATAGCCTCTTAGGAAGCCACCTCGCACCTGCCGAGCGAACTGCTCGCGTCCTGACTCTGTCCCTAACTACGAGTGGGATCGTGGAAACAATCGAAGGGGAGGCAACCAGACGACTGATGCCGAGCGGGCCTACGTCATATTTCGAATAGAGGATCTTTGACAATGGTCCCAAACGATGCAACCAACCATGTCTACCAATCCATCGTAACGCTGGAATCCTGGCAATGACCTCAACGTCGGCGCCAGCTTCGTGCAGCAGGGCTGCCGATTCGAGCGCGCTCTGCCCAGCCCCAATGACTGCCACCCGCCGCCCCGTGAAATCGGAGATCCTCCTTCCCTCGTAGCAGTGCGAAACGAGTGAGGAAGGTAAGTGAGCAAAAGCGCGCGGTTTCCGTTGAAACGATTGTATGCCGGCAGCAACGACAACACGCCTGCTCCGGATCGTGGTGCCGTTCTGAAGTTCGACTCGAAAGAGCGAGCCCTCTTTACTAACCTGCGCAACGGAACTTGTGTCAAGGCTGGAGCCAAGCTGGCTTTGAAACCAACGTCCATACTCGACGAACGTCTTCAAAGCAATAGGTCCTTCTGCCCTCGCATCGCAAGTGGCTTCGTACCTATCTAACGTAAAAGCAGACTTAGGGTCTGAAATATTGGAGCCCGCTCTGGGTGAACGTAACAACATCCCCTCTGGCATCTTGGTCGCCCAAAACTCCATCGGCTGGCCGTATACTCGGACATCCAGTCCCATTGCCTTGAGGTGAGTGCCCGCAGACAGTCCGTACGGGCCAGCGCCGACGATAGCGACGTCACAGTCTGTAGACCGCTGCCTGCTATCGTGATGATTGCCGAATGTGTTCGCGATTGTAGCTGTAGCCTTCATATTGTTAGCCTGCCTGTGCCTGCTCACAGGAATCGAATTCATATCGAAGGCCGTTCTCGTGCAGAACGGCGTATGCTAGGGTCGCCCGCTCACTCCCTTCACCCTCGATTCTCCAAGAACCTCCTGCGAACACAAGTTCCATTTCACTGCGTTGCCGCCACCAAGCTGCAACCTCGCGCGGTAACGCGATCCACGTCTCCTGTTTCGTCCGCATTTGGTCAAGCAATTGGAGCAGTTCCGCATAGACACGTCGAGCGTCTGGCTCGATGCAGTAATCCGGATGAATGATAAAGCTTATCAATCCGTTCTTCTTCTGAATCAGCGATATCTGTTCTTTCCACAACGTCACTGAGTAGTCTTCAAGAATGTGGAACAATGTATAATCTTGGGTAGTCGTCAGAGGGAGTTCTAATATATTTCCGATGAAGAACGGCCGCACGGTACAGCACCCACCCTTTTGAGGATCAAAATGTGCCACGTTGGGTAAGGACATGTCGTAAGCTATATCCAAAGCGCCAAGCCAGTCGACATTTCGATACAACACTGCCGATCTAAAACCTTGAGCCCCATACTGCCTTGCGTAGCTGTTAATCCGCTTCGCGCGTGCCAGAAACTCCATCCGGTTGCGAAACAGATGACCGTCGTGATTTAGGTCGTGAATGTTTATCTCAAATCCTCTTTCATGGAAGGATTGGATCAACACATCCGGAATGGCATATCGCTCCTCCGGCACAATCTGAAATGAAGTCTTGATTCCAAACGAGTCATTCAGATCCATGAGATCACCGCAAAACCGCAAACCGGCCTCTGTCTCAACATCATGACTGACGATCGTGCAGCTGGGTAAACCCTTAGGCCAAAACCAAATAAATGGAAGCCTGTCAATGTTTCGAGATTTCATAGCGAATACTAATAGTCGCTCCGAGATATTCTCAACACTGACGTCCACGGGCCACCGCGGGAAAGGGCTGTTCTCGCGGTGCCGAAAATAGAGCTTTTGGAGACGCCTCCTGAAGGCGACCTTCATTAAGGGCCGCGCGGCGTAGTACATGCTCCTAATGACGCTGTTTCCAGGAAGTGGAGGCCCTCCGCCGTTATGATCAGCGATATATCGCTCCTGCCTTAGGTCATCCACGATTTGGGGCGCGTCGAAGGGCAAATGGACCGATGACCAATCTGTAAGAACGTGCGACAGAGCATCGTGGAGCTGACTCCGAGGCGACTGCGCCGGTTCTCCAGAAGAGCATCGGCCGTAGCAGATCACATCATCGCCAAAGCGGAAATACCCAGGTGTGTCCGAAAGGTCTCCCTTTAACACGAACGCTGCTACATCGTTCGGGCATCGAAAGACCTCCCGTAATAGTTCGCTGGCTCTTCTCACGCCGTTTTGTCGAACACTAGTAGACAGACGACAATTCGTCTTTCGTTATGGCCTAAGTCTTATTAGCGCCTCTCGGATTGACCCATCTGGCAAAGCCGAGCCCGAACGCTGCTTGCTAAATTTAGCCCGGGGCACTGTCCGCATCGTCAAACGACTAAGAAATCGACAAAAGGCGCATTGAACAATCTCAGCTTCATGCTGGTGGGTTGCTCTGGACAAGGGGCCGTATCTGTTTTTGGTCGATGGGTTTTCGCGCCAGCCGAGATCTGCGAAGACCGCCAGGCTCCTACCAAGACTTAGCGCCTTCGATGGGATCACTACCGCGCTCACAGCTTCTGGTAAAGGCCTGCCAGCCCGCATAGCATAGTCGCCTGTCCCCAGTGCAAGGTAGGCGTCTTGTTGACAACATACCGTGAATAACGCCGATAGTAAAAATACCCGCTAGAGTCTTGCATGTGTGTGATAGTCCACTCCGCGACTTTCAAAGCCAATCTAAGGCCATCGGGATCCCGGTCGCTAAAAAACACAAGCGTGTCGATCGCCTGCGAACAGCACTGAATGTCTATTGGAAGTGTCTTGTGATGATAATAGCGCGGGGTCCCATCTTGGAGGAAGAAGGTTCTCTTCCAGTATTCATAGCCGTTCATCATGCATTGTTCAAAACGATCGTCCCTGATACTCTCCGTGAAGTACTTAAAGCAGTCCAGAACATACGCCGTATGAAAGTTGTCGATCCAGCGCACGTTTGCTGCCTCGCCATAATACCAAGATGCGTCCGGTCTTTGGTTCTGAGCCGTGTATTTCATTGCCTTCGTAGCAAGAACCTTATACGCGTTGTCCTTCGTGTAAGTGAACGTCCTCGCAAGAAGGCTTGCCCCAAGTGTATTTGCGTTGTGTACGGGCATCTTATGTTTCGGGATGTAGCTGATACAGAGAGCGCCCGGCTCAACAATCGTATCTAGATCGCGGATTATGTGATTACAGGCACTTATGGCCGTATTCAAATAGGCGCAGTCGCCGAAATGTTCGTAGCCGTCCAGGAACGCATGACCGATAAGGGATGTCCAGACCACGGTCGGAACACCCTTGGGCAAATAGAACCCCCGACTCTGATAGTCGAAATGATTTCCCCAGCAGGCCCCACTATATCCCGAGCATTGGTTCTCTCGCAGCCAGTCTAAAGCAAATCGCGCCCTCGCACTCCAGACCGGGTCGTCGGTGGACTGGTGGAGCCGCACGAACCCCTTCGCCAGAAAGCCCATGCCTTTCGTGGACCGACTCTTAGCAATCCCTAAAAGAGGTCGAAGATTCAAGGGAAACCGCCGGACCCCCTGCTGCAATACAGTGCGAAGAAGTTTTGTCTCGAACGTGAGCGGACGGACCAGTTTGGCGCTTAATCCGTCGAACGTGTCATATGCCTTGTAGTCGTTGAGCTCAAGCCAGCGCGCGAGCCGGGTAATCGAATCGTACAGCTTTGCCTTGGCGGATGCCTCGGGTCCATTCACCGCCGGTTGGATCTTAGCAACAGCACTCATCGTTATTCTCCGGTTTCCGCTCACCAACAGATGCCGTCGTACTTGCCGAGTTGGCTTCGTTGGCCGTTGGCAACACGGACGAAGTCCACCAACACTTGGTCGGATCGCAGCCGATCTGGCACCTGTCCGAATTCAGGATCTTTGTTGCCTATCACTACCGTCTGCGCGTGATCCAAGACTGCATCAATGTTGTTGACCATTAGCTTCGAGATATGCGGAATCTTATTGAGGATGAAATCCCGATTGGCCCCCACCAACCGCGCGATATTTACATTCTTGTCATAGATGCGAAGATCATAACCCTTGCCCAATAGACGCTCCGTGACCTCAATAACAGGGCTCTCGCGCAAGTCATCGGTTCCGGCTTTGAAGCTAAACCCTAAAACACCTACGCGCCTATTACCTTGGTCCATAATCAACTGAATCCCACGGGCAATCTGCTTTTCATTACTTTCCAATATAGACTTCATGATTGGAAGATCCAAGTCGCTGATCTTAGCTCGATAGGACAGTGCCCGGAGATCTTTCGGCAAGCATGATCCACCAAAAGCAAAGCCAGGCAGGAGATATGCGGAAGAAATGTTCAGCTTGCGGTCCTGACAGAAGATTTCCATGACTTCGTGTGCGTCGATGCCGAAAGACTTACAGATATTGCCGACTTCGTTCGCAAAGCCAATCTTTAATGCGTGCCAGCTGTTGTCGCTGTACTTCACCATTTCCGCGACTTTCAACGTTGTGCGGATCAAAGGCCCCGGCAGCCCTGAGTACAGTGTGGCCACAAGATCCCCGCTTGCTTTATCGAGTTCGCCAATGACGGTTTTGGGTGGGCAATAAAAGTCCTTTACGGCAGAACCTTCCCGCAAGAACTCTGGATTGTAACAGACGCCGAAATCAACCCCAGCTGTTTTACCGGAACAACATTCCAATGCGGGAATCACAACTTGGCACATCGTACCTGGCAAGATCGTGCTGCGAACTACTATCGTGTGCCACTCGTCGCCTTTTTCTTTGAGTGCAAGGCCAATCTCCTCACAGACCCGCCTGACGTACTTCAGGTCAAGGTTCCCATTAGGCTGGCTGGGAGTTCCGACACACACAAACGAAAGTTGCGTATCTTGGATCGCCCTCGTTACATCGTTCGTGGCGCGTAATCGCTCCTCGGACACCGCTCGACCAATCATCTCGCCAATATCGACTTCGATGATCGGAGACTGTCCATTATTTATGAGATCAACTTTGGTTTGAACTGGATCGACACCAACGACTTCGTGTCCAGTTGCCGCCAGACAGCCGGCCGAGACAGTACCTACATAACCCAGTCCGAAAACGCTGATTTTCATAACGATTATTCCTTTCGATGGCTAGGCGACCGGGCCCAGTGATAGTTCTAAAGGCTGACGTTCGAGTGGAGCCTTAGTCTAAGCTTCAAGTCGCGCTCTCGGGCAGGGGGCATTCGCGAAATACAAGTCCTACGGAGGTCATTAAGCGCGGAATGCAGGTAGCCTTGGCGGCTTGGTGGTCGCCAGTTAGCGCCGCTTGCCGGCAACGGTATTCGTGCTCCCTACCTTCCGCGACCAGGCCAAGCTTCGTTCTTGTATGCAATGATCGTTGCGGGGCGCCGGATTCCGTCGCTCACGTACGCTGGGCATAAACGTGGTGTCGTTCCTCGGTCAGTGATTTGTCGTACATCTCCTCGGGCTCGTACACGACGACCTGGCTACCTTTGTTAGAAAAACCAAAAGGAATGCAGAGGAGGTTGGCTAGACGCTGTCTCACTGCGGCTTGCCGTTCGGGCGGAACGAAGAAGAGCATGAAGCCACCACCGCCGGCACCCAGGAGCTTGCCGCCGAGTGCCCCGGCGCCCAGGCCGGCTTCGTAAATTTGGTCGATATGCGGGTTGGAAATTTTCTGCGTCAGGCTCCGCTTGACCATCCAGCTCTCGTGCAACAGTTTGCCAAACTCATTCAGATCGCAACGGGGGTTCATGACGATCGCCTCCGCAGCGTCGACCATTTGATGCATTACTTCTAATTCCTTGTGGCGGAGCGGCGTTTGGTTAATCTGCTCCTGGGCAATTTCGGAAGCTGTCCGCGAGAAGCCAGTAAAGTAGAGCATCAAGCGATCCTGGAGCTCGGACAAGCGACTCGCGGAAGCCAGTACGGGCCTGGCTTCGATGGTGCCGTCGGGCGAGAAGTCAATGCGATTAAAGCCCCCATAGGCTGCACTCACCTGGTCTTGCGCGCCAACCGCCTCGCCGATCACCTCCTGCTCTACGAATATGGCATCGGAGGCTAGAGAACGCTTGTCGCGCATCTGGTTTTTTAGTGCGTAGAGGCCAAGCAGCAACCCGACTGTAAATGCGGAACTCGTACCTAAACCAGTGCGGGCCGGCAGGTCTGCAATATGATGGATTTCGACCCCTTCTTCGATTCCCATGAACTGCAGGCAGCCGCGGACCGACGGATGTCGAATTTCCTGATTATGGCTCACGTTCTCATACTGTGAGTAGGTAATGCGGCTGTGATATTCGAAAAACGGCGGCAACCAGCGGCAGGTGACATAGCACGACTTATCGATGGTTGTGGCGAGGACGGACCCACCCCTTTCGCGGTACCAGACTGGGTAATCGGTCCCGCCGCCGAAGAATGATATGCGGAGGGGTGTGCGCGTGGTTATCATCTGATCATCCTCATGAAAAGAAAATTACTCGCCATCCACTGACGAGCTATTCACACCAAGTTGGACGGAAAGTGCGTCTTTGTCTTAGATGGCGGATGTTATCGAAAGGAAGAATCAGTGCTCAAGAGCGCAACAAACGCCGACCGATTTCCGGGCCTCGCCAGGAATCCGAGATCGCTCAGGTGAGACCTGATCTACACCCAGAACTTGAACCAGCTTTGAGCTGTTGGCGGGCACCAGGTAAGTAAGCGATCACGCGGTCAGCCACAGAACTCGGACGTAGTGTTGTCGGGAACGATCTTGCAGTCGGCCCCTATGAGGATTTTGCGCCGAGACCCGTCGGAGGGTTAACAGGAGCCCCGGAACCGCCCCCGGAACCGCTTCCGGAATCGTTCTGGTACACGCGTTCATCAAACTGGCGCACATCCGGAAATTTCATCGTGCCCGTGCAACTCACACCTGGATTTGCCGCTAAGGCATAACTCACCGTTGTAGAACTGGAGTTCGTCATTAGCAATTCGCTGCTGGGACCCACGGTCGCGCCTGTCGTGCAAGCTGGATTGGCGCCGCTTAACTGAAACGCTCCCAGCAGATTGCACAGCGAAGACCCACCGCAACTGTAGTTCGGAAGGCTACCTACGGTGATCGTCTCAATCCCGTTTGACCAGCTTGAGGCAGTAACTGTATAGGAGTTTTGGTAACTAGTATCAACTGGAAGGTTCAACCACGCAATTGCCGCAGGAATATCATAGGCAAAGCCGTTGACGTAAGGCCCGCTAGACAGATCCGGCCCAGCTGAAGGAAACGGTTGCGTCTGCGTAGCGGAGCAGGAGGTCGGAAACGTCGTCCAGGCCGTGCAAACCTTCCACCAACCCAGGCCGGTTCCTCCACTGTACGTTGGCGTGCACGAAGAACCTCCAACCGATAAAAAGAACGAACAGGGAAGATTGTGACTGCTTGGAACCTGATTCTGCCAGGTCGCGTTCGGACTGGCGAGACTCGACGGGACTTCGCTCGACACAAATCGCACGCCGGAATTGGCCGGAGTATCAGTCGATTGCTTAATATTCGTTACATTGCCCCATCGCATTAGTGTAGATGCTACGAGAGAATCTGTCGTCGCGATTTGAAAGGCGTTGCCGTTGCCAGTTCCCTGGTAAGCAGTGATTTGAGACGAACCGATGACGTTTCCAATTGCATTCTCGAACCGTTGATAGTTGTTGATGTCAAGTCCTCGGGGGTTAATGGCCCCCCCAACATACGGGAAATCGTAGCCAACAATATAATTTCGAAAGTAAGTATTCAGGGCGTGACTTCCAAAAATATCGTCCTCTGTCATTCCGGCAGATTCGTTACCTTCAAAAAGATCAAACGAACTAAATGGATGATGATCGAATGACCATTCATTTTCAGCGTAGGGCGTAAATGCATCCCGTCCAAAGTTGTAAGCAGTCACGATACCGGAATTTTGTCCATCGTATTCTGTCGGGATGCCAGTCGCCGCTATGTTATTTAGAACCAAGACATCTGAGCTGGAATCTACGGAATAGCACGCATGGTAGCTGCTTAAAGCGATTTGAGACGCACAGTAATTATTGAAGATGAGAAAATTCTTCGAACTTTGTAACTTTGAAGAGAAGCTAGCACCGGAGCCGATGATCCGCACCCCCTTTATCCAAGACGCATACGAATCTTCGGCTTGGATCAGAAAATTCTGTGAGTTTGTCGGACTATAAATCGTGAGATCCTCTATCCCAATACCAACTACCTGATTGGAAGCGGAGTTCCATGTGATCTTAGCTCCGCTGGTCGTCGTCCAATTAGGCATATAGAGGCCGGGGCTGATTGTAAGCGCCCAAGTCCCTCCACCATTGTTAACGGCGTTGGTTATCAGCACGGCCTGCTGTTGGTCGCTGAATGTTGAGGCAGTAGTTCCATTTGTGTTGCAACCAGTATAGAAACCACAAACAAAGAGACTCCCATTGTCGGAAGGATTAATAGAGCAGGGTTGCGCACCGCTTCCGGTATCGCACTGCGAGATGTAGCCGATACTGCCAATGACCGGATTCACGCCACTGATGGAACCCACGGTTATGGAGGTAGTACCTGCTGAATAACTCGACTGAAATAATCCGCTTCCACCAGACAAGTACTCTCCCATCGCGATATAGTCTCCGCTTGTCATGCTGAGTATCGTAGACTGCGGACCTGATCCGCGCAGGGTGATGTTGTTAACGCCGTAGAGGACGATATTCGAGTTAATCGCAAACGTGCCCGAGCCGAGCAAAAGGTAAGAACCGTTCCGATTTGCCGACGCACAGGCTGCGATTGCGCTGTTGAGCGACGAAACGGAAGTGCTAGAAGAAACCGGGACAGTGATTCCGGCTTGAGCGCTCGTACAGGCCGGTCGAACCGGAGGAGTCCAAGGGTTCGCCGTTGTCTCGCCGTCAGGCAGAGTGGCTGGAAGTCCAGCGTTAGACCAATTGATTGCCCGGCTGGATGAAAGAATATTCGACCACGACTGCCCATATGAAGAGGTCGAGAATGACAACGAAAGCGCAATCAGGGGAACGAGATGCCTTCTCATATGGTACTGACCTCCGACGCCTTTTTAGCGTCCTGAGAAGAGTATATCGGCCCCAAACGACTGAGCACCATACACTAAGGCGTTATGGCCAAGACACTAAGGTGTTTACACCAGGGTGAATTCCCGCGCAATGGTCGTCGGTACGACACAACAAAACCGAGTGCGAAATCAGGGTCTTAGAAGAACTTTCGTCGAATGTTGAGCTTAACTTTGTGCCCGCATGCCACGGTGGTCGGACTGTAGTAGCTGGAGCGGCCGCTCAACCATGCATCCGGCTGAGGACGGCAACTTCGCAATCCTGCTGAGGAGGAACTGAACGATTCGCTCCGCAGCGTGACCATCTCCATAGGGATTTGGTCGGCTAGTCATCCGCCTGTAACAAGCGGGGTCGTCAAGAAGCGAAGTCACGGCAGCCACAATTCTGTCCGGATCTGTACCTGTCAGCAACGCGGTGCCGGCCGAAATCGCTTCAGGGCGCTCTGAGACTTCGCGCATCACCAGAACTGGCTTCCCCAGGGCAGGTCCCTCTTCCTGAATTCCTCCGGAATCGGTAAGTAAGATGTGGGCGCGCTGCATGCAGGCTACGAAGGAGACGTAATCCATGGGCGGAAGCAACCTAACGTTTGGCATCCCGTCGAGAATTTCGCGGACCGGCGCCTGCACGTTAGGATTAAGGTGAACAGGATAAACGACCAGCACGTCACGTCGTCTCTCCGCGATAGCGCGAATCGCCTCGCAGATGCGGCGGAATGGCAGACCGAAACTTTCTCTTCGATGAGCGGTGACCAAGATCACGCGCGACCCTTCGGTAGGGCCCAAGGGGTCGATCGTCGCGCTCGGTTGTTCAGACAATCGCGCCCGCGTAAGTAAAAGAGCATCAACTACAGTGTTTCCGGTAACCAATATGTTCTCAGGGTCGACCCCCTCCTGGAGCAAATTGTTCCGTGAGACTTCTGTAGGTGCGAAATGGAAATCCGAAAGCTGGGTCGTAAGGCGACGGTTGATCTCTTCGGGAAAAGGATCGTGCTTTTTCCAAGTGCGGAGACCCGCTTCGACGTGCCCAACAGGAATCGTGTGGTAGTAGGCGGCTAGCGCGGCGGCAAAAGTCGTGGTGGTGTCGCCCTGGACAAGCACCAAGTCAGGGCGGTCCTGCCGCAGGATTCGATCAAGGCCAGTCAGACTAGCCGACGTGACCTCTCCGAGGCCTTGTCCCGCTTTCATTATTTGCAAATCGTAGTCCGGTCGCAGCCCGAACACTCGCAGCATCTGATCAAGCATTTCCCGGTGCTGCCCCGTGACGCAGATTTTGGTATTGAAGTGCGCGCGGTGCTTGCCCAATTCAAGCACTACGGGCGCAAGCTTGATCGCCTCAGGCCGCGTTCCGATTACGACTATTACCTTTTTCAGCGCGTCCACTTTTTCCTCCTGGGTGTCCGGAAAAGCTCGTCAATGTGCGAGAAACTGGCGTCGATAAGACAGCTGTGACGCAGCCAGTGTGGAAAAAACCGTTTAGAGTTTAAGATCCCTGTACGTTAACGAATTTACTGCAATCTTGGGGCGTGTCTGAGTTCGCAGTTTATGCGGAAGGAGCCCCTCAGCCAAATCGCTCTCCGGCCACGAGAGCGGTCGAGTCCGGAGCAACCCATTTTGAGATCAGCTCACACATTTTATCTCCGCCATCGTTGATGGCACGAGGTTTGGCTTTGGGCCTCGTCGCACAATCCAATTCAGAACCAGAGTAGTCCTCAGAGCCTTCGCATCCCAGGTCAGGCATTCTCGAGCATAGAGCATGCCTTGCTTTCGTAAGCGTTTAAGAAGGTCTCGATCGCCGGCGAGATCGTTCAGAATCTTTGCCATCTCTAATACCACATCATCCTCATTGGTCGGGAGGACCTTGTACCCGATGTCGGATTGAACGATATCCCCGGGACCTCCGTAATCCAGAATTACGGGTACCGCCCCGCTCGCAAGAGCTTCGAAGACCACCCCGCCACCGCCTTCGCGAATGGCCGGGAGCACCACTACATCCGCGGATCGCAAGCGCTCTAAGACTTCCGTATGGTTAAGCCAGCCACAGAAATTAACCGCACTCTCAATCCCCAAACATCCAGCGAGCTCCTCGAGTCGCCCTCGCTCCGGGCCGTCGCCGATGATCGTAAAACGCGCTAAACCATTTCGGAGCAGCGGAGCGGCCGCGCGCAAGCCAAGATAGCAGGCTTTTCGTGGAACCAAGCCACCTACAAAGATCAGCTCAAGTCTGGCGCCGGACTCTGGACTCCGCGAATCAGCGCAGCACAACGACGGAGCGATGCCATTCTCGGGAATGAAAAACAATTTGTCACTATAGGCTGCGAACTGGGTGCGCATGTGGTATGACGCGATTATGATCCCGGCCGCGTGACGATAGGTGGATCGGGCGAAAGGCAGCAAGCGGGACAATTTCCTTATAACAAAGCCCCATTCCTTTTCGTCTGGCTGGCTGAAGCCTGGCGCAGAGCGTAAACCACCATTGAGCGGCCCGAGTACGAAGGGAATTGGCCCGTTGCGCAGGAAGAAAGCGAACGGGCTCGGCAGTACCGGCGACATCGGCAGAACACGCAAAACGACATCGAATTCGCCGCCCAAGATACGCTGACGTAACTGCAGCCAAGCGCGCCATTCAAAGGCAACAGTAAACGGATACATTAATGCGGTCAATAGCTGAGTGTCGTAGTTGCTTCTTAAGAATGTGCGAAAACACCAGTCAAAGAGACGCTCAAGTATTGGCATCCGAACCACCTCGATCGCTCGAAATGGTGACTTTGCTCGCCGCACGCGGCCTTCGACCGGTGATCCAACAACCAACGTGACATCGTGGATGTGGGCGAGTGCTGCGGCATGACAGTAACTGACGTAAGGGATGCTGATAGCCTCCGGATCGCCGGACGGCGCTAACACTAGGAGACTCAGGCGACTCATAAACTCTTCCTTTTCTAAGGCAACTATCTCAAGCCGAGATCAGACTTTTACAATATCGGTGGAGTAACACACAACTATCAACGCTCTAGCACACCGATGTGTCGACGGCCACGGGCGCTGTAGTTCTGACCGTGCGCTCGGGCAAGAATTCACGAAGAAGAGCGATGGTCTCATTAATTGGCTTAAGCCCGCGGTAGAGGATAATCACGCCAGAAACATAAAGGGCGAAAAAAATCAACGAGACCAAGACCATCCTCGCTAAAGCTCCCGGAGCCCCGAGCGTCGCCCCAAAAGGCGAAGCAGCCTTGATGATCAAAGCAGTGACGCATCCTGCCCAGACCGATGCCGCGAAATATTTCCAAATCGCTGTTAGTATCGGCCGGATACCTAGCCCGATCGGCTGCCCTGCATATGATAAACCGGGAATCATAAGGAGGAAATATGTACTCGTCCAAGCTAACGCGATCCCGGAAGGTCCCCAGCGTAACGTCAGCAGGAATAAAGCCACTGTGCACACGAACTCAAGCAAACCCCAGCGAAACCATCGCTCGGGGCGGCCGATCGAAAGATGAATCCACCCATGCGTGCCGTACAATAACATGACTCCGATACCAGGGCCGAAAAAGGAAAAAATGCGACCTGCCTCCTCCCAACCGGGCCCTAGAAGAAGCCGAAAGAGGTCCACTCCGACTAAAGAGAAATCCGCTCCGACTCCCATACCCAGAAGCGCCAGAAGCGATATTGTTCGCAGAAAGTAGCGTTGGAATTGCTCCCTGTCCCGACTTACGCGGCTCAGCGTGCTAACGACCACCGCTGACAGTGGTGCGGACAACTGTGTCCCGGGAAGGACGAACAAGTCATACGCTCTCTTGTAGAATCCGAGCGCACGATCGCCGAACTTCCAGCCCACTAGGAGGTTGTCCGTATTTCGGGTCAGGTAACTGAAAGCAAAATGCGAATAGACATTCATGGCGAACTTGAACCCTGAAGCTGTGCCCGAGACCCGGCTCGGCCAACTCGGCGTCCATCGGCATGCCAAGCAAGCGGCCACTGCTAAAAATGCGTTCTGCGCTACACTGCCCCAAACCAGAGCCCAGTAATGCAAGCCCGCCATCGCAAAGGCGATACACACGATCGCATAGAATAGTTGCCCAGTGAAACTGATGATCGCGGTTGTCCTGAAATGCATGGCGCGCTGTAGCAGGCCCATGTGAATGTTGCCGAAGCAACCAATACCAATTGTTAAAGACATGCCGCGAGTTACTTCGACGACTGACATATTGTGAAAGAAAAGCGCTAGGAGCGAGCCCGAGCTTGCGAACCCCAGAGTCAGAATGGTTCCGATGGCCAGATTAATCCAGAAGAGATTGCTTGCGAGGGATTCCGTAAGCTCCTCGCGCTGCATAACTAATTCTGTGAACCCATTCAGACCGAAACTGCGCAGCAAAAGGCTGAATGTCGTGACCATCGTTACGATTCCAAAATCGGATGGCGTAAGCAGGCGTGCCAAGACGACCACGGACCCGATCTGGACGGCGAAGTTACTCGCAGATCCGGCAATGGCCGCTCCCGCCCCGCGCACTGCGGAACGGCGGAGTTCCTTGCCGGAAGCAACCGCGTGGAAGCTTCCGTCTGCCAGAAAAGGCTTCAACTATTATTCCTTTTGGCAGTGTTCGTGTAACACTTGCTGTCAACAGGTCGACTCAATCGCAGGCCCCGAATCGCAATCGACACCAGCTTTCCGATCTTTGGTTTCGAACAGGGCTCAGAACTGGATGATCTCCAGCACAGCTGAAGCGATCAGCCTGATGTTTTGTTTCACGCCGACAAGCACCAGCCGAAGTCTTTCTCGGCCCATCTCTTCCGTTTCCGTTTAGCGCAGCTGTTGCCGCAGATCGGCCGCCAGGCGATTAGTAAAGACCTGTGATCCTTTGCCGTTCAAATGAATTCCGTCGCTTTGATAGTAGGTGGCATCGAATTCGTTCTCAGCCACAGGTAACAGTACGGTGATTCCTCGCGCGCGCCCGACCCTTCCTATGACCTCGGCTCCCTTCTGGTAGGAAGGCGGTACGACGAAAATGAAGGTCGAGCCATTGACACGGCACAATTGGTCGAGTGCCGTTAGACGATTGCCCGCCAAAGGACCGAGCACGGATTCCTTAATCTCGGGGTCACGAACGGTACCTAAACGGCTGTGCAACAGCTCTCCCACACCGGGAAGTACTCGGCTCATGACAAAACTCCGAATAATTTCACGCGTACTGTAATACTCGCTGTAATGCGCCAGCAGGAACTCGCTCGCTGTCGTGGCGTCCATATGCGTTTCTCGCACGACGTCGATGAGGTCGGATTGCTGAAAGAGATAGCGCGCTGAATAATCGCCTTTGATGTCCCGTGTTGCTAGTTGGTTAGGACTTAGACCGAGCAACACGTACTTCGGCCGCATCCCCTCCGCAAACAGGCGCTTTAAACCGAAGAACCAGTCATGGTAGTACGTACCCAACACGAAGTACGGAACTGGCGTATATGTGGGCGCTATTTTTGTGCTCAACAAAGAGATATCCACGCCTTCAAGCATCAGTGAATTTCCGAGAACGGCGACATGCGGATCGTCATCTGCTTCCGAGTCGCGGACGCTCAATAGGGTCCGTCGTTGCAACGATTCACGCCGTTGCACCTTACTGACACGGTCGAACCCCACCACATTCGCAGCCTCCGTCAAAGCGAGGACCGCGAATGCTGTACATAGCAAGGCGATCGTAAAGCGATCGATCCGAACGTGGCCGGAAGAGCAGTCAGAACTGGAAGTAGATGAAGGCATGACTTCCACTCGCTGAAAAGAAGATCAGCAACATCATGGCCGCAACCGCAGCTCCAAAGCCAAGCACGCGCGACTTAATCTGGAAGACATACTCGCTGCCGCTGTATTCCAATTGCAGGTCAATGACAAGTCCCAGCCCGGCAAGAATTGCCAGAAAAAGCCAGGCCGGAGCATAATCAGGCGACCATTGGAAGTGGTCTAGGCTCCTGATCATGGCGAAAGCACCCGAAACGCTTTCGGCTCGAAAGAATATCCACGAGAGACAGACGAGGTGAAACGTGATCACCTGACGAACAACTTTTCCGAGGGCTTGCGGTTCCGCGTGACTCTTACGATGGCCAAACAGGAATCTTTCGATAGAAAGCACGAATCCGTGGATCGCCCCCCACGCCACGAAGGTCCAGTTGGCACCATGCCAAAGCCCTCCCAGAAGCATAGTCGTCAACAGATTGCGGTGTGTTGCCAGTTCACCACCACGATTACCCCCAAGGGGAATGTACAGGTAATCTCGCAGCCACGTGCTCAGGCTGATGTGCCAACGTCGCCAAAAGTCCTGCAGGCTCACGGCAAGGTAAGGCTGGCGAAAATTCACCATAAAATGGAAGCCAAGCAGTTGTGCGCTGCCTCGAGCCAGGTCGCTGTAACCGCTGAAGTCCCCGTAGATTTGCCAGGCGAAGGCGTACACGCCGATCAGCGTCGCCCAGCCGTCATTGCCCAGGCGTCCGCTAAATGCCGCGTTTGCCAAATGCGCACAGTTGTCGGCAATCACCGTCTTGCGCACCAAACCCATCAAGATCAGCATGCAACCGTCTCGAAACGCGGCCGGATCGAACGTGCGAGGCTTTTGGACCTGGGGGAGCAGGTGCGAGGGCCGCTGGATCGGACCGGCAATCAAATGTGGAAACAGGCTGATAAACAGCCCATAATCCACGAAACGTCTCGAAGCCTTGATCCTTCCCGCATAGACGTCGACGATATAGGCGACTTCCTGGAAGGTATAAAAAGAAATTCCCGGAGGAAGGACAATCGCAAGAAAACTTCGCGGAACGTTGTGAAAGCCCAGGCGGTCTAGTACAAGTGCTGTTGAGTCGAGAAAGAAGTTGAAATATTTGAAGAGACCAAGAATCGCAAAGTTCACCACGAGCGACGCAATCATCAGCGCCTTGCGATTTGCAGGCTGCGATGCGTCCTCGATGTGGCGCGCAATGACGTAGTCAATCGCGGTCGACCCGAGCATCAGTAGTAAGAATCGCCAGTCCCACCAACCATAGAAGAAGTAGCTCGCGGCCAGCAGCAGTACATTCTGTGCGCGCCACTTCAGCCGCCAGTACACGACGACGACCAGCGTGAGAAATACAAAATAAACTGGAGTATCAAAAAGCATTTACGGCTGTTCTCTGATGCGATTGCCTAGCAGCCAGTCGGAGTTAGCGGTCTCCGGCCCCGAAGAAAGTCTGCCGATTGCGTATGTTGCACAGCTGTGGCCGCTGCTCAATATGGAAATCTTGGCATTTTCACGCCCGATGAGGCCGACGTCAACACCACTCGCACTGAATATGGCCAGAAGTAGAAAGACCATTATCGGCTGCGGCGAGCGGAATCCAGATTCCGTCACGCTGTAGATTGCAGCGACGACTATATACGCCAGCACCAAGCCACCAATCGTCGGGTTCTTGCGGAACGCTGCTACCGCACGCTTGTAGCCACTTATCAGAATCAGCGCGATCAAGCAAACGCCGATCCAGCCGAGATTAACGTAGACCTCTATATAACCATCGTGCGCCTCGTTGAGACCCTCGGGATGCCACCACCCAGAAAGGCTGCGCCATACTTTCTTCACATCAGGGCCGATCCAGAAATTTTCAAGTCCGTCGCCGACGATTGGGTTGGATACGGCCGGAATCACGGCCGCCCAAATATCCGTTCGCCCCGAAAAGTTCGATTGCCTACCCAGAGCGCCCGTAACAATTGACTGGCCACCAAAGAGCATCATCACAGCACCCACAACTACAATGCCTAGGCACAGCGCGTGCACCAGGGCCGGCTGTCTTTTCATCGCTCGTAAACCGGTAGCAAGGATGAGACCGCCGCCCAATAGAAAGCATGCGACACAAGTGGACGAATTCGCCGAATGCAAAAGTACAACGCCGAATGCAAGTAGTGTGGCTTGGGCAATCAGCCGTCGAGTGCGGTTAGGGGCGGCTCTCCGCTGCAGCAGGGCGCGCACGTTCCATAACACGACGAGCGATACGACCAACACGATCTGGCCCAGAGAGTTCTTGTTCGTCGTCACTCCTGTGTTCATCGGTATCCCATCTGGCGTGTATCCCCGGCCGAGAGCCCCGTAATATTTGATGAAAAGCACTGACACGGGTAGCAACAGAAAACCAACACGAGAAATAAGACGAGTAACGGCAGCGAGTGGCTGCGTATCTGTAACAACGACCAAGACCATCGCCAGGTCATCGATAGCTTTAATCCACCTCTTGAACGCGACATCCGGGTAAAATGCCCAACCAACGCTAATGAAGCAGTAGCAGTAGTAAATGAGGATCGGCCAATT
>Ga0335078_10003494_pt1 | contig 23368 bp, 17 predicted proteins | sample Lox_Sample_32_FD_206711 | JGI IMG/M metagenome (GOLD analysis project Ga0335078, IMG submission 206711) | Soil microbial communities from Loxahatchee National Wildlife Refuge, Florida, United States - Lox_Sample_3.2 | ecosystem: Environmental > Terrestrial > Soil > Wetlands | place: USA... | reverse complement strand
CGGCCCGCCGGCGCCGCCTCGTCGTGGTGGACGAGGCGTGGCTGCTGATGCGCAACCCCGAAGGCGCCCGTTTCCTGTTCCGGATGGCCAAGGCGGCCCGCAAGCACTGGGCCGGGCTGGCCGTGGTCACCCAGGACGCCGAGGACGTCCTGGGCTCCGACCTCGGCCGCGCGGTCATCGCCAACGCCGCCACCCAGGTGCTGCTCCGCCAGGCCCCCCAGGCCATCGACCTCGCCGCCGGCGCGTTCCGGCTGTCGGCCGGGGAGAAGGCACTGCTGCTGTCCGCGGGCCGCGGCGAGGGACTGCTGGCCTGCGGGCCGTCCGCCCGGGTGTCGTTCCAGGCCCTCGCCTCCCCCGCCGAGCACCTTCTCTGCACGAGTGACCCGGCGGAGCTGGCCGCCCTCGAAGCCGACGGCTATCCCGGGCCCTGGCCGGACCCGGGACCGCCGGGAGATGACCTGCCCGGCTACCCGGACCAGGGCAGCGACACCGGCGAGGACGGCCTGCTGTGACGCGCCGCAGCCTCCGCGCAGCGCTGCGGGCAGCTGGCGGCCAGCCGCGTTTCCCCGCGGCGATCAGCCCGCTGGGCCGGTACCTGACCGACCCGGGCGCGGTAACGTCGCGCGTCGCCCGCGTCCTGGGCGAAGCCGCCCGCCACGAGGGCCCCGCAGCAGGGCCGGTGCTGGCCGCCATCCTGATCACGGTCCTGCTGGGCCGGGCGTGGCTGCGGCGGCGCCAGCGTGTCGCCCTCGCCGCGAATGCCCGGGTGATCACCGTGCTGGCGCCACCGCTGGCAGACCCGGCGGGCGGCCACGCGCTGTGGGGACACCTGACCGGGCTGCTGCGCCCCCCGTGGGCCCGGCTGTGGCACGGGCAGCCGCATATCGGGTTCGAGTACACCTGGGCCGGCCCGGTCATGACGATCCGGATGTGGGTCCCCGGGACCGTGCCGCCCGGCATGATCGAACGGGCCATCGAGGCCGCCTGGCCCGGCGCCCACGCCGTCACCGCCCCCGCCACCCCGCCGTTCCCGGCCGGGGCGCTGGCGACCGGGGGGACGCTGCGGCTGGCCCGCACCGAGATCCTGCCCCTCAAGACCGACCACGACGCGGACCCGCTGCGTGCCCTCGCCGCCGCCGGCAGCGGCCTCGTCGCCGGGGAGCACGCCATCGTCCAGGTCCTCGCCCGCCCGGTCACCTGCGCCCGGCTCCGCAGGGCCCGCCGCGCCGCCCGGCAGCTGCGCGCCGGCCGGCCCGCCCGGCTGTCCTCCCGGCTGCTGGACGCCCTCACCCCCGCCCACCCTGGCCCTGCAAGCCGGGCCGCTGCCCGCTCCGATCCCGAGCTGGCCGCTGAGGTGCGGGCCAGCGTCGCCAAATCGGCGGGCCCGCAGTGGGACACCCAGATCCGCTACGCCACCGCCACCACCGCCGTCCCGCCAGCCCAGGGCCGGGCGCGGGACAAGGCGGCCCAGGAGCAGGCCCGGGCGCGGCTGCGCGGCCTGGCGCACGGTATCGCCTCCGCAACCGCCCTGTATTCCGGGACGAACTGGCTGGCCCGCCGCCACCTCCGCCACCCCGCCGCCCAGATCGCCGCCCGCCGGTTCCGCCGCGGCGACCTGCTGTCAGTACCCGAGCTGGCCGCGATCGCCCGCCTGCCCGCTGACGCCTCCGTGCCCGGCCTGGCCCGGGCCGGGGCCCGCGCCGTCGCCCCGCCGGCCGTCATCCCCGTGCCCGGCCCGCACGTCCGGCCGCTGGGGGTCAGCGACACCGGGGTGCCCCGCCCGGTCGGCATCGCCGTCGCCGACGCCCGCCATCACCTGCGGGTCATCGGCCCAACCGGCACCGGCAAGACCACCCTGATAGCCGGCCAGATCCTCGCCGACGCCGATGCGGGCCGCGGGGTGGTGTTCGTCGACCCCAAGGGCGACGCGGTCACCGACCTGCTCGCCCGCCTCCCCCAGAACGTGGCGGGGAAGGTAGTGCTGTTCGACCCCGCCGACAAGGCCGCGCCGCCGTGCCTGAACGTGCTGCAAGGCGACGGCAGCGGCACCGACCATGACGTGATCACCGACAACGTCACCGGCATCTTCCGCCGCATCTTCAGCCAGTTCTGGGGACCCCGCACCGACGACATCTTCCGCGCCGCGTGCCTCACCCTGCTGCAGTCCGTCCCGCCCGGCTCCGGGCAGGTCACCCTCGCCGACATTCCCGCCCTGCTCACCGGCGATGCCTACCGGCGGCGGCTGACCGCCGGGGTCCGGGACCCGGTGCTAGCCGGGTTCTGGACCTGGTACGAGCAGCTGTCCGACGCCTCCAAAGCGCACGCGATCGGGCCGCTGATGAACAAGCTGCGGGCGTTCCTGCTCCGCTCCTTCGCCCGCCACGCCATCGCCGCCGGGCCGTCCACCTTCACCATGACCGGCGTGCTCGACCACGGCGGGCTGTGCCTGGCACGCCTCCCCAAGGGCACTCTCGGCGAGGAAACCGCGCAGCTCGTCGGGTCGTTCCTTGTCGCCGCCACCTGGCAGGCCGCCGCCCGCCGCGCCGGCATCCCCCAGCACCAGCGGGCTGACGCGGGCCTGTACATCGACGAGTGCCAGAACTTCCTCACCCTGCCCTACCCGCTGGAAGACCTCCTCGCCGAGGCCCGCGCGTACCGGCTGTCGATCACGATGGCCCACCAGAACCTGGCCCAGCTCCCTCCCGACCTCGCGGCCGGGATCTCCGCGAACGCCCGGTCCCAGGTCATCTTCACCGCCAGCCCCGAAGACGCCCGCGCCCTCGAACGCCACACCCTGCCCAGCCTGACCGCCCACGACCTGGCCCACCTCGGCGCCTACCAGGCCGCCGCCCGCCTCGTCGCCGGCAGCGGCGAAACCCCCGCGTTCACCTTCCGCACCCGTCCCCTGCCACCCGCCATCCCCGGCCGTGCCCGGCTGATCCGCGCCGCCGCCCGCACCGCCTACAGCGGAAGCGCCGCCCGCCGCGCCGCCCCGGCCAGGCCGCGCGGCGGCAGCGACCCCCGCCTGCACCTGCCCCCGCCACCGTCCGCCCCGTGACCTCCTGGAGACCGCCCATGCCCGCTGACCCTGCCCTGACCACTGGCCCGCGCAGCCCGCGCCCTGACCATGCGAGCGGGCGGCTGGCCCGCAGCCCCGGGCTGCTCGCCGCGCTCGCCGCCCGGCTCACCGCCCGGGACCGGTGGCTGCTGCGGATGCTGCACGAGCACCGGGTCCTGACCACCACCCAGATCACCCAGCTCGCGTTCGGCACCAGCCGCGCGGCCACCGCCCGGCTGCTCACCCTCTACCAGCTCCGCGCCGTCGACCGGTTCCGGCCCCTCACACCGGCCGGGTCCGCCCCTTTGCACTTCGTCCTCGACGAAGCTGGGGCCTGTCTCCTGGCCGCCGAGGACGGCATCACCCCCGGCCAGCTCGGCTACCGCCGCGACCGGGCCCTGGCCATCGCCCTGTCCGCCCAGCTCGCCCACACGGCCGGCACCAACGGTGTGTTCTGCGCCCTGGCCGCCCAGGGCCGGCGCACGGGGGACGCCGCGCTGACCTGCTGGTGGTCCGAACGGCGCTGCGCCGCCTTGTGGGGAGACCTGGCCCGGCCCGACGGCTACGGCCAGTGGACCGAGCAGGCCCCCGGCGGGCCCGTCACTACCGACTTCTTCCTCGAGTACGACACCGGCAGCGAGAACCTGTCCCGCGTCGCCGCCAAGCTCGCCGGCTACCGCGACCTGGCCGCCCGCACCGGCATCACCACCCCCGTGCTGTTCTGGCTCCCCGCCGCCCGCCGCGAGGCCGACCTGCGGGCACTGCTGGCCGGCATCGCCGACCGCGGCCCGGGCTCGCGGGCTACCGGCGCGATCCCCGGCGTGCCGGTCGCCACCACCACGCCAGAGGCCGCTGCGGGCGGCGCCGGGCCCGCTGGCGCGATCTGGCTGCCCGCCGGGCAGCCCGGGCCGCGGCTGCGCCTGGCCCAGGCCGGCGGCACCACGCCCGCCCAGCCCTCCGCTACGGGCCAGCAGGCCGATGACAGCGCCGCAGCCGGGACCGGCCTGCCCTGGCATCCCCCCGCCCCCGCGCCACCACCCCTGCCGGGCGGTCCCGGCACGCCCCTCCGGAGGCAGCGATGACTGGCCGCAGCACCGCGGCGGCCCGGATCATCGTGGCGCTCGCCGTCCTCGTCCTGTCCGCCGCGTGCGCCGCCCGCACGCTGCTCCCGCCCGCACCTCAGCAGCGGGCGGCGGGCACCAGGCCAGCGCCCACCTCCCCGGCCCCGGCCCTGGCAGGCGCAACGGCGGTCAGGCCCGGGCTGGCCGCGCTGCTGCCGGACAGCCCTGCCTGGATCGAGGCCGCCGCGGGCCTGGCCGCCCGGTTCGCCGCCGCCTACACCACCTGGTCCTGGACCCAGCCGCCCGCCGCCTGGCTCGCCCGGCTGCGCCCCATCACCACCAGCCAGCTCTATCCCGCCCTCGCCCAGGCCGCCTGGATCCCCGGCATCCTCGCTCAGCGTGACCGCGGCCGACTGGCGGCGGCCGGGACCGTGACCGGCGAGCGGATCCGCGACCTCACCCCCGGCTCGGTGATCATCACGGTGCAGGTCCTCCAGGCCATCACCAGCCCCGCCGGGCACAGCGAGGTGCCCGATGACCTCGCCGTCACCGTGGCCCGGGCCGACGGCGGCCAGGCGGTCTGGGACGTCGAGCCCGCCGCCGACGGCAACACCGGAGGAGACCCCGATGGCTCGCCCGCGCCCTGACTCCGGCAGCATCCAGGTCACGGTCGCCGCCGCTGCGGCGCTGGTGCTGCTGGCCGCGGCGCTCCTCGGCGCCGGAGCCGGGATACTCGGGCAGGCCGCCAGCGCCTGCCAGGCCCAGCCCGCCCCCAGCACCGCGGCAGCCACCATCCCAGCCGCCTACCTCGCCGACTACCAGGAAGCGGGAGCCGAGTACGGCATCCCGTGGACCGTGCTGGCCGGCATCGGCGAGGTCGAGTCCGGCCAGGGCCGCTCGGACGCCCCCGGGGTGCATTCGGGTGAGAACCCGGCCGGGGCGGCCGGGCCGATGCAGTTCGGCATCGGCGGCCTGGCCGGGAACACCTGGGGCGGCGCCCCCATCCACCCCGCCTCCGAGCACACCAGCGGCTACGGCATCGACGGCGACCACAACGGGATCGTCGACGTCTACGACCCCGGCGACGCCATCCCCTCCGCCGCGTACTTCCTCACAGCCAACGGCGCCCCCGCCAACCTTGACGCGGCGCTGTTCGCCTACAACCACTCCGACGGGTACGTCACCGACGTCCTAAACTGGGCCGCCCGCTACGCCGCCAGCGGCACCCAGGTACTCACCGCAGAGCAGAGCCCGGTCTGCGAGCAGGCCGACCTCGGGCCGCTGCCCGCCGGGACCGCCGGGAAAGTCATCGCCTACGCCGAAGCCCAGCTCGGCAAGGCATACCAATGGGGCGCCACCGGCCCGGACGCCTACGACTGCAGCGGGCTGACCATGATGGCCTACCGCGCCGCCGGCATCGACCTCCCCCGCACCAGCCAGCAGCAGTGGGCCTTCGGCCAGCAGATCCCCGCCAGCCAGGTCCAGCCCGGCAACCTGGTGTTCTTCGCCGGCTCCGACGGCACTGCGGCCGCCCCCGGCCACGTCGGCATCGTCGTCAACCCGGCCACGCACACCATGATCGACGCTTATGCCACCGGGTACGGCGTCGAGTACGACAGCTATGGACTCCCGGCGTCGAAGGGAGGATTGTCGCCCGTGGTCGGCTTCACCCGCCCGATGTAGATTCTCATCGTAAATGACGCTCTCATAAGATCTAACGCCTATCTGGCGCTTGCGTCATTTCGATGAGAATCCGCCGCCGACGCGGTGGTGCCGTGCCCGTATGGCGCCGCAGCGACGGTATCATGCGTGTCATCGGGCCGGGATCTCAAGCCGACCGTGTCTGCGTGAGGTACCGCCGGGACGGCGGTGAGTTCTCCGGCGCGACCATGGACTCCGCTGAGTCCCGGTCAGGACAATTACCTTAGCCTCCGAAGGCGGTGCCGACAGCCTAAATGGCGTATCGAGATAGCGGCCCTTCCGGAACCGGTTCCGGGATCAATGAATTCACCGGAGATCTCGATAGGACCCCTATATACGGCGGGGACTCGTCCCGGGTCACCGGATATGCAATAATTGATGCTATTGTCATCCCCGCCCTCGATGGGTAACGCACATCCTCCGGGCGCTCTGCGGACGTGCGTGCCCTGATCGACACGGGAGCTACTACCTCTGCCGTGGATAAGGCCCTGGCCACGGATCTTGGACTTCCGGTGATTGGCTACGAAACAGGAATCGGAATGGAAGGTAGGAAGAACCGGGTACCCCTATATCATGCCCGCCTGGAATTGCCCGACCTGGGCCGTTCGTGGGTGCGGTAATCCTGATGGAGACTGGAGCCGGCCAGGGACTTCACAATGTGGTAATCGGCAACGACGTGCTCCAGACATGTGTTCTCATAGTGGATGGCCCAGCCGGGAAGTTTACCTTGAGGTGCCCGGTTAGCTTGGCAGGCTCTTCTTGTTAATGCTCAATATCCGCAGACACGAAAAATGAACCAGGGAAAACTGCTAATCAGAGCGTCCCTAACTAACGTGCTGCGCCGCTACGGCGCTACGCCGTCCTGGGTCGTGACCGCAGACCATCAAGACGCCGAGGTCCTCGAGCGTCGCCTTATCGAATGGCACCGGGTTTGTACTGGGATCGCGCCACCTGCCGCGGGCTGGCAAGCCAAGGCAGGGAATCCGCGACGCCAGGCACAAGATTGGGCAACTGAGTTGCGGCAGTGGGCTCTTCAGGATAGTCAGGCCGCGTCAGGGATAGCTGAAGGCGAGGCACCCGAAGGCCGGGGCACGGGGACGCCGCGTCAGTAAGACAGGCAGGCTCTGCGGCCCTCCGTTGCGGCGGCGAGCATGACGTGCAGTTCTGGCCACACGCGAGGCACGACCCCCAGGCGCGTCCCATCTCCGCGCATACAGGCGTACGCATAGCGATCCCCTGGCTATCTCGGCTCTGATCCGGTCACGGCCGGCCTCTACGTCTCGGCCGGTCCGACGGTTGAGGGTGCATCGCCCACCGGCGAAACCGCCCGTTGCTGGCGTCCAGGTCAGCGAGTCGTAGGGTGCCGGCCGCTGCGGGCCGGTCCGGCGGCGGAGTCAGAGGGCGAGCATCGCGGCGGCGACCTGGCCGGCCGCGGCGTCCCGCAGGGCGGTGCCCATGTCGTCGAGGACGAGCAGTCGCGCGGCCGGGATCGCGTCGGCGAGCGCCTCGCCGTTGCCGACCGGGAAGAACGGGTCCGCGCGGCCGTGCACGACGAGCGCCGGCAGCGTGAGCTCGCCCAGGCGCTGACGCCACCGCGGTGCGCAGTCGAGCCGGGCGAACACCATTCCGAGCTGATTCGCCTGCTGCACCGAGGGTTCGCTCGACGGTGTGCGGTCCCAGATCCGTGCCGCGGTCGCGCGCGCCTGCTCGGGGTCATTGCCCAGCAGCGCGGCGCCGTCGGCGGCGAACGCGGCGACCGCAGCTCGGTCGGTCCAGTCGGGCATCGGGCGCGAGAACACCGCGTCCATGGTCGCCGCGTCGTGATCCGGCAGATCATCATCGACCGGGCCGGGCGCGACCGGCCGGGTGCTCACCAGCGTCAGCGCCGAGAACGCGTTCGAGTGATCGAGCGCGCCGACTTGAGCGACCATCCCGCCGACCCCGACGCCGCCGAGGTGAGCCGTCACGGCGCCGAGCGTGCCGGCGAGCGCCGCCGCGTCGGCGGCGAGATCACGCAGACCGTACGCCGGCGCCTCCGGGTCGACGGTCGTCGACGCTCCGCAGTCGCGCAGGTCGTAGCGGACCACCCGCCGGCCACCCGCCGCGAGCCGCTCACACACCGAGTCGGGCCACGACAACATCGTGGGTCCGCCGGCCAGCAGCACCAGCGGATCGTCATCGCGGCCGAAGGTCTCGACGCCGAGTTCGACGCCGTTCGCCCGCACGCAGGTCATCGTGCTCATTGTCGTTCCTTCCCATCGGCTCGGCTCCACTCTCCTCCTGACCCCAGATCCACCCGAAACTCATCGGCATCGTCGGCGAGCCGCGTACGCATGCGGATCCCCGATTGAGACGCCCCAGGGTCACCGGATATCTGCAGACGGCAGCTACGGCCTCACTGCGGACAGTGACCGGTGGTGCATAACCGTCAATCAGCAGCGGGGCCGGCTCATCTCCGGTGACGGGCAGGGTGGCGATGATGACCGGCTGGGTCAGGTCGGTGGTCATCGCGTAGGCGCGGTTGAAGCCGGGGCCGGGGCCGAGCAGCGGGATCGTGGCGGTGTCGCTGCCGGGGTCGCGGTCGAGGCCGTAGGCGCGTGCCCACGGCGCGACGGGGCAGGCTGGCGGCCTCGCGGGGCTGGTCGCGGAGGATCGAACCGGTGGCGGTGATGTCGAAGACCCAGCCGCCGAAGACGAACCACTGGGCTGGCGTGGCCCGGAGGCTGGGCGGGTGGTGCAGGGCTGGCACGGGTGTCGTCGTTTCCGGCAGGAGGGGCTGGCGGGTGGCAGGCTGCTGCCGGGCCAGGGCAGCGGCGGCTCCTGGCCCGGCAGGTGCTGGTGTGGTCAGGTGGTCCCGGCCGGGGCGGGGGTGGCGGCCGTGGCCTGGTGGCGGTAGCGGCGGGGCTTGTCGCTGGTCAGCTGCGCCTGCCCAAGGGCCGTGAGCCGGTCCAGGGCGTTGGCGACGGCACCGGAGGACCGGCCCAGAACCCGGCCGATCGCGTGCGGAGTGAAGTCGGTGTCCGGGTGCCCGGCGAGATGGGCGGCGACGAGGTCGCGCAGCTGCCCGGGGCGGGCCGCCGGGCTGGTCGTGCCGCGTGGCTTGCGTCCGCTCGCGGCGGCCTTGAGGAGCCGGCGGCTCTGGGCGGCGGTGGCGCAGATGGTGTCCATCGCGGCCAGTGCGGCGGCGGTGTCCCCGCCGTCGAGCACCTCCGCGGCCCGGGCAGCGGCGGAGGCCACCTCGCGCAGCAGCACCGCCGCCTCACTGGCCGGCGCATCCCCGTCCGCCGGCGCAAGCGCTGCGTTTTCCCCCGCGGCGCGGCCGTCAGCGGCCGGGCAATCGGGGATGCCTGCGTCCGGCGCGGCGTTCGCGTCGGGCGCGCCGTCGTCTGCTTGGGCGGGGGTGGTCTCATCCGCGCCGGGCGTGTCGGTGACGGTGCTCTCGGCCGCGGCTGGGTCCGGCGTGCTGCCGTCAGCCTCGTCCAGTGCCGGGCTGCTGCCGGGTGCAGGGAGGCTCGCGTCGCCGTCTGCGGGGGCGGGGGGGTCTGCCGTCCCGGCCGACTCTGTCTCGTCCGCGCCTGCGGGGGCGGTGGCGGGTGCTGGTGATGCTGCCTGGGACGCGGGCTGCCAGGTGGCCGGAGCGGTGGTGCGGCCGTTGCGGGCTCCGGGGGTCCGGGTGGCCAGACTGCTGGTTTCGAGGGCGGCCAGTTCTTGGCCGGCGACGATCCGGCTGGTCCCGGCGGCGGTGGCGATCTGGGCGGCGGTGGCCCCCGGTGCGGCGGTCAGCGCGGCCCAGACGGCCGCTGCGGGCCCGGCGGCCGGGGGGCCGGCTGTTGGGGCGGGCGGCGGGGACGCGGCCGTGTGCGCGGCGCTGTGCGGCCCGTTAGCGGGGGTGGCGTTCTTTTTCCTGGCGGCCATGGCGTGACTCCTTTTCCGGGATTTCCCGGCCCGGGTTGTTCCGGGTTATGCCGGGGGTTTTCCTGCGGTCTGGACGACCATCACTCCGGGTGGCGCAGCAGGCAAGCGGTCGGCGGGTTTATCTCGGTTACCTGAACGGCTGAACCCGCTTACCTGGCAGAACGGGACATGAATTAATTCACGCGAGCGGCCCATGAATTGACGATTGCTAATTCCGGTGCCGTTTTCCGGGCGGCACCCGAGGCTGGCCTCCGGGCACGGCGTGAAAAGGTGCCCTGCGAAAGCGTGGGCGTGAATCTGGCGGGAGGCGCCCGGGCACAAGATATGGGTGAGGCTTAACCTGGGGTCGGCCCGCGCCTGGCACGCACCCGGTCCGTCCGGGCGGGAATGACGGCCGCTCGGCGGGCTGATGGCACGCACGAGGCAGCCAGGATCACGTCGCCCAGCGTCAGGCAGACCGGCGGGTAGCTGTGCTCCTCCCAATGCCACCGTGCCGTCTGCTGTGCGCGAGGCCTGCTCGGTCACCACGGCGTGGTAGCCGTCTCGGGGTCCTGCAGCGCGTCAGCCAGCGCCGTGCTCTGCGGTGAGAGCACCAGCCCGGGCGGTCACCGGACGTCACCGGGGCGCAGGAGGTGAGCGCCGGACGAGGGATCGGTGAACCTGCCGCCGGCCCTGGACCACGAGTGCCCGCTGCCGCAGTGCCATTCCTGGCCGGTGCCCGGCGCTCCGTACTCGCCGCCGTACTCCAGCACCTCGCCGCACGGGCAGGTGTGCACCTGCCCCTGCGGGCCCTGCCCGGTGGTGGTGCAGGAGCCTGCGGCCGGCCCGCTGTCGCTCGCCCCCACGAGGCAGCACGGGGCGCAGTCGCTCTCGCAGGCGATCTCCTGGCATGAGGAGTGGTCACAGCCGTGGCCGCCGTCGCCGTCGTCATGCTCGTGCCCGCCGTCCGTCCAGGCGGCGCACACCGGGCCGCGGTGGCAGGTGTGCTCGTTGGGCTGCTTCCCGCCGCGGTCGCGCCCGCCGGATATGACCTCGTCGTCCCCGAGCGCGGCCTGGTCAATGCCGGCGGCGGTGCCCGGGGAGGCAGCTTCCGGCGGGGCACCTCGACGAGGCGCCGGTAAGCTCGCAGCAGGATCAGCGCGGGTGACCGGCTGCAGTAGGCCTCGAAGAAGCCCCGGCAGATCGCGGCGCCGTAGTCCGGGTAGTCCCCGTACGTCAAAGTGTCGTGGCAGACGACGAAGCTGCCGGCTGCCAGCGCCTGGCCGATGATCTTCCTGAGCCGTTCCGGGCCCAGGTGTATCGGGTCGCCGTGGCGCAGGATGCAGGTGGCGCACGGCGATGACAGGAGCCTGCTGCCGCCGGTAGCGGGGTCGGTGATGTCCTGGCGCCCGGAAGCGCCGTGCCCGCCGGGCGGCCTGTCGTGCCGGTTAATGGCATGTGCTGCGGGGTCCGCCGGGGCGGTGCGGCTGGCGGGGTGTGGCATGGCTGTCTCCTTTTCTCGTATGCGTGCGGGGGCAGGCAGGGGTCAGGGGGCGGTGGTGCCGGCGCGGCGGGCGGCGTAGGTCAGGAGCCGGGCCTGGCGCTCGGGCGGGTAGCCGGGCAGCTCGTCCAGGGCGCAGTCGATGACCGGGTCGGCGGTGTCGAGGGGCTGGTAGCCGCTGGCGCGGGCCAGGCACAGTGCGGCGCGGCGGTAGATGACCGGGGCGAGGCTGGCGGGCAGGCCGTGCATGGCGCAGGCGCAGTCGGCGCCTGCGTGCAGCAGCGCGGGGGTGCCGGTGTCGGCGTCGTCGGTGATCAGGGCGGCGGCGCCGAGCAGGACGTAGGTGATCGCGTCGGGCAGCGCCGTTGCCGGCCGGGCCGGGCGGGGTGCGGGGGCGGGCGGCCGGGGCGGGGTGGTCATGGCGTTTCTCCTGTCGCGGTCGGCGGCGGTGTCGGGGCCCTGCGGCTGGGGCGGGCGGGGCGGGGTCAGGCGCCGGGGTTGGTGAGGGCGCGGGTGGCGGCGCGGGCGATGGCGTCGGCGGTGGCGTCGGGGTCGGTGAGGGTCAGGGCGCGGGTGTGGTCCATGGGCTGGGCCCAGGGGGTGCCGGGGGTGAGCCAGAGGATGCCGCAGCCGTAGGCCGCGAGGCGGGTGATGCGCTGCTGGCCGTCGCGGCACTCGGCGGGGGTGTACTGGCCGTCGCTGACGATGACCAGGAGGCGGGCGGCGCCGGGGCGGGACAGGTCGAGGGCGTAGTCGAGGGCGTCGAGGGCCTGGCAGAACATCTCGGTGCCGTCGGTAGCGGCGAACGTGGTGAGGCCGGCGGGGGCGTGGCCGGGCCGGGTGACCGGGCGGACTTTCTCGCCGTAGGTGACGGTGGCGGTGCGGGTGCCGGTGATCAGGGAGGCGGCGCGGGAGGTGATCCAGGCGGCGGAGGCGACCGGGCTGGCGAAGGCGCTCATGGAGCCGGATACGTCGCAGGCGATCCCGACGCGCAGGGGCGGTGCGGGGACCCGGCGGCGCAGGGTGCGGGTGAACGGCTCGGCGGTGGGGCGGGCGCCGGCGGCGCGCTGGGCGCTGGCGGCGAGGGCCTCGCGCATGGTCAGGCGGCCGGGCGGGGTGGCGGAGCGGATGGTGGTGGCGGTGCGCTCGGGGCTGGCGGCGGCGCGCAGGGCGCGGGCGAGGCGGCGGGCGGCGGCCTGCTCGGCGTCGGTGGGCGGCCGGGTGGAGCCGGGCGGCCGGGCGCGGGGGCTGAACACTTTCTCGGCGGCGGCCCTGGCGCTGTCGCGGGCGGTCTTCTCGGCGGCGCGCTCGCCGGCCCGGCCGGCTTGCCCGGCCGGGGGTGCGTCGGCGCTGGCGATGGCGGTCAGGGCATCGGTGATGGCCTCGGCCAGCTCCGAGGGCGGCCCGGGCTCGGCGAGGGGGACCGGGCGGGGGGTGTCGGGGTCGGTGCCGAGGATGCGGCACCAGCGGCGGCCGAGCCGGCTCATGGCGCGGGCGTCGGTGTCGGCGGCGGTGTGCGCGGCTTGCCAGGTGTCGCGGAGCCGGGCGAGGCGGCCGGGGCCGAGGATGGTCTCGGCGGCGGCGGTGACCGGGGCGGTCTCGGCCTCGTCGAGGACGCCGGCGTCGGTGCGGGCGATGAGCAGGGCGGCGGCCTGGCCGGCGTCCCAGGGGGTTGCGGCGGGCGGGGCGGTGAAGTCGTCGAGGATGTGCTCGGTAGCTGAGGCGCGCAGCCAGTGCCGGTCGCCGGGCCGGCCGGCGAGCTGGGCGGCCTCGATGCGGGATTCCTCGAGGATCAGTGCGGCGTCGGCCCAGGCGGCGGCAGCGGCGGGGGGCCCGCCCCAGCGGGTGTGGGCGGCGTGCGCGGCCTCGTGGGTGAGGACTCCCCATACGGCGGGGTACCGGTCGCGGTCGGCGGGGCTGGCGGGGTCGGCGGTACCGGGGTCGATGCCGAGGTGCCGGCCGTCGATCTCGATGCGGTCCAGGCCGGGGATGAAGCATCCCGGGGCGCCGTGGCCGGCGCCGGGGGCGCAGGTGACGGTCAGGCCGGCGCGGCCGGCGATCGGCGGCAGCTCGGCGGTCATGGCCTTGGAGAGGGCCTGCCAGCCAGGTCCGGGTGCGGGCGGCGGGGTGGCGGGGGCGGGGGCGAGGTGGGCGGCGGGCATGGCTCGGGGTCCTTCCGTGCGGGCGGGGGGTCAGATCTGGCGGCCGAGGGCGAGGGGGGCGACGGGCCGGCCGAAGGCTTTGGCGGCGGTCTCGGTGACGACGTCGCGGTCTTCCTCGGGGGCGATCCCGGCGAGGTTGGCGACCGCGGCGTCCAGGCCGAGGACGCGGGTGATCTTGTCGAAGGCGATGAGCTCGCGCAGCTGGGGTGCCCAGCCGATCTCGCCAGCGGCTTGGCGCCGGGCGAGGTTGCGGGCGACGGTGATCGCGCGGGGCTCGATCTTCAGGGACCGGGCGAGGTCGTAGTCGGTGGCGACCTGGATCTGCACCGCGAAGCGGGAGGCCAGGGCCTCGGTCAGGACCGCGCCGTGGACGCCGGGGTTGTGGCCGCCGATGACGTAGAACCCGGGCGCGGCCTTGATCGTCTCGCCTTTGCAGGCCTTGACGGTGATCTCGCGGCGGCCGTCCATGGCGGGATAGGCGACGGCGAGGACTTGCGGGGAGATGAGGGTGGCGTCGTCGATGAGCAGGGCGCGGCCCTCGGTCATGGCCTGGATCAGCGGCCCGTAGATGAACTCGTAGGTGCCGTCGGGGCGCTGGGTGTAGTCGCCGGTAAAGTCGGCGACCGTGGTGTCGCCGTCGCCGGCGATGGTGATCAGGTCGGGGAAGGCGGCCTCGACCAGGGATGTCTTGCCGGTGCCGGGCGGCCCGTAGAGCAGGGCCGGGATGCCCGCCTCGCGCAGCGCGCGCAGCGCGGTGACGTCGGCCATGTCGGCCAGCGTGCGGGGCCGGTAGACCTGCCCGCCTGGGCGGGTCACCGGTCCCGGAGCCGGCGGGGCGGCGGCGGGGGCGGCCGGCCCGGGCGGGGCCGCCGCGGGGGCCGGCGCGGGCGAGACCGGGGCGGGCGGGGCAGCGGGCTTGCGGGGGCGGGCGGGGGCGGCGGGCGGGGCGGCGGCGGCGCGGGCGGTGTCCGCCGTGGCGCGGTAGCGGACCGGGCTGCCGGGCAGCCGCTCGGCCTCGCCCCGGCCGGCGAGGGTGGCCAGGGCGTTACCGGTCGCGCCGGCGGACTTGCCCAGGGCCCTGGAGACCGAGCCCGGCGTGAATTCGGCGGCGGGATCGGCGGCGAGGCAGCCGGCGACCTGCCGGCGCAGCTCACCCTGGCCGAGCCGGCCGGTCGGCGTGATGCGGGGCGCCGGCACGGGGCCCGGGGCTGGGGGCGGGGGGGTCGTCATCGTGGTCTCCAGGTGGTGCGGGAAAGGCGGGCGGGGGCGGGCGGGAAAGGCGCGCCGGCGGACCATTCCCGCGCGGCCAATTCCCTTTTTGTTTTCCCCTATTTCCGGGTACACGACGACGCTATCTCGGCATTCCCCGCCCATCAACCATTTTCAGCCTCCGGAAGGAGAAGAATTCCGGCTATTTCGCGGCGGGAATTGCGCGCCTTTCCGGGGTCGGGCCTCCGGATTCCGCAGGAACAGGGCGCAATGGCCGCGCATTCCGCATGCGCAATTCGCGGTGATGCGGTTACGGTCCGGCGTGCGACGCCGGCGCGGTTGCGGCCGACGGCCCGGCCTCGCCCGCGCAGGGGGCCTCGGCGCAGCGCACCCGCCTGCGCCGGCCCTCGCCTGAACCACGTTCGCCCTGGCCAGCCTGGCCCGGCCTCGCCAGGGGCCAACCTCGCCGGGCCGGGGCCCGGGACGCGCACCTCGCGGGCGGGAATAAGGAGAACGGCGAAATGTTGAAAGGAATATAAGCAAACGGCCGGGAACACCGGGAACTGATATCAACGACACGTGATAATCACCCGCATGCCTCCCCAATATTGTTTTACAGGCATGGTGCTGTATCAGTCTGGGAGTCCACCGGAAGGTCCACATCGGCCGGTGCCTGCGTAAAGGCGGCAGGCGGGGTTTCCGGCGTCAGCAGGTACCCCGGATGGAATACGGATTAGCTGACGGAACGGAACCCCGGCAGGATCGCCGGCCTGCCCGCTCCGCCGCCTGGCAGCCGCGCCCGGAAAAGGAGGTTTCCGGGTCGTGAATTGCGTGTCCTGCGGCGCGGTCATGGTAACGCGGCTCCTGGCGTGGTTTCGAGTCTGCGGACGGGACACGAGCCACGGGCAGGCCGGGCAGGGGCGGGTCACCGGGCGGGACGGCGGCCGGGCAGGCGCTGGCGGGCAGCCGGGGCGGGCCCCGGCGCCGCCGGCGGCTGCGGGCCGCCGCCTTGTGGCGGCACGGGCATGCCGAGGAGCGCGGCGGCTGCCTGGCGGGTCTGCGGGCCGGGCGTGACGCCGATTTCGGTGAGCCTTTTTTCCAGCAGGCGCAGGGTGCGGCGGACCGCGTCGGGCCGGCCCGCTGCGGCTTGCAGGCGCATGATGCGCTGGTAGAGGTATTCGTTGAAGGGGTCGTGGCCGAGCGCGGTTTCCAGCGCGGCCAGTGGCTGGTCGGGGCCGGCGGGCTCGAGGAGCTCGGCGATGCGGGTCCAAGCGTCCAGCGCCCGGCGCCGCGCGGCCTCGGCGTATGGCTCGGCCCACTCATACCCGGCGCCCTCGGCCAGCGGCCCCCGGTACAGCGCGGCTGCCTGCTGGCAGGCCGCCAGGCGGGCGGGGTCGTTCCCGGCGGCCCGGGCGGTCTCCAGGGCGGCCTGGAAGTCCGCGACGTCGGTGGAGATGAACGCCGGGTCGAGGCGGTAGCGTTCCGCGGCCAGGATGATGAGCATGGGCTCGGTCAGCCCGGCGGCGGCGCGGAGCAGGTCGCGGAGCTTGCGCAGCGCGAGCTTGCGCTGGGTGGCGCCGTGGCCGGGGGGTGATTCCGGCCACAGGGCCTCGCTGATAGCCTCCCCGCTGACCCCGTCCGGGTGGACGGCGAGGAACGCGGCCAGCTCGCGGGCCTTGCGCAGCCCGCCGCGGATCTCGCCTCCCCGGGCGGTGATCCGCACCGGGCCGAGCACCTCCACCCGGATGACTCGCCGGCCTGCCGCGGGCGGCGGGTTCCCGTCCTGCTGATGGGGGCCTGCATCGCCTGCGGGCAGGGGTTCCTCAGGTGCCGGCCGGGTGGCGGGCGCGCTGGCGCCCGGCCGCGCCCGGAGTGCCGGGGGCGGCGCGGCGGGGCAGGCGCCGTCGGCACGGGGCGCCGTGCCGGCGCCTGCCGGGATGTCTGCCGAGGGGTCCTGGGTGGCCTTGGTGCCGGGTGCCGGCGGCGTGAGGGTGCCGGGAGCGGGCCGGGACGGGGGTGGTTCGCCGGGAACCGGCGCGGGGCAGTACTCGCCGGCGGGGGTGGCGCAGGCTTCGCGCAGCAGGGAGATCACCGCTGTGGTGTCGGCGTCGCCGAGCTGGAACAGCCGGATGCCGTCCAGGGACCGGTCCGCGGACGTGATGGCGCCGTCGGCGGCGACATGGCAGGTGATGCCCGGTGGCCAGTCGCCGAGCAGGATTCCCGCGACGCCGGCGCTCTGGCCGGCTTGCAGCACAGCGGCCAGCCGCGCGCTGGCTGCCCGGGCGGGGGACGCGATCAGCGCCGCCGCGGGCAGCGGCGGGGCGGCGGGGTCCCCGGGCGGGTCGTCGCCGGTGTCCGCGGAGCCGGATATGCGGGCCCGGCGCACGATGAGGGACTCGGCCCGGTCGAGGGCGGCGTCGAGGGAGGGGGTGATGATCAGGCCCGGCAGGCCCGTCCCGCTGATGTCGTCGCGGTGGTGGCCGGGGAGCAGCAGGGCGGTGTCGGCGGCGGGCATGATCACTTCCGCCGGGCCGCCGGGCTGGCCGGGCACTGCCCGGACCAGCAGGCCGGCCAGGATCGCGCGGGCCGCGGCGGGCGCGCCCGGGCCGGTCAGGCCGAGGCCGCAGAGGGCGGCGATGTCCGCGCAGACCTCGCTGCCGCCGGCCACTCCGAGGGCGATCACGCCGGGTGGCTGCGGCCCGCCGGGCGGCTCGGGCGGCGCCCTTCGGGGGCTGGGCGGGTCCGTGGTGGTGCCTGCGTGCGGGGTCGCGTCGCGGAGGGCCGGGCCGGAGCCGGGGGCAGGCGGCCCGGGGTCATCCGGGCCGGGGTCCTGGTCGGTGAAGTACGGGTCCGCGTCGGCGTCGCCGACCTCTGCCGTGGCCGCGGCGGGGGGCGGCGGGCAGGCGGCGCGGCGCAGGGCGGCGATCGCGGGCGGGACGGGCGGCCCGGGAGGGTCCAGCCGGGAGGTGAGTGCTTTGCCGGGCCGGTACCGGCGCCGCCGGTGCACGCCGGCGAGCACCAGCGCTGCGGCGACCGCGGCGGCCAGGCCGGCGCCGACGAGGCCACCGGACGGGAGGCTGACGCCCGGTGCCTGGTGCTCGTCGCGGTGCTCGCCGGGAGCGGGCCGGACGGCGCGGGGGGCGCGCGGATGATGCGGTGGCGGGGACGCTGGCCGTGGCGGGCTGGCCGGCCGGGGGGCGGCGGGGCGGGCGGGACCGGGTCCGGGCCGGTGGCCGGGTGCCGGCGGCAGCCGCAGTATCCAGCCGGGCTCGATGAGGGCGGGGTCGGTCAGCTCCTGGCCGTCCGGCTGCGGGCGGTGTTCGTTGAGGGCGTAGATCTCGGGCCATTTCTCCGCGTCGCCCAGGTGGGTCGCGGCGATGTCCCACAGGTTGTCGCCCTCCCGCACCGTGTACCAGGCTGTGGCGGGCGGGTGCTGGCGGGCGGCCAGCGTGGTGACCGGCGGCGTGGCTGCGCCGCCGGGGGCAGGCCGCGCGGGCTGCGGCGCGGCCGGGCCGGGCGCCCGGGGCGAGGCGCGGGCAGCGGCGTCAGCAGCTGAGACGGGCTGGTTCGCGCTGCCAGCTGCCGCCGGCCCGCGGGCTGCGGGCTGAGTGGCTCGGCCTGGCTGGTGCGGGTGGGCGCGGCGCGTGTCCTGGTGGCCGCGGTGGCTGGCGCGGGCGGCGTGGCCGGGCGGGGCGGAGGCGTGGACGGCGCCGGTGAGCGTGACAGGCAGCCGCGGGGCGGCCGGCCCGGCGAGCGCGCCGCCGGTGCTGCGCATCGCCGCGAGCACGCCGAGCAGGACAGCGCCGATGAGCACGGCTGCCAGCGCCCGCGGCGGGCTGAGCCCTGCGGCACGCTCACGCAGCCGGGCAGCACGGCGGGCGCCCGCCCGCCCGCGGGCCAGCTCGGGCAGGTGGCGGATCTGCCAGGCGGCTTCCAGCACGACACCGGCGAGGAACGCCGCCCAGCACGTCCAGCCGGCGCAGGTGATGACGTCGAGGATGAACCGGCCCGATTCCCGCGCGGTCAGGCCGGCCTTCAGGGCGGCCGGGGACGGCACGCGGCGGGGCAGCGGCCAGCCGGTCACGTGCCACATCAGCCACGGCGTCCCGGCGGCCAGGACGCCCAGGATCGCTGCCGCGCCCGCGGCCAGCGCCGCCGCGGCGGCGCACCGCGTCACGCCGCGCAGCACGCCGGTCACGGCCCCCGCCCCCTTGCCGCTGCGGCCGGCGGCACCGCGATGGCCGGGCGGGCCAGGGCGGCTGCGCCCGGTGATCCGGTGATCCGGGATTCGGCGGTCGCGGTGGCGGTGCCGGTGACGTGCAGCGTCTGGATGCCGATCAGGCCGAGGAACACGGTGTGCTGGACGCTGGACACCGCGACGGTCACCGCGTCACCGGTGACGGTCACCGTCGCTGTATCGCCGGTGCCGGTGGCGGCCAGGTACGCCTGGGCTGCGGCCTGCGCGGCGGGGACGTCCAGGACGACCTGCCCGGTGGCGCGGAACACGGCCAGGTTGATCTGCTGCGCGCCGGCCCGCGCGGCCTCCTGCGCGATGTCGATCGCGGTGGTCTTCGCGGCCAGCGCCCGGCCGCCGTCGTACACCAGCCCCGTCACGGCCAGCAGCGCGGCCATGATGACGACGGCGAACGCCGTGATCTGCCCCTGCTCACCCGGGCGCAGCAGCCCGGCCCGGGTCATTCGCCGTCGCGGCCGGCGTTCACCGGGGCCGCGGTGCGGCGGGCGCGCGCGAGGGCCGCTGCCGGTCCCCTCCCCGCGTCCGGCGTGCCGGCTGTTGCGCCAGGAAAGTGTCATCCTGGTTTCCTGGTACCCGGGTCCGTGGCCGGGAGCGTTTCCGGATTGCTGAGCCCGGGGCTTTCGCTGCGGTAGGTGTCGATCACGCTGGTGAACGTGGCGGACAGGGTCCGGCTGCCGGGAACGTCCAGCAGGGCCAGGTCAGACAGCCCGGTGATGCAGGTGACCGTGGCCCTTACCGTGCCGCCGGGCCTGAACCCGGCCAGGTCCATGGTGACGGTGAAGTGCTGGCAGGCCAGGCCGCGGCCGGACAGGGCGGTGGCGGCTGCCTGCTGGGCCCGCGCGGCGGCGGCGGCGGGGGTGGGGGCGATCGAGGCGGCGCGGGCGGCCTGGTGGGCGGCGTCGCTGATCACCGCCTGCGCCTCGGTGACCCGGCCGAGGAAGACCACGAACAGCAGCATGATCACCAGCAGCGGGGTCAGCAGGGTGATCTCCACCGCCGCGGAACCGCGCTCGCCGCACCGGAACCGGCTGGCCGGGCGTGCTCGCGCAGGCCTGGTGCCCGCACGGCCTGGCCGGGTGAGCGCGGGCGGCGGGAAGTGAGGGCGCGTCCGCCTCATCCGCCTGCCCATTCCTCGGCCGGGCCGGTCACCGTGGCGCGGACGTGCAGGCGGACGCCGGGGATCAGGCTCTCCACGCCTCCGGTGACGGTGACCCGTGCCTGGGTGGCGGTGCGGGTCACCGTCACCGCCGGGCCGGTCAGGCTGCCGCCGAGCTGGGACAGCACCGTGGCGGCCTGGGCCTGCCCCGCGGCGGCGGTGCCGTCCTGGACCCGGGCGGCGGCCAGCGCCTGCGTGGCCGCCGCCTGGGCCACGTGCTGCGCCTGCTCGGCGAGGGCGAACTGGATCACGCCGAGCACCAGCAGCATCAGCAGCGGGGTGACGATCACGAGCTCGACCGCACCCGCGCCCGCATCCCCCCGCGGCAGCCCGGGGCGAGCGCGGCGCCTGGCCGGGCAGGTCACTGCCCGGCGTCCAGCCGCCCCGCCGGCGGTCACCGGCCGGAGCCGGCGCAGGCCCCGGCGGCCAGCCGGAGGTTTCCCGCGGCGAGCCGGGAGCGCGGGATGGCGGCGGCGGGGCGGGCGGTGCTGGTAGGCGGGCACCGGGATCAGATGTTGATGGAATTGGCCAGGCCGGTGACCTTGGCGACGATGATGCCGATCACGGCCAGGGCGGCGGCGGCCAGCAGCGCGGTGACGATGACCGTCTCGGTGGTGTAGCCGGCGTCGTCGCGCAGCCGGTCCCGCAGCCAGCCGGCGAGCACCGCGGCCTGCAGCGCCGCGCGGGCGGGTAGCGGGGGCCGGGAACCGCCCGGGCGGGGGGTGCCGGGGTGGGGCATGAGGGTTTCCTCCTCTTAGCGGGCGTCGGGCAGTGAGCCCACGGCAGATTCTGCGATCTGTTCGGCCTCACCGTTGGCGGCGCCGAACGCTACGCCCGCCCGGCCGAAGCGGGCCATTAGCCTTGGCTGGTCACATCCGGCCTCCGCTAGGGGCAAAATGGTTGCGTGAATGGTGAGGGACTGCTGTTCGCCTCGGGGGATCTGCAGGCGACGCTTGAAGCCGGGCGCCACCGAGCCCGCCAGGCTGTCATTGAGTGGAATCCCGAGCAGTTGCTGGCGACGGCGGAGGCCGACATTATTGACTACCTGGTGGCCGAGCACTCGGTCGACTGCCCGGTGCTTCATCGTGACAAGATCGAGCAGCTTCCCATGTCCGAGGAAGTCAGGCCCATCGCCGGGATGTTCTCCGGCGAGACCTACCAGTACCGCATGACCAAGTTCGTGATAGCGGTGCCATTCGACGGCGAGGAGGACGTCTTCAAGCTCCGCGCCACCCAGTCCAGCTTCAACCCTCCCAGCGCCGAGGTACACGAGGGAGAGCTGCGCCTGTCGTGGAGTGATAACCCCCAGGTCAGCGCCGATGCAGCCGCGATACGCCGACACTTCGATACCCAGCTCGACAAGATCGAGCAACATCTTTCCTGGTCGCGCGCCGACATCGACCGGCACAACGTTGGCCTCCGCACGCTGGCCGTATCCACTGTCGCCGAGCGGAAGGCAAAGCTGCTGGCCGACCTCCGACTGGAGGCAGGCATCGGCTTCCCCATCCGGCAGCGGGCAGATGCCGCGCAATTCGCGGTCCCCGTAACGCGCCGGAAGATCAGCACGCATCGCCGTCCTATAGCCACCGGCCCTTTCCAGCCAGAGCCGTTCCTGCCCGGAGATCAGTACGAGCAGGCGCTTGCCGTGCTGCGCAACGCGCGCAACGCGCTGGAACGCAGCCCGTCGATGACCGCTCACCTGGACGAGGAGAGGATCCGGGACCTGCTCTTGATCCTCCTCAACGCCCAGTTCGAGGGCGCCGCCGCCGGCGAGGTATTCAACGCCGCAGGCAAGACCGACATCCTCATCCGGGCCGAAGACCGCAACGTCTTCATCGCCGAGTGCAAGATCTGGAAGGGCCCCAAGACCATCCGGGACGCGATAGGGCAGCTCCTGAGCTACCTCACCTGGCGCGACACTAAGGCGGCGCTGCCGCTTTTCATCCGCAGCGGCCAGCCGACCTCGATCATCATCAAGGCCATCACCGAGATCGAGGGGCACCCGAACTTCAAACGAACGCCGAGCGTTGGCGAGGACGGCGAGCGCTACGACTTCGTGCTCCACGCCAACGGGGACCTGAACAAGGAGATCCACCTGGCATTCTTGCCCTTCGCCCTCCTGGACACTCCGAACAAGGCGTGACCGGGCAGCACCGGCACCGCTGATTACCTCGACCGGCGGGCCGACCAGCCATCTAGACGGTATGGCTCCCACGTCGCCGATTCCTGAACCCAAGCAGGCGAACCTGCTCCCCGGGACTCCGCGTCCTTGTGTTCCCGGCCGACTGTGCTTCAGAATTCGCGAACTCACGACAGTCCTCACAGTCCTGTCAGTACGTGGGCGACGGCGGGGAAGGCCAGGAAGAGCAGGAACCCGGCGAACAGCACGACGACCGGCAGGCTCATCCGCTCGGTGGCCGCCGCTGCGGCGGCTTCGGCTTCGCTCATCTGCCGGGTCCGCAGCGCCTGGGCCTTGGCGGTCAGGGAGGCGCGGATGCGGGCGCCTTCGGTGCCGGCGAGTTGGACGGAGGCGGCCAGCTCGGCGAGGTCGCTCACGCCGATCTCGGCGCCGAGCTGGGCCAAGGCGTCCCATGGCGGGGTGCGGGCTGCCTCGGAGGCGGCCAGGGCGCGGCGGATCTGGCGGAACGCCCACCCGTCGCCGTCGGCTGCGGCGTCGGTGAGGGCCTGGTCGATGCCCGCGCCGCCGGCCAGCGCGATGGTCGCCAGGTCCAGGAACGCCGACAGGGCGTGCCGGGCGTCCGCGCGCCGCGCCGCGGCCTCGGAGCGCACCCCGAGGTCGGGGGCGAGGAATCCGGCCGCTGCCAGGGCCAGGCCGGCCCATGCGGGCACCACCACCGGGACGCCGATCCCGGCGAGGAGGAACACTGCCGCCAGCAGGGGCGCGATGAGCAGCCCGGTCACGGCGGCGGCGGCTTTCTCGGCGAGGTGGCGGTCGGCGCCGCGGCCGAGCACGGCCAGGTCGCGGCGAATCGCGGTGCCGGGCAGGCCCAGGGCGCGCAGCTGGCCGGCGGCGGGCCGCCCGGCGCGGGCTGCCCACCCGCCGGCGTCGGCGGGGACGATCCGCGGCGCCGTGGCCGGGGGGCAGAGGGCGGCGAGCATACTGGCCAGCGGCGGCCGGGCGGGCCACGCGCCGCTGATGATCAGCCATGTCCCCAGGCCGAAGCCGGTACCGAGCAGCAGGGCCAGCCACAGCGGCATGCTCATTCCCCCGTTCCGGGCAGCATGCCCGCGTCGGCGCTGGCCGGCCATCCGGCGCCGGGCCGCGGGCCTGGTGCGGCGGGGCGCGCGGCGGGGGCCAGGATGCGGGAGACCTGCTGGTGGCGGGCCATCCGCCGCAGCAGCGTGAACCC
>Ga0335078_10003493_pt1 | contig 23371 bp, 23 predicted proteins | sample Lox_Sample_32_FD_206711 | JGI IMG/M metagenome (GOLD analysis project Ga0335078, IMG submission 206711) | Soil microbial communities from Loxahatchee National Wildlife Refuge, Florida, United States - Lox_Sample_3.2 | ecosystem: Environmental > Terrestrial > Soil > Wetlands | place: USA... | reverse complement strand
AGGTGGAGGTGGTGGCGGTTCCACCTCGACGACGGGAGCGTTCTTCGTCGCGAGCGAATCCATCACGACGCTCACCGCGAGCGCTGCAGCGCGCACCAAATCCGTGCACGTGGACGCGATCGGCCCGCGGCTCCCATCGAGCGTCTGCGATCCGCGCTCGAACCCGTGGTCGTCGACCACCACGATGCGCGCCTGCGTGTGCCCATCGACGACGTCGATCTCGACGCTCACCATCCGATCCGCAGCCGGAAAAAACGGATCGTACCCGAGCCGCTGCGACACCTCCTTTCGGAACGTCGCTTCATCCGGACACTCCGCAGCTGCATGCGTGCGCGCGTACTCGAGACGCGCAGCAGCAGCGCAAGCACGGCGCGCGGCGATCAAGAAAGACGCAGCGACGAGCAGCGCGAAGAAAATTCCAAGAGGTCGCAACGCGGTTGCGATGCGAGGGTCGCGGCGTTCATTCATGATGGTCGAAGGTCGACGCGGCACAGCACGCCAACGTCTCCCGAGAACGTGACGCGTGGAAACGAAAACCTACGCGTCACCTCGATGAGCGCGCTCGCCACGCCGTGTCGATCCGAAGATCTCGACGTCGATCGTCGCCGCGAAGTGTGACGCCGTCAGGATCTGGCGGCCTCGGATTGGTGCGAGCTCGCGCGGGCTGTCGCGCTGGCGCGCGCGGAAGCGCACTCGTCCCAACCGCCGCGTGGCGAGAAGGCGCCGCCCGCTTCGCTCGGGCCCCAGGTTCCGGGCTCGTACGTGTGGAGCGGCGCACGGTCTCCGAGGATGTCGTCGACGACCCGCCAGGAGGCTTCGACCTGATCTTCGCGCGCGAAGAGGGAGGCGTCGCCGCGCATGGCGTCGCCGAGCAAGCGCTCGTACGGCGTCATCTCGTGCGGGTCGCGTGCGTTTGTTGCCAGCTCGAGATCCTCGCCGACCATCGTCTCGCCGCCGACCTTGCTGCGAACGCCGAGCGCAGTCGCGACGTCGGGTCCGAGGCGAAAGCGAACGTAGTTCGAGCCGACGAACGCCGAGAGCGGCTCGCCGAACACCGAACGCGGCGGGACGACGAAGCGAACGACGACCTCGGTGCACGTGACCGGCAAACGCTTTCCGGCGCGCACGAAGAACGGAACGCCGGCCCAGCGCCAATCGTCGATCGCGAGACGCACGGCGGCGAACGTCTCGATGCGCGAGCCCTTCGCGACGCCGGGCTCGTCGAGGTAGCCGCGAAATTGTCCGCGCACGACGTCGCTCGGTCCGAGCGGCTGGATCGCTTCGAGGACACGGGCCTTCGCGTCGCGAAACGAATCGCTCCCTCCGCCTCCCGGCGCCTCCATCGCGAGACACGCCACGACCTGAAGGAGGTGGTTCTGAATGACGTCGCGGATCGCGCCCGTCTCGTCGTACATCCGCCCGCGGCCCGCGACGCCGAACGACTCGGCCATCGTGATTTGCACGCTCTCGACCCAGTTGCGATTCCAGATCGGCTCGAAGAGCGTGTTCGCGAAGCGGAAGTAAAGGAGGTTCTGCACCGGCTCTTTGCCGAGGTAATGGTCGATTCGAAAAATCGCCGACTCGTCGAAGACGGCGAGGAGCGTGCGATTGAGCGCGCGCGCCGACGCCAAGTCGCGGCCGAACGGCTTCTCGACGACGACGCGCGCGCCCGCGGCGCAACGCGATTCGGCGAGCGCCTTCACGACGGTTGCGAACATGTTCGGCGGAATGGCCAGGTAGTGCAGCGGGTGCTTGGCTTCTCCGAGCGCGCTTCGAACGCGCTCGAACGTCTTCGATTCGTTGTAATCGCCATCGACGTACGCGAGCAGCGAGAGCAACTTCTCGCCCGCCGCGTCGAAGCTGCCGTGCTCTCTCAAGCTCGCCTCGGCGCGCGCGCGGAGCTTTCCGAGATCCCATCCTGCCTTGGCGACGCCGACAACCGGAACGTCGAGGCGCCCGCCGCGGACGAGCGCCGCGAGCGCCGGAAAGATCATCTTGTACGCGAGATCGCCCGTCGCGCCGAAGAACACGAGCGCATCGGTGACGGTCGTCATTCTACCTTTTGCGTCCGCCGACGAGCGCGCGTTTGACGCCGAGGACTACCACCGCGCCGACAACCGCGACGAGGACGCTCCACACGCTGAAGCCATCAAGTCCCTGCGCGCCAACGAGGCGGAAGAGAAATCCGCCGACGAGCGCTCCGACGATCCCCAACACGATGTCGACGAGGACGCCCGAACCCGATCTGTTCACGATCTTGCTCGCGATGAAGCCTGCGAGGAGACCAACCACGAGCCATGCAAGGATCGACATTGTTCACTTCCTGCGACAACCTAAGCATCAGCGGAGGTCGCGGAGAACAATTCGCCCGCAGCCATCAATCCGCTTGCGAAAGACGCCAGCGGTCGTACGGAGAAGCGACATGCATTTCGTCTTGCTCGCACCGCGCTTCGCAGCGCCACCTTCGTGACCCGCTACGCGCCCGGCTGGCCCGGCTCGCCCGCGCGATGGACCTCGAGCGCGAAGAGCGGCGTCGGAACAGCGCTCGGAGCGGCGAGCCGCGTTTGGTTCACGCTGAGCCACGGGATCCTGAACGAGGTCTATTACCCTCGCGTCGACCAAGCGTGCGTGCGCGACCTCGGTCTCGTCGTGACCGACGGGCGCTCCTTCTTCTCCGAGGAGAAACGCCACACGCAAACCGATTCGCGCGCGGCCAAGGCGGGCGTTCCTGTGTTCGAGCTTCGCAACACTTGCACGGAGGGACGCTACCGGATCGAAAAGACGGTGCTCGCGGATCCAACGCGCGACGTCGTGCTCGTGCACGTTCGGTTCGTACCCCTGCGCGGCGAGCTCACCGACTACAAGCTCTACGCGCTCCTCGCTCCACACCTCGGCAACCAGGGCGCGGCGAACACGGCATGGCTCGACGAGATCGAGGGCGCAGGGATGCTGCTCGCTTCACGCGACGCCCTTGCACTCGCGCTTGCGTGCTCCGCGCCTTGGACGGCGCGCTCGGCGGGCTTCGTCGGCGCGTCCGACGGCTGGCAGGATTTGTCGGAGCACAAGGTGTTGTCGGAGCGTTACGATCGCGCCGAAAACGGCAACGTCGCGCTCGTCGGCGAGATCCCCATCGAGCAAGCGGGTGCGGGCGTGGTCCTCGCGCTCGCCTTCGGTCCGAAGTGGAGCGACGCTGCGCACGCGGCGCGCGCGAGTCTCTTGGACGGTTTCGACGCCGCACGTGCGACGTTCGAATCCGGTTGGCGCGCGTGGAATCGCACGCTCGCTTTGCCCACAGGCGGCGATCTCGAACGAACCAGTGCGGCCGTCCTCCGCGCGCACGAAGACAAGCACGTGCCTGGTGGCGTCGTCGCGAGCCTCTCGATTCCGTGGGGCATGGCCAAGGGCGACGGCGACCTCGGCGGGTATCACCTCGTGTGGCCGCGCGATCTCGTCGAGACAGCGGGTGGGTTGCTCGCCGTCGGCGCGCACACCGACGCGTTGCGCATTCTTTCGTACTTGGAGTCGACGCAGTCCGCTGACGGACGCTGGGTGCAGAACATGTGGCTCGACGGCTCCGCGTATTGGCCCGGGTTGCAGATGGACGAGACGGCGCTCCCGATCTTGCTCGTCGATCTCGCCGACAAGTGCGGCTGCGCCGTGCGTGACCGGTATTGGCCGATGGTGCGTCGCGCCGCCGAGTTCATCGTCGCGAATGGGCCAGCTTCGCTCCAAGACCGCTGGGAAGAAGACGCGGGCTACGCCCCCTTCACGCTCGGCGCGGAGATCGCCGCGTTGATCGTCGCCGCCGACCTCGCTGACCACCATGGCGATCACGATGCCGGCGGGCGGTTTCGCGCCGTGGCCGACGCGTGGAACGCGCGCATCGAGGAGTGGACGTACTTCACAGGCACCGACCTCGCGCGACGTGTCGGCGTCGACGGCTACTACGCGCGCATCGCGCCTTCGACGCACGAGCGGATGATCGTGATCAGGAATCGACCGCCGAGCGAAAGCAAGCAACGTGCAGCATCCGTCATCAGTCCGGACGCGCTCGCGCTCGTGCGCTTCGGGATCCGGCGTGCAGACGATCCGCGCATCGTGAACACCGTTCGCGTGATCGACGCGCTCCTTCGCGTCGAGACGCCGCGCGGGCCGGCGTGGCGCCGATACAACGGAGACGGTTATGGCGAGCACGAAGACGGCGCGCCCTTCGACGGCACGGGCGTCGGGCGTCCATGGCCGCTGCTCACGGGTGAGCGTGCTCATTTCGAGCTCGCGGCTGGCCGCTCGGACGAAGCCACGCGTCTCGCGGGTGCGTTCGAGCGCTTCGCCGACCACGGTCTTTTGCCGGAGCAGGTGTGGGACGGTCCCGACGTCCCGTCGAAAGAGCTCCGCGCCGGCGGCCCCTCGGGCTCGGCGATGCCGCTCGCATGGGCGCACGCCGAGTACTTGAAGCTTCGGCGATCGCTCGCCGACAAACGTGTCTTCGACCTTCCGCGCGGCGTGCACGCGCGCTACGCGGGCAGCTGATCGCGAATCAGAGAGAAAACCGCGTTCTTGATCGTCACGCACGACCCGCGCATCGCCAACCGCTGCGATCGCGTCATCGAGATCATCGACGGCCGCATCCGGGAGTGACTATCGATCGCTTGCCAGCGTGATGAGCTACCTTCAAAAACTTGCAGCAATGCATGTTGAACGACGGACCCTTGCTGTCGAACGGTATCGAGGCGTCGAAATGAGCGCGCCTCCGAGCGCGGCAACGGCCGTCACGGTCGTGATTGGATCGCTACGATCTCGCGCGATGGCACAGAGCGCAGTGAAGCTCCTCGTCGGGTTTGCGTTCGCGTGCTCGGCGTGCGCGCGTGGCTATCTCACGGTGAACGAGTATGACGCGCTCGTCGCGCGCGTCGATGAGGCCAACGCGCGCACGCGCGCGGCAGCGCTCGCCCGACTTCCCGAGCGCGGCTTCACGGTCGTCGACCCGAGGACGCTCGAGGCGACGGCGACGCTCACGTCCGAGTCGTTGCGGCGCTGCTCGTTGCGTCTCGTCCATCAGCGGTGCTTCCGGAACGCGCTACGTCGTGCGTGACGTCTTCTGCGCGACCACGACCCCGAACGCGAACGAAGCGCCGTTCGATCCAGCCGAACGCCTTTCCGTGCAAGTCACTCCGCTCTCGGGCGAGCCGCCATCGACGCTCAGTGCGTCCGCGTCCGAGGGCTGCGACTTCTTCGAAGGCCGCCGATCGGAGCTGCTGCTCACGGGCGCCGATGGAACCACGCGCATGTCCTTTGCTTGGGATCCGAACATCGAGCTCGCGCGTGACGCGACAGGGGAGCTCTGGCACGTCGTGTGGACGCCGACATCGCCGCCGTCGATCCAAGTGAAAAAGAATTGCGAGCCGACGAGCATCGACCCAGGCTTCAGCGTCGTGATCCCGTTGCAACCGCTGCGCGCGGCCGTCACGGTGGGTTCGCAGCCCATGCCGACGCGTGAGTTGCCCGTTGCGTATGCTCGTGAGTCCGTGTCCGAGGAATGCGTGTTCCCGCATGCGCACGGGCACTCGTCGGTGCAAGTTCGCTGAGCCGACGCGATCGCCGCGATTCCGAGCGGTGTCTCACTTCGTCACCGACAAACGACCGACGAGGACGTACTTCGATGCGTTCGTGATGGGATAACCGGACTTCGAGTCGTTGGCCTCGATCGCGAGCTCGGATACGTCGCGGTAGGTCACGCGCTGTCCGCAGCCTTCGGCGATGAGATTGTCGACGAACGTCAGCGAGCCGTTCGCGCACGGAATGTCGTGCGCCGCGCTTCGCATGAGCGCGGCGCGCGCGACGTCGTTGTACTCCCAGTCGTCCTGCCACGCGCCGTCGGTGGAGAGGATCGCGTAGCGCGGACGCGTGGTGCACGAAGTCGCCACGATGCCGCGGTGGTTGGTCGCATATCCTGGTGCACACGCATATTGCACATGCTGTCCGCATCCGCTCACCTCGACTTGGCCGCTCGTTTCGTCCGGCGAATCCTCCGCAACGTTACATCCCGTGTCGTGCACGAACTTCTCATGCGCGACGGAGGATATGGACTCGATGCATCCTGTGCCGAAGAGCACACATACAATGAATGCATAGTGGTTTCTCGTGAGCATCAACCGAGCGTACCACGGAGGCTGCATCGTCGAGCCGTCGCGGCTGCGGTGTCCGGCGGTTCCAGCGCTACATCACCTCGCCCTTGTCCCTCTTGCGGACCGTGAGCGTGATGAACGGCCGTCGATCTGTGATGGTCACGACGAAGTCACGGTCTGCGAACGCTGCCTCTCCATTCAGGTCCGGCTCGCAGTGTCGGTATGCCGTTAGTCTGGTTCGCGCCGCCCACGTCCTGTACCGCGCGAGACACTCTGAGACCCCACTCGCTGGAATGCGACCCTCCACGATGAGGAGCATTGCAGACTCGAAGTACAAGCAAGGTTCATCGAAGAAGGTCGGCCAGCGCCGCCCGTCCCACTCCGCCTCGCCTCCCAAAAGCGGTGGTCGCTCTCCGGAACGCCATTCCAGCGTCACTCCGGCTCTTCGGATCCGTTGTCCGTTGCGAATCAACTCAGGAAGCAGAAGACAAGTGACCGTCTCTTTGCCGCACCGGCCCGAGATCCGCCTCGTTGAAAACGACCGTTCCTCGACCGCGCACGTGAATCCCATCGCCACGAACGCGCGTTCGACTGTCGCCAGTTCTGGAAGGGATATAACGTCCCCCTTCACCTCAGCGTACACTTTGCTTGTGTCCCAGTCTGGCTGGTTCAGCCACGGCACCCTGAGTTCCTGAACGAGACGCTCAAGAGGGTGTGGGAGCATCGCACTCGAAACTAGCAGAGACGATGGCGTCGTGCACCGCAAGCAACGCAGTGACGTATTGGGATCACACTCATTGACCGATGAGCACGACGGGCGTCGTCTCTCGGACGCTCCACACGGCGCTCTGGATCGCGTCATGCGCATCCGTGCCCCTCGGCGCGTGAACATTTTGGACCGCGGACGCGATCGCGCTCGAAAGCACTGCGGGCATGCGCATTCCCGCGACGTGATACGTCGTGTTGGCTTGAGGGCCCGCGCGATGTTGATCGAGACAATACGCGGGAACCACGAGGTGGAGCGTCGAGTGCGGCGGCAACGTGACAGGCGAAGCGACCTCCACTTGCGTTCCCGCGAGCTCGGGCGGAGTGGCCACGCCAAGACGTTGCGGCGGACTGTCGGACGTCGAGTCTGGGACAAAATAGAGCCCAGTGCTGTCGAAGGCGCTCGGGTTGTCGCTTCGGTTGGTCACGTCGATGGTGAACGTCATCCACTGTCGGCTGACGATTTCGAGCTGCAAGCTCGATCCCGGCACAGTGTCGGCGCTTGCATGAGGGGCGATGGTGAGAGCGAGAAGCGCGATCAACGCGGCGTGAATTCTCATGGCGATCCCTTTGGACACCGGAGTCCCGTCAAAGCATGGGTCGCATTTCACGTGGCACGCGACGACGCGGCAAATATGGGTGCCGAAGGCGGGGCGTCGGCTGTGTCCCGAGTGACCCTCCGTGGACCTCCGTCAATCGGTGCCGGCATCAAGCGTCGCATCATCGTCCGAAGCGTCGCCACCGCCGTCGAGGTCGGGATTGCAGAACACCGACGTGAATTCGATGACCCACGTTGCCACGTCGGCGTCGTTGTTCCCGTTGCAGTACGCGACCGCTCCAGAATCGGGAGCGCACTTTTAGGGTCTGACGCGATTGGAATTTGCGGACGACGGTGAGGTCGATTTCGTGGCGAGTGCTTGTCGCATTCGCACGCCGGACGCTCGCGCGACCGTAGTGCCCCTAGTTGACGCACCCGCCTCCACTGCAACAGACAAACTCTGTTTGGTCAGCCACATTATCACCATAGTGATACTGCAAATGACCGGTTGGACAGGCACCGTCGCCACCTAACCCGCATCCAACAATGGCGGCTGCGAGACACACTATTCCTGTCGATAATTGCACAGCACTAAGGACACGCATCATCGCCGGTTACTCCAAATTGGCACTCCCACGTTCCCGCCTGCGGCTGTTCACAACACCCGAATTCTTCAGTTATGAGACCGATCGAAGCGGCCCACAAACACTGCTGATAAGACTTCTTACAACGTATCACCCAGCCAATCTGTGGCGAGCTCATGCAAGTATCCACTGGTCCCGCAATCGTCGCGCAATAGTCGGCGTCGTTCGATGAAAGGCCGCCACCATCGTTGTCGGTTGCGTCGAGTGCGTCCGCGTCAGAGCCACTACCATCACCGACATTCTCTGAAACATCAAGCTGTGTGCGGGCCGCACAAGCCGTGAGCGCAAGGAGGAGCGCGTTACACTTCAAGAACAAGAACCCACCGTTACAGCGAAGCGCTGCGAATCATGTTGAGCACTGAATGTGGTTTCCTATGACGTAGTCGCAATTGTCTGGAGACTAGGAAATCTAACCCACGTTCCACGATCACGAGTTTACGTAACACCCGTCATGCGCGCTAGCGTCTGACGCGATTGGAATACGTGTGATTGGGCGCTTCGCGCTCACTGGCACTCGGTGACGTACAGAAACCCGTTCGGTGCGGTGTAACAACCGCACTGACCGGGTGACGACACGACCGGAAGCGACGCACACGGCGAGTCCGCGAGCTGTCCGCACGAGTAATGCTCGGTCTTCGACGTCTTCACCAAATCGCAAAACGCAGCGTCGGGATCGCACACGACGAACACGTTGCCTTGTCCGCAAACGAACTGGACGTCACCTGTGGATCCGTCGAGCACGTTCGCGTCCCCCGCGTCGTCTTCGTCGAGGAGCTTCCCGCCGCAGCCGACAAGCCACACGGCGAGCGCGATGATCCAGCGCCGCTTCACGCATCGAGCGTATCAGCTTTCGACGACGAACTGCGCGTGCGACGAGCGGCAGGAGCCCGCTTTGCAAATCGACACGACGCAATCGCGAAGGCGTCACCGTGGACCTCGAGTTCGCGTGGAAGCCCGCCGAGGAGCTCGCGCTCGACGATCTCGCGGACGCGCTCCGCGGCTAGCGCTTCGACGTCCACGCGCAGTCGGGACACCGTCGTCGCTTCGGTTCGAGCTCCGGCCGCCAGCTCTTCGCCTCGACGCTATGACCGCATTCGAGCAGCACGCGATAGCCGTCGCCGTCGCGGTGTGCCTTCGAACGGCGCGGAGCGGTCGTACTGCGCGAGCTACTTGGTTTCACACGCGAGCGCGATGCCAAATCCGTTATGCGCGCCGGCCGCGGAGAAGGTCGCGCGCATGTTGTTGTTCGCGGCCGTGTTCGCCGGGCATCGCGTGAGCAGTGTCACGTCGCCTACACCGTCGGTGCAGGTGACGCCGCGGGCTAAGTCGTTCTGGATCGTACCTGCCGTGGCGTACGTGCACCTCCATACGCCCGCCGGCACTCCGAGCGCGCCCGTCGTCGGACCCAGGTCAATGCGCGACGATGTTCCATCCGTCTGATACGTGACGACGTACCACTCGGTGTGGAGTTGCCGCTGCGCTTCGGCCTGCGGCGCCGCGAAGAGTACTGTGACCGCGAGAAATAATCGGCGCATCGCGCCATCGTACACGGTCGCGCCACGACGAGCCGAGAGTCCCCGCGGCGGCAGCTTGCGAAGTTAGGCGCTGATGAAACTGCCCCACGTGGAGGCCAGCGGCGACACGCCCACGAGCACACCTACCGTGTCCTGGTACATGGGTTCGCCTTTCAAGTGTGCGCGCCACATCGCATCGGTTCGATGTGAGCCTTCGACGACATGCCAAGGACCGACCACTTCAGACGCCATGTAGATCGGGCGACCGCGTGCGTCCCCGAGCTTCTCTCCGCTCCTGTCGAACTTTGTGATGGCACATTGCCGCCAAGGACCGATAATGCGTGGCGTGATAGGAAGGGCTGGTCAGGCATCGCCGAATGGGGAGGGCTGCCCATGGCGGAGCTCATCAAGCTCGTTCGACCCAAGCCGGGGGTACGCGCGGTCATCTTCTACTCCTTTGGTGAAGGAGGCGAAGGCGGCCAGTACTATGACAGCCACACGCTCGAAAACGTTCTTCACCCCCAGACGATGCTCGCTTATGAGATGAACTACGCACCGCTCAGCGAGCTGCACGGAGCCCCGCTGCGCTTGCGAGTCGAGAACCAGCTTGGCTTCAAGATGGTCAAGTGGATCAGTGCGATCGAGTTCGCGGTGGACGCCAAGGCCATCTTCAAGGGCGAGGGCGGCTACAACGAGGACAACGAGTTCTTCAACAGCATGGCGGACATCTGACGCGCCTTACTCTGCCGTCGTTCTATCTCAATCGTTGGCAAGTCCGGTACGGGGCCATTGGAATTCCGGATTGGGCCAGCCGCCCAAATAAGGCAATTCTTCTTCGAAACTGCATTCGGCGACGGCTGGTATACCGATGCTCCATAAGTGCCGGAGTATTTTTGCGACCGGCGTCACCATATCCTCGTCTTCCCGTTCATCGCAGGTGATGTCGATGACATACGGGAAATTCCGATAGTCGCCCTCGTTGATAGGCGAGCCAGGGCCGGCCCGGTCTTTGTTGCGGCGAGCGCTGAAATAACATTCGTTCGCATCCAGCAGCCAGGCATGAATGTCCTCCCCTCCGGGCGGGCTCAGCAGACGTTGGCACTCCGCTAGGAGCTCATTCGTCGTCTTCGTGGAGTAGTAATAGATTAGGCAACGTGTCATAGACGCCCTTCCAGGAGCGCCGGGTCAGTCGACGCACACTTCGGGGGTGACATCGGGGCCAGGCGGGAGTTTGCTTGCACCCGACGGGATGGGGCGAAAGCAACTCTCGTAGTCGACCAGCTCCGAGCATCGACCCTCCGCGTAGCCGATCGCGTGCCCGTTTTGCTGGCCCGTCACGACGAAGCGTTCGCGCTCGCACCAACCCTCGCACGCGTCGCTGTCGCGGCATCTCTTGCCGTGGTCATGCGTTCGGCAGTTGCAGGTGTAGCCTTCGTCGTCGCCGGCGCACAAGTGCGACTGGTGCGACATGCCATGCAACGCCCAAATGCCATTGCACGCCGCGCACGCTTCTCTGGCGGCGGCTGCTGCTCGATCGGTGACGACGAAGGAGATGCGCTTGCTCATGCTGACGCGCTCGCGTCGATCGAGTGGTCGACAACGCCCGTCAACTTCGCAGGTGGTTTCGTGTGTCGGGAGCGACGACTGCATCACGACGTCGAGATGGTGCTGGCCGACGGCGCGTGCTGTCGCGTCAATGCGTTTGGTCGCTCCGGCGTTGATGTGCACGCTCGTCTCGGAGACGTCGAAGCAGTCGTCACCTCCGAACGTGAGATCGATCGGCGCGTCGCACGCACGCACGACGATGGATAGCGGACCGCTGCACGACGTTCGCTCGGCATCGCATGCGAGATCGACATGGTCGGACGCCGAAATCGCGATCTCACAATCGCTCGTCGTGGGCAATGCAGGAACCGCTTGTGGCAAAGCATGCGGCGCCGACGCACAAGCAGCGAGCGTGATGAGCATGACGGTTCGACGCACAGTGTCCATACGTCGACGAAGCGCTCGCTCTTCCTGGCACGTGCAGCAGCCCGATCCGATCCAAGACCAGCATTCGGTCACAAACCGCAGCAATAACTGGTGAGGACGCTCGGAGGCGCCAAGAGCACGTGGGCAGGCGCGGCGACGTGGTCGGACGCGCGCTCGAGCGTGCGATCGGACTGCACCCAGAGCTGTCCGTCGGAGTCGAACTCCGCTTCGGCGTTGCCGGCACCCTTGGCCACCGTCGTCACCTCGCCCGTCTCGAGCGCGACGCGCATCACCACGTGCCTGACCTTGCTGTCGTAGTTGCTCTCGTGGCACGCGCACCCGCTGTCCACGAACACGACGACCACGCTCGCGCCGTCGGGCGCTCGCACCATGCTCGGCGCCCTCACCGACTCGCGACGCCCGTAGCCGAGCTTGATCTTCTTGCCGGACGGCGTCGTCAGCTCCGTCGTCGCCTGCGAAAACGAGAAGCCGGGTGCCACATGGGTCACGCCAACTCCCTCGCGCGTGATGACGTCCATGCGGTGGGGGCTCTTGAGCTCACCCTCGGTGTGGCGCTGCTCGGTGACACCCGAGGCCGTCACGCGCGCTCGGCGAATGCCCGCGTTCGTGTTCGCCCAGTCGAGCACGTCCAGGGTCGCGCCCTCCGCATCGATGTAGGCCGTCGCGAAGATGACGTCCTCCGTTCGGTTGCCCGACGGCGGCGGGTGGGAGATACGCATGACGGGCGCGCCCGCTGCGTCGTAAGGCAGCATGGCGAGCTCGAAGGCGCCGAGGCGCGGGCAGTTGTCGTTCGTGCACGGGTTGACGACGCCGGTCGCCACGACGGAAAACGGGAGGTCCTGCGCGACGAGCGCCCCGATGGGCGCGCGCGGCGCTGGTGATTGCGTGACGAAGCGTCGCGTCGAAGGGTCGTAGACGCCGACGCGAAGGACCTTGGGCCTGAGCATCGCGATGTTCTGCTCGACGACGTTGCCCTGCGTCTTGGAATCGACCCAGATCATCGCGCGCAAACCGTGTGCGAGCGCCGCACGCCACCGGTCCACGAGCGTCGCCTCATACGCCGCGAGCTCGTGCCCCGCCTCCGACGACCAGAAGGCGACGAGGTCTTCGTCCTTGTGCGCGCGCTCGCGCACGTCGGGCAAGTCGCGCTCGAAGACGTAGCGGAGCTCGCGCTCTGCGCCGCTCGTGTCGCTCGTCCGCGCCAGCGCACACGCGAGGTTGTAGCGAGCGAGGAGGAAGCCGGGTGAGGTCGTCACGGCTTCGCGGAAGCCGGCAGCCGCCGCAGCGTAGTCACCCCTCTTGTGGTGCTCGAAGGCTTGGTTGTTTTGTGCGACCGCGACCTCGGAGGGGAGCTCGGTGTCCTCGGTGCCGAGCAGAGGCGGCGGCGGCGGAGCGATGGATGCTGTGGGGAGGGCCGACGCGCGCATGACGACGGGGCTCGTGGCGCTGGTCGAACGCCTGGGACAACCGGCGAGCAGGAGGATGAAGAGGACGAGCGTCCACCAAGTGCCAGAGCGACTTGGAATCATGTTGCCATTCAGCGTCGCTTTGGGAGAGGACATCCAACCCACTTTCCACGATCACGACTTTACGTAACGCCCGTTATGCGCGCTAGGGTCTGACGGGATTGGAATTTGCGGACCACGGTGAGGATCGTCACTCGAATTCGATCTTCCACGGCGAGACGTTGGGCTTACCCTCGACGCCGTCCATCCGTAATATGGCAGGGATGAAGTCCGACGAACGTCGGGGGCTGCCCGAGGTCCTCGAATCGCGGCGTGACACGCTGGCGGTCGCAGCGCCGGTGCGAACCGCGGCTGGTCAGAAGTCCGTGCTGATCGTCGATGACGAGCTCGCGCTCGGTCGGGCTCTCGACCGTGTTCTCCGAGCCGCCGGTTTCAAAGTCACGGTGACGAGCGATCCGACCAAAGCGCTCGAGGCGATTATGCAGACGCCGTTCGACGTGATCCTCAGCGACATCATGATGCCCGGAATGAGCGGCGTGGATCTCCTCCGCGTGATACGAGCTTACGACCTCGATGTGCCCGTCATTCTCATGACGGGGAACCCGACACTCGAGACGGCGGAAGAGGCGGTCGCGCTCGGCGCGCTCCAATATCTGCACAAGCCGATGCAACACGAGGTCGTAGTCAACGCGGTCGAGCGCGCGTCACGGCTGCATCGCATAGCCGTCATGAAACGCGAAGCGCTCGACCTACTCGACCAATCCGAGATCGACGCCGTCGACCGAGCGACCCTCGAGCGAAACTTCGAGCGTGCGCTCGAGACGATGTGGATGGCGTTCCAGCCGATCATCTTGGGAGAGGAGCACAGCCTCTTCGGGTACGAGGCGCTGATGCGAACCAAGGAGCCGTCGCTTCCGCATCCGGGTGCCGTGCTCGATGCGGCCGAGAAGCTAGAACCGCATGTCGGATCTCGGTCGGCGCGTCCGCGCGCTCAGCGCGCAAGCCTTCGAGCATGCGCCGCGAGACGCCGTCTTGTTCGTCAACCTTCACACGCGCGATCTGCTCGACGCCGAGCTTTACGAAAGCGCGTCACCACTCGGGCGCATCGCGGAGCGTGTCGTACTCGAGGTGACCGAGCGCGCGGCGCTCGACGACGTGAAGGATGTCGTCGCTCGTATCTCCGTGCTTCGTTATCAGGGCTTTCGGATCGCCATCGACGACTTGGGGGCGGGCTACGCAGGCCTCTCGAGCTTCGCCGCACTGGAGCCCGAGATCGTGAAGCTCGACATGTCGCTCGTTCGTAACGCGCACCAGTCGCCCGTCCGACGGCGCCTCATCGAATCGATGACGGCGCTGTGCGCCGAAATGAAGATCAAGGTCGTCGCTGAGGGCATCGAGAGCGACGCAGAACGGGAATGCGTGCGCCAAGCCGGTTGCGAGCTTCTTCAGGGCTACCTCTTCGCAAAACCAGGCCCACCCTTCCCCCAGATCGCGAGCCTTTCGAGAGGACGGTGAGGTCGCGTGGACGCTGACGGCAGGTTGCAACTTCTCTCGGACGCGCTGCGAGCTTTCGCGGAAGCCACCGCGGACTATCAAGAGCTGCTCGGCGTGATCGCGCGAACGGTCGCCGACGTCGTCGCCGATGGATGCATCGTGCGCCTTCTGACGGACGGTGAATGGCTCACGCCCGTCGCTTACCATCTTCCGTTCGAGGCTCGCGTCGATGACGCGGGCGCGGCGGCACGTGCGCGCACGTTCATGGAAGCGCCCCGCAACGTGGGCGAGTACGCGTGGGGACGCAACCTCATCGAAACCGGTACGCCCTTTTTGCTTCCGCGCCTGAACGTGGCGGAGTTTCGCGCGACCGTGAGAGCCGACGTCGCGGAGGTCTACGAGACCATCGGCATCCACAGCATGCTCGTCGTCTGTCTGCGTGCGCGCGGACAGTCCATCGGAACGCTTTCGCTGTTCCGTTTCAAAGCCGAGTCCGCGCCGTTCGACGAGCGCGACCGCGACATGGCGCAAGCGCTCGCGGACCACGCCGCGCTCGCCATCACGAATGCGCGCCTGCTGCAGTCGGCCCTGCACGAGCTCGCCGAGCGCGAGCGGGCGGAGGCCGCGCTCCGCCTTACCGAAGCGCAGCTCCGTCATGCCCAGAAAATGGAAGCTGTTGGGCGGCTCGCCGGCGGTGTGGCCCACGACTTCAACAACGTGCTCTCCGTGATCCTGAGCTACGCGGAGATGATGCGCGGCGAACTCAAGTCCGGCGAGCCGCTGCGTGCCGACTTGGACGAGATCTGGCTCGCGGGCAAGCGAGCGACGGAGCTCACACGGCAACTCCTCGCGTTCAGCCGTCAGCAAGCACTCGAGCCGAAGGTGCTCGACCTCAACCAAACCGTGGCCGGAATGCAGAATATGCTCCGACGGCTGCTCGGCGCCGACGTCGAGCTCACGCTTCTGCCGGGGTCGCATTTGTGGGCGGTGAAGGCCGATCCAGGCCAGCTCGAACAAGTGCTGATGAACCTCGCCGTCAACGCGCGCGACGCCATGCCGAACGGCGGCAAGCTCACGATCGAGACGAAGAACGTCGAGCTCGACGAAGACTACGCGTCCACCCACCTCGAGGTCCGCGCCGGCTCGTACGTTCTGGTCGCCGTGACGGACTCGGGCACCGGAATGGATAGCGCGACGCTCGCCCGCATCTTCGAGCCGTTCTTCACGACGAAAGACAAAGGCAAAGGCACTGGCCTCGGTCTCGCCACCGTGTTCGGCATCGTCAAGCAGAGCGGCGGTCACATCTGGGTCTACAGCGAGGTGGGCCACGGCACGACGTTCAAGGTGTACTTTCCTCGCGTTGCCGGCGATGTCGCTCGTGAGGTCTCGGATCGCCCGCCGGCGCAGGCGGTCGGCGGAAGCGAGACCGTGTTGCTCGTCGATGACGATGATCAAGTTCGCACCATCGCGCGTAACATTCTCCGGCGAAGCGGGTACGTCGTGCTCGAAGCACCGAACGGTGGCGAAGCGCTCCTCATCGCCGAGCAGCATGGGGCAAAGATCCATTTGCTCGTCACCGATGTCGTGCTCCCGCGCATGAACGGTCGCCAAATCGCCGAGCGCATCACGACGATGCGTCCTGGCATCAAAGTTCTCTTCATGTCGGGCTATACGAACGACGCGATCCTCCAGCACGGTGTCCTGGATTCTGACGTCGCATATCTCCAGAAACCGATCACGCCCGACACGCTCACTCGCAAGGTCCGCGCGATCCTCGACGCGTAGCGTGTGCGGTCAATCCTGCGAACGTTTGTCGATCTTGGCTTCCACCGTCGGCGCGGAGCCAATCGGCGGCACGGAGGCGATGCGCGCGCTCGCCACCCGCGAACCTCCAGCCGAAGCAAGCGGAGATCTTCGGGCTCCGCGGACGGGCCGACGAACGGTCACGGACGCGTCGCGAGCATCAAGTAGTGGTACGCGCCGACCATCGCCGCCGACTCGACGCGCCACGCGTTCGTCCGCAGGCGCTCTTCGACCTTCTCGCGCGCGATTCGATGATCAAGCGGCGGACCGTTCTCCGCGCTCGCGTCCGGACGCCAGTCGACGATGGCGACGCGCCCGTTCGGCCGGAGCACCCGCGCGAGCTCCGCGAGCGCAGCGTCGTGATCGTCGAGCTCGTGCCACACGTTCGCGAGCAGCGCGAGATCGGCGCTCGCGTCCTTCAGCGTGGTCTTGGTCGCCTCGCCGAGGACCGTCTCGATCGGAAGATCACCGACGCGCGCGCGGAGGATCTCGAGCATCTCCGGCTGCATGTCGACCGCGAGCACGCGCGAGACCACGCGTGCGATCGGGAGCGTGAAATACCCGGTGCCCGCGCCAATGTCGGCCACGATCATCTCGGGTCGAAGCGCGAGCCGATCGATCACGTCCGACTCGGGGAGCCACTTGCGCCGATCGGGATCGTCGAGCTTCTGCGCGTGATGGTGGTAAAACATTCGCTCGTGTTTGTGCATGCCGGTAACTCCGCGAAGCTCGAGGTCGTGCGGTCGATGTCCTTCGAATGCGAGAGCAGGCGCAACGCGGCGCGGATCGTTGGTCATGATGCCGTCCGCGCCGAGGTCGACGAGACGGGGAGCTTCTCGCAAGTCGTCTCGTCCAGTAGTGTACGGCGAGCCCGAGCGCGTGGCACTTGTTGGACGAAGCGGCGTGTATCGAAACGAATACCACTGCAACTGAAGCTTTTTGGTTCTTCACGTTGGTGGAACGCCCAAAGTCACCGCGCTGAGCACGAAGTGGAACGGCACGGTCGGGCAGCGCATCGCCATCGTCCCCTTCAAGTGGCAAAAGCGCCGATTCACCAAAGCGCCGAAGGCCAAACGCGCGCGCCAGCTCCTCCGCTAAGCGTCGAGCTACAGCGTGACCTCACCGTGGTCCGCAAATTCCAATCGCGTCAGACCCTAGCACGCACAAAGGTTGTTACGTAAACTCGTGATTGTGGAAAGTGGGTTGGAGTTCCTAGTCTCCATGACGCAAAAGACTCGTTGGAAAGTAGTGTCGGCGATTGCAGCCCTCTTGGTGCTGGGCGTGAGCCGGTGTGGTGCGAGGACGGACTTGGTTGCACCGATGCCCGATGTGGATGACGTCGACCCGCTCGACGGCGACACGCCAGAAGGTGAGAGTGTCATCAACTGTTCGCTTGAATACGGGCCTGTCGCGACATGCGACGGCGCGGGCGCGCCGTGGATCATGCGATGCCCACCTGGGTCCTTTTGCTCAAATCACCGTACGGACACATACGATGATGCCCATCACGAACTCTATGGTTGCTGTTATTGTCAAGACGGCACCGATTCCTGCGACTATCCGTTAAGCTGCGGGTTTGCAACCCCACCTTCCTGCGGGTGTCCGGTGTGCAACTGAAAGGCCACTGTCACTCGAGCGCGCAAGGGGTGTTACGTAAACTCGTGATTGTGGAAAGTGGGTTGGATTTCCTAGTCTCCTCGCGAACGCCATGCCGACCAAGAAGAAAACCAAAAAGAAGAAGCCAACTCCGAAGGCGAAGCAGAAGGGCAAAGCGTCGCCGAAACCGAAGGCCAAAGCGAAGCCGCAGAAGGTCGTGCGCGCGAAGGCGCGCGTCACGAAGGAGAAGTCGGCTCTTCCGCGTTTGCGGATGCTCATCGCCGCGCATCCGGGGCTCGTGTTGCGCGAGCCGGAGCGTTCGACGTTCGCCGCCGAAGCGAGGGATCTCGATGCCGTCGCGCGTGCGTCGTCCGATGTCGAGCTCCTCACGCATTGCGTCTTCGCGCTTCGCAAGATGGCGCAGTTCGAGCGTGCGCTCGCCATTGCCGATCGCGCGCTCGCGATCGAGCGCACCTTCGCCACGCTCACTGCCAAAGCGACGGTTCACCGCGCGGCGTCCGAGCCCGATGCGGCGATCGCCCTGTTCGACGAAGCGGCGCGCCTCGACGCGACCGATCTCTCCGCGTTGATGGAAGGCGGCCGCACGCTCGGCGAGGTTGGACGTTTCGGCGACGCCGCGACGTGGTTTCATCGAGCGTTCGAGCGCGACACGACCGACATGGCGGCGCTCGTGTGGCGCGAGTACTCGGCGTACTGCCACGACAAGAAGCGCGAGCATGTCGCCGCGATTGAGAAGGTCGCCAACGAAGGATTGGACGACGGCCTCGCGAGCGAGCTTCTCGAGTCGATCGCGAACGAATCTTGAGCCCGGTCACATCGCGTTACTCTCGCATGCGCTCGTGGAGCGCGCGGATGCGCGCGGCTTGCGGGCTCGTGCCGTAACGCGAGAGGAAGCGATCGGCGCGCGCCTTCGCTTCGTCCGCGCGTCCCGACTCGCCGAGGAGTGAGATTGCGCGCGAGAACAGTTGGCGCTTCCACGTCGACGGCGTCCACCTCAATGCGCGCGGAGGCCGCATCCTCGTCGACGTGCTCGAGCCTTTTCTCGCGACATAACGGGCAAGCGCGCTCTCGATTTCGTGCATACGTTTCTGGTGCGATGGTTCCTGTCGAGCTCGTCGAGGTGGCGTTCGTCACCATCACAACCGGCGTGGTTGGAGCAGCAGTTGCTGTGCGCCACGCGCTGCGTGCGTTGGCGCTGCGTCGCGTCGAGGAAAGCGCGACCCCACACGCGGAGCCCTATCGATCAGCGGCCAGCGTCACGCGCGATGAAGCGCCTTCACCGAAACGCGCCCGACGTGCTCCGCGCAGCGTGGTCACGAGCGACGAGGTCGTGCGTTGGCCGCGTGGGTTGCGATGACGAACATGACGAGGCCGAAGGAATTCGGAATGCGTCAGTCACGTCAGGAAAGAGCCCGCGGCTCGCGCACGCCAATCCGATCACGAAGTCGTCATGACGGTTTGATCCTTGGCGACCTCGGCGCCCGCCGACGTGAACGTGTTGGCGCGACGAGCATCACGAAAAAGAATCCGATCAGGCACGAAGCCGTCTGCGACGACGATCACATCCGATGTATCGTTGCGCCGATGAGAACTTCGCTCGTCTTCATCGCAGCGATTGCAAGCGCGTGTGGCGCGCCCAGCGGAGGGCCGCGTCTTCCCGAGCCAGCGGGCGCGCAGATGCTCTTCGCGCAAAACGAAACGTGTCCGGCCGATCGCATCACGGTCACGGCGCGACCCGACGTTCCGCCGCACACGATCCTCGCGCATGGCGGCGGAGATCCTCCACCCGAAATCGCCAGCGACCCAGAGCGCATGGCGCTTTGGGCGCATCAGCACGGTGACGATCTCGGCGCCATCGACTCGGCATGGAGGACATTCGCAGTGAGCGGATGCAACACGCAAAGCCTGTACGTGTGTCAGCATCCGAGCGGCGCGGATTTCGACGCGCAGAACGGGCACATCGTCGGCGACGGATCGGTGCGCCGCGATGACGGCGTCGTCGTCAGCGCAGTTCGTTGCGAGTCGAACGTGAAGCGCGAGCTCACGTACGAAGCGGGCGTGATGGGAAACATCAACGCGCGCATGGAGGACCCGAGCGTTCCAGTGCTCCCGCTCCACACGCCGCTACCAACGATGCCGGCAGCGCTCCAACACCTTCGCGTCTTCAACACCGAGGCGCAGCGCGTCGGCGTGCTCCCCGCAGTGTGTCATGGGCTCGGACAAAAGTTCGACACGATACTCGGATGGACGCCGGTCGAAGCGGGGCAGCCCGCGGACATCGTCTTGAAGTCGGAGTGCTTCGCGTCGGCGAACGTGTCGCACGGCCCCCGCATGTTCGAGCTGCTTCCACTCGACCGCACGATGAGCATCTCGGTGAGCGCGCCCGATGGAACGCTCATCGAACAATTTCCGCCTTTCCCTTCGACGTTCGCTTGTCCGACGAACGATCAACCCGCGTGCAGCGCGGCGCTCGAAGAGTACGCCGTTGGCACGATGGCGACGTCGATCTCGCAGTCGCAAAAGATTTTGGACTACGTCACCAAAACCGTAGGTCATGCGAAACACCCTTGATGCGCGCTAGGGTCTGACGCGATTGGAATTTGCGGACCACTGGATTGTCTGAAGAAGCGTCCGTAGTGCTAAGCCGCACGCATGCGCTGGATGCTCGTTTGCGGTTTTCTCTTTGCGACCGCCTGCAAAACGCCAAACTCGACGACCACCACGACCACGATCATGACCTCGTCGAGCGCGCCGCCCGCGACGTCCGTCAGCATCGCGTCGACGCCACTCGCGGGCACGCTCGTCAACGTACCGTTCCACGTCGCCAAGGCAATCCTCAGCACGCAACCGGAAGGCGCGAAGCTCGACCTCTATTCGTGGTCGGAGGGTGACGCGTGCGCGCCGCAGTTCGCGCCGAAACCCGAGCAACTCTACGTCTCGATGACCCTCCCGCCGAATCGCGCGACCCGAGGCGCGACGCTTCGGTCGAGTGAACCCGGCGTGCTCGTCATCTACAAGCAACCGACGATCTCCGTGACGCACTCGGACGCGACGGTGATCTTCGACGACGTCGGCAGCGCGCGCGCGACGGGTCGCCTCTCGCTCACCGCGCCCGACGGAACGAACGTTTCGGGTTCGTTCAACGCGACGGTTTGCGCGAGCGCGCAGCACGCGGCAAGCGCGTCGTCGGTCGACGGCGTCGCGTGGGGAACCGAGGTCGATCCTCAAAACACGCCGCACGATCCCGTCTCGACGATTCTCACGGGGACGACGGCGAAACCCGCCGCCGTCGAGTCCATCGATTGGGACGATGGGAGCCTCGCGCAACACGAGATTCACTTCTTCATGAAGGCTCCCGCAAAATCGTGCGCGTTCGATCAAATGTCACCGGGGTTCAAGCTCGGATTCCCGTCGGCGTTTCGCAAAGGGCTCAGCATGCGCGCAACGACGACGACGGTGACCGCGCGAGGCCAACCGTGGGTCACGGCGATGTGGAAGGAGCCCGGTGACGTGCTCGGCATGGAGGGCGGTGGATTCGTGAGCGCGATCATCGACGACGCGACGCCGACCGAGCTCCGTGGGCGCGTCGTCGCGTGGGTGAACGACGCGTCGAAGTCGATGATCGCCGGCGCGTTCGTCGCGAAGCGATGTCACGTGACGCCGTGAGCCGGCAGGTCCCGCGAGGAAGGTGCGATCGTACGAAGCGTAAGACGACACATGATCGAAGCGTTCGAAAACAAGCTGCGCAAGCATCCCGACGACGCAGAGGCTTGGCTCGTGTACGCCGACGCGCTTCAAGAGAAACGCGATCCGCGCGGCGAAGCGATCGCGCTCGGCGAGAAGATCCGCGCCGGCAAACACGACGCGACGATCGAACGACAATATGCGGCCGCGTGCCGCGCGGCGCGCTGGCCGAAGAGCGGACCGTGGCCGCGAATGAACTATCGCGTTCGCTTCGAGCAAATGTTCGCAGAGCTCCGCGCGACGCCGCACATCACCGTAAAGGAAGCGGAGATTCACGCCGCGAGCCCGAAGGACATCGGACGCTGGCGCGAGGTCGCGGGCGCGACGTGGCCGGAAGGAATGAGCGAGCTCTACTCGGAGGTCTCGGGCGTCGATCTCGAATGGAAGTTCGACGACAGAGAGAGCGTGAGCGGCGCGATCCACATTCCGAATCTCGAGCTTTGGGATCACGACAAGCTCGAAGACGAGCTGTGGTTCGACTTCACCGAAGAAGACAGCGCGCTCCACCGCATCCGCCCGATTGATCGCTTCGTCCCCGAAGCGTACGGCGTCCTCTACCTCGAGTCGAACGCGCATCCCGCGAAGGTCGCGTTCCACTATTGCGGCGAGGAGCTCGTGCCGACCGATCTCGACTACCGCGAGTGGCTCGAGCTCTTGTTTCGCTCGCGCGGCACGAGTTACTGGCTCCAGCTCGCGCTCGGTCCATCCCAGGGCGACACGTGGGTCGAGCATGGCATCGCGCACGTGGCGAAGGTGTTTCCCGACTTCGATCCGAAATCGATGTCACCGAAGCGGCGACACAAGGAGATTCCGATCTAATTCAGTACGATCGTCGACGCGCTGCGCTTAGTCGGGCCCTTCGCTGCGTCGAGCAATACCCCAACACGGGACTCTCGCGCCTAGAATGGTTGCCGCGCGTCATCGGCACATTCGCGACCGTGGTCCTGGACACCATCCTTGAGCCACCTCGTCAACTCCCTTCAAGCGGGGATCTCCAGTGCTGCTCTCCTTCTCTTGGACGAGCGCGACGAGCTTGAGGCGGCCGCCGCACGACGGGCACACGGTCACGTCGACCCGAAACGTTCGCGCCATCAAGGCCGCCCACGGCCAGTAGCGGCAGCCCTTCTTCTTCGGCTCGTCGTCGCGCGCGTCGTCGCTCGCCGCCTTCGGCTTGGCGATGGCGACCGCGCCGCTCGCTCCGCACCGCTTCTTGTAGAATGCACGCACCGCGGCAAACACGACATCCGAACGCCGCTCCCGTTTCTCACGCACATGCTCGAACAGATCGCGCGACACGGTTCGTTCGATCTCAAAGTGCGCGCGACGGGCGACGTCGAAATCGACGGGCACCACACGACCGAAGATCTCGCGGTCACGCTCGGGCAAGCGCTCGGCAAAGCGCAACGCGCCCGTCGTGTGTCAGTGTTTGATCTGAGCTGCGCGCGCGCGGCCGGCTAGGAATCTCCGTCGAACGAGAGCGCGGCGGTCACGCGGGTCGCGGCGGCGGCGAAATCGGGCGGGACGGTCGCGAGATCGAACGCCGGCTCGTAGTGCATCGAGAACGCGGGGACCATGCGCGTCGGTTTCGGCGTGAGCACGATCCGGTCGCCGTCGACGACGGACGAGGCGATCACGCGAAGCGTCGACTCCACGACGGCGAACTTGCCGA
>Ga0335078_10003492_pt1 | contig 23374 bp, 19 predicted proteins | sample Lox_Sample_32_FD_206711 | JGI IMG/M metagenome (GOLD analysis project Ga0335078, IMG submission 206711) | Soil microbial communities from Loxahatchee National Wildlife Refuge, Florida, United States - Lox_Sample_3.2 | ecosystem: Environmental > Terrestrial > Soil > Wetlands | place: USA... | reverse complement strand
GGTCACCGCCTCCCCGGCCCGGCCCGCCCGCGCCGCGGCCTGGCTGATCACCCGCAGCGCGGTCGGCACCGGGAAGTCGTCCCCGCTGGCCCGGCTCAGCTCCAGGCTCTCGGTCGCGCAGCGCAGCAGCGTGTCGTAGTCCTGCAGGTCGAAGGCGATCTCGGCGCGGCAGGCCAGGGCGCGCCCGCGCACCCGCGGGGACACCTCCCCGGAGTTGCCTGGTTCTCCGGGCGGGAGCACCAGGAACCGGTCGAGCCAGGTGGCCGCCTCGCGCGCGTCGCCGTGCGGCAGCCACATGTTGCGCAGCCCGGTGCACAGCCGCAGGCCCTCGTCCGCGTGCCCGTGCGCCAGGGACGTCTCCAGTGCGATGCGGAAGTTGCCGTACTCGGCGATACCGCGGCGGAACACCTCCCGGCGCACCGGCCACGGCGGCTCGCCGCGGTTGAACATCCCGCCGGCGGTCTCCTCCACCAGTGCCAGCACGCAGTCCCGGTGCCGCAGCGCCAGCGCGCCGGACTCCCCGGCGGCGTCCATCCTTTCGGCGGCGTACTGCTTGATCGTGTCCAGCAGCCGGTACCTGGCGTCGCCCGCCGCCTCACCGTCCAGCACCACCAGCGACTTGTCGATCAGCGAGATGAGCAGGCCGAGCACCTCGTCGGCACCGATGGCCTCGTCCGAGCAGACCTGCTCGGCCATGTCCAGGTTCCAGCCGGAGAATACCGCCAGCCGCCGCAGCAGGATCTGCTCGGCCTCCTCCAGCAGCTCGTAACTCCAGTCCACGGTGGCCCGCAGCGTCTGCTGCCGCAGCGGCGCGGTCCGGTCCCCGGAGTTCAGCAGCTGGAACCGGTCGCGCAGCCGGTCCGCGATCTGTTCCACCGACAGCGCCCGGACCCGGGCCGCGGACAGCTCGATGCCCAGCGGGATGCCGTCCAGGGTGCGGCACAGCCTGGCCACCGACGCGGTGTTGTCGCTGGTCAGCGTGAAGCCCGGCCGGGCGCCCGCGGCCCGGGCCGCGAACAGCCGGACGGCCTCGTGGCCGGCCAGTTCGGCGAGGGCGGCGCCGTCCGGCGGCAGGTCCAGCGGCGGCACCCGCCACACCGTCTCGCCGCGGACCCGCAGCGGCTCGCGGCTGGTCGCGATGATCCGCAGCCACGGGCACCGGGCCAGCAGCAGCTGCACCAGCGTGGCGCACTCGCCGACCTGGTGCTCGCAGGTGTCCAGGATCAGCAGCATGCGCCGCGAGCGCAGCGCCTCGGCCAGGGTCTGGGCCAGCGGGACCCCCTGCTCCTCGCGGACCCCGATCGTGGCGGCGACCTGCTGGGCCGTCTGGCCGTGCCAGTCGGCCAGCTCGACCAGCCAGGCCTCGTCGAGGTCGCCGGGTCCGGAGTCAGGGCCGGAATCGGAATGCCTGGCATCAGAATTGCCTATGCCGTTATTCACCGCCGCGGAATGCTCCGCGCCGCCGATCACGTCACGGGCGATCACGCCGCGGGCCAGCCGCACCGCGAGCCGTGTCTTGCCGATTCCGCCGGGGCCGCTGAGGGTCAGCGCGCGGACCTCGCCCAAGAGCCTGGCCAGCTCGGCAAGATCACGCTCGCGTCCGATAAAGCTATTCGGCTCCGCTGGCAGGTTGCCGGTGAGTATCGCGGTGGCGGACTGCATTGGCCCTCTGGAATTCTCACGCTTGAAAGGGGAACAACTAGAGTCTCTCACCGTATCCGTTCGTCTGCAGCGCGGGTGGTCAGTTGGCCGGCTCGATAACAACAGGAATGGCTTCGGTGTACCGGACCCGGCCGTAGTACATCACTTTCACCAGCGCCCAGGACCGCATCCCGGAGCGAGCCGTCACCGGCACGCTGACCCCGAAGCGAAGCACCGTGCTGGCCCCCGGTTCCACGCTGAAGCCCTGCGCCCACGGCCCGAGCATCTCCCAGCTGCCGAACGGCGAGACCAGCTGCGCCTCGCCGCGCAGCTCGGACGCCAGCCCGCTGGTCACCAGGACCAGCAGCTCGCCCTGATCTCCCGGGGCCAGGCGCAGCGCGGGCGTGAGCACGGCCAGGTCCGCCTCGGCCGCGCCCGCGCTGTAGTCGGCCTGCATCAGCTCCAGCGACTCCTCCGGGGGCAGGTCCGGATCGGTCCAGAGGCGTTCGCCGACCGCCACCATGGCGGTGTCCTCGACCAGGTGGCCCAGGTCGTCGCGGATCCGCGCGGCCACGAAGTACCGTCCCGGCGCGGTCCCCGGCGGCACCCGCACCGACAGGTCCCAGGCCGCGTAGCCGCCGGGCGCGAGCTCGTAGCGCAGGTCGCGGTCCGGGGCGACGGCGACCCCGGCGGGCGTGACCAGTTCCACCTCCCCGGAGGCGGGTTCGGCCCCGCAGCCCACGGTCAGCGTCAGCGCCGCCTCCTCGCCCGGTTCGGCCACGGCCGTCCTGACGGGGGAGAAGTGCACCGCGACCGGCAGGGTCCCGGCCGGCGCCGGGCCCTTCCCGTGCAGCCAGTAGCGCGCGTACACCGGCCCGGGGGGGCCCGGGGGGTCCGGGGGGATCGTCCCCCCGGGGCGACGCTGGGGCGCCCCTCCGGGGGCTGGCACTGTCCGCACCGCCATGGTCACCGTGCCGAAAGCCGGCATGTCGACAACGACGGCGCCGTTCTCCACCGGCAGCGGGGCGCCGTCCGACTCCTCGAGCAGATCGGTGAGCCACGCCGCCGAGACCCCGGGCAGCCGCACCCGCGCCGTCGTCGCCCGCCCGCTGGTCTCCCGCAGCCGCACGGTGACGGCGGCGCCCCCCGCCGCCTGCGCCAGCGCCCTCGTCCGCCCGGAGGCCAGCGGGTTCCCGTGCGGCTTCACCGCGCCGACCGTGACATTGCCCGGTTCCACCGACAGCCCGCCGCCGCCCGCCCCCGCCCCCGCGTCCGGGCCCGCGACGGTGACGGCGACCAGGTCGTGGTTGTAGTCCTCGGCCGTGAGGTTGAAGCCGGCGGTGCGCCAGTCGCCCGGGCCCGAGGCGAGCGCGTACTCGAACGTGTGGCTCCAGTGCTGCCAGGCGAAACTGCTGCCGTCCGGCGCGGTGCGGCGGTCCCCGTCGATCCAGATGCCGGACGGCCACGCGCTGCACGAGCGCATCAGCGACAGGTGCAGCGTGCCGTCCGGCGTGACCACGCCGCCGGGCGTGCCCCGGTTCAGCACCGCCACCGACCGGTCCGCCAGCGGCGCCGGCGCCGGCCGTTCCCCGCCGGCCTCGGCCCCGCCGCTCAGGCCGGGGTCCGCCAGGTCCCCGGCGTCCACCACGGTGTCGCCCAGGTCCTCGGTCAGGTCCGCGATCGCCGTGGCCAGGTCGCCCGCCACGATCAGCACCGGCAGGTCGCGGGCCCCGCGCACGTCGGCGTCCGGCCCGAAGGCGTCCGCCCGGGACCGGGCGGCCGGCACCCACAGCCGCGCCGCCGGCGACGAGGCCAGCCGGGCCGCCAGCGCCTTGGCGTACCCGGGCCCGGCCCCGGACAGCACCTCGGCGGTGAACGGGTTCACGTCGGGGCCGCCGACCGCGATCCTGACGTCGGGCAGGTTGGAGTCCACGTCGATGGCGCCGTACCTCGGACCGTCGGCCTGGCTGCACGTCGCGGTCACGCCCGCCGCCACCAGCGCGACGAGCAGCTCCCTGAGCTCCTCACGCAGCCCGTTCGGTATCAAAGGACAGACGACCTCGGCCACCCCGATCGCCTGGGCCAGCCCGTCGCCGGTGCGGACCCGCGCCGCCGAGCCCAGCCCGAACCACTGATGAGCCGGGTTGTCCAGGGTGTACCAGTGGTCGGAAGAGTCCACGTCCACGACCCCGAACGACCGGCCGATCACGGCCGTCGCCGTCTGGTACACCGGCAGCCCGCCCGGCACGTCGGCCGGGAAGCGGACCCGCAGCAGCCGGTCGTGCCCGGCGTAGCCGTCCACGTGGGTGCGGAACTCGACCCGCTCCGCGTGGTCCCACAGCACCGTCTCCTGGACGACCTCGAGCCCGTCGAGCGTGAATGAGGCCACCAGCCGGGATCCCAGCTCGCACCGCTCGGCCCGTACCGTCGCCGGCACCGACGAGGACCCCGTCCCCGGCCCCTTGGGCGACAGGTGCCAGGGCCCCTCGCCGTGCCTGGGGTGCTGCGCGTACTCGTCCTGGATGACCAGCTCGTTGCCGGGTCCGCTGAGGACCCGCGCGCCGGTGCGCTTATCAAGCACGCTGACCGTCCCGCCGCGCGCCGGATCCGCGGTGACCAGGTACGCCGGGTTCTCGATCACCGCTCCCGGAGGCCCTTCGACCTCACGCCACGGCGCGGCCGGGGTGCCGGTGGCCTGCAGCCGGTACGTCCGGAGCCCGAGCGCGGGCACGCCGAGGGCCAGGAACGTCAGGGTGGCCTCGGCCAGCGACCCGTCCGGCCGCCGCCGGACCCCCTCGGTCACCGACGGCACGGGCGCCCCGGCATCGTCCCTGACCTCCAGCCACCGGGTGCCATCGTCCGGCACCTGCACGGTGACCCGCGCCACCCCGTCGCGCGGCCGGGCCAGCCCGTTGCCCACGCTGACCGCCAGCCCCGGGCCGGACCCGGCGCCCTGGCCGGACAGCCAGCCGACGGCGTCGCGGCGGGCGGCCGAGCCGAGCTCCCAGGCTTCCCGCCAGGCGCCCAGCAGGTCCAGGTACACCTGGTCGGACTCGACCCCGGTGATGCCGTCGTGGTGGGCGCCGTAGGCCAGCACCCGCCAGGCCTTGTCCAGCTGCGCGTGCGGGTACGGCGCCCCGGCCAGCCAGGCCAGGGCGCCGAGCCGCTCGGCCTCGGTGACCGCGGTCTCGATGGCGCGCTGCGCCTGCTTGGTGTCGATGTAGGACACGTCCTTGCCGGTGTACACCGGGTTCATGTCCCTGGTCTGCGGGGTTATCCAGGCGCCGCCGTCCCCGGATCCCGAGGCCTCGGCACGGACGGCGTCGAAGAACTCGCGGGGCACGGCGGTGGTGAACCGGGGCCACACGTACCGCTGGTTCCAGTCCCGGTGGATCTCGGTCACCCAGCGGGCCGGGATGACGTGGTCCGAGCCGACCGGCAGCAGGACGTTGCGGGTGGCCGCGACCTGCGCCAGCGCCCGGAACTGCCCGTACGCCTCGTGCTCGGCGGCGGCCAGGTCCGGCAGCGTGTGCAGCCGCCAGCCCGCGCCGTAGTGGTGCGCCATGTAGCCGGTGAGCAGCCCGCGGCCGTCCGGCGAGATCCACTCGAACTCGGTGCTGAACTGCATCCGCCGGTCGCCGCCGTCGGCCCCGGACGGGCCCCACTGGTGGAACGGGCCGCGCGCCCACGCCGACGAGGTCAGCCCGGCCGCCGCCATCAGCCCCGGATAGCCCGGATCGTGACCGAACACGTCCAGCATCCACGCGCTGCGCGGATCACCGCCGAACACGTCCCGCTGGAACCCGATGCCGTAGACGGCGTTGCGGATGATGGCTTCGGCGCTGATCAGGTTGGTGCTCGGCTCGTTGTAGTTGCCGCCGACGATCTCCACCCGCCCCTCGGCCAGCAGCCGCCGCAGGTCCGCCCGGTCCTGCGGGAAGGCGTCGAAGTACGGCTTGAGGTAGTCGATCTCGGCCAGCACGAACTTGTAGTCGGCGTCCCGCCTGGCCCGGTCCAGGTGCGCCCCGACCAGCTCGAACGCGCTCCTGACGTCCGGCAGCTTGCCGTCCTCGTCCGCCAGGCTCAGCCGGGCCTCGGTGAACTGCCCCTGGGTATTCCACCACACCGGGTCGTAGTGGAAGTGGCTGACCATCCACATGGTCCAGCCCGGTTCGGCCACGGTGATGACGGCCTCGTCCTGGACTCGCCCCGCCGGGGTCTCCGCCGTGACCGTGACCCGCCGCGTGCTGCCCGGCTGGTAGGGCGCGGCGATCTCCACCGGTACCTCGAAGGCCTTCTCCTCGCCGGCAGCAAGATCATTTACGCCGAACGGGCCGGGACTTCGCACTCCCGGACCCTGCACGCTGAGGCTGGCGGACGCGGCGGATGGCTCGTCGTTCGCCAGGGTCACCCGGACGATCTGCAGCGGCCGCTGCACCGTTCCCGCGAACAAGTCTGTGGATTCAACGCCGGCGATCCGCATCTGCCCATCGTTACACGACCTCGGCCGCGCTAGCGCAGGCGGCTGGCGAACGCCCGGGTCGCGGCGGCGGGGTCGTCCGCCTCGGTGATGGCGCGGACCACGACCACGCGGGTGGCGCCGGCCGCGAGCACGTCATCGAGCCGGTCCAGGCTGATGCCGCCGATCGCGAACCAGGGCCGCTCCGGCTGCTTCCCCGCGACGTGGGCCAGCAGGCCCAGGCCGGTCGAGGGGCGTCCCGGCTTGGTCGGCGTGGTCCACAGCGGCCCGGCGCAGAAGTAGTCGACGCCGGGTTCGGCGGCCGCCGCGTCGGACTGCGCCGGGCTGTGACTGCTCCGGCCGATGAGCGGGCCCGGGCCCAGGATGCGCCGCGCGACCGGCACCGGCAGGTCGTCCTGCCCCAGGTGCAGCACGTCGGCGCCGGCCGCCAGCGCGACGTCCGCGCGGTCGTTCACCGCCAGCAGGCGCCCGTGCCGCCGGCACGCGTCCGCGAACACCTCCAGCAGCGCGAGTTCCTCGCCCGCCTCCAGGCCCTTCTCCCGCAGTTGCACGATGTCCGCCCCGGCCCCGAGGACCGCGTCGAGGAATCGCGGCAGGTCGCCCTGGGACCGCCGGGCGCCCGTGCACAGGTAGAGCCGCGCGTCCGCCAGCCGTGCCCGCAGATCACCAGTCATGGGCGCTATCCAACCACCGGGCCGCCGCTAGCCCCGGGCCGGCTGATATAAGGTGAACTTGTCGGAAACGATTCCGACCACGGGAGCCCGCCGGGCTGAGAGGGAGGCCGACCGCCTCCGACCGTCGTACCTGATCCGGGTAATGCCGGCGAAGGGAGTGCACGTGGCCGTCACCGCAGATGTCGTCGTCGCGGGCGGCGGCGTCATCGGAACCGCGATCGCCTGGCGGGCCGCTGCGGCCGGGCTCGATGTCATCCTGGTGGACCCGGAGCGCGGCGACGCCGCGTCGCTGGTGGCTGCCGGGATGCTCGCCCCGGTCTCGGAGGCCCTGTTCGGCGAGGGGGCGCTGCTCCGTGTCAACTTGCTGGCGCTGGAGCGGTTCGGTTCGTTCGCGGCCGAACTGGAGGAGGTGACCGGCCACCGGGTCGGCCTGCGCCGCGAGGGCACGCTGGCCATCGCCTACGACCCGGGCGACTACGCGGCGCTGATGCGGCTGACGGCGTTCCGCCGTTCCGCCGGGCTCACGGCGGAGGAGCTGGACAGCCGGGCCTGCCGCAAGCTGGAGTCCTTCCTCACCCCGGACGTGCACGGCGGCGTGCTGTTCGCGGGCGACTGGTCCGTCGACAACCGGCGGTACGCGGCCGCGCTGCGCGAGGCGATGGCGGGCGCCAAGGTGCGGATCGTGGCCGATCGCGTGACCGAGGTGCTGGCCCGGGACGGGCAGGCCTGCGGTGTCCGGCTCGCGGAGGGCGGCGAAATCGGCTCGGCCCAGGTTGTCGTGGCCGCCGGCTGCTGGACCAGCGCGGTCGCCGGGCTGCCCGCGGAACTGCGGTCCGCGGTCCGGCCGGTCAAGGGCCAGCTGCTGCGGCTGCGGCACCCCGGCGGGATGCCGCCCGTGATCACCCACACGATCCGGGCCACGGTGCGCGGCGCGGACGTCTACCTGGTGCCGCGGGCTGACGGCGAGGTGATCGTGGGCGCCACCCAGGAAGAGCGCGGGCCGGACCGGACGGTGACCGCGGGCGCCGTCCACGACCTGCTGCACGACGCCATGAGCGTGCTCCCGGTGACGAGCGAGCTGATCCTGGCCGAGACATGCGCCGGGCTGCGGCCGGGCACGCCGGACAACGGCCCGATCGTGGGCGGGCTCGGCGCCGGCGGCCTGCTGGTGGCCACCGGGCACTACCGCAACGGCATCCTGATGTCGCCGGTGACCGCGGACGCCATCGTGGCGTGCCTCACCGGGCAGCCGCCCGCGGCGGAATGGGAGCCGTTCACGCCCGGGCGTTTCGCCGGCGGCGAGGGATCGCGATGACCGTCCAGGTGAAGCTCAACGGCGAGCCGCGCGAACTGCCGGACGGCAGCACGATCGCGCAGGCGGTCGCCGCGCTGACGGCGGCCCCGTCCGGCGTCGCGGCCGCCGTCAACGGCGACGTGGTGCCGCGCGGCTCCTGGGCCGCCACGCTGCTTCGCGACGGTGACCAGGTCGAAGTGGTCACGGCCGTCCAGGGAGGTTGAATTGAGCGACACGGACCTGCTGAGCCAGCAAGCGGCCGGGCCCGCGCCGCCGGCGCCGGCGGACACTGAGCCATGGGTGCTGGCCGGCTGCGAGCTCAGCTCGCGGCTGATCCTGGGGACCGGGGGAGTGCAGAGCCTGGAGGTGCTGCGCCGGGTCCTCGACGCCTCGGCCGCCGCGCTCACCACAGTGGCCATGCGGCGCGTCTCGCCCGCCGGGGACGGGGACCTGCTCGGCACGCTGCGCGAGGCCGGAGTGCGCATCCTGCCCAACACGGCCGGCTGCCACACCGCCAGCGAGGCCAGGCTGGTGGCCAGGCTCGGCCGGGAGGCCCTCGGCACGGACTGGGTCAAGCTCGAGGTGGTGGCCGACGACCACACCCTGCTGCCCGACCCGACCGAACTGCTCGACGCGGCCCGGCTGCTGGTCGCCGACGGGTTCACGGTGCTGCCCTACACCAACGACGACCCGGTCCTGGCGCGGCAGCTCGAGCGGGCCGGCTGCGCCGCCGTCATGCCGCTCGGCGCGCCGATCGGATCCGGCCTGGGCATCCGCAACCCGCACAACATCGCGATGATCGTCGAGCAGGCCGGCGTCCCGGTCGTCCTCGACGCCGGGATCGGGACGGCCAGCGACGCGACGCTGGCGATGGAACTGGGCTGTGACGCGGTTCTCATCGCCTCGGCCATCACCCGCGCGGCCGAACCCGAGCGGATGGCCACCGCGATGCGGCTGGCCGTGGCGGCCGGATACGCCGCGCGGACCGCCGGGCGGATCCCGCGCCGGTGGCACGCCCGCGCGTCGAGCCCGGTGGACGGCCGGCCGGAGCTGCCGTCGTGAGCATCCCGCGAGTGCTCACCATCGCCTCGTCCGACTCCGGCGGCGGCGCCGGCATCCAGGCCGATCTGAAGGCCTTCGCCCGCTGCGGGGCGCACGGCATGTCCGCGATCGTCGCGCTCACCGCGCAGAACACCGTGGACGTGCGCGCCATCCACGAGCTCCCGCCGGCGTTCGTCCGCGCGCAGATCGACGCGGTCCTCGACGACATCGGAGCCGACGCCGCCAAGACCGGCATGCTGTTCTCCGCGGCGCTGATCGAGGCCGTCGCGGGGGCGCTGGCGGGCCGGGACCTGCCGCTGGTGGTGGATCCGGTCATGGTCGCGAGCTCCGGCAGCACGCTGCTGCTCCCGGACGCCGTCGGGACCCTGGTGGCGCGGCTGTTCCCGCTGGCCACGGTGGTGACTCCCAACCTGCCGGAAGCCCAGGCGCTCACCGCTATGATGACCGAGGACCGCGCGGTGCTCGCCGAGCGCCTGGTCGCGATGGGCGCGCCAGCGGCCCTGGTCACCGGGGGCCACGGAGCCGAGCCGGTGGACCACCTGTTCGACGGGGCACGGCACATGGCCATCCCGGTGGCCCGCCACGGCGTGGCCGCGACGCACGGCGCCGGCTGCACCCACTCGGCGGCGCTCGCGGCCGGGCTCGCGGCCGGGCTGCCGCTGGCCGAAGCGGCCCGCCAGGCCGCGGCGGTGGCCGGCGAGGCGGTGGCGCACGGCCTGGCCGGGCTCGGCGCCGGCGAGGGCCCGGTCCACGTCCTGCACGAATATCGTTCCACGACAAGGAGACCGCGCGATGAGCGACAGCTTCAGCGGTGAGCTGTGGCAAGGGGTGGCCGGCGTCTACGACGCCATCCTGGCCCACCCGTTCCTGACCGGGCTGACCGACGGCAGCCTGCCGCATGACGCGTTCGCCTTCTACGTCGTGCAGGACGCGATCTACCTGCACGGTTATGCCCAGGCCCTGGCCGCGGTGGCCAGCCGGGCGCCCACGCCCGGGCAGGCCGAGATGTTCGCGCGGCACGCGGCGGACGCGATCGCGGTCGAGAAGACGCTGCACGGGTCGCTGCTCGCCGACCTCGGCATCGACCCGGCGGCCGCGGAGCAGGCCGAGCCCGCCCCGACCAACCTCGCCTACTGCAGCTACCTGCTCGCCACCGCCAGCAGCGGGTCCTACTCCGAAGGGGTCGGCGCGGTGCTGCCCTGCTACTGGATCTACTGGGAGGCCGGCAAGGAACTGGTGCGCCGCGGCTCGCCCGATCCCCGCTACCAGAAGTGGATCGACACGTACGGGAGCGAGGAGTTCGGCGACGTCGTGCAGGCCGTCATCGACGTCACCGACGAGCTAGGCCCCGGCCTCGGAGCGCCCGAGCGCGACCGGGTGCACCGCCACTTCCGCACCACGAGCCGGTACGAGTGGATGTTCTGGGACATGGGCTACCGCAAGGAAGCCTGGCCCGTCTGATCCGCCGCCGTGACCTCGTGACCGGGCAGAATACGACAAGGTCCCCTGCATGTATGAGATGCAGGGGACCTCGCCTGGCCTCGCCGCGTCAGGCCGGCCAGTTGCCTGGCTTTCCCGCCGCTGCGCGCCGCCCGCCAGAGCCAGGAACCCGCGTCAGGCTCAGGTTTCCCTGCTCCTCCCGCGTCCCGGAGTCGCCCCCGGGCGGTGCCCGTTCCTAACGGTGCAAGCATTTCTACTGCCTCGGCCCGGGATCGCGCAAGGCCCGCGCTCAATCTTTTCCTAGATTTCCCGCCATCCACACGCTATCCACAGAATGCGACTCGTTATCCGCGTTCCCGCGCGGGTTTTCCACCACCTTGCGCACAGGCTATGCACAGTCCTTCCACAGGCTACCAGGCGTAACCCGGGGGACACCGAATGGCGAGGGCCTGGCTGCGGAGAAATACCGCTACTGCTTGACAGGCTTTCCGCGGCCCGGTCCCGCGTGATACCCGAAATGACCTGAGATAAATGCGGCCCCCAAGGCGGGGCGAATGGCCGTCTTGATTCGCGCCGGCGACGTTCCCGCGGCGCAGCGCCACGACGCCTGGCGGAGCGTCGTGCGATACTCTCGGCCTGCTGGATATGCGGGGCGCGCAGACATCCCTGACCTGGATGAGCGCCGGAGCCTGCGTGGTGTGTGCGCCAGCTCGGCGGGCGCGCCACGGCGGGCACAGGCCCTCTTGGTGGACATCACCTATCTACCTAGGTAGAGTGATAGATGTGACTGCTCGCTCGGAGTTTTCCAAGCAGACTCTATCGGTGCTGGCGGTGCTGTGCGCCCAGCCGTCGGCCTGGCAGCACGGCTACGCGATCGCCCGGGATACCGGCCTGAAGTCGGGCACGCTGTACCCGATCTTGATCCGGCTGGCCGACCGTGGCCTGATGGAAGCACGCTGGGAGGACGAACAGCCGGTCGGCCGCCCCCGGCGGCACCTGTACCGGCTGACCCCCGATGGGCTGGCCAGCGCCACCGCGGCGCTGGCCGAGGTGACCCCGGAGGTGAAGGTACAGGCACGTGCCGGCCTGTCCCCCCGCCGGCGGCTCAGCACGCAGGGCTGACCATGGACGGGATGACGCGGGCGGTGGCGGCGGCGCTGCGCCGCTCGACGGCGGTGATGCCAGCCGACCGCCGCGAGTGGGTCGAAGCGGTGCTGGCCGAGGCGGCCGAGGTCCCGGCCGGGTGGCAGCGGCTGAGCTGGCTCGGCGGCGGGTTGCGGCTGACCGTGCCGGAGGCCGCGCGGGCCCGCAGGCTCTGGTACCCGCTCGCCTTCGCCGCCGCCGCCACGGGCATCGCGTGGAGCGCATGGTCCGGGCCGCCCGGCGACCCGGCCACCGGTATCAACAGGGCCGACGTGATCACGATCACGGTGATCCTGGCCGGGCTGCCCTGGATCATCCGCCGGGCCTGCGGCCCGGTGGCCAGCGCCCGGCTGCCGCGACTGGTGCGCGCCGGCGGGTACGCGGGGGTCCTGGCCCTGGTCCTGGCCAAGAGCGCGGTGGAACGAGTCGCCGATGCCCCGCCCAACAACCTGGGCGGATCGACCGTGGGCTGGGCGGGCGAGGCAGTCTTCCTGGCGGCGATGGCCGGCTACGCGGCCGTGATCCTGGCCTGTACGGCCCGGCGCTCCCCGGCGCTCCCGGCCACCATGGCCATCGGCACCGCGACCGGCATCGCCCTCGGCGTCATGGCTTACCTCCTCGGGCCGCTGGGCTGCCCGATCCGCTTCACCGGGCCATGGCCGGCGCATTTCTACGACGCGGCCCTGGCCCTGGGAGTGCTGGTGGCCCTGTGTGCTCCCGTGGCGGCAGGCCGGGCGGCAGCCCGGCGGGCGGGTCGCGCGCCGCCCGCCGCTTCCCGGGCCGGGCAGGGTGCCATCGCCGGATTGTGCGCGGGAGCAGCCGCCGCGCTGGTGGTAGCCGTCCTGTCGACCGCCACCATCGCGATCTTGCCCCGTGACACCGGACTCCGGGACTGGGCCACCGGTCACGTCGGCCAGTGGATACCTGCCATCGGCGAGGTGACGCCGATCCTGCACACTCGGGTCGGCTATGTGGCGGGTGCCAGCGCCTTCGCGGCTGGATACCTCATCGTGCTGCTGATCAGCCCGCTGGCGGGCTGTGCCTTCGGCGCGTGGGGCGGATACGGACGGCCCGGACCACGCGGGCCGCGGATAGCCAGGGCCTGGCCCCGGATCAAACGCGCACCGATCGGGGCCAGGCCCGCCAGCCAGAATCAGTAAACGGGAGGTGGCGACCGCCCGCCTGCCCTGGCCACTCCTGCCATGGCCGCGCCGCGCCCAGTCACGCCCAGCCGCCTCCCGCCTAGCGGCCCGTTTCATGATCGTGGCCAGAAATGGCCGCATAGGCCACGTCTGTTATCAACTTTCGGCGTGTCACGGCGCGCCTGCTGCGAGGATCCCTGTCGATGCCCGCGTAGAGTCGCAGGTAGGCGTCCTGCATACCACGTCCGAGCGCGCCGGAAGCGGAAACTACAAGTTGTTTTCCGACGTGGCCATAGGGGCCCGAACTGGCCACGATCATGAATGCGTCCCGGTTTTCGATTGCTGACGGGGCTGCTGAGCGCGGGGCCCGGAGCCCTGCCGGAAGGCTGAGCCCGGCCGGAAATGTCAGACCCCGTCGGCATAATGGCGGGGCCGGGTAACCACAGACACCCGATCTTCAGCCGCCCGGAGGCACACCCTCCAGCCGCGGGCAGTCCGCATACGCCCTAGCCCTCGGCATCCGCCAAAGTCAAGATATATCTTGACAACATCCGTACTCGAGATACATCGTATTTATGCCACACCGTAGCACCCACCGAACGGCAACAGGAGGCACCATGCATCCGGAAATCGCCAAGACCCTGGCCGTGCAACGCCGTGATGAGCTCGTGCGGCAAGCGGCTTCCCGCCGGCTGACGGGCCGCAAGCGCTTCCCGCGGTGGCATATCAGCTGGACCCGGACCGTCCTGGCCCCGGCCGGACCCAAAGACGCCGCGAGCGGCCAACGCGCCGGCCGGGCTGGCCGGCGCGGTTCGTCGCTGGTGATCATCATCTCGGCCCGCCGTTCGGCCTGACGACGCTCCGGACGGGGCACGCTGACGTGCTGCCCTCAGCGAACTCGCGCACCGGGGGCGACCTCAGGCGACCTGGCGGCCGTGGCCGTGGTCGTGGCCGCGCGGTCCCGCGAGCTCCGCAATCCGCTCAGCGCGACCAGCGTGCCGATGGCGGCCACCCCGGTGATCACGATGAGCGCGGGCCGGTAAGCGGCCAGCGTGGCTGAGGCGGAGACCAGCCTGCCCGCGCCGGCGGCGTCGACCACGGCAGTGACGATGGCGAGCACCACCGCGCCGCCGACCTGGAACGAGGTCTGGAACAGGCTGGCTGCCAGGCCCTGCTCCGAGCTGGGGACGCCCGCCGTGGCCGCGACGCTGAGCGAGGAGAAGCCGAGCCCGAACGCCAGGCCGATCAGCAGTGTGGCCGGGAGCATCACCGACGGGTAGTCCGGCCGGATGCCCGCTCGCAGGAACACCGCGTAGGCGATGATCAGGCAGCTGAAGGCGAGTGCCGTGAGCGGCGCCGGGCCGAACCGGCTGAGCAGCGAGGCCATCCGGGCGGACAGGACCACGACCACCACCCCCGCTGGCAGGAACGCCAGCGCGGTGGCCAGTGCCGACCAGCCGGACAGGGTCTGCAGGTACTGCGTGACCAGGAACTGGAACGAGATGTAGCTCCCGAACAACGTCACGGCTCCGGCGTTCGCGCGCAGCAGCGCCCGGGAAGAGAAAATGGCGAACGGAACCAGCGGGTCCCGGCTGCGCCGCTCGATGGCGGCGAACACCCCGAGCAGCACGGCGACGGCCGCGAACGAGCCGATGGTCTGGGCCGAGCCCCAGCCCGCTCGCTGGGCGGACACGACCGTGTAGACGAGCAGCAGCATGGCGGCGGTGACGGTCAGCGCGCCGGGAATGTCGAACCTGCGCCCTGCGCGCGCGGCCCGCCCGCCGCGGGGGATGAGCCGGATGGCCGCGATCAGCACCACGACCGCGGCCGGGGCGGGCACCAGCAGGGTCCACCGCCAGCTGATCTCGGTCAGCAAGCCGGACAGGACGAGGCCAAGCGAGAAACCGCTGGCGCCGAAGACCGTGTAGATGCTGAACGCGCGGTTCCGCATCGGACCCTCGGGGAACGTGGTGGTGAGCAGGGACATGCTGGCCGGCGCGGTGAACGCGGCCGCCGCTCCCTTGACGAACCGGGCCGCGATCAGCAGGCCGGGGCTGCTCACCAGGCCGCCCAAGACGGAGACGAGGGCGAAGACGGCCAGCGCCACCACGAAGACACGCCTGCGGCCGAGCAGGTCGGCGGCCCGGCCGCCGAGCAGCAGCAGGCCGCCGTAGCCGAGCACGTAGCCGCTGACGATCCACTGCAGCGACGACGTGCTCAGGCCAAGCGCGGCCCGGATGGACGGCAGGGCCACGCCGACCATCGAGACATCCAGGGCGTCGAGGCACAGCGCGCCGCCGAGCACGAACAAGACGGCCCACAGCTGCGGCGTCCAGCCCTGGCTGTCCCCATGACGAGTACCGGAGTGACGGACACCGGAGTGGAGTGCATCAGGTGAAGTCATGAGCCAGACTATATGCATGCGCAAGCACTAGATGCAAGAACAATTAATGTACTTGCAATTATCTCTGCGAGACGTTATGCTTCGCTCGTGAGCGTGACTCAGGACCGCGTGGTGGCCGCCTGGCGGGAGATGGCGGCGTGCCACGCCGCGGCCTGCGCCGCGCTCGAGCGCGAGCTCGGCGAGCGGCACGGGCTCGGGATCAGCGATTTCGAGGTCCTCGAGCGGCTCGCCGAGAGTGACGGGCGCAAGTTCCGCGCCCAGGACCTGGCCGAAGCCGTGCACCTGAGCCAGAGCGCCCTGTCCCGCCTGGTGGACCGGCTGGCCCGGCACGGCCTGGTGGAACGGTGCGGCTGCGACGTGGACCGGCGCGGCGTCTACGTGGTGCTGACCGAGGCGGGTGAGCGGTGCCATGCTGAGGCGGTGCCGACGCACCGGGATGTCCTGTCCCGCCTGCTGCCTGCCTCGATGATCAGCCCCGGTGATCATCGAGGCGGTAGCGGCGGGTAACGCCCCCTGGATAGGGTTAGTCCGTCTGGAAACGGGCTAGTCAGGTCATGCCCGTCGGGTGGGGGAACAGAGGTGAGCGATGCCTGACCGGCCGGCTACGCTGCGAGATGTCGCGGCTGCGGCCCGCGTCCATCCCGCCACCGCGTCCCGGGCGCTCAACCCGGAGACCCGGATCCTGGTGAGCGAAGACACCGCGCGCCGGGTGACCGAGGCCGCCGCGAGGCTGGGCTACCGGCCCAACCCGGTCGCACGGAGCCTGCGGACCCGGCGCTCGCATACGGTCGGGGTGCTGATTCCCGACCTGAACAACCCGCTGTTCCCGCCGATCGTGCGCGGCCTCGAGGACAAGCTGGCCGCGGCGGGATACGTGGCCCTGATCGGCAATACCGACGCCGACGCCAACCGCGAGCGCACGCTGTTCGAGCAGATGCGGGCGCGCCACGTCGACGGCTTCGTGCTGGCCACCGCGACGCTGCATGACCGGCTGCTGGCCGACGCGGCCGAGGCGGAAGTGCCCGTGGTGCTGATGAACCGGCTGGCGCAGGACTACAGCTTCCCCTCGGTCTCGGTCGACAACGAGCAGGGCGCCCGGATGGCGGTCACCCATCTGGCCCGGCTCGGCCACACCCGGATCGCGCACATCGCGGGCCCGCAGGAGGCGTCCACCGGGGTGAGCCGCCTGCGCGGGTTCCGGGACGGCATGGCGACCCACGGCCTCGAGGTGGACGAGCGCCTGATCGCGTACTCGACCAGGTACACGGTGGAGGAGGGCGCCCGCTGCTGCCGGGAGCTGCTGGCAGCAGCGGGTAGCAGCGCGCAGCCGGACTTCACCGCGGTGGCCGCGGCCAACGACATGCTGGCGGTCGGCTGCTATTCCGCGCTCGACGAGTGCTCCCTGCAGTGCCCCGAGGACATCTCCGTGATCGGCTTCAACGACATGCCGTTCATCGACCGGCTCCGCCCGCCGCTCACCACGGTGCGCTTCCCGCACTACCAGCTGGGCACCGAGGCGGCCCAGTTGCTGCTGGAGCGGATCAACGGGGGCGAGGGACCGGTGAAGATCCTTTATCTCGCGCCGGAGCTCATCGTCCGCGGTTCCACGTCCGAGCGTCCCGCACCGGAGGCCGGAGCCGGCCAGGAAGGCCGCGACGACGTGCCCAGCCCGCCGGTCCCGCTGCGCCCCGCCCCGGCGGCCCCCGGCCCGGCCCCCGAAGGGCCTGCCCCGTCGAGCCGGGCCTCCTCGCTCCGGGCCCGCGGCGGCTCACCCGGGTAGCCCGTCACCACCGCGGCCAGGCCGTCACGGACAGGCCGCGCGACGTCCAGCAAACGATTGCCGGCCGCGGCCTCCGCCCCGGCCCACGACGGCGGGCGGCGTGGGCCCGGGGGCGATTCGGCGCGGCTTTGGTAACAGGTTTGCCATGTGCCATTGACAAAGGTGTCGCCGGAGGACCAATCTCATGGGGTGCAAACGATTGTGACCAGCGAGGGAGGGGATCTGGCGACATGGTCGGACATGATGGCGCGCATCGGCTCGGCTGGCTCGGCACCGGCCGCATGGGCGTGGAGATGGGTCGCCGGCTCCTCTCGGCCGGCTGTGATCTCGCCGTTTTCAACCGCTCCATGGCCAAGGCCGAGCCGCTGATACGGCTGGGCGCCAAGCCTGCGGGAACCGCCGCGGAACTGGCGAGCAGAGACATCGTCTTCATCACCGTCGGCTCATCGGATGACCTCATCTCGGCGGTGCTGGGTCCGGGCGGCCTCATGTCCAGCGCCGAGGCGGTGCCCCAGGTGCTCATCGACTGTTCCACGGTGTCGGCCGAGGCCTCGGCCCGGGTGCGGGCCGAGATCGCCGGCCGGGGCACCGCCCTGCTAGCCGCGCCGGTGATGGGGAACCCCAAGGTGGTGCGGGCCGGGAAGATGACGGCCGCCGTCTCCGGACCCCGCGATGCGTTCGATGTGGCGGAGCCCTACCTGAACATGCTCGGCCACGGCGTCACCTACGTGGGTGACGGCGAGGTGGCGCGGACAGTGAAGCTCTGCCACAATTTGCTTCTCGGTGTAGTGGCCCAGTCGCTCGCTGAGATAACCGTTCTTGCCGAGAAGAGCGGGATCAGCAGACAGGCGTTCCTTGAATGCCTCAACAAAAGTGTGATGGGTTCGCTATTCACCGGCTACAAGACGCCGGCCTACGTGAACCTCGATTTCTCGCCCACGTTCACCGCCACGCTGCTGCGCAAGGATTTCGATCTTGGCCTGGCCGCCGCGCGGGAACACGAAGTGCCGATGCCAGTTGCCGCAGTGGTCCACCAGCTGATCCAGGGACTGGTCGGACGTGGATACGGCGATTCCGACTTCGCCGCCCTCCTGCAGCAGGAGGCCGATTCCGCAGGCTTGCGGCTCGTCAGCGAGCATGCGGAGATCTCCGACGGGCTCGGCAGCACCGACACCTTATCCGTGATACTCCCGAACGAAGAGGAAGGAGGCACCGGGCGTGAGACCCCAGCTCCCCTGGCTCTCCAAGAATTGCCTCGCCCTGAGTGCGGCAGCAGTCCTTTCGGTCGGCCTCGTGGCGGCCTGCAGTAGCAGTAGTACTAGCACCCCCCCTGCCGCGAGCACTAGTTCCGGTTCCAGTTCCAGCCCGAGCGCCAACAAGACGCCGATCACGATCGGCGCATCCCTCTCGCTGACCGGCGACTTCTCCGACGACGGCCAGGCCTTCGACCGCGGCTACAAGCTGTGGGCCAGCGACGTGAACAAGGCCGGCGGCCTGCTCGGCCGCCAGGTTGTACTGAAGATCCTCAACGACAACAGCTCGCCGACCCAGGCGTCGACGAACTACCAGACCCTGTTCGCCTCCGATCACGTGGACCTGGCCTTCGGGCCGTTCTCCTCGCTGCTGACCACGCCGTCGGCATCGGTCGCGGCCCGGTACGGCTACGCGCTGGTGGAAGGCGCCGGCGGGGCGCCGTCGGTGTTCGCGAGCCCGGCCAACCAATCCGCCCACAACATCTTCGACGTCAGCCTGCCGATCGAGGACGAGATGATCCCGTTCGTCAACTGGGTCGCCTCGCTGCCGCCCGGCCAGCGGCCGAAGACGGCGGCCTACCCGATGGCCGACGACCCGTTCGCCGACCCGCCAGTCCAGCTCGCCCAGCAGAAGCTGCAGGCGCTCGGGGTGAAGACGGTGTACTCGAAGATCTTCCCGGCCGAGAACGCCTCCTACAAGCCGGCCGCCGACCAGGTGGCCGCCACCGGCGCCCAGGCCGTGCTACTCGGATCCACTGACGTCCCGACGGTGGCCGCGTTCATGCAGGCGTTCGAGCAGCAGCACTACAACCCGAAGATGTTCATCTGCGCGGCGGGCCCGGACCAGGGCGCCTCGTTCACCTCCGCGGTGGGCAAGGGCAACGCGACCGGGATGATGGTGCCGAACGGCTGGTATCCCGGGTACGCCAACCCGGAAAGCCAGGCCATGGTGAGCGAGTACGTGGCCAAGTACGGCGGGAGCCCGTCGGACGTCAACGCCGACGTGGCCGAGGCCTACTCGGTGGGCCAGGTAATGGCCCAGGCGGTGAAGGGTACCGGCGGCGTCGACAACCAGAAGATCATTACCTACCTGCACAGCGGCGTGACGCTCAGCACCGTGCAGGGACCGGTGCGGTTCGACAATATGGGCAGGAACTCCAGCGCCGCGGCGTTCACCTTCCAGTGGCAGAAGGAGGGCACCGCGTACAGCCAGGTCCTCCCGGTCAGCGCGGCCGGCACGGTGGCGATCATCAACCCCAAGCCGAACTGGACTAGCTAACCCCCATGGCACGTCAGATCTACCAGGCTATTGTCGACGGCATCCTCGTCGGCGGCGTCTACGCCCTGATGGCCGTCGGCCTTACGCTGATCTTCGGCGTGCTCGACATCATCAACATCGCCCAGGGTGTCCTGGTCATCCTGGGCGCTTATCTCAGCTATCAGCTCTCGGTGTCACTGCACCTGGACCTGTTCCTCGGCCTGCTGATCACCGTGCCGGCCATGTTCGTGATCGGCGTCGTCATCCAGTGGGCGTTCATCCGGCGGCTCCGCGGCCGGGAGCGGACGTCCATGACGCTGCTGGTCACCTACGCGGTCGCGCTGATCATCGAGGGGATCCTCTACGAGATCTACGGGCCCGACCCCAAGCAGCTCAACGCCTCCTACGTGCAGTCCAGCGTGCGCATCTTCGGCTTCTACCTGCCCTACATCTACCTGTACGGCTTCGCGCTGGCGCTGGTGCTCATCGCGGCCATCTACGCGCTGCTGTACCGGACCACGTTCGGGCGCAGCGTGCGGGCCACCATGCAGGACGGGACGGCGGCGCGGCTCATCGGCATCGACGTGAACCGGGTCGCCGCGCTCACTTTCGGCGTCGGCGTCGGGGTGACCGCGGTCGGCGGCATGATGTTCGGCGCCACCAACGCCTTCAACCCCAACAGCGGCTACGACCTGATCTCGCGGCTGCTCGCCATCATCATCCTCGGCGGGCTCGGCAGCATCGGCGGCGCGCTCGCCGCGTCGGTCTTCATGCTCACCCTGGAGTCGGTGGTGGACATCTGGTCCCCGGAGTGGGCGATCGTGGTGTTCTACGCCGCCCTGGTGGTGGTGCTGGTGGTCCGCCCGACCGGGTTCTTCGGCCGCCCGCCGGTGCGAGCGCAATGACAGGAACCGTGAGCAGGCAGCGCGCGCTGGCCGGGCTGGCGCTGACGGTCCTGGCCGTGGCGGCCGTCGCGTTCCCGCTGGTGTTCAGCAGCCCGGTGATGACGAACTACGCCGTCTACGCGCTGATCTTCGTGGCCGCGGTCTCCGCCTGGAACGTGTTCTCCGGCTTTTCCGGCTACATCTCCCTCGGCCACGCGGTGTTCTTCGGCAGCGGCGCCTACGCCGTGGGCATCGCGGCCAGGGACTGGCACGTCACCGGCACCGGCGTGTTCGCCCTGCTGCCGCTGGCCGCGGCGGTGGGGGCGGCGATCGCGGTACCGTTCGGCCTGATAGCGCTGCGGGTGCGCCGGCACACGTTCATCGTGATCACCATCGCGGTGTTCTTCATCTTCCAGCTGATGGCCTTCAACCTGAACTCCTTCACCGGCGGCACCATCGGTGTCGCGGCGCCGTTCCTGCCCTGGTCGCCGACCAGCTTCAACGATCACTTCTACTACCTGGCGCTGGGCTGCGCCGTGCTCGCGATCGTCATGGCCGTCCTGGTCCGGCCGTCCCGGTTCGGCCTGCAGCTCCGGGCGATCAGGGACGACGAGGACCGGGCGCGGGGGCTCGGCGTGCGCGCCATGCGGGTCAAGCTGGCGGCGTTCGTGCTGTCGGCGGCGGTGACGGGGCTGGCGGGCGGGGTGTGGTTCCTCTACCTCACCCAGGTCGAGCCGCCGTCAGGCTATGACCCGCTGTTCGACCTGTCCCTGGTGCTGATGGCGTTCCTCGGCGGCCTCGGGACCATCAGCGGCCCGGTCATCGGCGCGCTCATCATCGAGCCCGCCCAGCTCTACCTGAACATCAGGTTCACCAACGGGTACCTGAGCGAGATCCTGCTCGGCGCGGTGTTCCTCGTCATCGTGCTGTTCGTGCCGCGGGGCATCGTCCCGACCGGCGGCGAATGGATCAGGCGGCTGCGGACCAGGGGCCGTCCGGTGATCGCGCCGGTGCCGACGGCGGTGCCCGCCCCCCCGGCGGCCAGCGAGGCACCCGCCGGGGAGGCCAGGAGATGAGCGCCCTGCTGCGCACCGAGGACGTGCGCAAGGCCTACGGCGGCGTGCACGCCCTGGACTCCTGCACGGTGGATGTCGAGGAAGGCTCGGTGGCCGGCCTGATCGGGCCGAACGGGTCGGGCAAGACCACCCTGTTCAACGTCATCACGGGGTATGCCAAGGCCGACGCAGGGCAGGTGTACCTGGCCGGCCAGCAGATCACCAATATCGCGCCGGACAAGGTCTTCGGCCTCGGGATCGGCCGGACCTTCCAGCTGACCCGGATCTTCGCCAGGCTGACCGTGCTGGAGAACATGCTGGTCGCCTCCAGGCACAGGCGGTCCGCAGCCCGCAAGCACGCGATGGAGCAGCTCGAGTTCGTCGGCATCGCCGGGCACCACGCCGAGCTGGCCGGGACCCTCTCCTACGGCCAGCGCAAGCTCCTGGAGCTCGCTTACGTGCTGGTGGCGGACCCCGCGGTCATCCTGCTCGACGAGCCGGCCGGCGGCATCAACCTGTCCCTGGTCAACCACATCGCCGGCCGGATCCGCGAGCTGAACGCGGCGGGCAAGACCTTCCTGATCGTCGAGCACAACATGGAATTCGTGATGGGGCTGTGCGACCGGGTCACGGTGCTCGACTCGGGCGCGGTGGTGGCGGCCGGGCCGCCGGCCATCATCCGGACCGACCGCCGGGTGCTCGACGCCTACCTCGGCGAGGACCTGGACCCGCAGGCCCCGGACGACCCGGAATCCGCGGAGGACGCATGACGCAGACCGGGGCAGGCACCGCCGCCCGTCCGGTACTGAAAATCGAGAACCTGGTGGTCGGGTACGGCGGCGGCGACGTCCTGCGCGGGGTTTCCCTGGAAGTCCCCCAGGGCGGCATCACCTGCGTGGTGGGGCCGAACGGGGCGGGAAAATCCACGCTGATGGCATCGATCAGCGGGCTGCTCCGGCCGCGCCTTGGCTCGATCACCCTCGACGGGAAGAACCTCGCCGGCATGTCGCCACGCCAGGTGCTGCGGCTCGGCGTGGTCCAGGTGCCGCAGAACCACAGCCTGTTCCGCGACATGACGGTCCACGAGAACATCGAGCTCGGCGGCTACATCCTGCCGGACCGGGCGCTGAAGGCGCGCCGGATGGCGGCGGTGTTCGGCGTCTTCCCGGAAATCGCCGACTGGGCGGGGAAGAAGGCGGGGAGCCTGTCCGGCGGGCAGCAGCGGCTCGTGGAGTTCGCCCGGGCGCTGATGCTCGAGCCCACGCTGCTGATGCTCGACGAGCCGTCGATGGGCCTGGCGCCGAAGATCCTGCGGACCGTGTTCGACGCGATCAGGCAGATGAACGCGGCCGGCACGACGATCCTGCTGGTGGAGCAGAACGCCCGGGCCGGGCTGCGGCTGTCCAGCCACGGCGTGGTGATGGAAAGCGGCCGGGTGCGGCTGTCCGGCAGCGGGCGCGAGGTGCTCGAGAACCCCGAGATCGGGGCGCTCTACCTGGGCGGCGCGGTCAGTGCCGGCCAGGGAGGGGCCGGCCAGGGAGGGGCCGGCCAGGGAGGGGCCGGCTAGGCCCGGGGCCGGCTAGGCCTTCTTGCGGGCCAGCGTCAGCCCGTCGCCGATGGGAACCATGACCAGGTCCACCCGGTCGTCGGCGGCGGCGTGGTCGTTGAAGTCCCGGACCGCGATCACCAGGGGGTTGTCGTTGCCGGCGTCGATCACCCGGCCGTGCGAGAACGTGTTGTCCACCATGATCAGCCCGCCCGGCCGGACCCGCGGCACGACCTCGCGCCAGTAGCCGAGGTAGCCGCCTTTGTCGGCGTCGATGAACGCCAGGTCGAACATCTCCTCGTCGGGCAGCGAGCGCAG
>Ga0335078_10003491_pt1 | contig 23374 bp, 18 predicted proteins | sample Lox_Sample_32_FD_206711 | JGI IMG/M metagenome (GOLD analysis project Ga0335078, IMG submission 206711) | Soil microbial communities from Loxahatchee National Wildlife Refuge, Florida, United States - Lox_Sample_3.2 | ecosystem: Environmental > Terrestrial > Soil > Wetlands | place: USA... | reverse complement strand
TGACATCACCGTCGATCGAGTAGGCGTTGTAGGTGGGCAGTTGCTCATCGTGCTGGCCGGAGGTGGGATCGCCTGGGACGGTGGGTTCGGCGAGTTTGGCGGTGAATTGTTCGGGCGCCACCATCTCGAGCGCCCGGTATTTCGGCGTGGGGAACAGCACTTCGAAAGTCTCGATGTGCGCGTCCAGGCCCCACCCCTTGAACTTCGCCAGGATCCACTCGGCGTTGTCCTTGTCATACGGCGAGCCGACGTGGTGCGGCCGCGCGGAGAGGCGCTGCATGAAGTCGTGCAAGTTCTGGGTGCTCGGAACGGCGCGAAACTTCACTTCCCAGCCGCGCTCCGTGAGCGCCGATGCGGGCGTGTACCCGCGCAGCACAGGGGCTTCGGCGCCAGGCGCAAATGCGGCGCCGCATAGCAGCATCAAACAAAAAAGGGGCAGGCTGATCTTCATGAAGGAAAGGATAACAGCACGCGCACGGTTCGCGGGACGGAGCGCCCACGTTACAATAGCCCAACAACACAACTGCGAGCCATGCGATGTCCAGCTCCGCCATCCTCCTCATCCACTGCCCCGACCGGCCCGGGATCGTCGCCGGAGTCTCCAGTTTTCTTTATGCGCAGGGCGCCAACATCCTCCACGCCGACCAGCACCAGGATAACGATCTCGGCCTGTTTTTCATGCGGGTCGAATGGGACCTCGAAGGCTTCGCGTTGGATGATGCCGCGTTCCGCCGTGAATTCGAGCCTCTGGCGGCGCGCTTCGAGATGCGCTGGGAACTGGCGTACTCGGCCGTGCGTCCGGCGGTGGCCATCTTTGTCTCGCGCGCGCAGCATTGCCTGCTGGACCTGCTCTACCGGCACGAAATCGGCGAACTGGCCTGCGACATTCCGTTGATCGTCAGCAATCACACCGACGCCCGGGGATTGGCGCAGTTTTACGGAATCGCGTTTCATCACATTCCGGTGGACGCGCAAAACCGCGCGGAAGCCGAGGCGCGGCAGATCGCGCTGCTGGCGCAGCATGCGGTGGAGTTGCTGGTGCTGGCGCGCTACATGCAGGTGCTGTCGCCCGAGTTCGTGGCGAGCTACCCGCAGCGCATCATCAACGTGCATCATTCGTTTTTGCCGGCTTTCAGCGGCGCGCGCCCTTATCACGCGGCATACCAGCGCGGCGTGAAGCTCATCGGCGCGACCAGCCACTTTGTGACCGAGGTGCTCGACGACGGTCCCATCATCGAGCAGGACGTGGTGCGCATTTCGCACCGCGACCAGGTGCAGGACCTGATCCAGAAAGGCCGCGACCTGGAGCGCGTGGTTCTGTCGCGCGCCGTGCGCTGGTATCTGGAGCGCCGCATTCTGCACTATGCGGGCAAGACCGTGGTCTTTGATTAAGCTGTCAGCCTTCAGCCATCAGCTTTCAGCTAGCTGACGGCTGATGGCTCCCGTCAGGCGCCCGCCGGTTCTGCCACCACGCATTCACCAGCGTGGAAAAGAGAATCAGCACGCCGCCTGCGATGGAGCCGGCCGCCGGCCGTTCGCCCTGCACCAGCCACACCCAGACCGGATTCAGAGCGGGCTCCAGCAACAGCACTGTGGTGGCTTCAAATGCGGGCACATGACGAATGGCCCGCGTCACAAACAGATAGGCCAATCCAATCTGGAAAACCCCCAGATAGAGCAACACCGTCACGTTCACCCAGCCGGTGTGTGGCGCGGGCAGCGCTTTGGGCAAGGTGATCAAACACGCCAGCAGATTTCCGAGCACGACGGTGGCCGTGGCGGCGTTGCCCGCATCCTTGCGCCTGCCGAGCCAGCGCAAGCCCGAAACAGTGAACGCCCAGCTCAAGCCGGATGCCGCACCCAACAGGTTTCCGGTGCGCGGATCGGGAGCCGTCGCCACCGGGGCCTGCGCCGCGCTGAAGCACAGAACGGTGCCTGTGGCGACCGCCGCCAGAAACATCAGGTCGGAGCGGCCGAGCGGTTCGCGCAGCAGCAGAGGACCGATCAGCAGCAGGTACAAAGGCGCCGTAGACTGCAGGTAAATCGCGTTCGCCGAGGTGGTCAGTTTGGTGGCCAGCGTGAAGAAGATCAGCGTGGCTGCGTAGGCCGTGGCCACGGGCAGCAGATTCCAGCGCCACCGCCGCCGCCCGTCCGGAACGAAGACCGCCAGGGTGAGCGCCGCGATGCCGGAGCGGAAGCTGGCGATCTGCCACGGCGTCATGGAAATCGCCTTGATGGCCGCGCCGCCAGTCGAGAACAGGAAGGCGGCCGCCATCAGCAGAAACCAGTTGCTGGCGCGTGATCGAGGCACGGGGACCTACCAGCGTAGCAGGCAGGCTGGCGCCAGACCGCTTGCTCACGCGCGCGGCTCTGAGGCACGACCGTTAGGGAGTGCTATACAAAATCGCCAGTGACCGCTATGCTGGTAAGTTCGAGGATCGCGGTTGCGAACCATTTCCAACAAGACTAAGTATGCTTTGGAGGCGTTGTACTCACTGAGCCGCCACTATGGCGAGGGACCTACTCTGGTTCACGTGGTGGCCGCGGAAGAATCCATCCCCCTGAAGTTTCTGCAAGCGATTCTGCTGGAGCTGCGGAATCGCGGCGTGGTCACCAGCAAGAAGGGCCGCGCCGGCGGCTACGAATTGAGCCGGCCTCCGGCGGAGATCACGGTGGGATCCGTGATTCGCATGATCGAAGGTCCCCTGGCTCCTCTGCCTTGCGCGCGCGAAACCAATTACCGGAAGTGCGACGAGTGCCGGGACGAGCAAACCTGCGGCACGCGCATCGTCATGCGGCGCGTGCGGGACGCCATCGCGCAGATATTGGACAGCACCACGCTGGCCGATGTGATTCAGGAAGTGGAGAAAGCCAAGCACAGCGGCGCTGTCAGTCCAGCGGTCACGTTTCAGATCTGACGCCATCCTGGGGAATCAGCCGTTCGACGATCACCACGTCGCGCCAAGCGCCATCGAGCCGCGCGTGCTTTTCGTAAATCCCCACCTCGCGAAAGCCGAGCGACGCCACCAGCCGGCGGCTGGCCGTGTTTTCGACGAAGATGCGCGAGACCAGCTTCCAGAAGCCGGCGGATTGCGCGCCGCGAATCATGCCCTCGAGCGCCAGGCGGCCCGCGCCTCGCCCGCGAAACGCGCGGTCCACGTACACAGAAACCTCGGCGATGCCCGCGTAGTATTCCCGCGGCCGGTAGGAAGACGCCGCCGCGAAGGCCACCACCCGCCCGGCTTCCTCGACGGCCAGCAACGGATGCCTGCCATCGAACCATGCGCGAATGTCGTTCGCGGTGCGCAGCCGGGTCTCAAATGTGGCCATGCGATCCTCGATACCCTGGTTGTAAATCCGCGCCACATCTGCGTCGTCGAGCGGGGTGGCGTCGCGCACATGCATGTCACCAGCATCGCACCGGATCGCACTGCCGCGCTATAATTCGCACATACGAGCACGACGGGCACCAGCATTGTTCAGGCGGAGCTAACGGCTGCTCTAGCCGCGCAACGCGCCGCCTTTGCCGCGCAACCTCCGGGCAAGCGGCGCCGCGTCGAGGCGTTGCGCGCCCTGCTGCAAGCGGTCCGCGGCCGGCGCGAGGAATTCGTGGATGCCATCTCCACGGATTTCGGCGGGCGCGCCAGAGAAGAAACGCTGCTGCTGGAACTATTCCCGCTGGTGGATACCATCCGCCACGCGATCCGGAATCTGCCGCGATGGATGCAGACCCACTCGGCGGATGTGGGCTGGCAGTTCCTGCCGGGCCGCGCCCGCATCATCTATCAGCCGCTGGGGGTGGTGGGAATCATCGGGGCCTGGAACTATCCCCTACTGCTCAGTTTGTCGCCGATGGTGAGCGCGCTGGCGGCCGGCAATCATGTGATGCTGAAACCTTCGGAGCTGGCGCCGCGCACCGCGGACCTGCTGGCGCGCGTGATCTCCGATCTGTTTCCGGACCAGTATGTGACGGTGGTGACCGGCGGTCAGGAGACCGGCGCGGCCTTCGCGTCCCTGCCGTTCGACCACCTGCTGTTCACCGGCTCGACGCGCGTGGGCAGCCTGATCATGGGCGCGGCTAGCGCGAACCTCACGCCCGTCACGCTGGAACTCGGCGGCAAGTCGCCCGCGCTGGTGCATCCCGATTTTCCGGCGCGCACGGCGGCGGCGCGCATCATGGCCGGGAAGCTATACAACGCCGGCCAGACCTGTATCGCGCCCGACTACGTGCTGGTGAGCGACGGCGCGCGCGCGGAATTTGTGCGGCGGGCCGCGGAAGCCGTTACAGCCATGTATCCGCGGCTGGTGGACAATCCGGCCTTTACCCGCATCATCAACGTGGATCACTACCGGCGGCTGCGGGGCCTGGTGGAGGATGCCATGCTGAAGGGCGCCGAGATGATGGAGATGAATCCGGCGCATGAGGCCGCCAACGAACAGAACCGGGTGTTTCCACCGACGTTCCTGTGGAATGTCAGCGACCAGATGGCGGTGATGCGCGAGGAGATCTTCGGCCCGGTGCTGCCGTTAGTCACTTATCATTCGCTCGATGAAGCTATCGAGTATGTCAACTCCAGGCCGCGGCCGCTGGCGTTATATTATTTCGACAGCAATTCGCGGCGCGTCGAATCCGTGTTGTCACGCACTGTATCGGGCGGTGTTACCGTGAATGACACGCTCGTGCATATCGCCCAGAACGAGCTGCCGTTCGGAGGGGTCGGCCCCAGCGGCATGGGTGCGTATCACGGGTTCGACGGTTTCCAGACATTTTCCAAAAAGAAAGGCGTCTTTCTGCAGAGCCGCTTCAACACCCTGGGTCTCTTCCGTCCTCCTTACTCCCCGCTGGCGCGGCGCATGATCGACTTTCTGATAGGCCGATGACGCGGCGTGAGTTGCTCGCCCTGATCCCAGCCGGCGCATACGCCCAGATGGCCAGCCGCGGCGTGAAGCCGATGCCGCGCGGCAAGCCCTCCGGCCTTCCTTTTTATGCGCATTTCACGGATGTCGCCGCCGAGGCGGGCCTGAATAATCCGATTATTTACGGCGGCCTGGAGAAGAATGCCTACATCATCGAGGCCATGGGATGCGGGATCGCCTTCCTGGACTACGATAACGACGGATGGCTGGACGCGTTCGTGCCCGCGGGCACGCGGCTGGACGGTGCGCCGCCGGGCGCCACGAACCGCCTGTACAAGAACAACCGGGACGGCACCTTCACCGATGTGACCGAGCAATCCGGTCTCAAGCGCACGGGTTGGGTCTTCGGCGTCACTATCGGGGATTACAATAACGACGGCTTCGAGGATATCTTCCTCACTTACTGGGGTCAGAACGTTCTTTACCGCAACAATGGCGACGGCACTTTCACTGACGTCACCAAGGCGGCGGGGCTGCTGGTGCCGGGCGTGCGATGGGGGTCCGGCTGCACCTGGGTGGATTATGACCGCGACGGATACCTGGACCTGTTCATCGCGAACTATCTGAAGTTTGACTTCAAGACTGTTCCGCCGGCGGGCGTGCTGGCCAGTTGCAACTGGAAAGGCATCATGGTGAATTGCGGTCCGCGCGGGCTGCCGCCGGAGACTCATTTGCTCTATCACAACAACGGCGACGGCACCTTCACCGATGTATCCGAGCGCTCCGGCATTGCCGCCGCAACCGGCAGTTACGGGCTCACGGTGGTGGCAGCGGACTTCGACAACGATGGCTGGCCCGATATCTATGTGGCCTGCGATTCCACGCCGAGCCTTTTCTTCCGCAACAAACACGACGGCACCTTCGCCGAAGAAGGCCTGGAGCGCGGCGTGGCGCTGAACGAAGACGGGCTGGAACAGTCAGGCATGGGACTGGGCGTCGGCGATTACGCTTGCGATGGCAACCTGGACATCTTCAAGACGCACTTCACGGAAGACACGCCGGCGCTGTACCACAACGACGGCAAGGGCAACTTCCAGGATGTGACGCTGCGCGCGGGCCTGGGCGTGGAGACACGCTACATCAGTTGGGGCGCGGGCATCGTGGATCTGGATAGCAATGGCCTGCCGGACCTGTTCTGGGTGACCGGCAGCGTGTATCCCGAGGTGGAGAAGAAATACCCGCAGTTTCCGCATCGCACGCCGCGCGTGATTTTCCGCAATCTGGGACACGGCAAGTTCGAGGAACTGATCGGCATGGGCGGACCGGGCATCGAGCAGGTGCACGCCAGCCGCGGCGTGGCCTTCGGCGACTACGACAACGACGGCGATATCGACATTCTGATCATGAACCAGAACCAGCCGCCATCGCTGTTGCGGAACGATTTGAGCGGCCACGATCACTGGCTCAAGGTCAAACTGGTGGGCAAGAAATCGAACCGTAGCGCCATTGGCGCCACCGTGATCGCCAGCTATGGCGGCAAGCGGCAGGCGCAGGCGGTGCTGGCGCAGTCGGCATATATGTCGGCCAGCGACAAGCGGCTGCACTATGGATTGGGCGAGGCGGCCGCGGCGGACCTGGAGATTCGTTGGCCCAGTGGCGCGCACGAGACGATTCCGGGCGTGGCCGCCGATGCGCTGGTCATCATTCACGAAGGCGAAGGGATCGTGAAACGCGAGCGGCTCAACGGACCGGCGAAGAACAGGATATCTGCCGCAGATAAACGCGGGTGAGAAGAAGGATTTCGGCCGCAGATGCACGCAGATGACTTTGCGATTTCGCTGGTGTGACTCGGCAGCTGCTTCCCCGCACAGCATTGACCACAGAGGAACACAGATGACCCTTGGTTTTCATCTGCGTGCACCTGCGGCTGACTCTCCTCGCCGCCCCAAACGGAGGTATAAAAGACCTATGGCCATGAAAACGTTTACCTGCCGCGTTGCCTTAGGGATCGCGGTACTCGGTTTGTGCGCCGCGGGTGGAGAATTGTGGGCGCTCGACAACGGAGTGGCGCGCACGCCACCCATGGGCTGGAACAGTTGGAACAAGTTCCACTGCGATGTGAGCGAGGATCTGATTAAGCAGGCGGCCGACGCCATGGTGTCGAGCGGCATGAAAGACGCCGGCTACCAGTTCATCGTGATCGACGACTGCTGGCAGGTGTCGCGGGACGCGGACGGCAACATCGTGCCCGACCCGAAACGGTTTCCGAACGGCATGAAGGCGCTGGCCGATTACGTGCACTCGAAGGGCTTGAAGTTCGGCGTGTATTCCGACGCCGGCCTGCGCACGTGCCAGGGCCGCCCCGGCGGACGCGGCTACGAATTCCAGGACGCCCGCCAATACGCGGCCTGGGGGGTCGATTACCTGAAGTACGACTGGTGCAACCACGGTACGCAGGATTCGGCGGCGTCGTATTCGCTGATGCGCGATGCTCTGGAGAAGTCGGGCCGGCCGATCGTGTTCAGCCTGTGCGAGTGGGGTTCCACCAAGCCGTGGCTCTGGGCGAAGGACATCGGCAACCTGTGGCGCACTACCGGCGATATTGAAGACAAGTGGGAAGGCAGGGCAAAATTTGACGGCTTGGGCGTGGTGCAGATCCTCGATCTGCAGGACGGCCTGCAAAGTTACGCTGGGCCGGGGCACTGGAACGATCCCGACATGCTGGAAGTGGGCAACGGCGGCATGACGGACACGGAATACCGCGCGCACTTCAGCATGTGGTGCCTGTTGGCGGCGCCGCTCATGGCCGGCAACGACATCCGCAGCATGACTCCGGACATCCGCGACATTCTCACGAACAAGGAAGTGATCGCAGTGGATCAGGATCCGGCCGGGATCGAGGGCCACCGGGTGAAGCGCGATGGCGGGCTGGAGGTCTGGTCGAAGCAACTTGCCGATGGCGGGCGCGCAGTGGCACTGCTCAACCGGACCGGAGCGGAGGCGCAGATCACCGCCACGTGGCCCGAGATCGGCTACCCCAGCGATATTCGGGCCAAGGTGCGCGACCTCTGGGAGAAGAAGGATCTCGGCGAGATGCACGGCAGTTTCTCCGCGCAGGTGCCGAGTCACGGCGTGGTGATGGTGACGATCAAGCCGTAGGGCGCGCTGGCGGGCCTACAGCTTCTGGCGCGGCGGGACGAAATCGGGCGGCAACGCCGCGCCTTCGCCGAAGAAGTAGTTGTCCATCTGCTGGAGCAGGAACTCCTGCGCCTCGCGCGTTCCCAGGTTGAGCCGGTATTCGTTCATGAGCATCTTCATGTGCTCGACCCACATTTTCCAGGCTTCCTTCGAGACGTTCTCGTAGATCTTCTGTCCCAGCGGGTGGCCTTCGAAGGGCACTTCGTCGAGGCCCGGCATTTGCCTTTGGAACTTGACGCAGAAAACCATTCGCGTGCCTGGCGGCACTTCCACACCGGCCGGATTCACCGGTCCGCTATCACAGCCCATTCCTGTCTCCTCGTATTTCAGGATACTACGCGGCAGTTACTCAGATCGGATGGCGGCAATCGGGTCGATGTGGACGGCGCGGAGCGCGGGCGCCAGGCTTCCCAACACGGTCATGAGGACAGAGAGGCCGATGGCGCCGGCGAAGGTGGCGGGGTCGGCTGGCTTTACGCCCGCCAGGAGACCTTCAAGCGCGCGGCCTGCGGCGTACGCCAGCAGGATGCCGGGAAGCACGCCGGCTACGGCCAGCAGGGCTCCCTGCCGCAGGACCATGCGAACGATTCCGGACGGCTGCGCGCCCAGCGCGATGCGCACGCCGATCTCCCGCGTGCGGCGCGACACGGCGAACGAGAGCAGCCCGTGGATGCCAACGCCCGCCAGAAGGAACGCGACGAAAGCGAACGCTCCCAGCACCCGCAGTTGCGTGGTGCGGGAGGCTGTCTGCCCCGCGACAATATCCGCCATGGTGCGGACATTCGAGATGGGCTCCTCGGCATCGGCATCGTGAATGATCTCGCGGATGGCCGGCAGCAGCGAGCCCGGAGCGGAGGCGGAGTGCACCACAAGGTCCTTGGGCACATACCCGATGAGCCATCCATCGTTTACCTGGCGGTAGGGGATGTAAACCTGCGGCTCGCTGGTCCGCTCCAGGCCGCGCACGCGGATATCGCCGACCACCCCGACGATGACGCGGTCATGAAACGCCATCTTGAAGTGGCGGCCCAGCGGATCCTGGTCCGGCCAGTAGCGGCGCACGAAGGATTCGCTGACCACGGCGGCGAACGGAGTGTCCATGGTGTCCGAATCGCTAACGTCGCGGCCGCGATGCAAAGGGATGCCGAGGGTCGAGAAGAATCCCGGCGTGACAAACCGCAGGCTGGCGGTGCGCGATCCGGAGCGAGTCATCTCTTCAAGTTTGCCGGCCACTTCGACCGGCCAGATTCCGCCGCCCATGACCATCGGCAGGAAGCTGATGTAGGCGGCGTTCGAAACGCCGGGCAGCGCGCGCACGCCGGAGAGCACGCGATCGTAGAACGCGGCGCGGCTGGCGGTCTTCTCATATTTCGGCATGGGCAGCGCGGTTTTGAGCGTCACAACACCTTCTGTGCGGAAGCCGGGATCGGTGCTCTGAATCCGCAGCAGCGCGCGCACAAGCAATCCGGCGGAGACCAGCAGAACGACGGACGCGGTAACTTCGGCGACGACCAGCGCCGATCGCAGCCGTTCCTTGCGTCCGCCGCCGGCGCGCGCGCCCTCGCGCAAGGGGATCAGGTCCGACTGCCGGCAGGCGCGCAAGGCCGGAAACACGCCGAAGCCCAGGCCGGTGAGCAGTGAAACGGCAGCGGCGAAGATGAGCACGCGCAGGTCGACGGTAGGCGATTGAGCGATGGGTAGCACAGCGGGCACCAGGCGGGTGAGCAGCGGCACGGCGGCAACGGCCACCAGCACGCCCAGCGCGCCTCCGATCAGCGCCAGCACCAGGCTCTCGGTGACCATCTGGCGCACCAGGCGCTCGCGGCCCGCTCCCATGGCGGTGCGGACGGCCAATTCTCTCTGGCGCACCAGCGCGCGCGCCAGCAGCAGATTGGCCAGGTTGGCGCAGGCGATCAGCAACACGCAAAGGGCCGCGCCGCTGAGGGCCATGAGCAGCAACCGCGACTGCTGCGAGAAATCGTCCCGCAAAGGAATCACGAAGGAGGTGGTCTGCCGGTTCTCGCGCGGGAATTGCCGCTCCAATTGACCGGCCACAACGTTCATTTCGGCCTGGGCCTGCGCTACGCTGACTTCCGGCTTGAGGCGCGCCACGACGTTCAGGTAGTTGTTGGTGCGGTCGCGGAAGTCGTCATCGTGCTCATGGAAGCGCATGGGCGTCCAGAACTCGGCGTTGCGGCTCGGGAAATGGAAGACGCGGGGCATCACGCCGATGATGACGTAGGGTTCGTTGTCGAGATCCACATGCCGGCCGATCACGCCGGGATCGCCGCCGAACAGGGCCTGCCAGAGATCGTAGCTCAGCAGCACGGTTCCGGGTGCACCTTCCCGATCCTCGGCGGCTGTGAACAGGCGTCCCATGAAGGGCTGGACGCCCAGCAGGGGCAACAGATCGGCGGTGACGGAGGCGCCCTCGAGGTGCTCGGGCTGGCCCTGGCCGACCAGGTTCGCGGAGATGGTCCAGAACGCTCCCATTCCGTCGAAGGAGTGGCTCATGCGTTTCCAGTCAACGTAGTTGGCGGGTGAGAGCTCCATTTCCGAATAGCCTGGGACCTTCTCCCACAGGCGGACCAGGCGGTCGGGATGAGAAAACGGCAGCGGCCGGATGAGCACGAAATCCGTGACGGAGAAGGCGGCGGTGTTGGCGCCGACGCCGAGCGCCAGCACCAGCACCGCGGTGAGCGCGAATCCGGGGGAGCGGGCCAGCGTGCGAAGGGTGTATCGCAAGTCCTGGCGGAGAATGTCCCAGTGCACGGCGGCGGCGTTCAGGAGCACTTCGCAGAGGGTCGCGATCCAAAAAACGACAAGTGCGGTATCGCGCCGGCGTTGGGACCAGATAGCGGCCATCTCGTCGCCGTACTCGGCGCGGAAGTCAGCGGGATAGAGCCGCAGCAGAAGCCGGTAGGCTCTGTTCATGCCCTCTCCGTGACAAATCCGCGATCCTGGGCCATTCGTACCAGTTGTGCCAGGCGGCGCGCCTCAGCCCGCGCGACCGCGCTGCCTAACGGCGTGATCCGGTAATACCGGCGGCGCTGGTCATCCAATTCCGGAGCAGGGCGGTCCCGCGTTTCGAGGATCAAGCCTTGTTCGAGCATCCGCTGGATCGACCGGTAAAGTGTGCCAGCGCTGAGCCTTAGCTCGCCGTTCGTGCGGGCGGCAACATCCTGAATGATGGCGTAGCCGTGGCGGTCTTCGGCGGCCAAAGCCAGGAGGATATGGAAAGTCGCGGGAGGCAGCGGCAGAAAGGCGGCCAATTGGCGTGTTTCTCTCATGGTTTTGATTATAGCCACATAGGATATATTGTCAATGGCTATAGTTGAGGACTACGTGTCAGGGAGTACCGGTCTTAGTATCAAAATCACTGAAGAAATCGGGTTTTCGCTTTCATCTGTCACCCCAATGGAGTAGATTACGGAGAGGAGGATGTGCATGGTTTCGGCTGGGGGGTGGCGGCTGCTCGTATTGACCGCGCTGGTAAGTGGTTTGACGATGAGCTGGCCGGCGCCTTTTGGGGGGACAGCCCTCGCCGGGACCGTGGATATCTTCAGCGACGCGGGGCAAGGGACCAACAACCAAACCGGGATTAACATTGCTATTCCTCCCTCTCCCGCGTGGGCGGCAGCGGGTAGCGGTTACGAGTGGATTTCTTACGGCAACACGGGCTGCAATAACTACAATCCCCTCACTGGCCGCTGCACTCCGGGACCAGACAATCCACCGGCTGCAAGCGGCCCGATTACCGGTCCGGATGCAGTAGCGCCGACTGCCGTCTTCTACCAGACCTTTACAATCCTGGACGCCTCTGCGGGTGGCATCCTGGACATCTGGGCGGATGACACGGCGCGCGTCTGGCTGGACACCGGAATCGTGACCACTGGCGATGGCAGCGGCGGGACCATGCTCATGGAGGCGAATCCGACTCCGGGTACGAACTGTGCGGCATCCGCCATCGGCTGCCTGCCAGGCCACAATGCCGCCATACCGCTTACGCTTTCGGCGGGCACTTACACCCTGGTGCTGGACGCCTATCAATTCCTCAGCGGCAGCCCCTTTGGGGTGATGTACTCCGGGGTGCTGACCGGCACCGTAAGCCCTGTACCGGAGCCGGCGAGTTACATCCTGATGGGCCTCGGGCTGGCGGGTTTGGGCACGCTGATGCGGCGGCGGCGCTCCTAGTCCGCTGGATTCGCTAACACCAAGCCGGAAGGCAATTCTTCGCCGAAGATGCGGCCGAGGGCTTTGGCGTCGAGTTCTTCCTCTGCTTCGAGTACTGCCAGGGCGCGCTCCGCTTGCGGCAGGCTTTGGAGCTTGCGGCGCGCGGCGGTGAAGGTGGCCTGCGCGAGATCGCGAGTGGGGTCCTCGGTGCGACGGGCGATAGCGGCCAGGGCTTCGGCGGCTCCCGTGGAATCCAGAGCCAGCAGCGCTTCGGCCCAGCGGCCGGCGGCGGTGGGGGGCACCACCTGGTTGATGGGCCCGTAGAACAAGGCGCGCGCGCCCAGCCGTGACAGGCACCAGAGTTCGCTCTCGCGGAAATCGCCGGCTTTGATGCGGCGCACCAGCGCATCGCCCAGCTCGATCTTGGCGCCGATGGGCAGCAATTCGAGGCTGGCGGCGGTGCGCCACATTTCGCGCAGAAGGCTCGAGTTGAGGCGCTGCTTCTTGCCGCCGCGGGGCAGCAGCGAACCGGACAGGCGCTGGTAAATGTCGTTCTGCTGATTGCGGTTCAAGCCTCCAGCCAGGCGCCCCCAGAAGATCCACCAGTCGATCTCGCACTGCACCTGGTTGGCGTATTGCAGGCCGGCGGCGTAAATGCGGCGGGCCTGTTCGACGCGAAAATCGTCGCCGGGATAGCCGAATCCGGGGCGCAGGCAGAAGCCGCAAAGATTGAGCCAGCGCGCTTCGTACGCGGGACTTTTCTTGCGTCCACCGGCGGCATCGAGAAATGCGCCGGCAAGCTGGCGGATGGCTCCCAGCGGCCAGGAATTCTTACCCAGGCCGAGAATCTGTTCCAGCCGGGCGGGCGTTTCTTCGGGGGCAATGGGCGACTTCGAGGAGGGAGAAAATACTGCCGGGATCAGTTCCAAGGCCTGCTGGAGTGCGGTCTCGCTTATGACGGCAGCAGGCTTGCGTTCCGCGGGTTCGACGGCCGTCTTGCGCAGCTCGAATTGCAAGCGCCAGCGATTGTCGCTGATCTTCGATTCGCACCAGGTTTCGAGCGTGCCGATTTCGGTGAGACGCGCGCCCAGCTTCACGGGGATGAGGCGCTCGCCGGCCTTCTTGCCGAAGCGGATGACGGCGTTCAGGGGCGCATGCGTATGCAGATCGGGACCCAGCGCGGGCAGTTGCACGACATCGCCCAGCCGGTCTTCGGCGCGAGTGAGCGAGCTATACAGGCGGAACGACACGGGCTTATTGGCCACGAGCTGCAGCGCATCGTTATCGATTTCGAGGACCGCGCCTTCTTCAGCGCCGCGGGGCACCAGGCACACGGCGGTGGCGTCTCCGATGCCGATGAAGTAGGTGCGGGGAAGGCCGCCGCGCACGAGCACGCCGCTGCCTGTGGAGCGCACGTAGGAGTAGTAAGCGGCTCCGGCGGCCACGGCGAGGTCGAGGTCGCGGTTGTCGAAGACTTCGGGCCGCTTGCCGAACCAGTGGGCCACGGCATCGGCCACGCGCTGGCGGAGAATCCCGGGGATGAAGAAGCCGCCATTGAACAGGATGGCGTCGGGAACCTGGCCGGAAGATTCAAGGAACTCGTTCAGATGCCGGGTGACGGCGGGATCGGAGACATAAGGGAGACCCAGCTCGCGGAAGAGGCTGCGCTTTTCCTCTTTGGGCGGGTCGCCGCGCTCGGTGATGGGCAGAAAGCCATCGAGGGCCAACTCCAGCGCCTCATCACGCAGGATTTCGGTTTTTAGCGCCTTGCCGATGAGGGCGGAGCCTGCGCCCAGCACCGTGATTTCGACGTTTTTCAGGCTGGCGTCGCCGAGCAGGCGCTCCTTGGCGGCGGTCGCCTGGCGGCGCAGTCCGCTGCGCTGGCGGACGGAGAGAGACACGCCGAGCTTGGATTCGGCGAGCCAGGCGATGGCCAGATCGAGATTATCGCCGCCCAGCAGGAGATGTTTGCCTACAGCAGTGCGTGTGAAGTTGACCAGGTCGCCCTGGCGCTCGACGCGGATGAGGCTGAAGTCGCTGGTGCCGCCGCCGACGTCGCACACCAGAACGGTCTGGCCGTCATAGAGCAGCTTGCGCGATTGGGCGAGGTTGTTGGCGATCCAGGAATAGAAGGCCGCGGCGGGTTCTTCGAGCAGCGTGAGCTTGGGCAGGCCGGCCTCTGTGGCGGCCATCACGGTGAGCTCGCGGGCTTCTTCATCGAACGACGCCGGGACGGTGAGGACGATATCCTGATCCGCGAGCGGAAGCTGCTTCACCTGTTCCCAGGCCTCGCGGAAGGCGGCCAGGAAGCGGGCGGAGACCTCGACGGGCGAGAGCACGCGGCCGGTTTCGCGCGAATCCCAGGGCAGGATCTTGGCGGTGCGGTCGACGTCGGGGTTCGAGAGCCAGGACTTGGCGGAATGCACCAGGCGGGTGGGAACCAGGGCGCCCTGTTCGCGCGCGTAGACACCGACGGGCTGGCCGTCTTCGAGGAAGAGGAAGGAGGGGAGCGTGCGGCGGGGCTCGGTGCGCCCGGGGGCGACCAGTTGCGGCGTTTCAAAGATGTGAATGGGGGGGAAGTCGCGGCCTTCGGCTTCACGCTCGTCGATGTAGGCCAGGGCGGAGTTGGTGGTGCCGAGATCGATGCCGATTTTCATGGGATGGCGGCTCCATCAACTTTTTTGAACGAACAAAGCCAATTTTCGGTAAGTATAATAAAATCAGTTGATTGGGTGTGACTCTGGGACTGGACCGGGAAGACTAGATAAGCACGCATTGATGGCGAAACGAACCGGCTAGTTGAGCCGATTTCGCGGCCCGTTTAGGGGCCGGCGGAATGATCCCGCTTTTACGATAGCACGAGGGTAGGCGAGGGCAAGAGGACGCGGGGGCCAGACGGCCGGTGGGGTGTAGGGGAGGCGCGAGAAACGGGGTTTTGGCTGCGATGTACCATGATGCAGAGAAGTCCGGAAATTCAATGGAATAGGAGATAGTATGTGCCCTGTGAAAAGGCATGTGATGGTATATATACCATCACATGCCTTTTCCTGTGGTGGCCACGAGGATGCGGTGGGCCAGATCGCCGCTGAGGTGGACGGGGTCCTTCCGGCCAGCCAGGCGCAGGGTGAGGGAGGCGGCGGAATTTCTTTCCTCGATGGTCACGGCGACGCCAGGCAGGAGTCCCAGCCGTTCCAGTTCGCGCAGGGCGCCGGCGCTTCGGTCCGAGACGCTGCTGATGACGCCGGGGGTTGCGAGCGGCCACTCGACCAGTGGCGCTTCGTCGCGGTAGACGCCGGCGGCGTACTTGTGCGGGATGGCGTGCCCGTGCGGATCGATTTCCGGATCGCCGAGGATGGCCGCGACGCGGTCTTCGAAGCGCTCGGAGATGAAGTGCTCGAGGCGTTCGGCTTCCTCATGCACTTCATCCCAGGAGTACTTCAGCACGTCGTGCAGGAACAGCTCCAGGAGGCGATGATGGCGGACCAATTCCCAGGCCCTGCGCCGGCCGGCCGCGCTGAGGCGGGCACCCTGGTGTTTCTCGTAGAGCACCAGGGCGGGCCGGTGCGCGGCGAGCTTTTGCAGCATCCCGGTGACCGACGGCGTGCGCACGCCCAGCCGCGCGGCGAGGGCATGGGTGGTGACGCGGGAGTCCTCCGCGCCGCCCAATTCCAGGATGGCCTTGAGGTAATCATCGATGGACTCGGAGGTCGCCGGCGCCGCTGATTTAGCCGCCACTAAAATGATGGTAAGCCCGGCACGGCGCGGGCGCAAGCAGTCTTTTATATAGTTGCAAAGAGCAGGGACGCACGATAATATTAGGAATGCCTAATATCCGGCTTTGGCGCGCCATGGCGTTGCTGGCTGCTCTGGCGTGTTTCCCGGGGAGGCTTCCGGCGCAGGGCGAGACCACCAGCGCGATTGTGGGCACGGTCACCGATCCGGACGGGGGGGCGGTGGCCGGCGCCGCGATCACTATTGTCAGCCGCGAGACGGGCGCGGCGCGCGCGGCCGCGACGGACGCCGCGGGCCGCTTCAGTTTCCCACAGTTGAAGCCCGGGATGTACGCGGTGAGGGCGCAGGCGGCGGGATTCGCGCCGCAGACCAGCCGGGCGGTCTTTGCGGGCCTGGGGCAGAAACAGACGGTCAACTTCGTTCTGCAACTGGCGGCGGCGAAGGCGGAGGTGACCGTGACGAGCGCGCCGGCCCTGGTGAATCCCGAGAACCCCAACACGGCGACCACGCTGAGCGCGCCCGCGCTCGAGAATCTGCCGAATCCGGGGGGCGACATGACCTATCCGTTGCAGTTCGCGCCGGGCGCACTGATCAATACCGCGGGCAGCGGCAATGACTTCGTGGGCGGCACAAACGGCTACGGCAACGTGCAGTTCAACGGCCTGCCGTCGCTTTCGAACGGGTACATTGTGGACGGCCTGGAGACCAACGATCCGCTCACGAACCTGAACAGCGGCCTCTCGACGAACCTGGTGCTGGGGCTGAATTCGATCGCGGAGGTGACCGTCAACACGCTTTCGTACACGGTGGACCAGGGGCGCTACGGCGCGTCGCAGGTGAACTACGTGACCAAGTCGGGAACGAACCGGTTTCACGGCAACCTGTACGAGCTGTGGAACGGATCGCGCTTCAACGCAGCGGATTTCTTCACCAATTCGACGCCCGGAAATCACAAGCCGCGTTCGACTGTGAATCATTTCGGCGGCAGCCTGGGGGGGCCCATCCTGCGCAATAAGCTGTTCTTCTTTTTTGACAGCGAGTGGGTGCGCATCGCGCTGCCGATCGTTTCCACGATCACGGTTCCGGCGCCCGCGTTTCAGCAATACGTGCTGCAACAACTTCCGCTGGGGGGGCGGGACACGGTCACCGGGTCCAGCTACCGGCCGGAGCCGCAACTGGCGCCGTTCTACCAGAAAATGTTCAGCCTGTACCAGAACACGGGGGGCACGCCGCTGGCGATTCTGGGCTGCCCGTTCGACAGCGGCGGAATCCAGGTGGGGGGGGCGCCGCCCAACGGCGACGGCTGCGCCAACCGGCAGACCATCTCGCATTCGAGCGACGATCACGAACAGGTCGAGACGGCCCGCATCGACTACAACGTGGACGCGCGGAACACGACGTGGTACCGCTTTCAGTACGATGGCGGTCTGCAGGCCGCTTATACCGATCCGATCAATCCGCTGTTCAACTCCATATCGCCGCAGCCGCTTTATTCCTTCGCGGCCGGCTACACGCACATCTTTTCTCCGCAACTGGTGAATTACTTCAACCCGGCTTTTTCGTGGTACGAGAGCCTCTTTGCGCCCAGCGATTTTCAGAAGACTCTGGCGGCGTTTCCCATCGTACTGGAGGGCAGCGGCGCCAACGCGCCGTTTACCCCCATCGGCGGCCTGGACAACACCTGGGTGCAGGGGCGGCGGGCCGCGCGATTCTTCATCAACGATAACCTGGCGTGGACGCTGGGCGGCCACGAGCTGCGCTTCGGAACCAACACGCGGATCTTCCGGCTGAACGATTACGACTTCGGGGAAGGCGCGGTTCCGCTGGTGACTTACACGACGCTGCCGCAATTCATCTACGGCGTGGCTTCGACGGCTACGAAGACATTTCCGCTGGCCGATTCCGAGCCGTACAACTTCCTGAACCTGGATCTTTACGCGCAGGACACCTGGCGCGTCACATCGAACTTCACGTGGACGTACGGCGTGCGCGTGACCCAGAATTCGAATCCGCTGAATCCGCACGACGCGGTGGCGCGGCTGGCAGGGTCGTTCGGGGCGATCTCTCACGACGTGAACCAGCCGCTCAATGCGGCCCTCGAAACCGGCCTGGGCAACATCTTCGAGGCTACGCCGCTGGCAATGTGGCAACCCCGCACGGCGATTGCCTGGCAGGCGGCGCGGAACACGGTGTTGCGGAGCGGATTCGGCCTGTTCAGCGACCTGCTGCCCGGCAGCGTGGTGGACCTGGTGGGAACGAATCCGCCGTATTCGCAGACCTTCCAGGGCGGCCTGCTGGGAACGGTGGGCGGGACGGCGATTGCGCCGGGCGTGCCCGGAAGCGCGATTGATGCGACCGTGGCCGCGGCCCGCATCTTCACGAGCGGGTTCGCTGGCGGGCAGCTTTCGTGCGCCTCGCCGCTTTCCAATCCGGGTACGTGCCTCGAGCCGGTGGCCCTCACGGCAGTGCCGGACGGGAAGCTCGACGCGCCTTATTTCATGGAGTGGAGCTTCGGGCTGGAGCATCAGGCCGGCAACACGATCAACCTGCGGGCCCAGTATGTGGGCACGCGGGCCGTGAATCAGCCGTATACGACGCAGGTGAACGGCTACCAGACGGTGTGTGCGGGATGTTTCGCGCCGTTCCCCTACGGCGGGCCGGCGGACGCGCGATTCGCGGCGGTGACGCAGCTCGCTACCGGCGCCAACAGCCACTACAACGGCCTTCAGACCACCGCGGAGAAACGCATGGGACATGGCTTCGACTTTCAGGCGAACTACACGTGGAGCCACTGCATCGACACGGTGTCGAATGGCGGATTTCTGCCGTTCGCGGCGGGCGCCATCCTGTCGCCGATTCCCGGCGATCTGGAGCGCGACCGCGGCGACTGCGATTACGACGTGCGGCACAACCTCACGGCGAGCTACACTTGGGAACTGCCCTCTAAACTGCGCGGGCGTGCGGGCGTGGCGTTGAACGGATGGCAGGTCTCCGGATCGGTGTTCTGGCACAGCGGCCTTCCCTTTTCGGTGCTCAGCGCGCCGTACACGGCCAATGGAAACGGCATCGTGAACGGGAGCGGTCCGCAGTTTGCGAGCGTGGTTCCGGGCGTGCCGCTCTACGAGCACCAGCCCGTATCCGGCGTCACGCAGCCCGGCACCATTCAGTGGCTGAATCCGGACGCGTTTGTTTCGAGCGTGGATCCGAGCACGGGAGCTTGCGTGGGCGGCGACACTCCCCAAAACTGCCAGTTCGGGAACCTGGGCCGCAACGCGCTGCGCGGCCCGGATTTCACGTGGAGCGATCTGTATCTGACGAAATGGTTCACGCTCACTGAACGCGTGAAACTGCGCATTGAAGGCCAGTTTTTCAATCTCTTCAATCACCCGAACTTCGGACTGCCGGTGCTGGGATACGCGGGCATTCCAGGGAAGCGATCCACCGAGACCGGCTTTGGCGCCCTGACCTACACGACATCGCCGCCGACAGGGCTGCTGGGGGTGGGGCTGGGCGGCGACAGCTCGCCACGGATGATCGCATTCCAGGCGCGGCTGGAGTTCTGAGCGCGGCCGCGTGGTATCATCGCACGACCGGGCTTTCCAGGATGGACCTCCAGCCACTGCCGTTTCGCGCGGCGCTAGAAGCATATGAGAAGCAGGCCGAGGAACTGACGGACGCCGGTGACCGGCGGCTCGCGGTGGCGCGCTATTACGGTTTCCGCGGTTGGGCGGCTCTGGCGGAGTACGTGGCGGCGGTGACTCAGGAGGGATTCGCCGTGTGCCGGCTTGAATCGGCCGTTGAGGCGGTGATCACAGGCGACGTGACGGCGCTTACAGCGTTGCTGCGGAGCGACCCGGACCTGGCGAGCGCGCGTTCGACGCGGACGCACCGTGCCACGCTGCTGCATTACGTGGCGGCGAACGGCGTGGAGGAGTACCGGCAGAAGACACCGGCCAACGCAGTGGCGATTGCGAAGGTGCTGCTTGAAGCCGGCGCCGAAGTGGATGCGACGGCCAGTATGTACGGCGGGCAGCAAACGACTATGAACATGCTGGTTTCGAGCGAGCCGCCGGCCAAGGCCGGCGTGCAGGTGGCGCTGGCGGAGACGCTGCTCGATTTCGGCGCGGCCATCGAGGGGCGCGGCACAGAGAACTGGGGATCGCCGCTGATGACCGCCCTGGCGTTCGGATACCCGAAGGCCGCGGAGGCGCTGGCCAGGCGCGGCGCGCGGACCGACGATCTGGCCGCGGCGGCCGGCTTGGGACGGCTCGCGGATGCCGCGCGGCTTTTGCCGGCGGCCGATGCGGAGAGCCGGCATCGCGCGCTGGCGCTGGCTGCGCAGTACGGGCATACGGATGTGGTGCGGCTGCTCCTCGATGCGGGCGAGGATCCCGGCCGGTACAATCCGGAGGGCAACCATGCGCACTCGACGCCGCTACACCAGGCCGCATTGGCGGGGCACGATGTGGTGGTGCGACTGCTGGTGGAGCGCGGCGCAAGGCTCGATGTGAAGGACAAGATCTATCACGGAACGCCGCTCGGCTGGGCGGAATACGCGGGGCGGACAGAGATCGCGAAGTATCTTCGCGAAGCGGAGGGATGGCGATGAGCAACGATTCACAGGCGGACGGCAACGTCACGCAGGTGGTGCCGTTTCTGGGGGTATCGAACATGGAGCGGTCCTTCCGCTATTACACGGAGGGGCTGGGGTTCGCCGTGAAACACCAATGGGTGGTGGAGGGCAAGCTGCGCTGGTGCTGGCTGGAACTGGGCGGCGCGGCTATTATGCTGCAGGAGTCCACTAAGGCGCCCATGGGGAAGATGGGCGAAGGGATCTCGCTATGCTTTCAATGCCGGGACGCGCTGGCCATTTACCATGCGGCGAGGGCGCGCGGGATGGAAGCATCGGAGCCACAGGTGGGTAACAACATGTGGGTGACCGGGCTTGCGGACCCGGACGGCTACCGGTTGTTCTTCGAGAGTCCCACGGACGTGCCGGAAGAGACGAAGCTTTCCGAATTGCCGGCTTGAGGTTATGCCGCCGCGACGCGCTCGCGGACGTTGAACTCCAGCTTCCAGCGGCGGCTGTCGCGAGCCACGCACCACAACTGGAGCAGGCCGGTCTCGGTGACGACGGTTTCGAAGGATACGGGCACGACGCCGGCCGCGTTTTCTTCGGCGGACAGGCTCACTTCGATGGGCGCCAGCTCTTCGAGATCGCCGGAAAGGTCCTCGATCAGGTCGCCGGGCTGATCGTCCTTACGCACGGCGGAAGTGAAGAAGCGAAATTCGGCGGGCTCGCCGACCACCAGTCCGAATTCGCGGCCGGGAATGCGCAGGTCCGTGCCTTCCTCCATGCCGAAGGGGACAACGGTAAGAGCTTTGAGCGGAGCGGCGAATCCGGGCACCGAGGGCATGGCGCTTTCGACAGCGATGTAGTAAGTGCGCGGCACGCCACCGCGGATGCGCACACCGCGGCCCAGGCGCGCGAGGCCGTAATACGCCGCGCCGCGGGCCACGGCGTGCATCAGATCTTCACCGGCGAGCGGTTGCACGGGCGGGAATCCTTCTTCGGCCAGCCAGGAATCGAGCACCGAGAGGACGCGCTCGCGGATGAGGGCGGCATTCAGCACACCGCCATTGAAGAGGATGTGGGTGGGGCAGGCCAGTCCGCTGGGGCCGCGGCGCACGCCGCCGTGTTCGGCCTGGGAGGCCTGCTGGCGCAGGAAGCGCGCCATGTGCCGGGTGATAGCGGCATCGGCGGCGTAAGGCAGGCCGATCTCCTGCAGGCCGACACGGCGCTGGCGCGCGGGCATATCGTTGCTCGTGACCGCCGGCAGGAAACCGTCGCTGAGCAGCCGCTCGAGATCGGCGCGCTGCAGCTTGGCCTTGATGGATCCGCCGACCACGCCCGAGCCTTTGCCGAGGATGGTAACGGGCGCTTCATCCTTTTTGTTGGCGGGATCGAGCAGCTTCTCCTTGGCGATGCGGCAGTTGTTCCAGAGCGCCTGAAGCTGGAAGTTGTCGATGCGGGTGCCCTGTTGCGCGAGCTGATCGGCCACCAGGCGCGCGAGGGCGAGATCGATATTGTCGCCGCCGAGCAGGATGTGCTCGCCCACGGCTATGCGTTCAAGGGTCAGCTCGCCCGTGGCCTCGGTAACGGCGATCAGGGTGAAGTCCGTGGTGCCGCCGCCGATGTCCACGACCAGAATCAGGTCGCCCACATGCACGCGCTCGCGCCAATCGGGATGCCGCTCGATCCACGCATAGAAAGCGGCCTGCGGCTCTTCGAGCAGCGTGACGTTGCGATAGCCGGCTTGTTCTGCGGCTTTGAGCGTCAACTCGCGGGCCACGGCGTCGAAGGAAGCCGGCACGGTGACCAGCACTTGCTGATCTGTGAACGGCGCGCTTGCCATCCGGCTGTCCCAGGCATGCCGCAAATGTTCGAGGTAACGTCGGCTGGCATCCACGGGCGAATACTTGGGCACGCCCTCGGGCGCGCGGAACGGCAGGAGGGGCGCGGTGCGGTCCACGCCACCGTGCGACAGCCAGGACTTGGCGGAGGAAACCAGGCGGCCGGCGTTCTCGGCGCCACGTTTCTGAGCCAGCCGTCCGATGATGGTTTCCGGCTGCGGATCCCAGGGTAGGGCGGTCGAGCCGGCGGGAAAGTCGGCCGCGCCGGGCACGTACAGGAACGATGGCAGGAGGCTTTCGTCACGCACCTCGGAAGGATTCACGAGTTGCGCGATATCGAGCAACTCGACCTTAGGCGCGGCGAACGGGTCGGCATCCGGACGGTACTCCACGTAGGAGAGCGCCGAATTGGTGGTGCCGAGGTCGATACCGATGACGTAACGAGGTTCCATGCTGTTGTGGTGCGGCGTGCTACTCGATCTCGATTTCAGCGGGCGCGATTACGGTGGCGTCCTGCTTGGGGTTGATGGCCGGGAGGTCCACCTTGGCGGCGCGCCAGCCTTTGTGACGCAGCGTGCCGCCTTCGGGCCTGGTGGCCGGGACGTTGCCGATGAATTTGACGGCGGCGGGGTCGGCGGTCGAGGGCCGGGTGTACGCGCCTTCGACGCCATCGATGACGGGTTGGAGACTGAGATAGCGGGTGAGTGAATCGCGGGCCTGGTCATGCAGGCTGCGGACGGCGGCGCCGATCTGATCGTCGTCGAAAGAGGAAACGTCTTCCATGAGAAAGTCGAGCAGGCGGGAGTCGCGCTGCAGGATGGCGAGGATCTGGAGCGCGCCGTGGCTGGGCGGGATCGGGGGCGCGGCTTTTGCAGCGGCGGGTTGCGGAGCGGTCTTGACGCCGCGCGGCAGCGGACGGCCGAACAGGATGGCGAAGAACGCACGGAACGCTAACAGGATACGGCTCACTCGTTGGGCTCCAAGAATTCAGGATAACAGG
>Ga0335078_10003490_pt1 | contig 23375 bp, 19 predicted proteins | sample Lox_Sample_32_FD_206711 | JGI IMG/M metagenome (GOLD analysis project Ga0335078, IMG submission 206711) | Soil microbial communities from Loxahatchee National Wildlife Refuge, Florida, United States - Lox_Sample_3.2 | ecosystem: Environmental > Terrestrial > Soil > Wetlands | place: USA... | reverse complement strand
ACACCGGAAAATCGTAATACCGCGCTTGCCAAAAGCGGGGCAGATCGGCGGTGCGCAGCTTGCGTGAGGTTATCTGTTTGAGCATCTGGATCACGATGGAGAGTCGGCTGCGTTCGGGTTCGCTGATTAGCAAATGCACATGCTCGGGCATGACCACGTAGCCTGCGATGTAGCAGCCATACCAGCGCCGCACCCGTTCCAGTTCCTTTTCAAAGGCTACTCTGGCGGCCGGCGAACCCAGCAACGGCGCTCGTCGATAGCAAGTGAAAGTGATGAAGTGCAGGCAAGGCTGATGCTGATAGCGCGTTGGCATGGCGGACACGCCACATTGTATGCCCGCCCTGTCGCTCCAAAGAGCGGGAGCGACAAGGGTGGGGCAACCGCAGCTTCAAAATCGGAAAGGGTGGGCCAGCCCCCTGGGCCACCCGACGAGTCTAGATCTATTTCGAAACGTGCCAGGTTGACACGGAAGAGGTCGATGGTTCGAATCCATTCGGGCCTACCATCATTTTCAATTGCTTAGCACCCTCCGCGAAATTCCAGCGCGGTTGTTTACCCGTGATTTCCTACCTGGGTTGGTGTACGCATCTCCGTGATTGCTTCGTCGGATCCCGCTCTGCATCACTGCAACATCTGGCCCTTCGGCGTTTATTGAGACCGGAAACGTCCGCTCAAACAGCCGATCAGGGTCATTGACGCGGCAAGCGTGGCGAGCCTTCTCGCTGAGCCATCCAAGCAGCCACTTTGCACACCCCATTGTCAGCTTTCCAGACAGCTAGGATGGCGCTTGTGAAATCATAGTGCTTGCCGCCCTCATCAAAACTTACTTGGTGGGTCCCGTATTCGTAGGCCATATCGCCTGATGGAGCCACCACCAGTCGGTCCCACGTGGCAGGGCTTACCTTCATGTTCGAACGGTGCGGCATTGCCTCAATGGCATTCTTGCGTTCTGCCTCCCCGATCACAGGCTTCTCGAAAACAGTCGAGTAGAAGTAATAGTCGTCTATGCTAGGCGGCTCTTTAGGCTTGACTTCTGGCCCTCTCACAGCTTCCTCTGTGCACGGCCCTTTTTGTGCGAATGCTTGCAATCCAAAGAACGCCGTCAACGCGAGTAGCGCGAGTATGTACCTCATCTCAACACCTCCAATCAACTAATTAATCGCAAATTCGGAACAGAGTCAATCGGGGAGATCCACTAATCCTTCCGCAAATCTTGAGTGCCGCGATAACCACGAAGGACCAGCCCCGCGCCGCTTCGGAAGGACACAGTAGAGTTATTCATCCCAGGTGAGCTCTGCAAGAGCGGCTCGCGGCACCTGGGGCACCGCGCAAAACTGCATGTCGCCGGATGCGTAATATCTCCGGAGGCCATGAGGCATGAAAAGAGAATAAGCGGACCAGGAGAACTGGAGGACAGAACTTAGGCGATCTTCTCCGATGGGTTTTGTTTTGGGAAGATGTATTCGCCCACCCTTTCGCAAAAAGCGCGAAAGGATGGGGCACCCGGCACCCGCTACACATTTGTGTACATGTACATCCGATGGTTGGAACTTCTTCAGCTCTGGTGTGTTTATATGAAGTGACAAATTTCTTAGAGATTGGGAGTGTATTCGAACAACTATGGGCACGAAAAAACAGCGGTTCTGGATGATTGCTGTTCTGTTTGGATTGCTTGCCATTTCAGTGGCGCCGCCATTGCGTGCGCAAGACGCACCTCCGCCAGACGCTCACGCGCAGGACGTGAACGTGGACCAGGGCCAAGATCAGGGCCAGACGCAGGATCCGCCATCCCGCGTGGCGCGACTCGACTACATGAGCGGCTCGGTTTCATTTCAGCCCGGCGGACAGGGCGATTGGGTCACGGCCGTTCAGAATCGTCCGCTGACCACCGGAGACAATCTCTGGGCTGACAAAGATTCGCGTGGCGAGTTGCAGATTGGCTCGACTTCAATCCGTCTCGGCTCCGAAACGAGTCTGACTTTTCTCGATCTCGGCGACCACTCGACGCAATTGCGTCTGTCTTTAGGCGCCCTGATCGTGCGCGTGCGTCATCTTGACGACGAAGATCATTTCGAAGTTGACACCCCCAACGTTGCATTTGTGATCCAGCGCCCGGGCGAGTATCGCCTTGACGTGAACGCTGACGGCACTGAAACCGACGCCGTCGTCTGGCATGGCCGCGGCGAAGCCACCGGTGCAGGCGCTTCATACACCGTGGTCGCCGGACAAGATGCACGCTTCACCGGTACTGACCAGATCAACCACGACATTGAGCAGGTTCCCGCCAACGATGATCTCGATACATGGGCATTCAGCCGCGACGAGAAAGAAGACCACACTGAATCGGCGAATTACATTTCGACTGAAATGACTGGCTACGAAGATCTGGATGAATACGGGCACTGGAGCTATGAGGGCGATTACGGCCCGGTATGGGCTCCGACAGTTGCGGCCGGCTGGGCGCCTTACCGCTTTGGCCACTGGGTTTGGGTCGCCCCCTGGGGATGGACGTGGGTAGAAGACGAGCCCTGGGGCTTCGCTCCGTTCCACTATGGCCGGTGGGCGTTTATCGGCGCATCATGGTTCTGGGTGCCGGGGCCCGTAGTCGTCCGCCCGGTGTTCGCCCCAGCGTTAGTTGCATTCGTTGGTGGACCGCATTTTGGAGTGGGTGTGGGCGCGGGCGTTGCCTGGTTTCCACTGGCTCCGCGTGAAGTCTTCGTACCCTGGTATCACGTCAGCCGTGCTTATGTAACGAACGTCAACGTCACCAACACACGCGTTAGCGTCACCGAGGTCACGAACGTTTATCACCCTACGACTGTGAACAGCAGTACTCACATTACCTACGCCAACCAGCGCGTTGCGGGCGGCGTGACGGCAGTCTCCCGCGAAACCTTCGCCAATGCGCGTCCGGTGAATGCCAATCTGGTGCATGTTGATGAGAAGCAGATCGCCAATGCTCCAGTCGAGCACAACCTGTCAGTCAAGCCAGAGCAAGCCAGCATGACCGGCGCCGGAAGACCAGCTTCGGCGCATCCGCCGACGGCTATTGAGAACCGTTCGGTGGTGGCGAATCGCATGCCCTCGGCATCACACGCGATGGCGAGCGTGCGAAGCGAACCGATGCGCTCAGAGCAAGCTTCTCCGCGCGAGGGCATCGGGGAAATGGCTCACCCAGTCCCGCACCCCTCATCACGCGAACTGGTCAGGCCGGCTCCTCCAGTGCAGGAGAATGCTCAACGGCAGCAATCGGAGCAGCAGAAGTTCAACCGATGGGAACAAAATCGTCCGAGAACTTCTCCACCCCGTTCGGGCGGGCACGACGGGCGGAAATAACTGGGCTCGCACAATGCCGGTTCGCTTACGCGAACTGGCATTTGTGTCGTTGGCAGACAAGACCGGAACCTCGGATACACTAGAGGGCGATGCAGGTTCAAGTCCTATTTTTCGGCCTCTTGCGCGATCTCGCCGGCAGTGGTGCCGACACGCTGTTCCTGCCGGAACACAGCCGCGTAGAAGATGCCCTTGCGGTTTATCAGGAGCGTCTGCCCGCCCTGAGAGAGCTCGCCGGCTCGATCGCTATTTCCGTCAATCAGGAATACGCTCGCCCCGAAGACATCTTGCACGATAAGGACGAGGTTGCATTCCTGCCGCCGGTCAGCGGAGGAGCCGATGACCGTCCGTTCATCGCCATCGTTCGCGAAAAAATCGACTCGCAGCAAATCATCTCAGACCTCAAGCAATCACAGGATGGTGCGGTCGTGATTTTTGATGGTGTCGTCCGCAACCATACGCGCGGACGCAAAACCCTCTACCTCGATTACGAAGCTTACGAACCCATGGCGTTAAGTGAAATGCAGGCCCTGGCAGAGCATGCGAAGCGGCAGTTCTCGATCAGAAGTCTGGCAATCGTTCACCGCATTGGGCGGCTTCGAATCGGCGAGACCAGTGTCTTGATCGCGGTAGCGTCTGAACACCGCGCCGCCGCCTTTGACGCCTGCCGCTGGCTCATTGATACCCTGAAGCGCACCGTGCCTATCTGGAAAAAGGAGTATTTCGAAGATGGCGCCGTCTGGGCCGATGGCGAGCCATTTCCTGCCGACATTGCAGCCGGCGAGGTCATTTCCGCAAACAGGCCTGCATCTAAGTGAGCAGTTTCAGAATGAGATATCTTCTCTCCTTTGTATTGGGTGCGCTGGTGTGCACGCAGGCGTTGGCGCAGGTTCCAAAGCCGCCGTGGGCGGGTTCGAGTCCAGCTTCGCGCTCTGGCAAGAATACGGATCAAAACCAGCCCGAGACTACTTTCAAAGTTAATGTCAAGCTGGTTAATGTTTACGTCACTGTGACCGACGATCATGGGGCCCCTGTAGCTGGGTTGACCAAGGATGACTTCGAGGTGCTCGAGGACGACGAACCGCAGCAAATCGCGGTCTTCAGCAAGGAATCAGCCTTGCCTCTTTCCATCGTGATGGACGTTGACACCAGCCTCAGTACACGCAAAGACCTGCCCATCGAGCTCGCTTCGGCAAAGCGTTTTGCGCATGACATCCTCCGTCCGGTGGATGGGCTGTCTCTCTATGGTTTCAGTGAGGTCGTCACCGAGGCGCTGCCGTTTACCTCAGATCTGAAGAGGATCGATCATGCGGTCGAGCATATGCCACTGGGCGCGGCGACCGCATTGTATGACGCCATTTATCTCGGCTCGCAGGCGCTTGAGAGGCGTCAGGGGCGCAAGGTCATGGTGATCATCACCGACGGCGGCGACACCGTCAGCCGTATCGATTACCAGGAGGCGCTTCGCGCCGCGCAGGAGGCGGAGGCCAGCGTGTACAGCATTATTGATGTTCCGATTGAAGCCAGCGCCGGCCGTGACACCGGTGGCGAACACGCCCTGATCCAGATTGCCGACGACACCGGTGGGCGGTATTTCTATGCCACTTCGGTTCCTCAACTGGATGAGGCGTTCAAACAAATCAGTGATGAACTTCGCACACAGTATCTTCTGGCTTATTACCCTTCTCACCATCTCTCGGCATCGGATTTTCGCCGTCTCAAAGTGAACGTGATCGGCCTTCAAGGCCATTATCACGTTCGGCATCGCGCCGGCTACTACAGCACACAGTCGAAGTTCTAGCAATCTGTTTAATTTTGTATTCCGTACATCTATATGGAAAACCGTATTCTTCTCTGCATCCCAACCCTATTTTGCCGTCGGCAACACCCTATAACTTACTGATAAATATACACAAATTTACATACAGAGCGATTCATGCGCTTTGGAGTGCCAGTTGCTGTTTTCAAACACCACCGAGGCAGCAGTGTCAGGGGTGTATTTGTCTGCCTCCGGTCTCCAGGTTCGAAGATCGCTCGTTAAATCGCCTGGAGCGACGCTATCTTGCAAGTAAATTTGAAGGTTCAACACCTATTCTGAAAGGAAGGTGGAGGATGTCGAGTTCCAATTCCCCTCGTCGATTTAGCTGGCTGCTGCTCGCCGTGACGCTGTTGCTGTCATCAGTGGTCGCGCTGGCGCAGACCACGATTGGCACGTCCAGTATTCAGGGTACGGTTACGGACCCCTCTGGCGCGGTGCTGTCTGGAGCCAAAGTCTCCATTACCAACACAGGAACCCAGCAGGTCATCACCACGACCAGCAATAGCTCCGGGCAGTTTGTCTCCGGAGCATTGCAGCCCGGCAGTTACACGGTTCGAGTTGAGTCCCCGGGCTTCAAGGCTGCTCAGGTTCCGGTCGTAACCCAAGTCGGCGTCACCTCGGGCGTCAACGTCCACATGCAGGTCGGCCAGACCAGCGAAACGGTTGAAGTGCAGGGTGCTGCCGTCGCGGTGAATACCGAGCAGGCCGAGGTGCAGGGTGTTATCACGACCAACCAAATCGAGAACCTGCCGCTGGGAGGGCGAAACTTCCTTGATCTCGCGCAGCTCGAGCCCGGCGTGCAAATCCAGGACGGCCAGAACTTCGATCCGACTAAGGCCGGATACTCCTCAATCTCGTTCGGTGGCCGGTTCGGCCGCACTGCGCGCATAGCCGTAGACGGAGTCGATGTCAGCGATGAGACGGTCGGTACCACGACCGAGGATATCCCGGCCAGCGCCATTGACGAATTCCAGTTGAGCCAATCTTCTCTCGATCTCTCAAACGATCTGACTTCGTCGGGCGCCGTTAACGTCACTACCAAGTCCGGAACTAATACTTACCACGGTGAGGCCTTCGGCCTGTTCCGTGACCGAAGCGTGGGCGGAGCTTCCACCCCCGGCGGTGGAGACCTGCCTTTCCAGCGTTCGCAATACGGTGGGAACTTCGGCGGCGCAATTATTAAAGACAAGCTGTTCTTCTTTGCGGACGGTGAGCGCATTAAGCAGGATTCGTTTACTCCGGTTTTGTTCCCGGCTCCGTTTGACATTTACGATGGCGGAATCGGTGTTCCTTACCGTGATAACGAACTGCTCGGCAGAGTGGACTATACGATCGGCCATAATGCCCGCGCGTTCTACCGCTATGACTACTTCAAGAACTCGCTACCCGCCACCTTTGGCTTCGGGTATTCCCTCTATGTGAACAAGGACATCACGCGCACTCACGTAGCGGGCGTCGACTTCAACACGGGCAGCTTCACGCATACCATTCGTTTCGAGTACCTGAAATTTCAAAACCAGATCGCGGATGACAGTGTCGGATCGGGTCTGCCGTTCTGCTGTGATGGAGTCGAGTTCAATGCTCTGGGCAATGGATTCTACGCAGGGCCCAATCTACTCGCGCCGCAAAGCACTCCGCAGTCCGACCACCAGATCAAGTACGACGGCAGTAAACCATTCCACAACCACATTTTCCGCTATGGTTTCGCCTTCAACCACATTCAGGGCGGCGGCTTTGCCAATTTCTTTGGCCTGGCGCCTCGCATTTCCTGGAACACCACAGCGACAAATGAGGCCTTCGCAGCTTCTGGTCCCTTCCCGGGCGGCGCGACTAATCCCCTTAACTGGCCCGCTGAGCGCGTTCGTTACGGCGATGGTTTGGGATTCAACACGCTGGAACCGGCGCTAGGTTTCCCGGCTGGCGGCCTGGGGCCTGACAACCGGATTGGTTGGTATATCGGCGATGCCTGGAAGGTCAAGCCGAATTTCACCGTGAGCCTCGGCTTGCGTTATGACCGCGACACGGGTCGCACTGACAGCGACCTACCAGCGGATCCGACAATCAATGCGGCATTCCCGGGATTTGGCAATGCGGTCAATCAGCCCAACACCAACTTCGCTCCTCAGTTGGGCATTGCCTGGGATCCAATGAACAACGGAAAGACCGTAATCCGCGGCGGCATTGGTCTTTACTATGAGAACATCATCTTCAATAACGTTCTCTTCGACCGGCCGTTACGTTTGAAGACTGGTGCTTTCAACCAGACACCGTACGGCTGTTTCAGCGGTATACCGCAGCCGCTGGTCGTGGCGGGGGGCACTCTCACGCCGCCGGCCAGTTCCTGCGGCCTCGACGTTCACGCGGGCGACGCGATCGCTTCGATCCTGTCGACCTGGGATGCCTATAAGACTGGGAACCCATTGAACCTTCAGGCGGCCAATCCCAATTACATTGGCAACTTCCTGGGGGCAGGTTTGGGCGTCCCGCTCGGAGTCTTAGCTCCGGACTACAAGACCCCGGTCTCTGTGCAGATCAACTTCGGTATCCAACGCGAGATTCGGCACGGCATGGTTTTCAGCGCCGACTACTTGCGCAACGTTGAAACGCGCACACTGCTGGGCATTGACATCAACCATGACGGCAGCGCCAGCAGCTTCACCGCTGCAAAGCAAGCGATTGCTGCGAGTGCCATTGCGGCCACCAACGCATCGTTTGGCTGCGCTTCGGTGGACTGCGCCATCGCTGCGGGTGCAACCATGGCCGATTATGGTAACCATGGCTTAGCCTCCGCCTCCGACTTCGGGCAGGATTGCCTGGATGCCATCGGAGCGCCTTGTGCTTTCGGGGGCATTAATCCAGGGCAGGCCGCGGGTACTTTCCTGGAGCCGGTTGGCCGCTCAGTTTATAACGCCTTACAGATGAAGCTGACCCAGAACGTCACGAATCCGTTTGCCGGCGTGAAGGCGCTGAACTTCCAGGTGTCTTACAGCCTGTCCCGCTTCGATAATACCGGCGGGGCACAGGCCTCGGGCACCGTGGGAGACAACGACCAGGACTTCGTGCTGGCATCGCCGGATAATCAGAACCCCGGCCGTTACTTCGGACCCTCCTTGCTGGACCGCACTGACCAGATCTCGTTCGGAGGTTACGCAGACCTGCCGGCGAAGTTCCGCATCGGTTTGATTTCCCACTTCTACAGCCCGTTATCTTCGTCGCTGGATGTTCCCAATACCGGGCTGGGGCCGGGCGAAATTTTCCGCACCGACTTCACCGGGGATGGAACCGTGGGAGACCCGCTGCCGGGAACTCACTTCGGGCAGTTTGATCGCGGCACCGACGCTTCCAACATCAACACGCTTATCACCAACTACAACAGCAAGTATGCGAATCAGCCCACTCCAGCAGGTCAGGACCTGATCAAGAGCGGCTTGATGACACTTGCGCAACTGCAGGCTCTTGGTGGAGTGGCTCCAACCATTCCGCTGGCCCCGAGCGACCAGGTCAACTTCCCCTGGCTGAGGGCCTTCGACATGAACATTGGCTGGAGATATACAGTGAAGGAGAGATTTACGATTGAACCCACCGTATACTTCTACAACCTGTTCAACTTCTCCAACTTCGACCTGCCGCCCGTCTCGATGTCCGGTATCCTCGGAGGAACGCCGGGCGCGATCAACGGCACGGGTAAGCTTGATAACGAGGCCTTCCGCGTGGGCAATGGCACTGGCGTGTATCAGCTCGGTGCAGCCCGCCAGATCGAGTGGGGACTGAAAGTCTCCTTCTAGTTCGAAGAGGAGAATCGATTTCAGCCACCAGCCTTCGGGCTGGTGGCTTTTTTCTTATGGCAGGCGTTGAGGAGGGTCTCAGCGGGTCAAGTCGCCGCGCAGGCGCTTGGCGAGCTTTTCGACGCGTTTAAGTTTCTCCGGTAGATCGTTCGGCAGAATTCCGTGGTTAGCCTGGTCCACGGCTGGTGGAATGGACGCCGCCAAAGCCGCCAGTTCATCGGCCTCCAGCTTAAGCTTGGCGGGATCGACCGCCGTCCGCTGCAGCGTGGGCGGCGGTAGATTCCGTTCGGATTCTGCCTCCACCTTATCAGCCTCTCGAATACCGGGGCGGATGGGCTTCTGTGGCGCGCCTAGCTCGCCAAAGAATAGCAGGACGACAAGCATCGCTGTGAGTTTCACAACAGCCTCCGTACGAAACCCAATTATTCACATTGTAAGCCTGTGCGACTCGCACTTAGGGTCGCGCCCCGATTTCAAAGTTCAGCGTTGCCAGAGCCAGCTTGTACTGATACTGGGCTGCAACGTAACCAATCGCCGCCTCTGCCTGTTGCAGTTGTCCCTGGCTTAATTCGACGATGGAACTCAGCCCCAGCTGATAGCGGCTCTGGGCGAGAGTGAGCGCCAGATCGGCTTCTTTTGAAAGTTCTTCCGCGACTCCAACCCGCTGAAAGGCGGTATTGGCAGCCAGCCAGGAGGTGCGAACGTCGCGGACAACGTCGTCACGCAAATTGCGGGCGTTCTCGGCCGCCGCCTTGGCACGGTAATTCGCTTCCGAAGCCTGAGCCGAGTACAAGAACCCATTAAAGATTGGAATACGCATATTGACGCCGACCGCTCCATACCAGGGGGAAACGAAGTAATTGGGAAAGCAGCCATTGACGCAATCGGGCCGAACGGGCGTTCCGCCCATCAGGCCCAGAGCGCTTACCGAGGGCAAAAGCTGCTCGTGCTGTGCGGCGCGAAATTTCTCTGCTGCCTGCTGGTTGTAAGTCAGCGCCTGCAGGTCAGGACGCTGCGACAGCGCCTCACTGGTGAGAACGTCAATATCCGGAGGGGGAGCCGGGACTTGCTTGTTCTCCTCCACCAGTTCATATTGCACCGGCTTGTCGAAGCCCAGGATGGCCGTCAAAGCGGCAAGGCTGGACTGCACATTGTTTTCCGCGTCAAGCTGCAACAACCTGGCCTGGGACAGATTCACCTGCGCGAAGCTCAAATCCAAGGTTGATTTCAGCTTGTTCCGGGTGAGCGTGTTGACCTGATTTTCAACTGTCTGCCGCGCATTCACCGTCTGCTGCGCTACTTTCAGCAACGCCTGCGCCTGCAGCGCATTGTAGAAAGCGGTGTCGGTGGCCAGGATGATGTCTTCCTCGGTCGCCAGTGCGCTTGCGTTCTGCGCTTTCTCCAGCAGCTTTGAATAGGAAACAAGGTGATAGGTGCGCCCGAAATCGGTGACCAACTGGGTCAGTGTCACGCCCGCCCCGGCATGGTCGAGTAAGCGAGGCGCATTGAGCGCCCCTGCGCCAATGCGGCTTCCCTCATTTCCTTCAGCCGCGGTGATATCACCGTTAAAGGTGGGCAATTCTGCCGATCGCGTTTCGCGATATACCTGATGCTGTGCCAGCGCCAGCAAATGTCCCACGCTGATGCGAGGATTGTTCCTGATGGCAATCTGCTCCGCCTGCACGCGCGTAAGACTGGTGACGCCTGTTGGGGGCGACGATGGAATATTTCCCTGATTTCCCATAGTGTTGGACGCCTGCGGTGGGAAAGCCGCCGAGAGACTCGCCTGCGCGCCAATGTGCATTGCCTCGGATTTCGCCAGAGTACTTGACTCTTGTGGCCTCGGGGCGCTGGGCAGCGACTCGGAGCTTGCCTGAGCCGGGCAAAACTGCGTCGCCAGAAGCGGCAACGCAAGAAGAATGGCGATGTGAATCATTCTCTGCATCATCTCGTTCTCGCTTTCTCAAATAAAATCCCCACCCTGCGGAAGTTCCAGGGTGGGGCAGCCATCGATTGCCGCGCCATGCAAGCTATTGCGCAGCCTGATCTTTATATTCCAGAACAGCCACGGTTTGCGGATGGACCTTTTCCCCCGATTTGAGGCCGCTGCGGTCGCTCACCACGACCTGCTCGCCATTTTTCACTCCCGAAACAACCTCGGCGTAGCTGCTGGTCTCGAGCCCAATCTCAACCGGACGCTGCTCAATCTCATCATTGCCATTCACCACCAGGACGCTGGTCCTATCGCCCTGGTGATTGATCGCCTGCACCGGAACTGAGGGGACGTTCTGCTGCTGATCGACCCTCAGGTCAGCCTCGGCATAAAGACCGGGAACAAGGACGCCTTTGGGATTCGGTACATCCACTTCGGTGTGCATGGTGCGGGTGTCGGCCCTGACATCGACAGAAAATCGCGCCACTTTGCCGGGGAAAGTGCTATTCAGCGATGGCACGTGAACATCTACCGGGTCCCCGGTGCGAATGTAGCGAACATACGATTCGGGCACCGGAATCACCAGGCGGAAAAGATCGTCCTGCGACAGTCTGACCAGCGGCATGGCCTGGGTGCTTGAACCGGTGCCGGCTTGCATCAGCGTGCCGAGATTCGCGTACCGTTCGGTTACCACCCCGGAAAAAGGCGCAATGATCTTGGAATAGTCGTAGAGAGTTTGGTCGTGCGCGAGTTTGGCCTTGGCCGCTGCCATTTGACTCTGAGCGGCTTCAACCGCCGCCTGCGCGGCATCAACCTGCGATGCGGCTGCTACATCCTTGCCCTGGGCGTCGTCAATTTCCTGCTGCGCCACAATCCCCGGCTGGGTCTCGAAGACGCCGTTCAACCGCGTGTACTCGAGATGGATCGCATTGTATTGCGCCTGATAGCGCTTTAGGTCATGCTGCGCCCGCAGCATTTGATTCGAGGCGTTCTTGATCTCAGCCTGGTCTTCGTCGAGCTGTGCCTGTAACTCGGGGATCTCGAGTGTGGCCATTATCTCGCCGGCGCGGACATGACTCCCGTAATCCACGAACAACTTCTGCACGTAACCTGATTCCTTTGCATAAACATCAATCTCCTGAAAAGGCACGAGCTCGGAGGAGAGAGTCAGCTGCCGCGCGAGAGTTTTGGGGGCGACGCGCACTACTCCCACGCTGACCCCTTCGGAATCGGCATGCACCCGATTGTTTCCGCCGGCCGAGCAAGAGCTCAGCACTGCAGCCGCGACCAGAATGATCGCGAGAAAAAGGCGCTTATTTGTGACCGGGAAGACTCCCCCCGGTCGAGCAGTTCCAGTCAATGTCCAACTCCTGTTCTCGAGGAAACATTAGCATAACCCCAGTGGTTTCTAGCGGCAGGAAATCAAGGTTACAACTATGCATTTCGAGTCACTGCCGCGAATACAGATCAGCAGGAAGAAGAGTGGAACGGCGGTGGGCGATTTGAAAGGGAAGTATCGAGATTGAGTTCGAGGAAAATTTCGGCACGTTCGGGTAGAGCGATGTGCGTGGTTTCGCAGGCAAATACAAATCGTGTCGCCGGCTCGAGCGATCGCACGACATAAATTCGGCGGTGTTCGCGCTTCTTTTCAACAGACAACCGTTTGACGCAAGCGACGTGAATGGAAGGCCCAGAGTTACAGAAGCGGGTTGCCAGGCTGAAGGTGAGGGCCCCTAGAAGCACAACGACGATCGCGGCACAGCATAACTCACGGCTCCTGCGGAGCACGGTATTGCATTCGTCGTTGTAGTTCAGGCGCATCAATCTGCAAAGTCGGACCCGAGTAGCGCCCTGTGAGTACCGATGCCGCTTGTCCCAGAGCAGGTTGTCACAAGGCGACGACCCGCGGCGCGGGCTCAGGAGCCCACATCAGATTATCAGAATGCGACAGCGCTTTGAAACCACATTACCGCGCCCGCGCCAACACCAAAGTGATGTCATCTGGTTGTTCGTTCGCGCCGATCCAGTCGTCCACCGCTGCCGTGATGATCTCCCGGACACGCTCCAGCGACAGCTCGCGGTTTTCACGCAATAACTCGATCAGGCGCTGCTCGCCAAACTCGCCGAAGTCATTCTCCGGTTCGGTTATGCCGTCACTGTAGGCGAGAAAGAGGTCTCCCGTTCGCAGGCGAATGAAATTTTCCTCATAATTCTGCCGCTCGAAGAGGCCCACCACCGTGCCTCCGGTATCAAGTTTCTGGATCGTCCCGTCGGCCCGCAGCAGAATCGGCGGCAAGTGCCCGCCATTGCTGTAGGTAAGGCTGCGCTCCCGCTCGTTATAGATTGCCAGGAAAAGCGTCGCGTATTTTTCCAGGGGCGTGCTCTCATACAGCTGATCGTTCAACAATGCCAGCAGCAGACCTGGAGAAAGTTCGCCCTGCGACCAGTTCGCCGCAGCAGCAACTCCTGCTCCTGCCGTCACCGGCTCACGCAATGTCGGGATGTCCTGCGAAGCATATGCGCGAACCGCAGAGTGAATGGTTGCCATCAAAAGGGCGGCTGAGATTCCTTTTCCGCTGATATCGCCCACCGCCAGCACGAGATTATCGGATTCGATTTTGAGAAAATCGTAATAATCTCCGCTCACCGTACGCGCCGGCCGGCAGAAGCCGTGCACTTCGAGCGTTGCCATCTGCGAGGTTTCCCGGGGAAAGAGCTGCGCCTGCACCTCCTGCGCGATTGCCAGTTCATTTTCCAGCCGCTGCTTTGCTTTCTGCTCCTCAATCAGTTCCTGCAAGGACTTCGTCATCGAGTTGAATGAATTCGACAGTGCCGCGATCTGGTCGTTCGACTTCACCGCAATTCGATGGCTGAAGTCACCTTGGTTGATGTGCTCCGTGCCGGCATAAAGCTGGGCGACCGCTCCAGTGACCGTGCGGGTAAGGCGCGTCCCGATGATCAGAGCGACGATCTCCGTCAGCGCGAACACGATCAGCGCCACAACGAGGGCAAACTCCGCCACGGGGGCGAACTCGCCCTGGGCAGCGAATAATCTTTCGTACAGTTTCGAGAACCGCGTCTGAACACTGATGCCGGCGGGATCGCCCTCCTCGCCGTTCTGCCAGCTTTTTACAAAAATGGCGGTGAGGAACGACACTTGCTTGTCCAGACTACGTGCGGGAGGCGGCACGGTGCCGGCAACCATCTCCGGCACTGCCTTCGTGGTGTCGATGAGAGTGCGATGTCCCTTGCTCTCAACCGCGATGCCCGACCTTTCGCCTGAGCCGCTCGACTGAGAATTTTCAGCCGGGTTTTTCGCCGAAGAGCCTGATATCTCGACCTTTCGGGAGAGCCCTCCATACAAGGTGATTTCACCCAAACTCGAGGCAAGCTGCTCGAGCAGCTTCTGGCCAAGAGGCTCGCTGGAAAGCACGGTAAAGACTTTTCCGTTTGCCGTGAGAGTTTCAGCCGAACGGAGGAAAAGTTGGTTCCCGTCGCGTACGATGTCATGAAACGAACCGCCCAAGGCCTTGGGCGGAGGCGAGGGAACATATTCGCCGGCGGTGGCCGCATTGAGCAGCTTGTCAGCCTGCCAGACAAATACCTGGCGATTTGCCCAATGCTCATTGCGCTTTCTCAAATTATTCATGAATGGCAAGTCGCCGGCATTGCCGCTTTCCGTTTGTCCCGCAAACTCGTGCGCAAGGGCGGAATTTGCCGCGTCCAGCTTGGCAAGCTCCGCGTTCAATCCGCTAGTCACGATGTACGTTGCAAATTGCCCTGCAAATAGATAGAAGCACCCTAACGCCAGCGCGGCGAGCAGCAAAACCGGGATAACGCCGATAAATACATAGGTCACGATGAGGCGATTGCGCACCCGCCACAAGAGCTTCGCTTTCGCCCAGCGATAGGCAATGACAGCAAACAGCACCAGGGCCGCAAAGGTGAGGAAGTCGATCCATCCGCCCAGCCCCTCGCCCCAGGAAAGCCCGGCCGCGTGAGAAAATTTGCGCAGCAAGAACAGCAAAAAGTCGAGAGCCAGCACATACCAGGCGATAAGCGCCAGACGGCTGGCCGGAAGCAACCCAGCCGCTCGCAAGCGCAAACGCACGTGGCTGAAATCAAAAGCCATCAGGCAACAGATTATAGGTTATCAGTGCCAAAGAAGATTCTTCGCTGCACGTGGTCCGTCGTTTAGAATGAGCGGTGCTCCGAAACAGCTGCCTGTTCATTCTTAGCGCGCTCGTCCTGCCGGCGTGTGCCTCTGCCCAGCAGCAAGCTCAGCAACAGCCGCAGGTCAAGGTCAATATGTTGAACGTCTGTTCACCCCCGGCTGACGAACAGACCGAGATCAGCTCCGCCTTGGCGCGCATTCCCAAGCAACCGCTATTCGGGGTGGATTTCGAAGTTGATCGTGGGCGTTCCACTCTGGAAGATAATCCTGGGTTTCTACAAGTCGGCCAAAATACCCATATCACGGAGGGGTCATCCACTTCGGACTGGGTACGAATCCGCCGCGAATTTTCTTTTCAAGCCATGTTTTCGACGGTGCAGTACTCGTTCAGCAAAGATCCGACGAACATGATCGAGACACTCGTGTTCCGGGTGCGTGACCCTAAGGATCTGCTCCAGGTCTCGATCGAAGACAACGCTGCGGCGGTTACTGGAGTTCCCGACATGCTCAAAGCAAATACCCCCGCCAGCCGAATCCAGTTGGAGCGCTTCGGCAAATCGTCGGTTGTGCTGGCCCGCTGTTTCGCATCTGAGAACAATCCCGCGCCTGATCAAAGCGCGTACGAGCCCCTGTTTAACAATGCTTCTGCCATCATCGCCAACTACCGCCGAATCCTGAATGCCGCGCGCGTTGTGCCTGAGGAATTGGCGCATGTGGGTGAGGCTGGTGCTTCGAAACCTGTCGCCAAATCGGCGAAGCCGGCGCGGGCACATCCCCACTAACAGAGGGTTGCACCGAACACTGGCATTGCACAATCTAAGTACCAGGATTATGGAAAACATTTACAACGTCATTATTATCGGCTCCGGGTGTGCAGGACATACCGCCGCCCTCTACACGGCGCGCGCCAACCTTAAACCGCTTGTCATTGAAGGACATGAGCCCGGCGGACAGCTCTCGCTGACGACCTTGGTTGAAAACTTCCCCGGCTTCCCCGAGGGAATCCAGGGGCCCGAGCTTATCGAGAACATGCGCACGCAGGCGACCCGCTTCGGTGCTGAGTACCGTCTCGGGCAGTCCACAAAAGCCGATCTCAGCCAGCGGCCATTTTCAGTTCACGCCGGCAAGGATGTTTTCAAAACTCGCACGCTGATCGTTGCCAGCGGGGCCTCGGCGCGATGGCTCGGGTTGCCAAATGAACAGGCTCTCATCGGTCACGGGGTCTCCTCCTGCGCCACCTGCGATGGCTTCTTTTTTTCCGGGAAAGAAATCACCGTGATTGGCGGGGGCGACTCCGCCATGGAAGAGGCGCTCTTCCTTACGCGCTTCGCGACCAAGGTCACCGTCATCCATCGTCGCGACCAGTTCCGGGCGTCGAAAATCATGCTCGACCGCGCGCGCAAGCATCAGCAGATCGAGTTTCTGACCGACACCGTCGTGGACGATGTGTACGATACGTCCAAGCACGAAGTTACCGGCCTGAAACTCCGAAATCTCAAGACCGGCAAGGTGTGGGATTTTCCCACCAGCGCCATGTTTCTCGGCATCGGCCACATTCCCAATACCAAGGCGTTCGAGGGCCAGCTTGAAATGGATGCCGAGGGCTATCTCAAGACCACGAACTATGTCTTTACGCGCGTACCGGGCGTCTATGCCTGCGGGGATGTGCAGGACCGCCGCTATCGCCAGGCCATCACTGCCGCCGGCTCGGGCTGCATGGCCGCCCTGGAAGCAGAGCTCTTCCTGGAAATGCATGACCTCTAAGTTCGCCGTTCCGCCGGTTTGTGCCGGGCCGATTCCATGCGGGTTTCAGTTACCACGGTCATCTTTTAGCTCGCATCACATTCCAGTAACCTACGCGCATGAAGTCCCTCTGGCGTTGCATGCCGGCCGTGGTGTGGGTGTTGTGCGCTATAACAGCTTTGAGCGCTCCTGTTGTTGCCCAGCAAAATGACCCGCCGGTAGTTAAGCGCAAAATTCTTGAGCGTGTCATGCCGGGCTATCCCGAGACCGCCCGCTCGCTGAGACTTCACGGCGCGGTCAAGGTCGAAGCGGTGGTGGCAAGCAATGGATTGGTGAAGGATGTTGAGGTGAAGGGTGGCCACCCCATTCTGGCGCAGGCCGCTGAAGATGCGGTTCGCAAATGGAGATTTGAGCCCGGCCCGCACGAGACCAGAGAGCTGGTCGAGGTTGTTTTCGAGGCGCCCTCCGACTAAACTTCCGAAGTTTCCAGCCTCACGCCGCGGCGTGATCACCGTCCTACCTTGGCCAGTCTTGGTTTGTGGTACAAACATCTGTGATCCTCTTTTTTCTGCGTTTTCCCAATAATTTCATTTCCTATCTCATGCGCGTGGTAGCACCGTGCTGAGGGCAGCATTCATCTGGCTCTCGGAAAGCCGCCATATTCGTTTCATGGCCGAGCGTTCCGCTGTTGGCCAGAGGCTTTCCAGCCGCTTTGTCGCCGGAATGCAGGTTGAAGACGTCATGCGGGCGGCCAAGACGCTGAATGCCGCCGGACTGACCGTCTCCATTGATAATCTCGGCGAGAATGTCACCAACGCTGACGAGGCCCGCGAGAGCGCCAAACTCTATCACCAATTGCTGGATGAAATCGCGGCGCGCCAGTTAAACGCCAACATTAGCCTCAAACTTACGCATATGGGTCTTGACGTGGATGAGCGCCTGGCTCGAGAGCTGGTGAGCGGCCTGGTCGCAAAAGCGGCGGCAATGAAGCCGCCTAATTTCGTGCGCGTTGATATGGAAGGTTCGCCTTACACGCAACGAACCCTCGATTTTGTGCATGAATTGCACGCCATGCCCGGAAACCGGGGCTGCGTGGGCACGGTCATCCAGTCTTATATGCGCCGGGCCGAAGCCGATATCGAGAAGCTGCTCGCCGCGGGAATTCGTATTAGGCTCTGTAAGGGAGCCTACAAAGAGCCGCATAAGATTGCATTTCAGAAAAAATCCGAAGTTGATGCGAACTACGTCAAGCTGATGAAGATCCTGATGAAGAGCGGGATTTACCACGGCTTGGCTACGCATGATGCACGCATCATCGAGCAGGCGGTTACCTTCGCCAAGGCTGAGAGCATTCCCCGCGATGCATTTGAATTCCAGATGCTGCTCGGCATTCGCCGCGATCTCCAGCAGAAGCTCGTGCGCCATGGCTGGGGGATGCGTGTCTATGTCCCATTTGGCAGCGAATGGTATCCCTACTTCATGCGCAGGCTGGCCGAGCGTCCCGCCAACGTCTTCTTCCTCGCCAAGAACCTGCTCAGAAGCTAAGACAGACCATTTCGAATCCTTGTCATCCTGAACGTAGTGAGATGTTTCACTTGCGAAACATCTCACGAAGTCGAAGGACGTTGCGCCTATGTCTCCATCTACGCCCCGATAACCGCAGCGCCTTCCATCCGCAACTCACCTTTCTGCTAGCATTAAAAGGTGAAGAATTTCGGAGAAACAGAGATCGCCGAGGCCTTTGCCGCCCTGGTTGGCCCCCAGGTTCAGGATGAAGAGATTGACCTCATCCGCTCCGCTCTAACCATCGCGCGAACGGAGTATTCCGACCTTAATATTGAGTCCTACGTTGCCTGCGTGGACGAACTGGCGCGCATGGCAGAGAAGCGCATCAGCGAAATCGGCGACGCTCCACAAACCATCTCGGCCCTGAATCACGTACTGTTCGAAGACGCCGGCCTGCGCGGCAATCGTGAAGACTATTACGATCCACGCAATTCGTTTGTAAATGATGTCCTCGATCGTGGCCTCGGTATACCGATCACGCTGGCCTTGATTTACATGGAAGTCGGCCGCCGACTAGGATTCCCGCTGTTCGGAGTGGGTATGCCCGGCCACTTTCTGCTGAAACACTACGACATCGATGGCCGTGAAACCATTATTGATTGTTTCAGCGGCGGCGATATTTTAAGCCCCCAGGATTGCCAGCGCCGTCTCGATGAAATCTACTCCGGTCAGATGACGTTGCGCCCCGAGTTTCTCTTCGCGGTCAGCCGCCGCCAGATGCTCACCCGTATTCTGAACAACCTGAAGACGATCTATCTTTCCACCCGCAACTTCCGCAAGGCACTGCCCCTGGTGGATCTCATTTTGGTGATCTACCCGCGCTCTCCGGAAGATGTCAAGCAGCGCGCCATGCTGCGTCACAGCCTCGGGCAAACTCGGGCGGCAATGGAGGATCTCGAGGAATATCTCAAGATGTCCCCGGATGCTTCCGATGCCGACGAAATCCGGCAGACGGCGTTATCCCTCCGCCGCATGCTCGCGCTGATGAATTAATTTTAGTGATTGTTATTTTGAAGGCTTCAGCCCTGAGGGATCGTTTCGAAGAAGATTTATGCCTACTCTTCCGGCGCGGGGGCGAGCGGCAACCTTGAAGCACCATTTAGAATGCTGCGCTCCTCCGGCGAGAATTCGCGCTTGAAGCGCTCTGAGTTGATTTCCCGTTCACGCGCTTCGGGCGGCATTCCACGCAGCGCCTGGATCCCATTCTGCACCGCGTGACGGCGCTCCGGCGGCAGGTTTCTCATCTGTGAAAAGACCTGGCGTGCCTGATTTTTCTGCTCCGGTGTCAAGTGCTCCCAAGTCTCCATCCGGTTCAGAATTCGCTGCTGTTCCTCTGGAGGCCGGCTGCTGAAGTGTTGCAGGCGCTGTTCCAACTGCTGCTGCCGTTGCGGCGGTAGTCGCCGAAACTGCGGATCGTTCTGCAGCGCCCTTCTCTGTTGTTCAGGCGGAACGTTTCTGTATTGCCGCAGCCACTGTCCCGCATGCCGGCCGGGAGCTGCTTGTGCACGCGGCGGAGGTCCCGAGGGACGGCGCTGCGCCACGGCCGGCGCTCCAACTGCGAGCGCCAGCACCAGGGTAGCCGTTGCCGCCCACTTCCGGTTGGATTTCCTCCCGAACACCTTCTCCCCGTCTTTCTCGCGATCTGGCCGCCCTTACGGGTTGGCCGTTACGTTCGACTGGACCTGCAAATCATCCAGCACTTCAAAATCCGAATACATCTCGTTGTTCTTGTCCAAAGCCTGCAAGTCACCCACAGCCGTTCCCGGGGCTGGCTCCGCCGGTTGCCAGTTGTCCCCCATTTCCAGCGTGTGGGTACGATGCAGATGAATTCCCGTGTCGCTTCTGAAGAGGGTGATGCTCATCACCATCATCACTGCCAGCGCCACAGCCAGCGCAGGCTTGCGCGCCCACAACAGCCACCCAGCGCGGGGTTTCGCCATCTCCTCGCGCAAGCGCGCTTGCAGCTTTGTATCAAAAAATGGAGATGGCTCCGGCGCCTTCCACTCGTCAAGCAGCGCCATGGTCTGCTGAAATTCCGCCAGCTTGCCTGCGCACTCATCGCACGCTTGCAGGTGCAAATTCACCTCAGGCGTAACTTCGCTTACTCCGGCGGCCAGGTCCGGCATCAATTCGCGAATATCATTGCAGGTCATATGTGTGTCCTTCATACAAATTGCTTCAGCTGCTCCCGCAACGTTTCATAGGCGCGGAACAGCAATGACTTGGTGGCTGATTCACTTAACTTCAAAACTTGCGAAATCTGTTTGTAATCCATTTGCTGGTACTTATGCATGACCACGGCCATGCGCTGCCGCTCCGGGAGCGCTTGCACCCGCTCGCGGATCGCGGCCATTCTCTCCCGGCGGACGATCGCCTCTTCAGCGCTCAAAGACGTGTCCGGGAGATCGACCGTGAGCCCGGTGTCATCATCCGGCTCGTCGATGCTGACGACGTTCTCTGCCCGCTCATGCCGCGTGTCACGCGCGTAGTTCACGGCCAAGTTCGTCGCAATGCGATACAACCACGTCGTGAACTTGGCGCTCGCCTCGTACTTCTCTCGCGAGCGGTACACCCGCAGAAAAACTTCCTGTGCCAGGTCTTCGGCAACCGCCGAGTTATGCGCCATGCGGTACATGAACCCGATCATGGGCCGGCGGTACTTCTGCACCAGGTACTCGAATGCACCATCATCACCAGCCTTGACCCGAAGCATGACGTCGGCATCAGTGGTCCCTTCGCCCCCGCGCACAGGTGCGTTTTCCGCTCCGACCCGAGAGGACATGCCCGCTATAGCGAGCAGGCCACTATCCATGGCTACAGTGCCCACACCAGGGTTAACCCTATCCGGAGCTGAAAGTTGCTCCTCTTTTGACCGGGAAACGGCCTCCGAAGCCATTGGCTGTGAATTACTTACGTCACGCTCGGCGGATTTGGAGTTGCGCCTCATCGGATCCAACGGGGCGTATGGAAACAGATGATTACTAGTCTCCCGCACGCCCTTGACAAACAAGGCTATCACGCCTGTATAGCCATTGAATCGCCTTTAGAGAACGGCAGATATCAGAGCCCCCGGCTAGACCCCGACAGGCACTTTCGCCAGCGCTCGGTGCAATATAAATGCGTGTACAATTGCGCTGCCTTTCAAATCACCAATAAAAGTCCGATGCGGTTGCTTACATGTCAGAGGGCACGTGTGAGAGCCGCTATTCCGGATGAAATCCAAAAGGGAGGAAAAACATGAAAATCACCAGGATTCTGTGCGCTTGCGCAGTCTTACTTCTTGCGATGCTATCGGCCGCCGCTCAGGAAGAAAAAAGCACTGTTACCGCGCTCGAAGTCCAGACCCCGAAAAGCGGTATGGTCCAGCAGTACGAAGCTGGGCGAAAAACCAAGGCCGCATGGCACAAACAGCAGAATGATCCGCAAGTGCTGTGGGTGCTCGAAGTTCTCACCGGGGAGCACACCGGCTCCTACATTGTGGGACGCAGCCACCTGCACTGGGCCGATCTCGACAAGCCGCCGGTCTCCGATGCTGCCGATCTGGAGGAGTACAACAAGGTGATCGGCAACTACGTCGAGAAATTCACTGCCGCTTACTACGAAACCATGCCGAAAGTCAGCAGTCCCGGCCCGGAAATGAACTCCAAGTACATCAGCGTGACCGCTTTCCATATTCGCTACGGAAAGGGGGATGACTTCCGCAGTGCCGTCGGCCGCATCTACGATGCCGCGGAAAAAACCAAGTGGCCCTTCCACTACCGCTGGGAGCACCTGGTTAACGGGGGACACGGCGGAACTTATGTTCTGCTGGTCGATCATCCGAACTGGGCCTCGTTCGAGGACGATCCAGCCGTAAAGCCGCTGCGTGACATTCTGCGCGAGGCGTTTGGCGAGCAGGAAGCGATGTCCGTCATCGAGCGCCTCAATGGATCAATCGAGGACACTTACACCGAGATCGTTCAGTTCCGCCCCGACCTGAGCTACATCCCGCAAAAGTAACTGGCTCTGTGCTGTGCAGCCTCCGGAACCCGCGTCCGCGGGTTCCGGAGCTGTTTCTGTCCTTGACACCCACCTCCAAACCGGGTGAGAATGCTGCGATATCTGGCTTTATCTCCCGAAGCCGATTCCGCCCCACCTCTTGGAGGCCTCATGAAGCACGATACCGACCTGTGTCCAGCCCTTTCAGGGACAACCGAACGGCGACTCTGCTCCTACGCCCTGGCCGCGGGAGCAGCCGGAGTCGCTTTCCTCGCTGTAGCTTCCCCCGCGGACGCCCAGATCGTCTACACGCCAACCAACATTACGCTGACGCAAGGTAGCCTCGGCCTCGATCTGAACAATGACGGTTCGAATGACTTCATTTTCCTTGACCGGTTTCGTTCCCTCGCAACCTGGCGCGGCCGATGGCTCGACCTCAGGGCCGAACCAGGAAACGGCATCGTAAAAGACGGCTTCAATGCCGCTGTTCTCAATCAGGGATCAATCGTGGGCTCAGCCCAGGCCTTCGGTCGCGGAACGAGGCTCCTGCTCAGTACCAACACCGGAACCACCTGGAGCGGCGAGAAGGTTTCCTGGTCAGGGGGTGATTGGAAGAACGTCAAAGACCGCTTTCTTGGCCTTCGTTTCCAACTAAATGGCGAAACCCATTTCGGCTGGGCCCGCATCACCGTGCAAAACGTTCATCGCAAGAGTATGACCCTGACGCTTCTGGGGTACGCCTACGAAGCTACGGCGGGTATGCCGATTCAGGCGGGCAGAACCAAAGATTCCGATGGTGCCGCAATGAAGGCGCCCGCAGCAGGCAGTCTGGGTGCGCTGGCGCTTGGCGCAGCGCACTGAGCCGCATCCGCCGTTTCTGATCGGCCGAATTGACGATTCCATCCGTAGCTGTTTGAATATCTCCAGTCGGGCGCTTAACTCAGCGGTAGAGTGCCATCTTCACACGGTGGAAGTCATAGGTTCGAATCCTATAGCGCCCACCATGATTTTGTGGTGCGAGGTCCCTCACTGGGTTCGGGATTT
>Ga0335078_10003488_pt1 | contig 23388 bp, 28 predicted proteins | sample Lox_Sample_32_FD_206711 | JGI IMG/M metagenome (GOLD analysis project Ga0335078, IMG submission 206711) | Soil microbial communities from Loxahatchee National Wildlife Refuge, Florida, United States - Lox_Sample_3.2 | ecosystem: Environmental > Terrestrial > Soil > Wetlands | place: USA... | reverse complement strand
ATGCTAGCATGAGACTTGTCAGGCCCCGGGCTTCGTGCAACGGGCGGCCGTGAACCCCGCCAGGTCCGGAAGGGAGCAACGGTAACGGTTTAACTCGTGTGCCGCGGATCACCCGGGGTCTGGCATTTCGTGCGCCTTCATGTCGTATCAGGTCATCGCGAGAAAATACAGGCCGCAGTCGTTCGCGGAATTGATCGGGCAGGAGCACGTCCGCACCACGCTCGAGAACGCCATCGCCCAGCGGCGCATCGCCCACGGCTACATCTTCTCCGGCCAGCGCGGCACCGGCAAGACGACTGTCGCGCGCATCCTTGCCCGCTGCCTCAACTGCATCGAAGGACCCACCGCGACGCCCTGCGGGAAATGCTCCAGTTGTCTCGAAATCGCCGCGGGCTCGGCCGTTGACGTCATCGAAATCGACGCCGCCTCAAACCGCGGAATCAACGAAATGCGGGAGCTGAGGGAGAGCGTGCGCTATCGCCCCGCCCGGGACCGCTACAAGATCTTCATCATCGACGAAGCGCATCAAATCACCAGCGAGGCCTTCAACGCGCTGCTGAAGACGCTGGAGGAGCCGCCCGAGTGGGTGGGCTTCATGCTGTGCACCACGGAGGCGCACAAGATTCCCACCACCATCGCCTCGCGTTGCCAGCAGTTCAGTTTTCGCTCGGTGGATTTCGGCGAGATCATTGCGCGCATGCAGTGGATCTCGGAACAGGAGGGCGTCGAGGCCGACGCGGAGACCCTGGCCGTGCTGGCCCAGGCCGGCGAGGGCAGCGTGCGCGATTCGCTTTCCGCGCTCGATCAGGCCATCGCCTGCTGCGGTACGAAACTGGATTCCGCCGAAGTGCGCGGGCTGCTGGGCATGTTCTCGCTCGAATCGCTGGGCCAGGTGGCCGAGGCACTGGTGGCTTCCGATGCGAAGCGCATGCTGGACATTGTGCTCGAACTGGAGCGGAATGGCCGTAATTTACAGCATTTTTGCCGGGAGTTAGCCAGGTATTTCCGGAATGTGCTGGTGGCGAAGGTGGCCGGCGCCGGGACGAAGCTCATCGCCGCGTCGCCAGCGGAGCAGGAGCGGCTTGCCGCCACCGCCGCGCAATTCTCCGAGGAAGACCTGACGCGGTACCTGCAGCTCACACTCGACCTGTTCAAAGATCTCCAGTTCTCACTTCAGCCGCGGCTGCACCTCGAAATCGGCCTAATGAAACTGGTGCACGCAGGGCGGCTGCAACCGATTGAAGAATTGCTCGCGGGGTTGCAGGCGGCGCCCCGGACGGCGTCCGCGCGCACCACGGCTGCTCCGGCGCAGGCGTCGTTCCGCGCGCCCGCGCCCACTCCGGCAAAGAAGGCGCCGGCGGCACCACCTCCCGCTGCGGGAGACTTCCGGCAGCGGCTGCACGGGACGCTCCAGGAGCTCGGCATGCACTTCACCGCCGACGCGGTAGAGCATTCCGAGCTGATCGAAGCCGCCGGGGAGGTGCGCTTTATCACGAGCAAGGATTTCGAACTCGCCATGGACCCGCGGGATCTCGGCAAGGCGATCCAGCAGGTGACAGGCAAAGCGCTGAAGGTGACGGTTCAGGTGGGCACGCCAGGGGTTGCGGCCACGGCGGCGGGCCTTCCGAAGGCTGCCGAGGACGAAGTAACCGAACGCGCCATGGCGCACCCCGAGGTGCGCCGCTTCCAGGAACTGTTCCCGGATGCGCACGTGCGAACTGTGCGAGATTTGAAGGAAAGCTGACCGTCAAATCAGGAGACATGCCATGAAGATGCCCGGCAACATGCAGTCCATGATGCAGCAGGCTCAGAAGATGCAGCAACGCATGCAGGAAGAGATCGCGCTGATCCGCGTGGAGGCGTCCGCCGGCGGCGGCATGGTGACCGTCAATATGGACGGCCAGAAGCATGTGCTCGCCGTGAAGATCGACTCTGAAGTGGCGGGCGACGTCGAGATGCTTCAGGACATGGTGATGGCCGCGTTCAACGAGGCCGCGAAGAGGGTGGACGACGAGACACAGGCGAAGATGAGCGGCATGCTCGGGGGCATGGGCCTGCCGCCCGGGATGTTCTAGCGCTCGTCCAGAATCTCATGCCCGATTTCGCCGAACCGCTCGAACGGCTGATTCAGGAATTCAAGCGCCTGCCCGGTATCGGACAGAAATCGGCGCAGCGCATCGCTTTTCACTTCCTGCGGGCCTCGCGCGAGGACGCCGAGCGTCTGGCGCAGGCGGTGGTTGACGTCAAGGACAAGCTGGAGGTCTGTGCGATCTGCAACAACATTGCCGATGCGGAGACCTGCAGCTACTGCCGCGATCCGCACCGCGACCGTGGGGTGATCTGCGTGGTGGAGGAGCCGCACAACGTGGTCCCAGTCGAGACCACTCGGCAGTTCGAGGGGCTCTATCACGTGCTGCACGGCGCCATCTCCCCATTGCGCGGCGTCGGTCCGGAGCAGCTTCGCATCCGCGGCCTGTTACAACGGCTGCAGGGCGGGGAGGTGCGCGAGATCATCATCGCGACGAACCCGACGGTGGAAGGCGAAGCCACGGCGACTTACCTCTCGCGTTTGCTCAAGCCGCTGGGCGTGAAGGTGACGCGAATCGCCATGGGCATCCCGGTGGGCAGCGATCTCGATTTCGCCGACGAAGTGACCATGTCGAAATCGCTGGAGAACCGCCGCGAGATGTAGCGACCGGGGTTCTCCCTACTTCGCCCGGTCGTTCCGATACACCACGCCGTCCTTCATCACAAAGATGACCTTCCGCGTGACGCCTATGTCCTCCAGCGGATTGCCGGGGACGGCGACGACGTCGGCCAGCATTCCCGGTTTCAGTTCGCCCACCTTGCCGGCGAGGCCGAGAAGTTCGGCGGCGGAGGTTGTGCCAGCCTGAAGAGCCTGTGCCGGGGTCATGCCATCGGCGGCCATCAATCCGAATTCGGCCGCGTTCTCGCCGTGCGGGTAAACCGCCGCGTCCGTGCCAAGCGCGACTTTAACGCCGAGCGCCAGCGCGCGCCGCAACATGGCGTCCTGTTGCTTCACTGCGCGATCGGCCTTGGCCCGTACCGCGGGCGGAAAGCTGCCGGCAGCGAGACCAATGCGCGTGGCCAGCGTTGGCACCAGGAACACCCCGTGGTCATGCATCATCTGAAAGGCCTCGTCATCGAGAAACGTGCCGTGCTCGATGGAATCAACGCCCGCGCGAACGGCACGCTTTGCGGCCTCCGCCCCGTGGCAGTGGGTGGCCACTTTGCGGCGCTGTGAGTGGGCCTCGGCGACCAGTGCATCCAGTTCGGCCTGCGAGAGCTGCGGCACGTCCACGTCATCGGTAGGCGACAGCACGCCACCGCTGGCGCAGGTCTTAATCACGTCCGCGCCGTACTTGATGTTGAAGCGGACGGCGTAGCGGGCCTGATCGGGCGTGTTGATGACACCGTCCTCGGGACCACTTTCGTGGTTCAGGAGGCCGTAGCGGAAGCCGTCGCCATCGTCGCAGTGGCCGCCCGTGGAGCCCAGAGCATGCACGGAGACGAGCATGCGCGGGCCCGGCACCACGCCGGCATTTATGGCATTACGCAGCCCGACGTCCAGGAAGTGGGCGGAGCCGACATCGCGCACGGTAGTGAATCCGGCCAGCAGCGTAGCGCGGGCATTCGCGGTGGAACGGATGGCCTGTTCGGGGATGGTGCGTTTCAGCTCCAGCAGCTCCATCGCGGCGTAATCGGGATTGTACTCGAAGGTCAGGTGGGTGTGCGCATCGATAAAGCCCGGGAGAAGAGTGGCGTCACCAAGATCGATGACAGTTGCATCAGCGGGCGCCGCAGCCACGCCGAGCGCTTCAATCTTTCCTCGCGACACGACCACGGCGCCGGGCATTACCAGCGTGCCGTTGGTGGAATCAAACAGGCGGGCGGCTTTCACCACGTAGTTCTGCGCGGCGAGCGAGCCGGCAAAGACCAGCAACGCCCCCGCGATTAACAGGGTTTTCTTTACTCGCATAGAAGGTACAGAGTAACAGAGTGAGAGAAGCTGCGCGCGGCAGCCGAAGCTTCATTCCAGGACACGCTCAAATTCGGCGACGATGCGGTATTTGTCTTCGGCCGGATCCAGATCCCAGGAGGGATAGCCGGGATTCAAAGACTCGAGGCGAATACGCGTGTGGCGCCATTGATCATCGGACCCGGCTGCCTTTTCGCTGCGATAGCGTTTCACTGTGTAGCGGTTCGTGCCGCCCGCGCCGAGGTCTTCCACCAGCACCAGGCGGCCCTGGCGCGAGCCGGTGACGCCGGCCCGGAATACAGCGAGCGAACCGTCGGGGATGAGCGGTTCCATGCTGTGGCCGACAATTTCGGCGACGAACAGATCGCGGGTAAGACGCAGGTCAGCCGGCGCTTCCTCCCAACCTTCTTCGCGCGCTTCGCCGTTGTCCAGAAAGACGCCCGCCGCAACGCGCAGGGAATAACGGGGCAGATGCGTGCGGTAGGGAAGCACGGTAGCGGGCACATGTTCGCGATACAAGCGGCCGACTGCCCGCTCGGGATCGGCGGCCAGAACCTCGCGCCGTTCAGAGAGGCGGATGGTGTTGGAGGCCGTGTCTTCGAGCAGCCGGAGCAGAGCCGAAGCGCCCATGTCACGGGCTTTGGCGGCCAGATCGGCGGCGAGAGCGCTCAGAACCTCGGCGTCTTCCTCGTCAGCGATCTCATCCCAGTCCCGGCGCAGCCGAAGGTGAAGCGCATCGGCGCCGGGCTCGTGGAGCAGCACGCCGATGGCAACGCCCCCGGGACCTGGCAGATATGCCTCCACCAGCCACCAAGGGGCAAGCTGAGTTGGGACGACCATGGTGTCTATTCCCAACCTATCGGTCCCGGAGGAACAAACTGGAGTGTGCCATTACGGATTCGTGGGATAGTACTCCCGCCGCGCGCGGACCTTTACATTGGGCAGATCCACATTGACCTTGATGCGCCGGGCGACGCGCTTCGGATCGGCCATGCCATCGACCTGCGGGACATAGCGGAGAATGTACTGAGTGGTGATCTCGCCCGCCAAAGCTTCGATGGCCGAATAGAGCCCTTTGGAAAGTTCTCCGGCGTAACCGCCCGTCTCTGCCTCGAAAACGTAATTACCGGCGTCTTTCGGAGTGGAGAGATAGCCGGATACGTCGGAGTAGACCTTCTGGAGCGGTGAAACCACACGCCCGCCCGTCTGCTCGGCCAGCTTCACGAGATTCTGTTCCTCGGGCAGAACGTCGCCGAACGCCACGGTGCTGACGCAGTAGATGGTTACCAGATTCCGCTGGGCGATCTCCAGCGCCTGGTCGAGCGTTTTGTTGCTGGCGTTGTCGTGACCATCGGCCATGACGATGAGAACGCGCCGCGGCTCGATGGGCTCGCCTTTCACCAGATCATGGCGCGTGCAGGCCATCCAGATGGCGTCGAACAAGGAGGAACCGCCGCCCGGCTTCATTTTGCGGATCTTCTCGGTGATGGGCTCGGGATCGGTGGTGGTATTGACGGCCAGCTCGGCCGTGTTGGAGAAGGAGAGCAGATAGCCACTGTACTTCTTATCGCCAGGCATCAGGGTGTATACCAGTTCGATGGCCGCGTCCTGATAGCTCTTCCAGTGAATTGTCGAGGCGTTGCTGAGGTCGATGATGAAGCCGATTACCACCGGCTGGCTGCGCTCCCGGTTGAAGTACTCGATTCTCTGTTCTTTGCCCTCGTCGAAGATGCTGAAGTCCTTCTGCTCGAGGTCGGCGACGAAACGTCCCTGATCGTCGGTGACGGTCACAGGAACGATGACCTCGTTAACGTTGGCATGGAAGTGCGATGGCCCGGGTTGCTCGGGTTCCTGGTTCTCGGCAGCCGGAGCCTGTGCGGCCGGCGTCTGCGGGGATGATGTCTGTGACGACGTCGTTTGCGCGGCCAGCGACAAGGCCAGCGCGGAAAACAGGGCAGTGCGGAGAAGCATCGGGCTTACTTCATTATAAGTGGCGAGTTTCAGCCGCGGGCTTTGCGCACGGCTTCGACGAGAGCGGGAACAACCTCGAAGAGATCGCCTGCAATGCCGTAATCGGCTACCTCAAAGATGGGCGCGTCCGGATCTTTATTGATGGCGACGATGGCGCGCGATCCCTTCATGCCCACCAGATGCTGAATTGCTCCGGAGATACCGACAGCGATATAGAGCTTCGGGGCGACCGTCTGACCGGAGCTGCCCACCTGGCGCTCCATAGGCAGCCAGCCGTTGTCGCAAATAGGGCGGGAAGCGGCCAGTTCAGCGCCGAGCGCCTGGGCCAGTTCCTCGACAATCGCGATGTTTTCCCTCTCGCGGATGCCGCGTCCGACGGAAACGATGATGTCGGCGGCGGTGAGATCCACCGCGCGCGCGGATTCGCGAAACGGCTCTCCGGGCGTGGTGCGAATGGTTGAAGCGTCCAGCTCGGGCGTGAAGATTTCGATGGGCGACTCGCCCGCCCCAGCTTCTTCAGCCCGAAAAGAGCCGGCCTGAATGGAAGCAAACACGGGACCTGGGCCGGATGGACGGACATCCGCGCTGAGCTTACCCTGGAAGAGCTGCCGGACGAACACTATTGCCTGGTTCTCGACGCGAAACCCGGTGCAATCGCTGATCAGCGTTTGTCCGAAGCGGGTGGCGAGCTTCGGAGCGAAGTCGCGAACCTGATAGGTATGGGGCAGCAGCACGACATCGGGCGAGGCGCGATGGACAAGTTGTTCCAGCGCGGCGGTGAAAGCGTCCGAGGTGTAGCGGAGGAGAAGATCGTGGCGAACAGTCCAGACGCGATCCGGCCCGCCTCCGAGCGGGGACGGCGCTTCGCCGATCACAGCGGCGCTCACCGGTGCATTCAGCGCCGCAGCCAGTTTTTTTGCCGCAGCCGCGGTTTCCAGCGAGGTGCGATGCCACGCGCCGTCACGCGCTTCGAGAATCGCAAGGACACCACTCACAGGACGCGCACCTCAAAGCGGAGTTTTTCCACCAGCTTCGCGGCGGCCTCGCGCGGATTGCCGTCGAGCATCTGCGTTTGCTTCGATTTCTGCGGCGCGTACACGCGCTCGATGGCCGAGCGGGACGCGTCCGCGGCTACGCCTGGCTTAACCGGTCGGATCTCCTTCGTCCTGGCCCTCTTGATTCCCATGAGCGTGGCGTAGCGCAGCTTGTTGATGCCGGACTGAATGGTGAGCAGAGCCGGCAAAGGCATCTCGACGTGCTGAAACCAACCGTTTTCCAGCTCGCGTTTTACGCGGATACCAGTGTTTGTCTTCTCGACCTGCATGACGATGGTTGCGTGGGGGAGGGCCAGCAGTTCGGCGAGGACGACTCCGGTTTGGCCATAGCCGAGGTCGTCCGACTGTAGCCCTGTCACGATCAGGTCTGGCTGCTCGGCGCGAATCGCCGCAGCCAGCACACCGGCCAACGCGAGCGTGTCGTACGCGTGCAGGTTATCCAGCTCGATGTGGACGGCACGGTCGGCACCCTTGGCCAGAGCTTCTCGTATGGTCTGGGCGGCGCGGGGCGGACCGGCACAGAGGATAACAACCTCGCCGGTGTGTTTCTCCCGAAGCTGCAAAGCCTCTTCGAGCGCATAGGCGTCGGGCTCGTTGATCTCGAAAGAGAGATCGCTTTCGTCGATCCAGGCACCCGAGGGATCCACGCGCAGCTGGGAATCGCGGACCGGTACCTGACGAATGCAGACGATGATCTTCATAGACGGCCGCGGGCGGCCCGTTACTCAGAATAGCGCCGGAACACCAGGCTGCCGTTGGTGCCGCCGAATCCGAACGAGTTCGAAAGCGCGTATTCCATGTTCATGGGCCGAGCACGGTTGGGCACGTAATCGAGATCGCACTCGGGATCGGGGAACTCGTAGTTAATGGTGGGCGGCGCGAGTTGGTCGCGCAAAGCCAGTACGGTGAGACCCGCTTCGACTCCTCCGGCCCCGCCCAGTAAATGACCGGTCATCGACTTGGTGGAACTCACCGCCAGCTTGTAGGCGTGCTCACAGAAGCAGCGTTTGATGGCCAGTGTTTCGATCTTGTCGCCGACGTCGGTGGAGGTGCCGTGGGCGTTGATGTAATCGATCCGTTGGGGCTCAATGCCGGCATCCTTCGCCGCCGCGCGCATGACCCGAAACGCACCGTCGCCATCCTCGGAGGGGCTGGTGATGTGATACGCATCGCCGGTCATTCCGTAACCGACGATTTCGGCGAGAATGGCGGCGCCACGGCGCCGGGCGAACTCGAGCTCCTCAAGCACCAGAATTCCCGCGCCCTCGCCGACCACAAACCCGTCGCGTTGAGCGTCCCACGGACGGGACGCGCGCTGAGGCTCATCGTTGCGCAGCGAAAGGGCTCGCATGGCCGCGAATCCGCCGATCCCCATGGGCGTTATGGCGGCTTCCGCGCCACCGCAGATCATGATGTCAGCGGCGTCGCGCTGGATGATCTTGAACGAGTCTCCGATGGTGTGCGCGCTGGTGGTACAGGCCGTGGCGGTAGCCGAATTGGGCCCTTTTGCGCCGGTGCGGATGGAGACCTGTCCGGAGGCCAGATTGACAATGGTCGCCGGAATGAAAAACGGGGATATGCGGCTGGGTCCCTTTTCGAGCAGCGTGCGATATTCGCGCTCGATGATTTCGAAGCCGCCGATGCCGCTGCCGATGTATACGCCGGCCCGCTCGGCCCACTCCGGAGCGATATTGAGGGCGGCGCTCTCCATTGCGAAATCGGAAGCCGCGATGGCGAACTGAATGAACCGGCCGACCTTCTTGACCTCCTTGCGCTCGATGAAGCGCGTTGGGTCGAAGTTCTTTACCTCACCGGCAATGCGGCACGCAAAGGCGGATGCATCGAATTGCTCGATGGTGCTGACACCGCTGCGCCCCTCACGGATCCCCTGCCATGTTTCCTCGGTGCCCACACCAAGGGCACTGACCAAACCGACTCCTGTGACGACTACTCTGCGACTCAAGCAATACTCCGCGCTGCTTATGACTTCTTCTTCGCATCGATGTAGTCGATGGCGTCTTTGACAGTGGTGATCTTTTCGGCATCCTCATCGGGGATATCGATATCGAACGCTTCCTCGAACGCCATGACCAGTTCGACGATATCCAGCGAGTCCGCGCCGAGGTCATCCACAAAGGAAGCGGTGGCATCGACCTGGCTCTCGTCAACGCCCAGTTGTTCCACGATGATCTGCTTCACCTTCTGCTCTACTGACATGAATCCTCCCTCTTTCTCTAAGAGCGCCGGCACAAAAGAGCGTACCGCCAGCTCGGTTCATTCGGTCCGCATTGTTGGGCGGCAGCGCCGCAGTGCCGGTAAACACCCGATTCTATCGGCCAGGGAATACGATTTCAACTGTTTGCGGATGTTGGATACGGTACCGCTTCTATACTATAGGCTCCGTTGCTATGTTGTCAGCATCGATGGGTACTGTGCAACTACCGGTTGGCGGTCCGGAGGCCGATAGAATGGTGATGCCGGCTGTTATGGTTGCTCTTTGCTGCTCGCTGGCGGCGCTGGCCACGGTCACCTGGACCTCCGAGGAGGCCGCGTTGCCGCCGAACCTTCCGGCTCCGATTCGCGAGCTGACGCGCCAGGCCAGCCGTTTCTGGGGCGCCGCGCCAAACTGGTATTGCCGGGAGACACTGCGTCAGCGAAGCGTGATCGCAACGGGCAAAGGGCACCGTCTGCATTTCAGCCTGCCGGGCGCACCCTCCACCGAACCGGCTACGCGCGAGATCGTGTCCTGGTACGGCTTCTCGGGGTACGGACAGAACTCCGAGGCCATCCGCGAGCTGCGCGAAATCGTCTCGCTGGACGGTCGGAGTCTCGACAAGCAGCCCTCGCCGGCGGAGTTTCTGAAAGTACTGCAGGGCCGGGACGACGTCGCCAAGCAGACTTTGGCCGAAACGTTCCAGGCGAGCACAATTGGGGATGCGCCGCTCGATTTCGGCCAGCTTGTGATGTTATTTACCCGGCGAAGCATCGAACGGTATACGTTCGATTCGTCGGGTCCGGATCTGATTGGAGCTGTGCGGGTAGTCGTGTACCGTTATACGCAGCAGGCCGGCTCACCGGGCCTGCACCTCGACCGCAATACAACGGTGCCGTTATCCGGGTCGGTGTACCTGCGCGCGACCGATTACGCTCCAACTCGCATTTCCGTGACGGCCGTTCGCAGGGACAAAACAGAGATACGCGACGAATCCGAGGTGGATTACCAGGAAGTATCGCCGGGAGTAATTCTGCCGGCATCGCTGGTGCACCGGAGATTTGTCGACGGAAAGCTGTTCGCAGAGGATCGCGCGCAGTACACGGACTGGAAGCCAGTGCGGGCGGGGCAATAGCGTGACGGCGGATCGCGTTGTTTACCTGCATGGATTCGCCAGCGGTCCGGATTCTCGCAAAGCGCGGTATTTTCGCCGGCTCCTCGGTGAAGCGGGGATCACCGTGGAGATTCCCGATTTGGCGGAAGGAAGGTTTCGCGAACTGACCATTACGCGGCAGCTCGATGTGCTCGCGGGGGCGTGTGGGAGCGGGCCAGTGATGCTGATCGGTTCGAGTCTTGGCGGATACCTGGCCGCTCTGTACGCCGCGCGGCACCCACAGGTAAGGAAGGTAGTGCTGCTGGCGCCCGCATTCTCGTTCGCGCGGCACTGGACGCAGACCCTCGGTGAGACGGCGATGGACGAATGGCGGCAGCGAGGCGCAATGGAGGTCTTTCATTACGGCGAGAACGCCACGCGGCCGCTGGGCTGGCAATTTATCGAGGATGCTCTGCGTTATGAGGACTCGCCCGATTTTCGCCAGCCCGGACTGATCTTCCACGGCGCGCAGGATGCGGTGGTACCGGTGGAATTCTCACGGCAGTTCGCGGCGGCGCACCCCAACGTGGAATTGCAGATGCTTGACTCGGGCCACGAGCTGACTGATGTGTTGCAGGTTATGGGGGAAGAGACGCTGCTCTTTCTGAGGCGCCCGGCAGCGTCCTAAGCCAGCGTTTTGTCACCCAGGTCCGCGCCGAGCTTCTGCACGTCCGCACGAATCTGCTGCATGAGGGCCAGGATCTGCTGCAGAGCAGCCGCGTCGCTCGATCCGCTTCCCGAACTCGAGCCCGCGGTGTCCATGACGGTGAGCACCATGGTGGGAGGCAGCGCCACAACCGATTGCGTCGGACTGAGCACAATTGGGGTGGAGAGGTCGGGTGGTGTCTGGGCAGTGGGCAAACCCGAGTTGACACCCGGCAGCCACTCGATCAAAGTGCCGAGGAAGCTCCATGTTCCCGGATAACCCACACCCAGACGGCTCTCCTGCGCGAGCAATGCGGCGGCGTTGAAGCACACGGGACTCTTGACCGCGGGCGTTGTGCCCGTCGCCGGCGTGGTGATGAGCGATCCGGCGAGATTCCATACGCGCCGCGCTTCGCTGCCGTAGTTGTAGACGGATTGCACCGTGCCAGTGCCGGGATTGCCGCTCGGGGCGGGTTGCTCCACGATGGCCAGGGAGACACCGGTACTGGCGAGAATCCTCGCCGCAAGGGCTATGGCCTGCGCTTCGAGGCATAGCGTCGTTGGATCGACCGGAATCGGAGGATTGCCGGGGTACTGATAGGTCATTCCGGTGGAGGCGATGGGCGGAGCCGCCGGCCAGTTGTACGCACCAGGAATGTTCGGCACGACGGGATCGGCCTCGTTCAGCAGAACGATGTTATTGGTTGCGTACTGCCGCGGCACGACGTAGTTGCCGGCGGGTCCGCTCCACATGCAGACGGACTTGGTGGCGTCGAAGATCGGCGGCTGGTTGTTGATGGGATCGCCGCCGGTCCGGGTGATGTAATCGGCACGGCTGGCGTAGACTTGCACACGTGGATCAGTGACGGAAGAGAGCGGGAGATATGTTGCGCCCATGGGGTCCTTTCAGAGTTGAGAGAGGATTCGGCTTTTGGCTGTTGATTCGGCCGGACTCGCCCCGACGTGTAGCAGGGGGAGAAGACCGGAGCGGCCTAAACCGATGGGAACACAGAAGAATTAAGCTGTGAACCAAAGCGGAGATGACCACTCGGCCGCTTGTCTGGCGGCCGGCCCTCCCGCCGAGGATGGGCTTTCGGGGTTTCGACGGCGCGTCCTCGGAGAGGATGAAGCAGTGTCTTCCGCACGCTTCGGGGTCCGATCATGGTTCACTCGCAATACACACGTACCTTCACTTTTTCGTTTTTCTTGTCCACATCGATCACCACGTCGTCGAGTTGTTCGATGATCTCTTCCAGATTCTCGGGTTTGATCTGCCCGATGTCGATGCCCACGCCGCTGTCGCGCAGAGCACCGTTGACATGATCGCGAGCCTGAGCCGGGATGATGCTGGCGAGTTTCACGCCGGCGCGCAGCAGTTGCAGGGGGACGCGCACGTTCACCGTGCCGGGGCCATGCGGCGATCCGATTTTCTCTTCCTCCACCTGGACGCGCAGGTACCTGGGCTTCGCTTTGGGCGGTGGCTCGGGGCCGTTTGCTGCCGCTGTGGGCGCGGGCTCTTTGTCGAGCGCGGTCATGAGGCGTTCAGCCTCGTCGGCGGAGATCTGGCCTTTGGCCAGCATGTCGAGGATTCTTCGGCGACTCTCGTTCACGGTCTGCTCCTAGTAAATGTGCACGGACAGGGACAGCTCAGGCTTGTCCACGCTGATCTCCGTGTCGTTCAGGGACGTAAGGACGCGCCACAGCACGGCAATGGCGTGAAATGGGTCCACATCGGCAATCCAACAGGCGATGCAGAAGATGGGCAGCAGGAGAATGACAAGCGGAAGAAGCAGGAGCCACACGATAGACAACGGAATCCAGAGGCTCCAGGCGCGGTTGCCGCGATGGCGAACACTCACGTCGGCAGCGAAGGGGATCATCGGCTTGCCTCCATTTCCTGAATGGCCTGGTCGGCAGTGATCTCGCCGCGGCTGAGACGGTCCAGAATCTCGTTTTGCGACGGCGCGGGGTTGGTTTCGACGAACTCGAGGCTCGCGGAAATGCGGTTGAGCCTCGCCTTGATTGTGGGGTAGCTCACGCCAAAGATCTGTTCCATCTCCTTGATGGAGCCGTGTGAACGTACGAACGCAATGATGAAGACCTGATCTTCAAGGTTCAGCCGGGCGAGCTGGGGGAGTTCGAAGCTACCTTCGATGGCGATGTCCTTGTCGGTGAGGCGGATGCGCTCGACAACCATCAGCCGGCCCTGGGTCAATCGAGTGAGTTCCTGCCAGTCAGAAGGTTGTTGTTGTTCCATCCAAGAACAGTATTACTTAATAATCTTCAGTTGTCAATTGAATTTATTAATTCTGTTCGATGCAAAGCCTCAGGCGAGCAACTTGCGCATTGGCTCCCAGTAGTTTGCGTGCCAGCCGGCCGCGAGGTGGTTAGCGAGGCCGTCGGGGAAGCCACGATGATCGAAGACGATTCGGGTGGCCGCGCCCTCCTCGCGCAGCTCGAATCTGGCGATGGAGTAGGCGCCGGAATCCCAGCTCCCGGCGCGCCAGGCCTGGACGATGCGCTCGCCGGGTACGAGCTCGATGTGACGTCCGGTGATGTAGCCGCCGAACAGCGAGAATGCCCCGCCGGGATCGGGGCTGATTTCGACGGGCTTGTTCGAGAGCTTCATGGATTGCAACGCGCCGCTCAGAGCAACGATCCTGGTGAAGAGCGCGGGCTCGGTGAGGGCTTCGTAGACACGCTTTCTGGAGGCAGGGAGCAGGGGCTCCTGATGGATGGCTTCGGCCGTCTGCGAAATCTCTTCGACGCCGCCCGCTCTTGCCGTGACCGCGAATGAGAGGACGGTTCCGCCGATCATCTGACGCCGTGTGGGCGCACCTGCATTCTTCATACGTTGCATTGAAGCACGCGGCCAAAATATGATCAAGATCATATTTCAGGAGGGAAGATGCCATATCCGGCCGGCCATCGCGAACGCGTGCGCGAGAAGATTGTGGATAGCGCGAGGCGGTTGTTCAACCTCAATGGATTCGACGGCGTTTCTGTGGACGCGATCATGGCCGAAGCCGGGCTGACCCGTGGAGCGTTCTACAGCTACTTCAATGGGAAGAGTGAGCTGTACGCCGAGGTGCTCGGCTGCTTCTTTACCGATCCGCACTTCCAGAGCCGCTGGGAGGGCGTCGAGGTGGATCTGGCGTCGCCGGGCGCGGGCCGGCAGATCGTGCGGGCGTATCTGTCGCGCCAGCATTTCGAGAACGTGGAGGATTCCTGTCCCATGGTGGCGCTGCCCGGTGACGTGGCGCGCAGTGACGTCAGGGTGAGGAAAGCATTCGAAGGAGTTTTTCGCGGGATGGTGTCGGTGCTCACGCGCGAAATGAACGGGACCAGCGGGCGGCGGGAGGAAACGGCAATGGCCATAGCCGCGCTCTGCGTGGGCGGAATGGTGGTGGCGAGATCAGTGGGCGACGGAGAGTTCGCCGATCGCCTGCGCGAAGCGGCGACGAGAGTCGCTTTGGATCTGGGCGGCTGGAAGCGCCGCGCGGTGAGGAAAAGACAAGGGCGTCCCGCGAGAGCGTCCGCAGCCGGATAGTACATACGCACAGTTCATAGCTCAGCGTATCGGCGTCACGGCACGCACTTCAGGATTTCCGAAAGGGTCCAGCGTTGGCCGCGCACGGACCGCACTTCATCAAGCAGCCAGCGGCCTGAAACCAGCCGGAAGTCGAAGTGGATCTCCTCCGGGTTACCGATGTTTACAAATTTGGCGATCACGTCCTGGCGGTCCGCGGTGGCTGTACCTCGCGTGACTTCGAGATTGGACAGTTTCCAATCCTGGCCGTTGACCCAGAAGTCGAAATCGAGACAGCCCTCGTCGCCGCTCTTGCGGATCTTGTCCTCTTTCGCCCAGAGTTCACGGAGCCTCGGAGTATAGATGTCTTCGGGAGCAGAGTAGTCTTTTCTGCCCGACTGCGCTGCGATGTAGTGCCGATAAACGTCGGTCACGAACGCGACGGGATCGCTCACCCGCGTCGGGGGAGCCGGAGCGGCGACGGCAATACACAGCCCAACTGCAGCCGCCATCAGCGGCTTCGCTGGATGCATGTTCAGCTATGTTAACAGCTACGAGCGTTCCGCCGGTTGCCCGGCTATTCTTCTTCTTCCTCTTCGCCAGTGCGGGCGGCCTTCGCGGCGGCAATGATCTTTTCCGCCTGGAGCGAGGGCACGAAGTCGTAATGATCGAATTCCATGCTGAAAGACGCGCGGCCCTGGGTCATGGAGATCAGGTCGTTTTGGTAGCTGAGCATTTCGGCCATGGGCACGGCGGCACGAATGATTTGCGTGCTGCCTTTGGTATCCATGCCGGTGATGCGGCCGCGCCGGCCGTTCATGTCGCCCATCAGGTCCCCGGCATATTCCACGGGACCTTGCACTTCCACTTTCATGATCGGCTCAAGAATGGTGGGCTTCGCCTTCTCCATGGCGGCCTTGAAGGCTTTGCGGGCGGCGAGCTTGAACGCCATTTCCGAGGAATCGACGTCGTGGTAGGAGCCGTCATAGACGGTCACTTTGAAGTCCACCACCGGGTATCCCGCAAGATAGCCTTTCTCGGCGGCCTCGACGATTCCTTTTTCCACCGCAGGGATGAAGTTGCGCGGGATGGAGCCGCCAAAAATCTCGTTGGCGAATTCGAATTTGCCGCCGCGCGGCAGGGGTTCCATCCGAATCCAGCAATCGCCGAACTGACCGTGACCGCCGGTCTGTTTCTTGTGCCGGCCCTGAACATCGGCGTTGCCGCGAATCGTTTCGCGATAAGGGATCTTCGGTGCGCTTAAGCCGACCTCGACGCTGTAACGTTTCTTCAGACGGCTCACGATGATCTCGACGTGCTGCTGGCCGCTGCCGGCCAGCAGGAATTCCTTGGTTGCCGGATCGCGATAGAAGCGCAGGGATTGATCTTCTTCAAGTATGCGGGCGATGGCGTTGCCCATGCGGTCCTCGTCCTGCCGCGATTTCGCCGAGATGGCATACGCGATGGAGGGCTCGGGGAGCTTCACCGGGGGATAGGCGATGGGCGACGCTTTGTCGGTAAGTGTGTCGCCGGTGAGGGTGTCTTTCAGTTTTGCGACCGCGCCGATATCGCCGGCATGCAGGTCGGTCACCGGGACAATCTGTTTACCCACGAGCACGCCGATGTGCGCCAAACGGTCTGCGGTGCCGGTGCGCACGTTGGTGGCGTTGGCGTCGTTCTTCAGCACGCCGGACATGACCTTGAAATAGGACACACGGCCGGCAAACGGGTCGGCGACGGTTTTGAAGACGAACAGCGCGAGCTGGCCTTTGTCGGTAACGGCGCGTGTAACCGCCTCGCCATTCAGCGTCGCGGCGACGGGCTCCTGATCCGTTGGAGCAGGGAAGAACTCAGTGACAAAATCGAGGATCTGATCGGCGCCGACGTTGTGCAGCGCGGATGCGCACAGCACTGGATAAATGCGGCGTTCTTTGATGGCCAGGCGAAGACCATCTACGATGTGCTCGACAGGGAGAGTTCCTTCGCTGAAGAACTCTTCCATAAGCGCATCGTTGCCTTCGGCGATCATCTCGACCAGCGCCTCGTGCGCTTTGGCGGCGGTCTCGGCAAGCGCGGCCGGGATGTCGCCCTCGACGCCTTTGCCATCGCCGTCGTTGGTGTACGTCCAGGCCTTCATGCGGATCAGATCGACGAGGCCCTTGAAATCGCGCTCGACGCCGAGGGGCAACTGAATGGGCATGGCGGCACGGCCAAAGACTTCGTGCACGCTTTCCATAGCGCGTTCGAAGCTGGAGCGTTCGCGGTCGAGTTTGTTGATTATGATGGCGCGCGGTAGCTTGAACTCGTCGGCGAACTCCCAGACCTTCTCAGTTTGCACTTCGACGCCGGCCACGCCATCCACCAGCACGAGGGCGGCATCGGCGGCCACCATGGAAGCGTGCGTATCGCCGATGAAGATGTTGAAGCCGGGGGTGTCGAGCAGGTTGATCTTTTTCTTTTTGTATTCGACGCAGGCGAGGGCAGTGGAGATGGTGAGCTTGCGATTGATTTCCTCTTCGTCGTAGTCGGTGACCGTGTTGCCCTCGTCAACGCGAGTCAGCCGGTTGCTGGCGCCGGTGGAAAAGAGCAAACCGGCCGCCAGCGAGGTTTTCCCGGAATGCCCGTGTCCGATCAGAGCTACGTTTCTGACATCGTTCCCTTCGTAGGTTTTCATGGAGTGGTCCCCTCCCGAGGGACCGGGATCGCGCCGCTCTTTCTGTTAACGGCCCAGCGGCGTGCCGGCGGAGGAGGCACGAGCGAAACCGGGGCGCGCGCGCAGCAAGCGTCGTGAAACCAGCATATTAACACAGTTGAAATTGCGGCTTTGTGGAGCGTCGAAACGCGCGCGCTGGCGCCCCAGGCGCTATTCTATCCGCTGCCAGACCAGCGTAGCGTGCCATGCGGGCGAATCGGCTTTCAGGGTGAGCTGGTTGCCGGAAAACGCGTAATGGCGAACTTGTTCGAGGCCGACCCAGTTGGGGAACCAGGCTCCCTCGACGTTGTGGGTCACCACTCCGGCGGCGGCGTCCACCGTGTAAGTGCCCCAGTAGCCGACATAGTTGCGCCAGGCGCGGGCAGCTTCATCGGCAGTGGCCTTGTCTGAGTCGGCATTGGCCATGGGTTCGATTCCCGAGCCCATCAACTGCGCCGACATCTGCCCGTTCACCAGATACAGAATACGGCCGCGGGGATGATCGCCCATCGGCCTCTCCACCACCCCCGAGGGGAGCCGCAGGTCGTACGAGAGCAGCGTCCATGAGCCGATGAATGGGGCGGAGTCTTCGGTATTGTGGGGCATGGTGAATGTTAGCGCGCCGGCGATTGTTGCTCTTGCGTCGATACTTAATCGATCGGGATTTCAATCAGTTACAAACCGCGCACGGAATGAAATCGGCCTCCCATTACCCCGCTGCGGCGCGGCGCAGGCGGTCGTGGATGGCGAGCCAGGCGGGTGTATCGGGTGGAAGTTCGACAGCGATCCAGTCGTGATGCTCGGCGTCCAGTTCATGAAGTGTCAGGTAAAGAATTGCCGCGTAGGCCTCGGCCTGCGCGGGCATGAGAATGGATCGGGCGGCGGTCCTCGGCACGGTGATGAACAGGTACGCTCCCTCGCCGGCGGGGAGTTGGCCGCCGGGATCGATCAGGACCAGTCTCGTCGCGGGGCTGTAGTGGCGCGAGTGCATTCCGGGAGCAGCATGGCCTCCTTTGGCGGGGGCGTCGGCGGCAATGCGCACCGGGCCGATCACTTCCTGAATCTGCTCCCGGGAGATCATGCCCGGACGCAACAGGAGCGGTTCACCGGTGAGGGAGAGGACGGTGGATTCGATGCCGACCTCCGTGGAGCCGCCATCGAGGATCATGTCGACGCGACCGGCGAGGCCATCGCTTACGTGCTGCGCGCAGGTAGGGGACAGGCAGCCAAAGCGATTGGCGCTTGGCGCGGCAACCGGTACGCCTGCGGCGCGAAGAAGCGCGAGAGCCACGGGGTGGGCGGGAACGCGGACGCCAACCGTGTCCAGACCCGCAGTTACCCGGGCGGATATATTCGCGTGTTTCTTCAGGACCAGGGTGAGCGGACCCGGCCAGAAGCGGTGCGCCAGACGATCAGCGCCGATCGGCCATTCGGCGACAATCAGGCGGGAGATTTCGATGGAAGCAACGTGGACAATTAGCGGGCTCGTCGGTGGACGGCCCTTCGCCTGGAAGATGCGTTCCACAGCGGCATTGTCGAGAGCGTTGGCGCCCAGGCCGTAGACGGTTTCCGTCGGGAAGGCGACCAAACCGCCGGCACGGAGCAACGCCGCGGCGCGCTCGATTTCGGCGTCACTCGGCGTCGTCGTCTTTTGCGTCACCTGCGGTCCTGCCCGTCTTTCGCCACACCAGCCAGGCGTGGATCAACGGATCGATATCGCCTTCGAGAACACGATCGACGTCGCCGATGGCCAGGCGCGACCGCAAATCCTTCACCATGCGATAGGGCGCGAGAACATAGCTGCGAATCTGGCTGCCGAAGTTGATATCGAGCTTGGACTCTTCGAGCTTGTCCTGTTCGGCGCGTTTCCTGGCCAGCTCATGCTCATAGAGGCGGGCTTTCATCTGCTTCATGGCGCTGGCCCGGTTCTTGTGCTGCGAGCGCTCATTCTGGCATTGAACGACGATGCCCGTGGGGATGTGAGTGAAGCGCACAGCTGATTCGGTGCGATTCACATGCTGGCCGCCTGCGCCGCTGGCGCGAAAAACATCGATCTTGAGGTCTTCGGGTTTGATGTCGATTTTCACGTCGTCATCCACCTGAGGGTAGGCGAAGACTGAGGCAAAGGAAGTGTGACGGCGCGCGTTGGAGTCGAAAGGAGAGATGCGCACCAGGCGATGAACGCCGATTTCCGACTGCAGCAGGCCGTAGGCGTTCTCGCCGTTGACTTCGATGGTGGCCGATTTGATGCCCGCGCCTTCACCCTCCTGGCGGTCGGTCAGCTCGCAGTTGAGACCTTTGCGCTCACACCAACGGATGTACATGCGAAGCAGCATCTCGGCCCAGTCCTGACTTTCGGTACCGCCGGCGCCCGGGTGGATGTTGAGGATGGCGCTCTTACGGTCATTCTGGCCGGAGAGGAGCATCTGTGTTTCCAATTCGTCGATGCGGGCGGAGAATGCCTTCATGTCGCGGCCGATGTCCGCGAGCACATCTTCACCTTCCCGTGCCAGTTCGAACATGGTGTCGAGATCGGAGACGAGCGTGGAGACCTGAGCTGCGTCGGCGAGCGCCTGTTCCAGACGCTTGCGCTTCTGCATCACTTCCTGGCTTTTCTCGGGCTGGTTCCAGAATTCAGGATCGGAGATCTGCTGTTCGGTTCGCGCCAGTTCGGCTCGCTTCGTGGGGGCGTCAAAGATAGCTCCGCACAGCTTCGGCCTGCTGGCGGAGCGCAACGTACTCTCTTTCGAGTTCTTCCAGAGTCATGAAGAAACATTTTAGCAGGCGCGTTAAAGGAGCCCTGCACCGTTTGCGGACCCAAATGCCCTATTGTTTGAGAGCAGCCGCGAGTTGTTTCAGCACATCGGGCGAAGGGTGGTTTGGCGTGCCGGCGAGAAGGAATCTGAAATTGTCGGCGAGGATCTCTTCCGGGTGGATGACGTACTCCGTATTGCGGCCGACCTGTTCATAGAAGCCCAAGATACGTGCGGGGTCGATTGGCGCACGATGGCCCGGGGGAGGATCTCCCGAGCGCTGCACTTCCAGAAACCGGAATTGCAGATAGTCGAAGAGAGTTGTCCCTTTGGCCGGATCATAGTCTGGGTACTTCGAATAGAGAATGGGCACGGCCCAGATGCCGCGGCCACTAACGCGAACCTGAATGGCGTGGTCATTGAGCGGCGCATCCGGGTCGGTTAATTTGCGTGACGCGAGGTCAGGGGGGAAGGCGATCTCGGCGCAGCGCTGGAAGCCGATGGCGGCATAAGCGCGATCGCGAAGATCCGGCGCGTTGCGGGAGAGGATATGAAAAAGCTCGTGGGCCAGGACCGGCTGCATATCGTCCGCTTTCCTCACCCTCACGAAGAGTGGCTGAGGCAGAATAATCGCGTTGCTCCGGGTGTATTCCGCGCCGTCCTCTTCCTCGCCTGAGGTCTTGATGAAGAGAATGGTCTTCGGAAATGGCAATGGGCCCAGGTGGGCGAGGGCGGGCTGAAGCGATGTCCAAGTGGTTTCAACCAGATGCTGTTCATCGGGTGTCCAGCTAAGTACGCTGCGACCGACGAAATCCAGGAACTCCTGCTCGGAGACGTCACGATCAGTTTTCAACCGGACTTTGCGATCAAAGGGGCTAAGATGCGCGATGAAGTCGTCACGTGTAGTGAGCACCGTGCGGGCTTGCTGCTCGGATGCAAATTCGATCGACTGGGCGCCGACGGAGACGCAGGCGGACATCAGAAGAGAGAGCAAAAGCACACGCATTGAATGTTGACCGGTGGCTTTTAGAATACCAGGGCGGAAGGGGAGTGGCGAGAATCGGCCGGGCAAAAAGCAGAAATCGCGCACGGGGCGATTGCCCGGCGTGCGCGAAATCAGTAGTCGGTTTAATTACGCGCCAGTGTTGGCAGCCTTGGTCTTCTTCGCGTGGGTCTTCTTCGCGTGGGTCTTCTTGGTGGCGGTAGTGGCTGCATCATCCGCGAAAGCGGCAACGCCGGCGAGAATGGACAGGCCGAGCATGAGGCTCATGATCTTCTTCATGTAAACTGTATCTCCTTGTGTTTGTCGTGAAGTGAGCTTGAGCTCGACTTCAGTTCCATCTTCGCAGCGGGACATGAAACGAGGCTTAAGGCATGATTAAAAGGGCTTAAGGTGCGGGCCGCGCAAAAAACACAAAAACCGCGCAACCGGCATTGAACGGCCGCGCGGTCTTGAACTCTTTGAAACCAATTACTTCGCGTCGTTGGCGGCTTTGGTGGCCTTCGCCTTCTTGGGAGCCTTCGTCTTCGTCGCCTTGGTCTTGGTGGCCTTGGTAGGGGCAGCATCGTCCGCGAGGGCAACGCAGCCGAGGGCGAGAGAGAGGCCGAGCATGAGGCCGATGAGCTTCTTCATTGAGGATCTCCTTGGATTCTTGTGTAGTAGGAAATAATGCTTCCCTGCAGTAATAGTGTCAGGAGCAGATGAAACCGACCTTAACGTAATATTAAAGCCACTTCATGTCGCGGTTCGGTTCGGCCTGACTAACGTCGAATGCGACCTGCATTATCAATCAGTTGCAATGGTGCCCCCTGTGAATGCAGCTAGGATGAGCCGTGTACGACAAACGCGAACTTGCCCGGCGGTTGGCTGCCGAGCTAAAGCTAACACCCGCAGCTGCGGCCGATGAGGTGGACCGGGTGGTATCGAACATCCTGGCGAGACTAAGGAGCGGCAGGGAAGCCCGGCTCGCCGGCCTGGGTGTCCTCCGCCCGATTCGGCGGAAGCCAAGAGGGAAAGGACGATGACCCGGAAGCAGGGCACCGATATGGTTGGGCGGGTGGCCAGAATCGTCCACGACTGTCTGGCGGAAGGAGCCCGGGTAGAGATTGATGGGATTGGGACCTTTGTGCCGAACGGCCGGGGAGGCCTGCGGTTCATCCCGCAGAATCGGCCGCGAGTCTTCATCGCCTATGCCGATGAAGACGTTGGCGCCGTCCGCCGGCTCAATGACACGCTTCGGGATAAGCACTTCGATGCCTGGTTCGATAAAGCGAAGCTGCTCCCGGGACAGAACTGGCCGCGAGCGATTGAGACGGCTATCCACACCAGCGATTTCTTTGTCGCCTGCTTCTCGCCCCACGCCGTGGTGAAGCGCGGCTCATTTCAGAGCGAGCTGCGGTTTGCGCTGGAATGCGCCCGCCAGATGCCGCTGGACGAAATCTACTTGATACCAGTGCGGCTGGCCGATTGCGTGGTTCCCGCGAGCGTCTCACGGAATATTCAGTACGTGGATCTGTTCCCGGACTGGGACGCCGGATTGCGGCGTCTTCTGGCGGTTCTTTCAGCCGAGGCGCGAAAGCGGGAGCGGCACGGCCTAAGATTTCTTCGTTGAGGCATCCAGCGACTTCAGCTTGTCGCGAACAGCCTCCGCCGCTTTCGATTGCGGATCGAGTTCCAGGTACCTTTCAAAAGCCCTGCGCATGGCTTCGGTGTCGTTCTGCTTCTCGGCGGTTTCGCCCAGACGCAACCAGGCTTCGGCGAATCCGGGGTTCCATTTCGTGGCCTCATCAAAGCGGAGCTGCGCGGCGCGATACTTCCCGTGCTTGAAATAGAAATTGCCGACGGTCAGCTCCTTCTGGGCCTGCATGGGGTTAAAAGCGTAGACTTTCGGTTTGGGGTTCTCCTGCGTGTCCTCTTCGGCGGGTTCCTGGTACTTGGATTGATCGGATGCGGCGGGAGGCGTGTCCTGAGGTTTGTCCTGCGCCGCGAGCAACAAAAAAGGCAGCAAAACGGCGGGGACGAACGCTCGTGTCACAATTAGAGTATAGCTTTCGATGGAACCGCGGCCCTCACTTAAGGAACAAGCCGCGCAGTTGCCCGTCCTCCCCGGCGTTTACCTTTACAAAGACGTTCACGGCTCGGTTATCTACGTTGGGAAGGCGAAGATTCTGCGCAGCCGCGTGCGCAGCTACTTCGTGGAGGAGCGGCTGGCCGACGCGAAGACCGGAAGCCTCATCGCCGAGGCGGCCGCAGTGGATTACATTCTCGTCGATAACGAGAAAGAGGCGCTGGCCCTCGAGAACAATCTCATCAAGCAGTACAAGCCGCGCTTCAACATTCTGCTGCGCGACGACAAGACCTATCCCTACATCAAGCTG
>Ga0335078_10003487_pt1 | contig 23391 bp, 20 predicted proteins | sample Lox_Sample_32_FD_206711 | JGI IMG/M metagenome (GOLD analysis project Ga0335078, IMG submission 206711) | Soil microbial communities from Loxahatchee National Wildlife Refuge, Florida, United States - Lox_Sample_3.2 | ecosystem: Environmental > Terrestrial > Soil > Wetlands | place: USA... | reverse complement strand
CGGTGAACGATTTGGATTCGCGTACAGCGCTCTCGGCGAGTTCGACGTTGCGGCCGTGCCTGGCTGCGACAGAGCGCATCAGCGCGGCGGCGTCGTTCTCGATTTTTTTCATCATGGTCTCGTCGGGCTTGCCGAAGAGGGTTACCGGGTGCGCCGCTCCGGCATTTGTGCCCGGAGCCATGGCGGCGATGTCGGCGGCTTCCAGGATGAAAATTCCTGCCGAGCCGGCACGGGCGCCCGTGGGAGTTACGTAGACAATGACGGGGACAGGGGAGGCCGAAAGTTTTTCGATAATGTCGCGCGTGGAGTCGACAAGGCCGCCGGGGGTGTTAAGTTCGAGCAGAACTGCCTGGTCGCGATCAACCGAGGCGGTTTCAAGAGCCCGGCCGATGTATTCCACGGTTACTGGCTGAATAGCGTCGTCGACCACGACTCGCAGGACGTCAGCAGGGCTGGCGGCAGCCAGGAGCACGATTAGAAATGGCAGTAATAGATAGGCAGCCCGCTTAGTCACGGGGCGGGACGCCAACGCTACGCGTTTATCGCTGACACCAGAAAGCTGATACCGGAAAGCTGATTTCATTCCTGTGGCAGTGGCTGCGCTTTCTCCGCGAGCTTGGCTGCTAACGAGCGTCTTAAATCCTGGGCGATGGCGTTGCGGGGCTCGAGTTGCAGGATGCGGTCCACATTCTTGACGGCCGCATCTGTTCTGTTTTCGCGTAAGTCCAGGCGCGCCAGAACGAGATACGCCTCGACGGATTCATGGACGCGAAGGGAAGCCTCCGCTTCGGCCCGGGCTTCGGTCGAATCACCGCGGGTGTCGTAGACATCTGCCAAGGCGGCAAGCGGAGCTGGACTCGATGGATCGACCGTGGCGGCATGGCGAAACTCGGATTCCGCTTCCGTGGCAAAGCCGTGGGTGAGCAACTCCTTCCCCAGTTCGATGTGATAGCGGGCGTGGGCCCGCGCATCGGAGCGCGCGAATTGCTGCTCGGCCCAGCTCTGCATCTGGATGGTCATCTGGCGGAAGGCGTTTTCCTGGTAGTTTCGATTCAGGCGCTCGCCGGGAATTCTTGGCGCGGCCGCGCTGGACGGCGCGCCGGTTGCCGAAGGCATTAGCGAATCGAGGAGCGCTCTTGCCTCGGGATCATTCGGCTTGTGATCGAGGGCGATGCGCAATTCGCGGGCGGCACGCGCCTTATCTCCGCTTCGGCTTGTTATGACGGCCAGGTTGAAGTGGTAGTCGGCCTCGCTGGGATCATTTTGAATTGCGTGCTCGAAATCTCCAGCTGCCCTCTTTTGTCCACGACGGGCAGCGACGACGCCCAGGTTGTTGTAAACCTCTGCCAGAGGAAGGCGGGCTGCTACAAACTCAAATGCGCTTTCGGCTTTGTCGAAGTCGCCATGGGCGTAGCTGCTCAGACCGAGATAGAAGCTCGCTTCGCGCGCGACCTTAGAAGTCTCAGAAATGTTTTCGAAGGCCGAGACCGCCTGCTCGTACTGGCGCTGCGTGTAATAGGTCTTGCCGAGTTCCAGCCATGCCTGGTCATAGCATGGATTGAGACGCGTGGCTTCACGGTAGTGCTGGATTTTCTCTTCTGCGGTGGTGGTGAGAACCCCGCGGACATAGTTCTCCAGGGCGTCGAGCCGCATCGGAGGAAAACTGGCGATATAGCGATCCTTGGGAACGCCAAAATTGGGACGAATCAGGCGAAGCAGATCCCATGCGAGCGCCGACTGGAGGTTGGCGAGATCGCCGAGGGGCGCTGATTCGGTCGCCGGCGGCAAGAGCTTTTGCGAGCGCATGTCGAGCAACTGTGCGGTCACGGCGAGGCGGGCGCCGTTGTAGCTGTAAGAGCCGATAACAGCGTAGTCGACGTCCATCTGCTCGGCCAGACGGTAGATGGTCGCGCGCGAGGGATGCAGGCCGCTGGGGACGCCTTGGCGATCATACGCGCGCAGGCGTTCCTCGCGGGTAGCAACGTAGAGAACCGGGGAATCGAGTTGTGAGCGGAAGGTCGCCGGAAAGGCTTCGCCGAGCCACTCGAGTCCGGGAGTAGGCGACGTATTCTCAAACGGAATTATCACTAATGTGCGACCAGTCGCGGGGCTTTGCTGTGGATGCAGATAAGCGACGGACAAGCAACACACTAACAACAAGTGCGCGGCGCGTTTCACGACGATTTAATTATATCGGCTGGAAGACGGGGTGACACGCGGGGTCATGCGCGGCGCCCGCCAACTGAGGCGTGTGGCTCTTGGGTCGCGCCCCCGGCAGGCTCTTGGTCATGATCTTCGGTATGCGCCTGCTCACTCCGCGCGTCCTTCCAGCCAGGCAGGTCTTCGCGACCGGTAATGAGACGGGCGCCGCGCTCGTAGGTCAGATAGGCCCATGCCCAATTAATCATCACGACAAAGCGGTTGCGAAAACCAATCAGAAAGAAAATGTGAATGAACAGCCAGGCTAGCCATGCGAGATAGCCTGACAATTCAAAGCTGGCAATCTGGGCGATGGCCGCGGCGCGACCTATGGTTGCCAGGCTGCCTCTGTCACGGTAACGAAAGCTGGGACGCCCGGCTGCCCGCGGACCTGCCAGCTCGGCCGCAATTATTCGGGCTGCCCATTTTCCTTGCTGAATCGCAACCTGGGCGACTCCTGGCAACATCCTGCCCTTTTCGTCGTTTAAGGCGGCGAGGTCGCCGATGACGAACACCTCGGGATGCCCTGGGATGCTGAGATCGGAACGGACCAATACGCGTCCTGAACGGTCAACCGGCACGCCCAGCTTGGCACCGAGCGGCGAGGCGGCTACCCCGGCCGCCCACAACACTACCGATGCCTGGGTCCGATTGCCTCCGGCCCAAACGGCGCCGGATTCAACGCGCGTGACCATTTGCGAGGTCCGGACCTCAACGCCCAGGTGCTGCAATTGAAGTTCAGCTTTGCGTGAGAGTTGCTCGGAGTAGGTCGGCAGAACCCGCGGCCCGCCTTCGATCAGTATGATGCGGCTTTGCTCGGGTTTGATCTTGCGGAACTGGTTGGTCATGGCGTGGCGCGCAATTTCGGCTAGCGTGCCCGCGAGTTCGACGCCTGTCGGACCTCCCCCCACAACCACGAACTGCAGGGGCGTAACCGGTTGGCCTTCGGCGGCCTGACGTTCGGCCAGTTCGAAGGCGAGCAGAACGCGGCGGCGGATTTCGAGGGCATCTTCAATCGTCTTCAGACCGGGGGCGAGGGGTCGCCACTCATCATGGCCAAAATAGGCATGAGTCGCACCGGAGGCAACGATGAGATAGTCGAAGCGGAGCGAATTTCCAGCCGTAATAACTTGCTTGGATTTGAGTTCGAAATCAACTACTTCCTCAAGCACCACTTCAACATTGCGGCGATTCCGCAGGATCCAGCGAATCGGAGCGGCGATCTCTCCAGGGGAGAGGCCCGCTGTCGCCACTTGGTAGAGGAGGGGCTGGAACGTGTGGTGATTCTTCCGGTCGATCACCGTAACATCGACGGGCAGACGAGACGTTGCGAGCGCGGCGGTCAGGCCGGCGAAACCGGCGCCGATGATAACCACGCGCGGCCTTCGCTGGTCGGGCATCGGTTTGCTGGTCATCGTTCCGCTACCTCGGCACTATCGCACGTTCGCTACTATAGATTCGATGACCGTTTCGGCCAAAAGTGTTCAGGGGGCTGCTGCAGGCAACGCGGAGCTGGCTGGCGCGCCTCCGCCCGTCGCCGTAAATGCCCCGCGATCTGCGTTGTCGTTCCTCGTCCCGTCAGTTCGTGACATCATTTTCATTTTCCTGCTGTGGTCGTTGCTCGCGGGAACACTCGCGGACCGGCCGCTCGCCGACCCCGATATCGGATGGCATATTCGCACCGGCGAGCTGATGCTGGCGACACATTCGATTCCGCGCAAAGATCCTTTTTCGTCAACCATGCACGGCAAGGTCTGGTTCGCGTGGGAGTGGTTGTATGATCTCGTGCTCGGAATTCTGTATCGCGCGTGCGGGCTGAACGGAGTCGTCTGGCTTTGCGCGGTGATCGTTGCGGCCACATTTCTAATCTTGCTCTCGCAACTGCTTGAGCGGGGAACTGGCCTGCTGCTCGCGATTCCGCTGATGTTGTTGGCCGAGGCGGCTGCAATGATTCATTTATTTGCCCGGCCACATATCATGAGCTGGCTGTTTGCGCTGGGCTGGTTTGCCGCACTCGAACGATGGGAGCGGGGCGACGCGCCGCGGTGGCTGCCGTGGTTCTTTCCGGTTTCGACTCTGCTGTGGGTGAATTTGCACGGAGGATGGATTTTTGGTTTTGCGCTCCTCACCATCTATGTCGGGTCGGCTGTCGTCGAGAGCGCGCGAGCTGGGGATGCGTTCGTGGCGTTGCGGGCGGCAAAGCGAGCGCAGGTCATGGCCCGGTCTGGGGCACTCTCGGCGGCTGCGACGCTCGCGAATCCTTTTGGCTGGAAGCTGCATGAACATATTTATCAATATTTAGGTGACCGCTATCTGATGAATCGGATCGCTGAATTTCGCTCACCTGATTTTCACGGCTGGGCGCAGCGCTCCTTTGCGATTATCTTGCTGCTGGCGGTGGTGGCACTGGCGGGACACCGACGGCAGATTCGCCTCAGCCACGTTCTGGTTATTCTCCTGTCGGTGTATTCGGGCTTGCTTGCATCACGCGATCTGCCCGTCTCGTCGATGATGCTGGTACTCGTGATTGGGCCACTCCTCTGGGAGAGCTTCGAGTCACTTGCGGGCAGGCCAGGGGTGTGGGGATGGGTTCGCGCAGGAGCAATGCGCATCGTGGAATTTTCCGTCCGGATGGGAGCGCAGGAGCAGAGCCTGCATGGACACTTGTGGCCGATGGCCGGTACTCTGGCCGCGCTGGCCATCTGCCTTCACGGCGGATGGCTCGGTTCGCGGCACGTGATTGACGCGGCATTTGATCCGAAAAAAGTGCCGGTTGCTGCGGTGGACTTCCTGCAAAGCCAAACGACCCGGGACCCCATTTTTTCAACGGACTCATGGGGAGGCTATCTCATCTACCGTCTTTATCCAACTCGCCAGGTCGTGGTGGACGACCGTCACGATCTGTATGGTTCCGACAACATTCGCAACGTCTTGATTCTCATGCAAGGCGAGCCGGGCTGGCGAGAGGTGCTTGAAAATTGGCACATACGGATTGTTTTGTTGCCAACCGGATCAACACCCGACAACTTACTGCGCGAATTGCCGCGGGACTGGCGGGAAACGTACCAGGACGATGTCGCGGTAGTGTACGAAAAACAGTAATCTCTGAAACTTAGGCGTCTCGGAATCATCAGATCAAGAGGATTTAGCCTTGCGGACGGCTTAGAAATCGGCAGCTAGCGCGGCTATTGCTGTGGATCAAAAACCCATATAAAAAGAACCTATGCGGATCAAATGTCCAGCCGAGTGTCGGGAGACCTGCCGGTGAGTGCACAGTGCGTGCCATTCGGGCAGATTCCACATAGCACGCAACTTTTTCTCGACTATCTTTCCTACGCGCCTTCGGTTCAAGAATTCTATCCGCGTTCTCCGATTTTTTCCCAATGGCTCAAAGATGAAGCGCGCCGCGTGCACTATGATGCGCAGCGCCGCGAGAAGGTCAGTGAGATTCTCACCCGGCAGAATCGAGGATTGGGCGCTTCAAAGCGCACGCTGGCGAACATTGATCGGCTGCGCCAAGGCGCGGTTGCGGCGGTTACCGGACAACAGGTTGTACTCTTTGGCGGTCCTCTCTTCTCAATTTTCAAGGCCTTGACTGCGGTCAAGCTGGCGGCTGAGGCCACGGCTTCCGGCGTGGAGTGCGTTCCCATTTTTTGGCTGGCGACCGAAGACCACGATCTTGCTGAAGTCAACCACGTGTCGCTGGCGACGGCGCAAGGTCCGCCGGAACGAGTCGCGGCAGACACCCACGGCGTCAAAGACGCGCCGGTGGGCACGCTCGGATTTGGGCCCGAGATTGGACACGTTGTCGAACGCGCCGCTTCGCTGCTGGGCGATTCGGAGGTTACGACGTGGCTTCGCGAGTCGTATCGCCAGGGAGAAACTCTGGGCACGGGCTATGCGCGTTTGTTTGCCCGACTCTTCGCAGAGTGCGGCGTGATCCTGCTGGATCCCTCTGACAACGAATTTCACGCGCTGGCGAAGCCATTGTTCCAGCAGGCTATCGAACGAGCTCCTGAACTGGATGAGGCGCTGCTTGCCCGTGGCAGAGAGTTGGAGGCTGGCGGCTATCACCAGCAGGTCAAGGTGACTCCGGCCACCACACTGCTGTTTGAACTGAAAAACGGGGCGCGCACGGCCATGCGTCGCAAGGGGAATGGAGCCGGCGCGGAGTTTCTATCTGGTCATGAGAAGCTTGCGCCCCGGCAACTGCTCGATCGCATCGGTGCCACGCCCGAGAACTTCAATCCGAATGTGCTGTTTCGGCCAGTGGTGCAGGATTACCTGTTACCCACGCTCGTCTATACGGGGGGTGCCGCCGAGGTCGCTTACTTCGCGCAGGTCGGTGTCGTTTACGAAAAACTGCTGGGGCGCGTGACGCCCGTTCTGCCACGCTTTTCGGCGACTCTGCTTGAGCCGAAGACGGAACGCATTCTGACTCGCTACAAGTTGACTCTGCCCGAGATATTTCAGGGCCCGGAAGAAGTGCGAATCTTGATCGCAGCCCAGTCGCTGCCGCCCGATCTGCAAAGCCGCTTTGAAGAAGCGCACGCGGATGTGGAGAACTCGATGACGGCGCTTCGAGAGTCAATCGGAAAGCTCGACTCGACGCTAATCCGCTCGGCCGACCACGCGCGCATGCGGATGTGGTATCACATGAATCGTTTGCAAGGGCAGGCGGCGCGCGCCGAACTGCTTCGGAATGAAGTGATCCGCCGCCATGCTGATGCGCTCTCGAACGCACTCTTCCCAAACAAAGTCCTGCAGGAGAGGGAGGTTGCTGGTATTAGCTTTGTGGCGCGCTACGGTCCCGCACTGCTCGCGACCCTCTATAAGACGCTCCACACCGACTGCCACGATCACCAGTTGATCGCGGTACAGTAGCGCGCTTATTTCGACTCGCCCAGAGCCAGATAGGTTCCCAACCCAATCATGATTGCGCCCGTCAGCGTTCTCTGGCGGCGTCTGAAACGCACGGAACTCCGAATGCGTTCGCCCAGAGGACCTGCTAACAACGTCACCACGATGTCGGCTATTGTGTTGAGCACGACGGAGAACATTCCCAGCAGGACAAATTGGAGGAAAATGTGTCCGCCAGCACGGTTCACAAATTGCGGAATGAAGGAAAGGAAGAACAGCGCAGTTTTCGGATTCAGCGCTTCCGTCATGACGCCTTGCCAGAATGGGTTTCTCCTGCGCTGTAGGCCCCCAAGGGAAACTTGCTCGTCGTTACGGGCGTCAAGGATCATGCGGATGCCGAGAAAGCAAAGGTAGCCCGCACCCAGATACTTGACCGTGGCAAACGCGAGCGCAGACTTCGCAAGAATGACGGAGATTCCGGCTCCCGCCGCGAAGACGTGCACCATGCCCCCGCAGAATGTGCCCATCGCGGAAAGCAGCCCTTCGCGGCGTCCGCCCGCCAGCGACCGCGCGAGCACATAAAGCATGCCGGGGCCGGGCGCAACGGCGAGCAGTATAGCCGCGCCGAAAAAGACAACGAGATGAGCGAACTCGATCATGCAGAGGCGGATACGCTCCTGCAATTATAGCGAGCGGGGCGCGCCTGGCAGCATTTCCTGGAGTTCCGCTAGGGATTCGACGCGGGCGACTCCTTTCTCCTTGTAGGCCCCTTGTACATCCATGAGTACAGCCTGCATGCCCGCTCGCGTTGCTCCTAGATAGTCCACGAAATAGACGTCGCCGACGTAGAGGCTTTCCTCCGGCTCCGCGTTTAACGATCGCATAGCTTGACGAAAAATTTCCGGGTGCGGCTTTTCATATCCCACCAGACCTGAGTCGGTGATGCTGAGAAAGCAGTCTCCAATGCCGCAACGCCGCAGCACAGCTTCAATTTTGCCATCGGCGTTGGAAATGACGCCAACCCGGTATTGTTTCGCAAGGCGCAGCAAGTGCTCCCGCGTGCCGGGCAGAATGCGGTCCCAGTTCGCAGATTCCCGAGTATTGCCGACGAGTTGGTCGCGGAGCGCGTCGTCATTAATGCCGATTTCAGTGAACAGTTGCGTGTAGAACATCAACCAGAAGCTATGGTCGCGGTTGCCGTCGCAGGACATGACCGAGTCGAATTCATTCTTGACGCGGCGCTCGAGGTCGCGAACCTGGGAGTCGTCGCAGGGGATACCACGCTCGGCGAGAGGTGCGTGGATTCGCTCCCGGTTCGGAAAGAGCAACGTATTGCCGACGTCGAAAAAAATCGTTTTGATCTTTGCAGGGCGAAACTGTGAAGGCTGGTTTTGTAATGGCATGAAGGATGTTCCTATTTGGAATTGTAACGCCCGGGAATAATCAGAAAGGCACACCTGGCGCTGACGGCAGCCCATAAAACCAGTAATATCGAACTTCTGGCGTGAAGCCGCCCCAACTGGAGGATGAACCTGCCCCGTCTATTCCGCTCTGGTCCTCGAACCTGTTCCTCAATCCTTATCGCCATGGGGCAGGCACGCGAATGGGCTGCCGGTAGTAGCCGCCCGATTCATGCCGCTGCGGCGCTGGTGCCCTCGGCGTTCGCGCTGGTCACAACGCGCGACGAGGTTTACAACGTCCTGTGGGCGCTGGTCTTCGGATTCGCAACTGTGAATATTTTGAGCCTGGGCGCGCGCCGCATCGACCCCAAAGGCGGGTTGCATTTTGGCGAAGTCCTGGCCATTCTTATCGTCCTGGTTTCGATCGTTTTGCTCGGCTGGGAAATGCTATACGTCTTCCACATTCTGCCCTTCCGGCTGTCTCCCCACTGACGCTTCGCCGCCACGATGGGATGCGGTATGATTCGCAGTGTGGCCAAAAAGGATGCCAATTTCGATGTAACCTGCCCCTGCTGCGGGGCCGTGCTGAAGATCGATAGCGCAACGCGCGGCGTGATTTCTCATGTTGCTCCGGTCAAGCCAAAGATGTTTCAGGACATGGAAGAGGCGGCTCGCGCCATGAAAGAGCAGGACGGGCGCCGTGATTCCATCTTTCGCCAGTCGGTGGAAGCACAAAAGCACGCTTCGGAGTTGCTGGAGAAAAAATTCCAGGAAGCACTGAAGAAAGCGAAAGAGACGCCTGATACCGGGAAGCCGATTCGCGATTTTGAGCTGGATTGATAAGGGCAGCGCCGGCAACTCGCCGGCTCGATTGATGGCGCCCTGCTCGCGGATCAACCCTGATGAAGCATGTCAAAACCTCTCCTCCTCGGCCATCGCGGCGCGCGCGCTTCTCGCCATATTCCCGAAAATTCGCTGGAGTCATTTGCGCTGTGCCTGGAGCATGGCTGCGACGGTTTCGAGTTTGATGTGCGACGCTCGGCCGATGGTGTTGCCGTAATTTGTCATGATCCGGTGATTCGTGGTCTACAGATCGAAAATACTTCTGCCAGCGCGCTGGAGCTCCCCACGCTGGAAGAAACCCTTGCAGAGTTCTTCTCGCGGGCTTTTCTGGACATCGAACTGAAGGTTACGGGTCTGGAGATTCCGTTGATCACGGCGCTACGCAAACATCCATTGCGAAAGTCGTATGTTGTATCGTCCTTCCTACCGGAAGCGTTAAGTGCCATTCATGCGATCGAGCCGGCCATACCGCTGGGATTCCTGTGGGACGACGAAAGGGGCGCCGATTCCCTGGAATCGCGGGAAGCATGGTTGATTCCTCGATTTGATCTGGTGGATCAAAAACTGATCGAACAGGCCCACGGAGCGGGAGCGAAAGTTATGACGTGGACCGTGAATCGCATTGAGCACATGCGCCAGCTAAAAGACTGGGGCGTCGACGCGATCATTTCAGACAACACGGAATTGCTGGTACGCACGTTCGGCTAGTCGATTCGCCGATCCTGTCGTTGCTCCTGAATTCCCCGTCATTTAGATTGATCATTTACATTTAGATCATGTCCACTACTGGCGAGCGCTTCGAGCGTGCGGTTCACATCATGGAGCGGCTGCGCGCTCCGGGAGGCTGCCCGTGGGACCGCGAGCAGACCTTCGATTCCATCAAGCCTTACACGCTGGAAGAAACATACGAGGTGCTGGAGGCCATTGATAACCGTGATTGGCCGGAGTTGACCGGCGAGCTCGGAGACTTGCTGTTGCAGGTGTTGTTCTATTCCGAGATGGCGCGCGAGGCCGGATACTTTTCGATCGATGATGTTCTAGATCGCCTCTCGAACAAGCTTGTGGACCGCCACCCGCACGTGTTCGGCGACGTGAAGGCCGATACGCCCGCCGAAGTCCTGCGCAACTGGGAGATGTTGAAAGCCGAGGAAAAGAAGAAACGCTTGGAAGCCGGCGGCGGTAAGGCAGAGCCCGTCGGAGGGAAAGGCCAGGCGGATATGTCGGTGCTCGCGGGCGTTTCCTCGCATGTTCCGGCACTCATGGAAGCACACAAACTCAGCACGCGAGCCGCCCGCGTCGGTTTTGATTGGCCGGAAATCGAAGGGCTCTTCGACAAGCTCGCCGAGGAGACCGGTGAATTGCGCGAAGAGCTGAAAGGTGTGACCAGCAAGGGACCGGCGGGCACGGGAGTGGCCGGGTCGGGCAAGCCGCAGCTTTCGCCGGAGTTGCACGAGAGGCTTGAGGACGAGGTCGGCGATCTGTTTCTTGTGCTGGTGAACATCGCACGCTACCTTGCGCTGGACCCGGAATCGGCACTCCGAAAAGCAAACCGAAAATTCAAACGCCGCTTTCAGTGGATGGAAGACCAACTACGGGCGAAGGGACGCGGGCCCCAGCAGGCCTCGATGGACGAACTGGAAGAGCTATGGCGGCGGGCAAAACTCGAGGAGAAATCGGCGTGACCGGCGCCGGGCAGCCCGTCGTTTCTCCTGGGCACTCTCCTGTGGTGACAATTCGCAAGTGCTCGTCGCTCGACGAGATGCAGGCCTGCTTCGGACTCCAGAAGGAGGTCTGGAGCTTCTCCGACGCGGAACTGATACCGGTACGATTGTTCGTGGTGGCCTCGAAGATCGGCGGGCAGGTAATCGGGGCATTCGACGACAAGGAATTGATTGGCTTTGCGCTGGCGATCCCGGGAATTCGCAATGGGCATCCGTACCTGCATTCGCAGATGCTAGCGGTTCGCCAGCAATACCGGAACGCGGGCTTGGGCCGCCGCCTAAAGCTCTTTCAGCGAGAAGAGGCGCTCTCTTGCGGAATCGGCTTGATGGAGTGGACTTTTGATCCGCTCGAAATCAAGAACGCGTATTTGAACATTGAAAAGCTGGGAGCCATCGCGCGGCGCTATAACGTCAATCAGTACGGCATCACCTCCTCGCCGCTTCAGGGCGGCTTGCCGACGGACCGCCTGATTGCGGAATGGTGGATGAACTCGCGTCGCGTTCGAACCGTGCTGGAGACTGGGAGACGGCCAACCTTCGAGACCAGACTGCACATTGATGTTCCTGCCGGGGTTTACGAATGGAAGGCTGCAGCCGCGACGCGCTCCGAGGCGCGCGCTGTTCAGGATCGTAACCGCGAACAGTTCGTTGAGGCATTCGCGGGCAACTTGTCGGTGATGGGATACGAACGAAATGAGCGCGGCGATGGGCGCTTCCTGTTTGGGTCCTGGGATGAGCCGCTGAGCTATTAGCCTTGTCGATCGCGGGGCCACCCAAATATACTGCTAGTCTCTGGCCGGGACTCTTCTTGCGCGCCGCGAAAAGAATCACTCAACAATGAGAATCGAATCGGTAACCCTCCGCGAAATTCATATGCCGCTCGTGCATTTCTTTGAAACGAGCTTCAGCCGCGTTTACAGCCGTCGCATTCTTTTGGTGAGCGTGGAATCGGATGGCGTCCGCGGTTGGGGCGAGTGCGTCGCGGGAGAAGATCCGTTTTACAGTCCCGAATGGATTGAAACCGCATGGCCAACCATCAAGCACTATCTAGCGCCGTCGATTCTTAGCGCGGAGATCCAATCGGGCCGCGACTGCGCCGCGCTTTTTGCGAGAGTGCGCGGGCATCGCATGGCTAAGGCGGCGCTTGAGAATGCCGCGTGGGATCTGGAAGCGCGACAGAAACAACAGCCACTCTGGAAGTTGCTCGGCGGCTCGCGGCGCGAGATTGCCTGCGGTGTTTCCATCGGAATCCAGGATTCGCCGGAGCAACTTCTGGAGAAGATTGCCACCGAGCTTGCGGCAGGTTACCGGCGCATTAAGGTCAAGGTCAAACCAGGATGGGATTTGAATGTCCTCGAGAAGATTCGCTCGCGCTGGGCCGACATTCTGCTCAGCGTCGATGCGAACTCCGCTTACACGCTCGACGAAGTCGAACACCTGCGCAAGTTTGACGCGTTCAAGTTGCTGATGATCGAACAGCCCTTGTGGGACGACGAGATCTATCTGCACGCGCGGCTCCAGAAACAGATTCAGACGGCAATTTGCCTCGACGAATCAATCCACAATGCCCGCGACGCCGATTTTGCGCTCGAAATCGGTGCGTGTCGCATCATGAATATCAAGGTTGGGCGCGTCGGAGGTTTCGCCGAAGCCAGGAAGGTTCATGATGTCGCGCTGCGCCACAACGTTCCTGTCTGGTGCGGAGGAATGCTTGAGTCAGGCGTGGGCCGGGCGCACAATATCGCCCTGTCAACACTCGAAAACTTCCGTCTTCCCGGAGATGTTTCCGCGTCGAAGCGATACTGGAAAGAGGACATCATCGAGCCGGAAGTGGTCGTTCGCGGCGATGGAACGATCGCCATCAGCGACGAAGCGGGAACTGGGTATCGCGTGCGGGAAGACCTGGTCCAGAAGCTAACGGTGCGGGAAGAGACATTCCGCGCCGGAAAGTCTTAAGCTCGGGCGAATCACTTATTTCTTTTCCGCCAAATTTTCAGAAGAAAGTTTTTCGGCCAGAGCGGATTCCTCTTTTTTGAGAAGTTCGACGGCCTGCGCGAAGGTCAGGTCAGTGGAGATCCGCTTGAAATCGCTGAAGACCTCGGTGGACTCTATATTGAGGCTCTTGACCAGCAGAATTTTTCCGGTGAAATTCACCGTCATGTTCGAGATTTCCCAAACGTTGTCCACATTCTGCTGATGGACGACGAAGTGGCCGCCGGCATTGAGGTGTCCAAGAATTCCCCAGCCGAAGCCCACCGATTTGAAGAGCGTGCCATCGATGCTCGCGATGCGGTAGTGAACGGCGTCCACCAGCACGTGCCCCTGCATCCCGGTGAGTACCTCTTCCACGCGGGAGGGTGGCCGATAGTCTGGATTTGGACGAAACTTAAACTTGACGAGGGGATCGCCCACTCGCCCGATACTGCTCGATCCGGGAACTTCGCCGGCGTATTCGTAGAGGAAGGCATCGGGCAAAGCGCGCACGATGCGCGTAGTGCGTTCCGCGTCTTCACGTTCCTGGGCGCGCTTCTTGTGCAGCTCATCAGGATTGTGGAGGAAGCGATCAAGGCGCGCATCTTCCGCCCGCTGTTGATCGGGTGTGAGCGGCTTGCCGTCGTAGGCAATGATCAGGCCAGCAGTGCCTTCTTTCGTTTCCACGTAGAGCCTGGTGGCCGACCCCTTGGCGTAGGTTTTGGTACCGCGAAACATGAAGTGCTCGGAAACGCCTTGATCGGCCTTGAGTTCATTCTTCACGGCCTTGCGCACGAGTTCGACCGGATCGGCCGCCTGGTGAATGGCCGGGACACTGTTCGGCGAGCAGGATCGCGCGGCCGGCTGCGAGAAACTAAGGGTGCTCAACAGCAGAACGCAGGCCGCAGCGCTTGCCGTGCCGTAGGGACTACGCGGTGTGTGACAAAACACGCCCATTGTGATTAGACGATCGTAACAAGCGAGCCGTTGCTTTTCGAGTCCATCGGGAACGCGACGCATTACGATGGTCAACGGGTGAGGCTGAGCGCGGGCCGCAGTTTGCGGGTGGTCTCATGATTTACAATCAGTGCTTCGCGTTTGCGATGGACCGCGTGCGGGCCAGCGAATTGCGGCGCGAGGAAATGGGGTTCGTCGATGGATGCTCCGCAAGGCGGTGAGCTTGCCCGAGTCGGCAAGTCGGTGGTGGTCAAGGGAGAGATTTCGGGCGCGGAAGACCTGTTTGTCGATGGCGAAGTCGAAGGCAGCATCGACTTGCGGAGCCACAGCGTTACGATCGGCCCGAACGGCAAGGTCAAAGCGAGCGTAAGCGCGAAATCGATTGTGGTGCAAGGCAAAGTGGACGGCAGCCTGACTGCGTCGGACCGTCTGGACCTGCGGAAGACAGCGATGGTGACAGGCGACGTGACGACCCAGCGCATTGCGATCGAGGAGGGCGCGTTCCTCAAGGGCAAGGTCGATATTCAGAAAGAGGCAGGGAAGGGAACGGCGAATTCGTAGCCAGGGTGGGGCTGCCTCAGTGAGTTTGTTGGCGGCGATTCATTCGCGATTATTCAGTCTTCGTGCATAGACGGCAACGGTTTCAAACCCGATGAAATTCTTCCGGAGCTCCTCGAACCAGGCTGCAGAACCGGCAACTCCGCAAAAATTGAGCCGCCGCTCGAGCGGCGTGGGCGAGATTTCGCGGGTACTGAATTCGCAGGAGGGTTTGTGCATCCTCGACGTGGGCGCCACTTCGGCGAACAACATCCGCTACTTCACGGATAACGGACACAAGAATTACAGCGAAGACCTGCTGCGAGCCTCGCTCGATCCGGCGTTGCGGACTCAGGATGGCAAGGGCGCCTCGCTCATCGACAGCAAGAAATTCCTGGAAGAAAATCTCGTGTACCCGAACGGCCAGTTCGACATTGTTCTGCTCTGGAATCTGGCCGACTACATGGAAGAAAGCCTGGTCAAGCCGACGATCGATCGACTGTGGTCGCAACTGAAGGCGGGAGGACTGCTGCTGGCTTTTTTTCACACGCGCGACGCGGGCCCGGATTCTACCTGCTATCGCTACCACGTTTCTGGAAGCGACATTCTGGAGATGCAGGCGGTCAAGTTCGCGCTGCCGGGGCGGCCGTCATCTGACAAACAATCGCCGCGCTTGCAGCGGGTGTTCAACAACCGGCATATCGAAAACCTGTTTCACGACTTCGCGTCGATCAAATTCTTCCTGGCGCGAGACAACATTCGCGAAGTGCTGGTCGTGCGGTAGATGGTGCAATCGGAATACCCCTCCCCTCCCCCGATCCAACGGAATCAGACAGTTAGACTAAGTTGGCATGCAAAATATTCAGAAATATAGACTTAGACTTAGTCTTTGCAAGTATTTTGTTATCTTATAGTTAGGCGCTATTTTGCGTTATCGTCCCGCCAAAATATTCCAGAATAAGGAGTTAGAGGCAAGATCTTGAGGGCATTGGAGTTAGGGGTGAGAAATGGCCCGTCTGTCGACCTTTGGCTGCAAGATATTCAGGAATAATGACTTACCGGTAAGACATTCTGAAATAAGGAGTTAGACCACGACATTTTCAGCGCAAAGCTGCGGTCTACATGAATCGAGCGGTCCCCGGTTGTCCTATTTCATTGCCGTCGAGCTGGGGTCATCGAGATTCAGATCGTAGCGCAGCCAGTAGTCAGGCTTGGGCGGAGCCGGGAATGCCATTGGGCCGCTGGCCCGGGCTTCCCCGGCATTCTTCAGGACGCAGAAGCCGACTCGGCTGAAGCCGGAGGTCAGGACTTCGCGGCTGGTGCCGTCCTGGGAGATTTTGAAGAGAATTTCGAACTTGCCGGCATCGCGGCCGAGGGTCTTGACGCAGCCGGGAACAGCCGAGTTCAGCTTCTGTTCGATGACGGCCTGGTAGCGCTGGCCTTCGGGAGTTTGCAGATTGGCATCCGCCTCGTCTTCGTGCCTGGCCTGCTCACCCGCGACGAATGCGCCTTGCTGCGCCCAGTCCCTGATCGACTGATAGTAGTTTGCGGTGTGCCAGGTCTCTTCGTCCCATTGGTTGTCTATGCGCTTGAACATGCGATTGGCGACGAGCGGGTCCTGGTTCACGGTAGCCAGACGCGCGAGATAGTTCCAATTCTCGACGGAAGCGCCATCGCGTTTTTCGAGAGCTTTGAATCCCCTTTGAATGCGGGGCCATGAAAGCTGGAGATGCTCTTCATTCTGGTAGGTGATCAGATAGGCGGCGACGCGGAAATAAAGAATGTCGCCAGACTCGCCGCCGAGACGATCGGCGGTGGTTTTCAGAAACTGCTCAACCTCGCCTTCGGCGCCGTACCACTTAGGCAAAATCGAAGCGGCGTAGATGCGGTAGTAGTAGAAATATCCGGGCTCAGCGTTCAACGCGTCTTGCAGGAGGGTCTGGCGCTGGGCGGCGTTCCAGCCTTGAGCCAAGGCGACCATCTGCATCGCGAAGTACCATTCGGGGCACTTCTGGTTGAGTACCGATGCTTGTTTGAGGATTTCCCGGGCATGAGCATTGCGTTGTTCGAAGAGGTTCCACCCGCTCTTGCTGACCGAGTCAGACTCGCCTTCTCCGCGGGCGTACCAGCCATATTCGGAATACGATTCGGCCAAGGCAATCCGGGCTGTGATGGAGTTCGGCCGCAATGCGACCCACTGTTGGACGAGGTTGAGGTGCCGCGTCCAGTCTACCGAGGTCGGATGCAGCGGCGGCTCCTGAAGGGCGACATACATCGCGCGGAGTTTCCAAAAACCACCGGGAAAAGTTTGCTTGCCGGTGCGGGCCGAATCCGCCAGGCAATCGAGCTGACGGAAGCGGCGAGCCTTGAGGAGGCCATCGATCGCCTTTTTGAAATCGGACATCGCCTGAATCTGGGTACCCGCTTCAACGTCGAGACGGCTCGCCTCAGAGGCACTGAGACCGCAAGGCAGTTGATTTTGCGGTACTGCCGTGGCGAAAAGGAGCTGCGACAGAAAAAGGAAGGAGAGCAGAATGTTCAGCCGCATGAGGCTGGTGGAGACCGAACGGAGCGAACGTGAATGGGTCACAGGGGCACCCTCAATGAGAAGTTGTTCGTTCTCCTTAAACGTAGCGGGAAAGGAACAGATGCCCAAGTTACCGATGGCACATGGAGGGTGAGTGGCGGCGGCCGGCCTCGTGCCGCCCCGCCCAGAGGTTAGGTTTTGGGCAGCACGGCGATCGATTGCGGAGTCGCGATCGTGTGGGGCGAACCGGGCGCCGGGCTTACGCTGGTCGGCGTGACCGTAAAGACATAGAGCTTTCCGTCCTGGCCGATGGCACTGTGGCATTGAGTGGCGACGTCAATCTTCCCGCAGGCGCGAGTCTATGATTGATTACAGTTCTGTAGGTACATTCCAGGAACGGGAAAAAGGCCGCGTAACTTTCCCGGTTCTCGCAATATACGTACAAAAATGTAAGTAATTGCCACGCCCGGCACAGATGCCATGGTACCCAATCCAGTTCTCTTGATACTATAGAGGGTCAGGCATCGGTTCCGCGCGACGTTTTCCCGCCAACCCCGCCAGGTCCGGAAGGAAGCAACGGTAACGGGCTCTTTCGTGTGCAGTGGTCGCCGGTGCCTGGCTTTTTCTTTGCGTATTTGTCGGGAGAGGTTTGATGTCCGAGCGGCGGTTGAGACGCCCGCCGGATTGGCGGCGAGCTGCGGGCGCCACCCCTTGAGATCCGTTCTTTGTGACCAAGTCTTTATGACCAAACGCCTTTATTACGATCAGCCTGGGTTGCTGGAGTTCGAGTCGGTTGTGGAGGATGCTGCTGCGGCGGCGGGCGGCGCGCGTCCTTCTTTGATCCTGCGCGAGAGCGCGTTTTATCCGACCAGCGGCGGGCAGATTCATGATGTGGGCTGGGTCACGGTTGGCGGGGAGAAGCTGCGCGTGGCGGAAGTGGTGGATGCGGAGGACGGGCGCGTGGTGCATTACCTGGAGGCGCCAACGAAGTCCGCCATGGTGCCGGGAACGCCGGTTCGAGGCGAGATCGATGGCGCGCGGCGGCGCGATCACATGCAGCAGCATACGGGACAACATGTGCTGTCGGCTGCGTTGATCGAGCTGTATCAGATGGCGACGGTTTCGTTTCATATGGGTGACGACTACTGTTCGATTGACCTTTCGGCGCCCGCGATTACGGCGACGCAGGTTGCGGGCGCGGAGAAGCGGGCGAATGAAATTGTGTTCGAGAATCGGCCGGTGACGATTCGCTATGTGCGGCGCGATGAGGCGGAGAAGCTTGGCTTGCGGAAGCTGCCTCCGGCAGAGAGAGACGAGTTGCGATTGATTGAGGTGGCGGATTTCGATTTGTCGGCGTGCGGGGGAACGCACGTGAGCGCGACGGGAGAAATTGGGGCGATTCTGCTGCGCAAGACGGAGAAGACACGGCAGGGAATGCGCGTGGAGTTTGTTTGCGGCGGGCGGGCGGTGGCGGCAGCGCGGCGGGATTACTCGACTTTGATCGAGGCTGCCGGTTTGTTTTCGACGAAAACGAGCGACGTGCCGGAGATGATTCGGAAGACTTTTGAGGAGTCGAAGGAGTTACGGCGCGGCAGGGAAGAGGCGCTGGAGGAGTTGGCGGGAGCCATGGCGGCGGCTGAAATCCGGGGAGTGGCGGGAGATCGGAAGGTTATCGTGCGCGTGTTTGCCGATCGCGACGCGGCCTTTGCCAAGCTTTTCGCGCAGAAAGCGGCGCGGGCTGGTTCGGGGGTGGTTGCGCTGGTGGCGAGCAGTGTGAGTCCGCCGGGAGTCGTATTTGCGCAGACGCCGGGCGGAGCGGCCGATATGGGGGCGATGCTGAAAGAGGCGCTGACGGCTGTTGGAGGTCGCGGGGGAGGCGGCCGGGACTTCGCGCAGGGGGGCTTGCCGGCGGGCTGTGACGCGGAAAAGCTATTGAGGGACGTGGCGGCCAGGATCGCGTGAGGCTCTTACTGAGAACTGACAACTGAGAACTGAGAACTGTACGATGTCCTCATGCTGGAACCGCGACTGATCCTCATCCATCTGCTGCTCAAGCTGGGCGTGGCGGTCACGGTGTCGACGGTGCTTGGGCGGTCGAAGGAATTCAGGAAACTCCTCTTCCGGGAACATCGATCCACAGGAAGCAAAATTTATCTCGCGATCTGGATGGGGCTGCCGATCGCGATTGGCGTGTGGATTCGTTCGAGCGTCCCCAGCTTTATTTCAGGCGACCTGGCGCTGGAGACGGCGTTGCTGCTGGGCGTAATCGGCGGGCGGCTCTCGGGGGGAGTGGGGGGCGCGCTGGTGGCGCTGCCGGCGGTGTTCCATCACGAATGGGCCAGTATGCCGTTGGATGTTGCGGCGGGCATTGTCGCCGGGCAGATGCGGCAGTTCGCGCCCGAGCAAGAGGATATCTGGTCGTTCTCGCCGTTTGTGGACCTGACGATTTTCCGGTGGATACGCCGGAATCTGCCGCGCCCGCGGCTGTTCGACTGGCAGGTCACTTTTTTTCTGACCATTATCGGGATGCGGTTTCTGCAAACCGAAATCTGGCGGATCTTGCCGACGTCGATCTTCAGCCTGGAAAGCGCGAATCTTTGGGTGGAGGCGGCGATTTATTTGACGGCAGCCACGGTGGTGGGCACGGAGTTGAAGATTTTTAATAACGTGCGCATTGAACTGAAGCTGGAGGAGCAGGAGCGTTTGCTGCTGCACGCGCGCATGGCGGCTCTGCAAAATCAGATTAACCCGCACTTTCTGTTCAATACGCTGAATTCGATTTCGTCGCTGGTGCGATTCGATCCGGACACGGCGCGAGAGATGATTCTAAAGCTGGCGACGATCTTGCGGCGGCTGACGAACAGCACGGACTCGTTCGTGTCGCTGCGGGAGGAAGTGGAATTCATCGATAACTATCTCGACATCGAGGTCGTACGGTTCGGGCGGGACAAGCTGAAGGTCATTAAAGAACTGGATCCGGGATCGCTGGAGACCATGGTGCCGAGCATGATCCTGCAGCCGCTGGTGGAAAATTCAATCAAGCACGGGCTGGCGCCGAAGGTGGAAGGTGGCAGCATTACGGTGCGCAGCCGGCTGATCAAGTCACGGCTGGTGATCGAAGTGGAAGACGACGGGGTGGGAATGGCGTGGACGCCGCATGGAGCGGGAGCGGGGAACGCGATGGCGAATGGCGCGCAAGATGGCACGGGCGGAGCGGGAATTGGGATGGCGAATGTGGGTGAGCGGCTGAAAGTGCTGTATGGCGACGCGGCGAAGATGATCATTCACGCGCGCGAGGGCGGTGGGACACTGATCCGGTTGCGGTTGCCTATCTTAGCGAATCCTGAAGAACTGACGGCGGCTGCGACGCTTGCGCCAGCACCTTCCGGTAAAAGTTTTCGTAAAGCGGAATGATTCTTGAAGTGCAGTATTTGGCCTGGCAGACGGCGCGGGCGCGCTTGCCCATGGCGCGCAAAGCGGACTCGTCGGAGAGCAGGTCGATGGCGTAGCGAGCCATGGTATCCACGTCGCCGACATCGGCCATGTAGCCGGTGACGCCGTGGTCGATGACCTCCGGGACGCCGCCGGAACGAGTGGCAATGGGAACGACCTCACAAGCCATGCCCTCGAGGGCCGCGAGGCCGAACGATTCCAGTTCGCTGGGCATGAGCAGGATGTCACAGAGGGCGAGCTTTTCGCGGATGCGGTCCTGCTTGCCGAGGAAGTGCACCTGTTCGTGAATTCCTTTTTGAACGGCCAGCCACTCGGCCTGGGAGCGGTCGGGGCCATCGCCGATGAGGAGTAATTTGGCCGGAATCTTCTTGCGCACGCGGTCGAAGATTTCAATGACATCGGTGACGCGCTTGACGGGGCGGAAATTGGAAAGATGGACGAGCAGGCGTTCGTCGTCGGAGGCGTATTCGCCGCGATTGACGAGCCATTCCGGATTGCGCGTGTATTCGTCACAGTTGACGAAGTTGGGGATGACTTCGATGTTGTTCTTGATGTCGAAGATGTTAAGCGTGCGGTTGCGCAGGTATTGTGAGACCGCGGTGACGCCGTCGCTCTGCTCAATCGAGAAACGAGTGATGGGAAGGTAGGAGCGGTCGAGGCCGACGAGGGTGATGTCGGTGCCGTGCAGGGTGGTGACAAACGGCAAGTTGCGGCGTGGCGGAGTGGCGGCCAGCATCTGCTTGGCGAGCATCGCGCTCACGGAATGCGGGATCGCATAGTGGACGTGAAGCAAGTCGAGTTCGTAGAGCTGGGAGACTTCCGCCATGCGGGTGGCGAGGGCGAGGTCGTAGGGAGGATATTCGAAGAGGGGATAGCGGGTGACCTCGACCTCATGATAGTGAATGTTGGGTTCGGGTCCGGTGAGGCGGATGGGCTGCGAATAGGAGATGAAGTGAACCTCGTGGCCGCGGCGGGCCAGCTCGAGGCCGAGCTCGGTGGCGACGATTCCGCTGCCGCCGTAGGTTGGGTAACCGGTGATGCCGACCTTCATGCGCGCTCCCGGATGCATCGTTATTGGATTCGCGAGAATGGTGGGGGATGCAGAGAGGGGAAGTCAAGGGGAGTGGTTGCTCCCCGACTTCTTTGCAGGGTGTGCTCACTGGCCGCCGATCATCCGGCAGCTGCCTCGCTCTGAATCACTTTTTCGATGCGCTGGAACGCCCAGTCAATTTCTTCGCGGGTGATAACGAGCGGAGGAGCGATTCGGATTACGCGGTCATGCGTCTCTTTGCAAAGAACACCGGCTTCTTTCAGGGCCTCACAATAGGGACGTGCGGGACTGTTGAGCTCGATGCCAATCCACAGGCCGATTCCACGAACTTGTTTGAGGTCAGGGGAAGAGAGAGTCTGGAGGAGGCTGAGGAAGTAGGCGCCAAGTTCGGCGGAGCGCTGCACGAGTTTTTCTTCGACGAGGACCCGCAGGGCGGCGCGGGCGACGGCGCAACCGAGTGGATTGCCGCCAAAGGTGCTGCCATGATCACCGGGCGCGAAGACGCCCAGAATTTCGCGGGAGGCGAGGACGGCCGAAACGGGATAAAAGCCTCCGGCAAGAGCTTTGCCGATGATCAGCACATCCGGAGAGACATCTTCGTGCATGCAGGCGAAGAGCTTGCCGGTGCGGCCGAGGCCGGATTGAATTTCGTCGGCCATCAGAAGCACTCGATTGTGCTTGCAGATGGCCGCCGCGGCTTTGAGGTAGCCCGCGGGCGGGATGATGATGCCGGCCTCACCTTGAATGGGCTCGACCAGAAAAGCGCAGGTGTTAGGGGTGATGGCTTCGCGGAGGGCTTGCGCGTCGCCAAAGGGAATCACTTTGAAGCCCGGTGTGAATGGTCCAAAGCCATCGCGGTATTGTTCATCGGTCGAAAAGCCGACGAGGGAAATTGTGCGGCCATGGAAATTGTTAGCGCAGACAATAATTTCGGCGCGGCCTTCGGGAATGCCTTTGATTTTGTATCCCCACTTACGGGCGGTCTTGAGAGCGGTCTCGACGGCTTCGGCGCCGGAATTCATGGGCAACGCCATGTCGAAACCGGTCAGCTTGTACAGCTCCTCGTAGAGGAGCGGGAGTTGATCATTACGAAAAGCGCGTGAGGTCAGCGTCACTTTCTGCGCCTGCTCGATCAAAGCGCGAAGGATTTTCGGGTGGCAATGGCCCTGGTTGACAGCGGAATAGGCAGCCAGACAATCGAGATAGCGGCGTCCGTTGATGTCGTAGACCCAAACACCGTCGGCGCGCTCGATGACGACGTCGAGAGGGTTGTAGTTGCGGGCGCCATAAAGACGCTCGAGATCGATGAAGTGATGAAGGCTGTGAGTCTGCTCATAGGTGGTCATAATGTTTTCCCCGGGAGAATGCGTTGTCAGTTGTCCTCCAAAAGCATGGTCAGCAAAGCCATGCGAACGTATAGACCATTGCGGGCCTGGCGGAAATAAAGCGCGCGCGGATCGTCGTCGACCGATTTGTCGAGTTCTGCGGTTCGCGGCAGCGGATGAAGAATGAGAGCGGACAATTTCATGCGCTGCACGAGCGCGGAATCGATTGCAAAGCGGCCCAAGGCGCTGCGGTCCCGGCCGTCGACCCGCTCGGGATGAATGCGGGTCTGGTAGACGACATCGACTTCGCCGATCACGCGCTTGAGATCCGACTCGAGTTCGTAGCGGACGCCATGTTCGTCGAGATACTGGAGAATGTCGGGCTTCATCTGGAGCTCGGGCGGGCTGACGAAGAAGATCTTCACGCGCTCGAACTTGGCGAGCAGATAGGCGAGGGAGCGGGCGGTGCGTCCGCGGTCGAGCTCGCCAATGATGGCGACGCTGAGGCCGTTGATGGGGCGCTCGCGATAGATGGTATACAAGTCGA